>Ga0302243_1002095_pt1 | contig 11969 bp, 10 predicted proteins | sample AAG_UR_Met_MG_FD_193514 | JGI IMG/M metagenome (GOLD analysis project Ga0302243, IMG submission 193514) | Enriched activated sludge microbial communities from anaerobic digester in WTTP, New Holstein, Wisconsin, United States - AAG_UR_Met | ecosystem: Engineered > Bioreactor > Anaerobic >...
CTCCAACTTCTCTCCGGGATCGCCGGAGTTCTGCGCCTTCACCCAGTTCTTCAGTTTATCGAATCCTTTGCCGCTCTCCAGGATGTCCATGGCCATCGCGACGCCTTCTTCGAGCGAACCGGCGTTTCCGTTCAGATAGAGGATCGGAGCGGTGTTCAAGGCCACCATGTCCCTCCTCGAGCCCTTCTCGTCCCCCATGAGCACCCGGATGAAGCGCAGCGCTTCCTTTTCCCGGTCGAGGGTGCTCAGAATGTCCTTCTCTTCGCCGAGGGATAGCCCCATCCTCTTTGGGGTAATTTCGTAACTGGTGACTTCCCCGTCCTCGTGGAACTCGGCGATGATCGTCGTCCCTAACGTGGAAAGCTCGTCCATTCCTCGTTCACCGATGGCGTCCAGCCCGTGGGCGACGAGGCCCTTGCGGTAACCCATCTCCCTCATGGTCTTGGCCAAGGGCATGACCAGCTCCCGGGAGTAGACGCCGCGCACACCAACCTCCGGCGATGCTGGATTGGCCAGCGAGCCGGCCACGTTCAGTATCGTTCCGAAACGTATCTGGGACAGTATGCGGTACAGCGCCTGCGGATGCACCTTCGCGCTCATGCCGTTGAAGAGCCCTATACCGGCCTTCTCCACGCTGCGCTTTACGACCGAAACGTCGCACTCCACGTCCACGCCTAGCGTTTCTGCCATGTCCACGATGCCGCACCTGGACGTGATCGCCCGGGCGCCGTGCTTGGCCATGTGGACACCTCCGGCGGCGGCCACAACGGACGATAAGGTGCTCACGTTGAAGGTCTTGATGCGGTCCATGCCGGTGCCGCAGTTCTCTACGAGGTAACCGTCGACCTCCGGTCTGGCTTTTATCGTATCGATCTCGAATATCGCTTCCCAGCTGCCGGCGATCTCCTCCGGGGTCGGCCCTGCAGACGTGAGCGCGGCCAAAAACGCTCCCTGCTGCAGGTCCGGCTGTTTGTTCAGAAGGACCTCGCGGAACATGTCCCTGGCCCTCTGCCGCCCGATGTGCTCTCCCCTGATCAGGGCGTCCACCGACGCCCCGAACTCCCTAAGTTCGATCTCCATAAGGTTCCCTCTTTACAACGTAATGACCGCCTTCTGTCCAGTTCGACCGGAAGCGTGCCCGAAGGCTTGCCGCACGTCCTCCAGACCATATCTTCCGGTGAATATCCACGACAGGTCGGCCCCATCCTTAAGCAACTTCACAGCGTCCCTTCCGTGCCTGCTGGCATTTCCATAGCTTCCAACCAAGGTAAGTTCCCGGTAGTGCATATCCCGAACGTCGATGGACATAGGAGAGTCCTCCCGGCGCGGACCGGAGAAGACGCAAAGACGACCTCCGGGGGCCATAAGCCCGAAGATGTTGCTGTCCAGACGGATATTGGGCGTGCACGGTATGATCACGTCGGCACCTCTGCCATGGGTTCCGCGCTTCACCATCTCCGCGAGGTCGTCGCCCTTCGGTTGCGACACCCGATCGAAAAGCCCCTTCGGCACTTGCCACGAACGTTCCAGCACCGGTTCACTAAGCATGACGCTTTCAGCGCCTCGGCGCTTGGCCAAGAACGCGTTCAGGCAGCCCATCGGCCCTCCGCCCAGGATGAGAACTGAATCGCCCTCTCCCACCCGGAGCTTCTCCTGGGCGTTGATGCAGCATGCTAGCGGTTCGGCAAGGGTCAGCATCACCGGGTCAGCGTCACCGATGGGGACCAGACGAGAGGTATCGGCCACGGCCATCATCTCGGCCATGCCGCCGTCGGTGTTGAACCCCATTATCTTAACGTGGGGGCAGAGATGGTCGTTGCCCGAGCGACATTGACCGCACGCACCGCACGATTCGCCCGGCCACACCTGCACCCTGTCCCCGATGCGCATCATCGAACTGTCGGTCTCCAGGACCTCGGCGGTGACCTCGTGCCCCGGGATGCGGGGGTACGTTAGGTCGCGGTGCCCAGTCTCCAGCATCTTGATGTCGGTGCCACAGACCGCACAGGCGAGGACCTTCAGGAGCACGCCGCCCTTCGGCAGGACGGGATCGTTCACCTCGTCCACGTCCAGCACTCCGGGGGAACGCATCAGGGCAGCTTTCATTTTATCACCGGATTTAGTTGGATATATAATCCAATTATATAACCGATACGAGCACTTCGTGATCAAGGGATGGCATCATTCAGGTCAGATGGTGAGGGATTTAAACCAGTAGCTACCTAGACCGTTCGATGGCGCGTCGGAACATCATCGCCCTGGCCTTGGCCTTCCTGTTGCTGGCCACGAGCATCAGCATTCCAGCATCAGGACATGCTGCCGACGACGCTAGACGCTTCACCTCAGGGTCGACCGGGTACCCTTCCAACGACCTGCGATCATCGGATCTGACCCCTGTTGATCTTTCCACAAGCTCCGCCGAAGAACTACTATTCAACATCAGCGTCATCTTCTCCTACGAACTCCTAGATTCGCAAGGAAGCGATCCCTGCGCCGGAGCCTACGTCCAGCTCAGGTTGAACGGGATGAGCTCCTTCAATACCGTCCGTTCCGGGCATACGGACGAAGATGGAAAGGCCACCTTCTCAGGACTGACGGCCGGTACCTATATGGTACGCATCGAGACGGACGATGATCGCTGGGTGCGTGTGGCGGACGGGTCCAAGAGCAATTTACAGACCTTCTACTGGAACACCCAGCAGTTCACCGCCATCTCGCAGACGGAGATCGAATACCGCATTACTGATCAGACCAGAGGGGCCTGGGCGGCCTACAAATGCATCCGTGACGGGGGCTCCTGGCTATATGACCGAGCTGGATGGGAACGGTCCCAGGTGACCGCGGTTTGGCCGGAGGGTGATTGGCCGCACTCCCATGGCGATGAGATCCATCTGCCCTCGGACGAGTTCCTCCCGAACGCCATATGGAGAAGGGACATCGCCCTGCACGAGTACGCCCATTGTATTCATTACGAACTAAGGGGCGGAAGCTTCCCGGACGGTGACGGACCGGACCAGCATTACATCGACAGCGAGTCGTCCCCGGGGTTCGCCTTCACCGAAGGCTGGGCCCAGTTCTTCGAGAGAGCGGTCGATGGTGATCCGCAGCGTTTGGACGGGTCCTCGCTGGAAAGCACGGTTTTCGCCGACGGCCCTAACAGACATGGTGACTCAGGGGACATGGACGGTTTGATCGTCGAGGGAGCGGTGGCCAATGTGCTCTGGGACCTTTACGATGGGATCGACGGGTCGGACCGCCCTTCCGGCAGCGCCCGAGGGGACTTTGTGGATAACGAGTTCTCGACCCTCTGGAACATAATGTACGATCGGCAGCCGGAAAGCCTGGAGGATATTAAAAGAGCCTGGCCCGTGCGTGATATGAACGTCACCGCGGTGTTCCGCAACTCGCGTGTGCCGATGGAGCTGGACCCGCCGAGAAACCCCACCTCGTTCAGTTCCTCCCACGCGATCGGGGAAGGTTCGCAGGACAGCACGATCAGAATCATCTGGTCGGGAGCTGGAGATAGCGGAAGCGGGGTGCTGGGATATAGCATCCTGATCAGCCCGGACGCTAACGCCACGCCGGACCTGGTGATGGACCTTACGGTCGGAACCTACACCACGAGCTCGCTATCACCGGGGATTTATTACATCCACATAAGGACCGTGGACCAGGACGGGAACTGGGCGGAGGATATTTACACCGTCGGACCGTTCGTCATAGATGAGGGGGCGGTGCCTCTGGATGATGACCCGTTCCAGGAGGGGGACCCGGAGCAGGCGTTGCTCGGTCTGCTTATTGTGCTGGCGGTGGTGGTCTCGCTTCTGATGCTGGTGATAACCATGGACAAGAAGGGCGCCAGGCCTAAGCCACCGGTGCCGGCATCGACCAACTGCCCCTATTGCGGGCGGTTCGACCATGGGGGCCAGTTCTGCCCCTACTGCGGCGGAAGATTGAGGTGAGTAGATGAGGAAAGCGGAGAGGGAGATCAAGGACCCAGTTGAGTTGGAGAAGGTCATCCGCAGGGCGGAGGTCTGCAGGCTGGCGATGGTCGACGACGGGGAACCGTACATCGTGCCGTTGAACTTCGGGTATCGGGACGGATGCCTGTTCTTTCATTGTGCCTGGGAAGGCCGCAAGCTGGACATCCTGAGGAAAAACCCCAAGGTATGCTTCGAGCTGGAGACGGACGTACATCTGGTGAAGGGAGAGAAGGCCTGCCAATGGTCCACCAGCTTCGAGAGCGTCATCGGCTGGGGCACGGCGGCGATATATTTGGAGGAGAAGGATGTCAGAGAGGGACTGGAGGTCCTGATGTCCCATTATACCGAGGGACCGTACGATCTTGACCCTCGTTCCCTGTCGCTCACGGCGTCGATAAGGGTAAAGGTGGAGAGGATGACCGGCAAGCGGTCTAAGCGGTGACCTTGACCACCTTTCCGCCGTAGCGCTCCACGATGTACTCCTGGAGCGGTAACTTCTTACCGCTCAATCTCAGGGCCTCGTGAACCATGCGCTGAAGGCCACCGCAGCAGGGCACCTCCATGCGGATGAGGGTGATGTCCTTTATCTCGTTGTTCTTGAATATCCTGGTCAGCTTCTCGATGTACGCCTGAACGTCGTCCAGCTTTGGGCAGCCTATAATCGCCACCCTTCCCGCGATGAAATCCCTTTGGACATTGCCCAGGGAGAACCCGGTGCAGTCGGCGGCGATGAGCAGCGAGGCGTTCCTGTAGGCCGGGGTGACCTCAGGCGCCAGATGCAGCTGGATAGGCCAGTTCCTGAGCTGGGAGGGATTGTCACCGGTGGACGCCGGGGCTGCCTGCGGCATAAGCATCATGGGACGGGAGGAATGGCAAGCATGAAGCTGGTCCCCTCTGCTGGTCTCCACGTGCTCCTTGGCCGCCTCCTCGTCGAACGGATCGGCCTCCCTCTCCTCTATCGAGAGGGCACCTTCCGGGCAATGCCCAAGGCAGGCCCCCAATCCATCGCAATACATGTCCTTGACCACTTTGGCCTTGCCGTTCTCTATGACGATCGCACCTTCCGCGCAGGACAGGACGCATTCACCGCAGCCGGTGCACTTCTCTTCGTCGATCTTAATGATCTTCCGCTTGACCTTGGACATGGCGGACATTCCATGGAGCTAGCCTTTTAAGCGTTTTGCTCCGGTCGCTCCTAACGCAACGAAGAACATCGGAAAAGTAATCTACCCATTGAAGTCATGAATCGTGGATGGCCGCCATTTCCTGGGAGCTGCTGTTCGCCATTGTCCCCGGTCTGATCCTATTCCTTTACGGGATAGAGAACTTCAGCAAGGAGATCATCAATTCGGTCGGTGAACGCTTCCGCGAGACACTTGGAAAGCTGACCAAGGACCGCTGGAGAGGTGCTGCCTTTGGGGCTTTGCTCACGGCGACCGTTCAATCGAGCGCGGCGACGACCGTCATCGCCGTCAGTCTGGTGAACGCCGGAACGATATCGTTCGCCTCAAGCCTCGGAGTTATTGTCGGAGCCAATATCGGAACGACGATCACCGCCCAGCTGGTGGCGTTCAAGCTCACCGCCTTCGGCCCGCTGTTCATATTGGTCGGGTTCGTCTGGGGTCTGATCGGTGGCCGTTACAAGTTCGTCGGAAAGCCGTTGTTCTACTTCGGACTGGTGTTCTTTGGTCTGCAGCTAGTGTCCGGCTCGCTCGATCCGATCAGAGAGGACCCTCAGATCATCTCGCTGATATCCAACCTGGACAACTTCTTCATAGCTCTGCTGGTCGGCGTGCTTTTCACCACCGCCGTGCAGTCAAGCTCGGTGACGTCCGGTCTGATGGTGGTGCTGGCCTCAAGCGGTCTGTTGACCTTGGAACAAGCCATCCCCGTATTGCTGGGAGCGAACATCGGAAGCACCACGACCACGCTGTTCGCCTCGGCCAAGATGGACCTCTGGGCCCGCCGGGCGGCCACGGCCCATCTGTTGTTCAACGTGGGCGGGGTGCTTATATTCATCCCCCTGGCTGGATTGCTGGCCACTGTCGCGGCCGACCTAACTCCGGACGTGGGACGGCAGGTGGCCAATGCCCATCTTATTTTCAACGTGGTCACGGCCGTGATATTCCTGGTGCTGATCAGGCAGTTCCAGAAGCTGGTGATTAGGGTCGTTCCCGGCGAAGAGAAGGAGGTCCTCTTCCAACCCAAGTTCTTGTCCGAAGATCTGCCGGAGGACAATTGCCAGGCGTTCAGGCTGATCGAGAAGGAACTGGGGCACAGCCTGGAGGTAACCAAGGAATTGCTGGATGTGTCATTCTCCTACCTCTCCGACGGGGGGACCAAGGCGGCGCAGAAGGTGGCCAAGCTGGAATCGCTGAACGATTACCTTGACGAGGAGATAGAGGACGCCATACTTTGGATGTCGCGACGCTCCCTCAAGGAGGAAGAGGGGCAACGTACGACGCTGCTGGTTAGGATGTCGAACCTCATGGAGAGGCTGGGGGACCACGCCGAGGACATCGGGGATGTAGCCACCACATTCCGGGAGAAGGGGCGCGCCGTTCCTCGGGACCAGCTGGAGGCGCTGTCCACGGTTTACCAGATCCTGAGGGGCAACCTGGCGCTGCTGGGGGAGGACGTTCTTGACATCGATGAGAGGACCAGGAAAGCCATCAAGAACGGCACGGCGGCCATGAACGACCGCATCAACGTCATTTACCGCGAGCATCTGGAGAGGATGATGGACGCCAACGTGTCCTCCGACTCCACATTGTTGGAACTGTTGACCATCATGGAATCGGCCAACGAGAAGGTGCGGGAACTGGCGGCCATAGCCTCGGAGTACGCCAAGATAGCCTCGACGGACGCCCTGAACGAGGTGGCGCTCACACGTACTTCTCCCGGTACCGCATGAGCTCGTGCCAGAATGTTGGCGTCAATAGAACCAGCACTGCTATGAACTCCAGACGGCCGGCCCACATGGTGAAGGTCAGCACGATCTTGGCCAGATCAGGCAACCCGCCGAACGAGCCGAACGGCCCCAGGACCCCGATGCCAGGACCAGCGTTGGACAGCGTGGCCACTGCCGCGCTCATAGAGGTGGCCGGATCGATGCCCAACATTATTAGGGCGACCACCGCCACCAATGCTGTAGCGAAATAGCACATGACCATGGCAACGACCGAAGAAAGGGCCTCCTGGCTCAGAGGGCGGCCATCGATCTTGACCGTGAAAATGGAACGCGGATGGACGGTCTTGTGAAGCGCGGAGGCGATGAACTCCCTGGACAGGAAGAATCGGGCGACCTTGATGCCCCCAGCGGTGGAGCCTGTACATCCCCCTATGACCATCAGGGCGAACAAGAGAAATATGATACCTTTATCCCAGGTCACGAAATCGGCGGTGGCGAATCCAGTGGCCGTGAGCACATTGACCACTTGGAAGGCGGAGGTCCGAACGGCGTATTCGAGGTTGCTGTGGAAGGCCTTTTCGAACATTACGAAAGCCACCACGGCCGTGCTGATCAAAACCAAGAAGAGATATATCTTGAACTCTGAACTTCTCCAATAAACTCTCAGTTTCTGGGTGACTATGGCTTGGAAGTGGAGATAGAAGTTGACACCAGAAAGGAACATGAAAATTATGATTATCCACTCCACGTTAGCTGAGCCGTAATATGCGATGCTAGCCGAGTGGGGCGAGAAACCACCGGTGGACATGGCCGAGAACATAACACAGAATGAATCGAATATACCGATGCCAGTGAAAAGAAGTAGAACCAGCATTATTATAGATAGTAAGCCATAGATATAGTGGAATTTGCGTGCCTCCTCCTGTATACGGGAGGAGAAGTTCTGCACGTCCAGGCCGGGGAACTCATTCTTGAAGAGATTCCGCCCGCCCACTCCGAGCATGGGAAGGACGGTCACGAATATCATGATGACCCCCGCACCCCCCAGCCATTGAATGAAGCTGCGCCAGAACAGTATGCTCTTTGGCCAGGACTCGATAACCGTCATTATGCTGGAGCCGGTAGTGGTGAAACCGCTCATGGTCTCAAAGATAGCGTCCACAATCCCCATTCCATACAATACGAACGGTATCGCCCCTATTACCGTCAGGGCAAGCCAGCCGGTAGCCACCACGAACATCGCCTCTGTGGGTCGGGTGTTCTCCGGCGAGCGGTAGCGCATAAGCAGCAGCATGCCGCTGATCAAGGACAGCAGGATCGGAAATATCCAAGGTCGGGGGTCCTCTCCATAGTACATGGCAACGAGATAGGGGAACATCAGGGCGATGGCCATGTATAACATCAGTATCCCGAATATGTGGGGGATGGCGCTCTCCTTGCGGGCCACCTTGTTGAAGATGCTGGTAACGTCCAAGTTCAGGCGGTCGAAGTAATAGGCCAGTTGGCCGAACCACCTCCTCACCTTGATGAAGAAAGAGTTCATCTGATATCCCCTAAGGCCCCACAGGTATGTTAGCCTTGAACATCCATTCGAGTTTTGCTATGGCGGACTGCAGAGCATAAATGAACACCTTGTCACCCTCATCGATGACGGTCTCAGGGGAGGGAATAAGCGCCTTGCCTTCCTTTACCATAAGGGCGATGGTCGACATCTTGGGCATGTCGATGTCGGCCAGTTTCTTCCCGACAATGCGGCTGCCCGCGGTCACCTTCAGGTCGAAGAACTCCTCTGAGAACTTCTCCAGGAGGAGCATAACCTCGTAATTATGGACCGTCTCCTTGATGATCTCGTTGGCCACCACATGATAATAGCCGACCGAGGCGTCGATCCCGCTCATCCCGAAGATCTCCTCGTACTCCCTTTTTGAGTATCTGGAGATCACCTTGGAAACCCCGAGGTGCTTGCCGATCAGGGCTGCCAGAAGATTGTCCTCCTCGTTATCGGTGGCGCATATCATCACATCGGCCATGCTCACGTTCTCGTTGCGCAGAACCGATGGGTCAGAGCCGTCGTCGTTGATGATGACCGTTTTACTCAACTTCTTTGCCAGGATGCGGCAGCGGTCCTCGTCGCCCTCTATCAGCTTGACGGAAAGCTTCTGTCTTTCCAAGAGCATCGCCAGATGCTCCCCGACGATCCCTCCGCCGATGATGACCATATCCCTCGGCTCCCTCAGGATCCCCAGCATCCGATTGAAGTCGGCCACCGCTTGACCTTTCCCTACGATGGTCACCTGATCTCCCTTCATCAGGACGTCGTTAACGGTCGGAACTATGACCTGTTTGCCGCGATGAATTATCAGTATCTTGCACTCATCCGGGATCGGAAGTTCCCGCAGAGGAACCATCACCACGCCCTCCTTCCTGCCACTGACCTTGAACATGGCCAGCTCGACGCCCAGAGAGGGAACGCTTTCCACACCGATGGCGTTATCCAGCAAGGATATGCGCATCAGCTTCTCGGCAGTTAGGTATTCAGGGGAGATGATATGGTCGACGTTCAGGAACTTGGAGGCCATCGCCCCCTCAATATAATCGGGATTGCGCACTCTGGCCACTGTCACCAGCTTAGGGTTGAACTGCTTGGCCATCATGCAGGTGAATATGTTCGTCTCGTCCCTTTCAGTTACAGCCAGAAGTAGGTCCGACTCCTCATTTATTACGCCCTTCAGGACCTTGGGACTGGCGCCGTTTCCATTGAGAGCCCCAACGTTAAGATGATTGACCACGTAGTCATAGCGCTTGAGATCGTCCTCTATGACCAAGACGGAGTGCTGCTTGGAGAGCATCCTGGCGATGGTATAGCCTACATTCCCCGCCCCTACCACAATGACGTGCATCCATCAACGCTCCATATGCCTTTGGCTATTGCCGGAATAATGGATAAAGAACACGTTCCCCATTAAGATATGTTTGCTATCAGAAAAGGATGGGCGGTTGAGTGCCGCCCAGTGATGTTTTGCTTAGCGTTTCTTCTCGATGCACCATTCGCAATACGTATCTCCCCTGGTCAGGGCCGCCCTTGGTTCGAAGCGGTATCCCGGACTTATGACGTCCAGGTGACCCCAGATGGCGCATTCCAGGGATTGGCAGGCCTGCGGCATTGCTTTCGCCAACGGGCAGCTGGTGTTCCTGACCACCACCTTGTCCGGGGACGCTTCGAGCACCTTGCCCTCGATCCCCATCATGCTCTCCCACATCCGGATGACGGAAGCGGTGGCCATGGCGTCGTGGCCCTTGTACCCCTTCTCCTTCACGAACTGGTTCGCCCAGTCGCGACCGATCTGCCTCATGGTCGGCCCGTAGGCCTTCATGGCCTGTTCCGGACCCATGGCCTTCATCATCGTGGCGATAGCTCCGAGCCACCACTGGCTCATGGCCTGAGAAAGCATGGCGTCCTTCTCATCCCTGGTGTAAGCGATGTTCTTTAGTTCCCCCATAGTTCCTCTCCTAGCCTGGGCCTCACGCACAAAAGAAAAAGGAAAGGTAGGAAGCGAGGCTCTCAACAGGCTCAATAATGCCGTTGGCGGTGGGGATATTAAACCTATGCCTGGGGCATTTGACCTACACCAGAACCATGGTCAGCACCAGCAGAATAGCCAGCTGGACCGCCCAGACCAGGGCGGCCACGGGCATCAGCCTACGTCCCACCATTATCGTCTGGCGAAGGTCCATGGAAAGACCGACCCCGGCCATGGCCACCGTGAGCAGCGAAGCCGATGATGACACGACCACAGACCTGATCTCCCCACCAAGTCCTGGGAGGGCGTGGATCAGCAACGACATGAGGGCGGCCACGACGATGAAAGCGATGAGGAAGCCGGGCATCCTGGTGCTGGAGGTCTTGCCGTCCTTCTGGAAGACCTTGGCCAGGACGTAGGCCACCACGACCAGCATGGCCACCCTGATCATCTTGTAGGCCAGAACCAGGGAGGCCACGTCCTCGCCACCTAGAGCGTTGTGGTACAGGTCAGCCGCCGGGATGACGTTCCCGACCTCGTGCAGGGAGCCTCCTATCAGCACCTCTGCCTGGGCGGTGCTAAGCCCCGCGACAGATGCTAGCCAGGGGACGACGAACACTCCGATCAGGCCAAGGACGCTGATGACCCCGATCACCGCGTGGGTGTTGTGCGCCTTGGCTTCTATCACCGGAGCGACGCTCAGGCAGGCAGAAACGCCGCATATGCTGTTGCCAGTACCGATCAAGGCCGCAGCGTCCTTTTCCAAACGAACCTTTTTACCGATTAACATGGAGAGCCAGATCGTGAAGGCCATGACCACCAGGATGATCACGATGCCGACCGGGGATGCTTTGGACAGGACGTCCACGGTCACTCGCGCGCCCATGAGCATTATCGCCAGTCGCAGCAGGAAACGGCCAGCATAAGCGCCGCCTGGGTTCAGCGGGGAGAGGTTGACCAGAAGCCCTATCAGGAGGGCCAGCACGATCGGGCCGACCTTGAAGAGGGTGGAGAAGACGGGATCGTTATCAAAGAGATCGGCATCCAGGACCCGCGGCCCGCTGTCCATCAGGACCCCGCGCGTGATAACATAAGATAATAGGGCCACCAGGACGCAGAACAACAGACCCGGTAACTCTTTCCGGCCGATGCCTAGATACGATCTTGCGTCATACAGATATGACATGGATATCTCACCCACGGTCGTTGGTGAAAAGGAAAAGTGGTGGGTCTGTCCGAATTTGAATCGGAGTCACCTGCACCCCAAGCAGGAAGGATTCCAAGCTACCCCACAGACCCATTTGTAAAGGGGTGAAAGAGGTTTAACCCAGGGGGATCAGCTCACCGAGCAGGTCCGAGTGGGAGATTATCATACGGCGGCAGCAGTACCGTTTGATGTCCAGATCGTCCAGCACTTCCTGGGGGTTCTCCCCCATCTGCACCCTCTTGACGAAGGTCTGGTAGGAGCTTCCTACCACCTTGCCGCACGTGAAACATCTTACCGGTATTATCATTTCTGCTCACCTGTACGATTTCTGCCTCTTCTTCCTGGCG
>Ga0302243_1002099_pt1 | contig 11948 bp, 10 predicted proteins | sample AAG_UR_Met_MG_FD_193514 | JGI IMG/M metagenome (GOLD analysis project Ga0302243, IMG submission 193514) | Enriched activated sludge microbial communities from anaerobic digester in WTTP, New Holstein, Wisconsin, United States - AAG_UR_Met | ecosystem: Engineered > Bioreactor > Anaerobic >...
ACGGCGACCACCGCCGACCTGAAGGAGAAGGTGGAGGCGATAGTCAAGGCCGCCGGGGAAGAGGTCAAGGTCCCCCGGGGGCTGCTCCGGGTGGCCCTGGTGGAACGAGCGCTGGCCAACAGCAACGGCGCGGCGTTCCGGGAGCTAGGCACCATGGCCTACGCTCACTTCACCTCCATGACCAAAGGACCGGAGCCGGGAGAGGGCTGTGAGTCCTACCATTCCTCGGGCCTTTCGGGACTGGACGCCCAGGCCATGGGCGATGGCCTGCGCCTGAAGGCCGGGAACGCCCGGGACGCCGAGCACTTCAAGGGCAAGATGACCGGCTCGGTCATCCTTCCCCCGGACGAGCTGGCCGAGATGCTGCTCGCTTCCGTGGGCTACTCGCTGGACGGGGAGAACGCCCTGCGCCACAGGTCTCCGTGGGCGGACCTGGTGAACAAGGAGGTGGGGAACGAACTGGTGAACCTGCGCGACCAGCCCTGGGACCCCCGTTCCGCCCTGTCTTGCCGTTACGATGACGAAGGCACCGCGACCAGGGAGAAACCCCTTGTGGAGCGCGGCACGCTGAAGACGCTGCTGTATGACGGCTACCATGCCCAGATGGGCAACGTGGCCGCCACCGGCAACTATCTCCGCCGCGATGCCTCCGACGCCTTGAACCTGTACCGGAGGGGCGGTGCGACGCTCCCGGTCAACCTGGCCTGGAAGCCCGGGAGCCAGAGCCTGGAGGACATGATCTCGGACATCAAGGAGGGAGTGGTCGTCGAGAAGCTGGCCGCGCCGGACGTGAACAGCGTCACCGGCGGTTTCGCCCTGGAGGTGCGCTGCGCCAAACTGGTGCGTGACGGATCGGTCGTGGGGCACGTAGACCAGTGCCTTTTGGTCGGCAACTTCTACCAGGCCCTGAAGCGGGTGGGGGCGGTTGGAAACGATGTCGCGGTGCACCGCAACTGCATCATACCCTCGGTGAGGTTCGACGGGCTGGAGATCGTGGGAAGCGAGTGATCAGTCCAGCGGTTCCAGCGTCACCCTGGTGCGGTCCGGGAGGTCGGTCATGGTGCTGACGTCGCCCAGCACCCGGCCTATGGGGGTCACCTTGGAGTACGCTTCAGGCTTGGATGTGGTGGAGGCGGGGGTCTTGCCGAAGAAGATGCAGAAGGCGTTCCCCTCCGGCCAATAGGCGACCTCGCCCACCTCCATCATCTTTTTTCCGTTCTCCAGCTCGCAGTTCACGGGCACGGAGAAGTAGAGCTCCCCGCCCCAGACGTTTATCTCCCTCTCCAGCGGCAACGTTGCGTAGAGCTTGTAGGCGGCCAATGTGTCGTTCAGCTCGATCTCCCACCGCTCGTAGCGGGTGCGCAACAGAATACGGTCCATGCCCTTTCCCCGATGAGGGAAAGGGTGGAAAGGGGAAAATGTTTTCCTTACTTCTTGCTCTCGAAGAGGGCCCTGATCTCGGTGCCCACCTTCTCGACCTGGCTGTCGCCCTCGGCCTTCTCCAAGGCCTTCATGCGGGGCATGCCCTTCTTGGCATCGTCCAGCCACTCCTTGGCGAACTCCCCGGAGCAGATGCGGTCCAGCATCTTCTCCATGGCCGCCTTGCTCTCCTCGTTGATGACCAGGTCCCTGGTGGTCAGCCCACCGAACTCGGCCGTGTTGGATACGCTCCTCCACATGTTCATCATGCCGCCGGAGTAGATGAGGTCGACGATCAGCTTCACCTCGTGCAGGCACTCGAAGTAGGCGATCTCCGGCTGGTAGCCCCTCTTGACCAGGGTCTGGAAGCCGGCGTTGATGAGCGCGGTCACTCCACCGCACAGCACGGCCTGCTCGCCGAACAGATCGGAGGTGGCCTCCTCGCGGAAGTTGGTCTCCAGCACGCCGGCCTTGGTGGAACCGAGGCCCTTGGCCAAGGCCAGGGCGATGGACTTGGCCTTGCCGGTATAGTCCTGCTCCACGGCGATGAGCGCGGGAACTCCGAAGCCTTCCAGGTAGACCTTCCGTTCCATCGGGCCGGGAGCCTTCGGGGCCATCATGATGACGTCGACGGTCTTGGGCGGTCTGATCGTTCCGAACGTTATGGCGAAGCCGTGGGCGAACTCCAATGCCGCACCATCTTTCAGGTTGGGTTCGATCTCCGCCTTGTACACGTCGCCCTGCACCTCGTCCGGGATCAGCACCATGACCACGTCGGCGCCCTTCACGGCGCCGGCCACGGTATCGACCTTCAGGCCGTTCTTCTTGGCGTCGACCCAGGACTTGCCGTCCTTGCGGACCCCGACCGTCACGTCAAGGCCGCTGTCGTGCATGCAGAGGGCCTGCGCCTTTCCCTGGCTTCCGAAACCGATGACCGCGACCTTCTTGCCCTTCAGGACGTTGAGGTCGGCGTCTGACTCGTGATAGATCCTTGCCATGATATCACCATTGAACGCTCTCACGCATTTTTTCTTGATTATTTACAATATTCGAATCTAGCGGCACGATTGGTTCCAGCGGCAGCGGTTGCGAATGGTCCCGTCCTTGCTAGAGACTCCCCCGGGAACCATGGGCAGCATGTCCTCCTCCGGGTCCGTCCTGATGTCCAGAACGAACGGCACGTCGGAAGCGAAGGCCTGCTTGAAGCCGTCAGCCAGCTCGCTAGACCTGGTGACCGTGACCCCGCCTGCCCCGAAGGCCTCGGCCAGCTTTACGAAGTCGGGGTTGTTGCGCAGCTCGGTGCCGCAGTAACGGCGGTTCCACTGCAGCTTCTGCCACTGCTTGACCATTCCCAGCCAGCCGTTGTTGAGCAAGCACACCACCACCGGCAGGTCCTCGGTCATGGCCGTGGCCAGCTCCTGGAACACCATCTGGAAGCTGCCGTCGCCGGCTATGTCGACGACCTGCTTGTCGCGGTGAGCGTACTTGACGCCTATGGAGGCCGGGAACCCAAAGCCCATGGTGCCCATGCCGCCGGAGGTCACGAACTGGCTGGGATGTTTGAGGCGCATGAAGTGCGCCGCCCACATCTGGTTCTGCCCCACCTCCGTAACCACGAAAGCGTCGGAGGCGAGAACCTTGCGCAGCTCGTATATGGCCTTCTGCGGTTTGATCGGGTCCTCGTCGATGTCTATGTTGCAGATGCAGCCATCGTAAAGCTCCTTCACCCGGCGGGTCCAGGCTGTTTCGCCCTTGTTGTAGCGGCCCATGGCCTTGATGACCATCTGCAGCCCCTTCTTGGCGTCGCCCACCAGGCGTACCTTGGTGCGGGCGTTCTTACCGGACTCCATGGGATCGATGTCCAGATGGATGACCTTGGTCTCCTTGGGCACCTCGCTGTCGTAGCCGATGGTGCGGTCGGAGAACCGGGCGCCGATGGCGAATATCACGTCCGCCTCCAGAAGCGCCTTCCGGGAGCACTCCCGTCCGTGCATGCCTATCATGCCCAAGGACAGCGGGTGCTCCTCCGGGATTATGGCCTTGGCCATTATGGTGGTGACCACCGGGGCGACGAGCAGCTCGGCCAGTCTGAGCACCTCGCTGGAGGCGTTGGCCCATCTGGCGCCTCCGCCGACCAGCAGTACGGGACGCTCGGCGTCCCTGAGCATCTTGACCGCGTCGAGCACCGTGGAGAAGTCCTCGTACGGCGAGGGCACGGGGAAGTTCTCCTGCAGCTTGGCGGGATCGATCTCCCCGCGCAGAACGTCCACCGGCAGGTCGATGTGCACCGGACCTTTCCGTCCGCTGTTGGCGATGCCCATGCCGCGCTTGATCGCCTCCGGGAGATCGCTAGGCTTCAGCACCCGGTAGTTGTGCTTGGTTATGGGCATCATCAGGCTGAAGATGTCCGCCTCCTGGAAGGCGTTGTTGCCTATGGCCGCCGTGGCCACCTGGCCGGTCAGTACCATCATCGGGGATGAGTCCGCGTAAGCGGTCGCCACGCCGGTGACCAGGTTGGTCGCCCCCGGTCCGGATGTGGCGATGCACACCCCGGTCTTGTTGGTTGTTCGCGAGTAGCCATCCGCCATGTGCGCCGCGCACTGCTCGTGGCGGACCAGGACGTGGTGGATGCTCGAATCGATAAGCTCATCGTACAACGGGATGGTGACCCCGCCCGGATAACCGAACATGACGTCAACCCCCTGTCCTTCAAGCAGTTCCAATACGGCCTTGGCACCTTTCATACACTAATCCCTCATTTTCCGATCGGGGAGGATGGTCGTTAGACCTCCTCTTTCACAAAATAACAACTGCAGTGAGCGATGGCAAAAGCAATGATGTCCTCACACGCGTGCTGTTATATGACACGGATGGACTTCATGCCGAGCAAGATATTTAAGAATATCTCAGTTCATCACCACCCCCCGAGGAATGCTGGGAGACGCATCGGGATGACCGTGATGGAAATGCCAGGCAACGGACCGGACATCGTGGAGCTGAGGGACCACGACCCCGGTTGGAAAGACCTATTTCAGCGGGAAAAGGTGTTACTTTTTAAGTCACTGGACCCCCTGGCCAGATCGATAGAGCATGTGGGAAGCACGGCGATCCCCGGGATCCGGTCCAAACCGGTGATCGACATACTGGTCACCGTGGACAGCGTCCGTTTGGAGGACGTGGAAGCGGCCTTGGGCAAGTTGGGGTACATCCACGTTCCGATCGGAGATCCCGAGAGGCTCTTCTTCCGCAAGGGGATGCCGCGGACCCACCATGTGCACGTGGTCCGCCACGGAGGAGAGGAGCATGCCAAGCACATCCTGTTCCGGGACCGGCTGATCGCTCATCCGGAGGAGGCTGCTGCGTACGGGCGGCTGAAGGAGGATCTCGCCCTCCGCTTCAGGGAGGACCGCCAAGCATATTCCGACGGGAAGGACGAATTCATCGCCATGATACTGGACAGAGCGAAGGACGAGCGGAGGGGAACGATCTAGTGCCTAGAAAAAAGTACGCCAAACTCATATATTGCCAGTATGCGTTCCATCCCCGGTCAGGAGAGTGCTCGAACGAACGCCAAGGAATTGATGGAGAACGGGTCCCGCAGCAGGCTTCTGGAAGATCCGTACGTGAAGAAGGTGTGGGACCTGATAATGGGCGAGCCGCTCTTCAAGAAGAGCTCCGCCGAATTGGCGTCCATCAGGGGATCGCTGCGCCGGGAGTCCCTGCAGTTCTTCGCCAGGCACAGCCCCTACTACGTCGACCTTTTCGAGCGGCTGGATATAGATCCGGCCAAGGCCACGCTGCATGACATCGCCAAACTGGCCATCCCGTCGGACATGCTGCGCGGCGAGGGACAGAAGCGCTTCCTGATCCAGGATATAGAGGAGGGCGGGGAGACCTTCTCCTCCAGCGGCACCACCGGCAAGGACCCGGTACGGGTCTACCGTTCACCGGTGGACCTGGCCATCATGCTCAAGGCCAACACCGACCTTTTCGAGCACGTTTACGGGGATGTTCTGAAGCAAGGCGAGGGCATCGCCCTGTTCATGGCCGCTCCCGAGCTCCGCTACAAGCTGAGCTTCGTGGCCTTCGTCGACCTGACGTTGGACAACAAGGGCATCGAGCTTCTGTACGGCATGGACCTGGAGGACAAGTCGCAGGCCGGAACGCCATGGCAGAAGCTTACCACCAACAAGGAGAACCTGTTGAAGTTCCTGAAGTCGAAGAAGGAGCCGAAGCTGTTCTTCACCGCCCCGGCCGGGGTGCATATCCTGGGCCAGAAGTTCGAGACCATGGGCTTCGGCAAGAAGATGGCGTATAAGCTGGCCTCGGGAGCGCCGCCGATCAAACTGGGAAAGGGCGGTATCGTGGTGACCGGTGGAGGAAGCAAGGGCTTCGCCGACCTTCCGGAATATCCGCAGCTGGTCTCCAACGCGCAGAAGCACTTCATCAGCAAGGACGCCGGAGGAACGCAGATCGACACCCCCTTCATGGACGTGCTGGGCATGACCGAGACGCTCACCGCCCTGATCGACCGCTATGGCGTCATGGACAAGGTGCCACACCCGTTGGCCGAGGCCTTCCTGCTGGACCCCATGACCTTCGAGCCGATCGAGGAGGAGGGAAAGGAGGGCATACTGGGGATATTCAACCCGTTCACCACCTCCTGGCTGGAGGTGTTCTATCCAGGAGACATAATGACCTGTCATTCCTCCAAGGGATTCTACGGCAAGGAGTTCGTGTACAAGCGCCGTTTGAGCGTGAAGGAAGGCTGGGACCTGCAGCGGGCCTGCGGCGGCACACTGGAAGAGATGATGACCAAGCAGTAGGCGCATGTTTATTTTCCGGGAAGGGCATCCAGTTGGCCATGTGCCCCGCCATGGCCCCGCTGCTGTTCGATCGTGACCTAGAAACGGTGCCCTCTTTCGGGAACCCGGAGGTGCTCGAGCTCTCCCCTTCGGCACTGCGGGAGCTTGTGTCGAACGCGGGAAAGGTGCAGTCCGAGCTTTCGTCCATCCCCATCGATGAGAGGCTGCAGGTCATCGAACACATAGCGCGAAGATGGAAACAGAAGCTGGACAACGGGGACTTCGAGGAACTGAAGAAGGACATGTCCGCCTCCACCGGCTACTCCCCGGCCCTGATGGAGACCGAGCTTTCGTTCGTCCCGGCGGTGCTGGGCGCTGCGAACATACGCAAGAACCTGGACGCCTCGGTGCAGGGAGGGGCGGACGCCCTATGCGAGTTCGTGGAGGTGGACGAGACGGAGATGTTCCGCCACGTGCCGGTCGGCCCGGTCCTGATAATCAGCTCCGGGAACTCCATCGTGCCCACTCTGATCCCGACCGTGGTATCCCTGGTGACCGGGAACCTTACCATCCTGAAACCTTCGATGGCCAACTACCGCGGGGTCTGCGAGGTCTTCAAATTGCTGGCGGACGTTCCGGATTCCCGGGCGGCAAGGGCCCTCCGCTCGGCATTGATCGTCTCATACTTCGGGCACGACTCGCCCTCCCTGAAGCTCGCTCTGGAAGAGCTGCCGATGGGCATGATCAACTTCTGGGGCGCCGAACCGGCCCGTACCGTGGTGGCCAACATGGTCGGGAAGAACCGCAACCACCCGCGCTTCTTCGTCAACGGCCCGTTCACCGGCATGGCGCTCATCGAGGAAGGCGTTGAGGTCTTGCAGGCGGCGGACGACCTGGCCCTGGACGTTGTCCTTTACGACCAGCAGCTGTGCTCCTCGCCCACCACCGGCGTTTTCATAGGCGGTTATGATAAAGCGAAGGAGTTCCTGAAGGCCGCCGGAGAGCGTCTGGACGAGGCGGGGAACGAGTTCCCTCTGACGCCCGATCAGGACCGTCTGTTCGTCCTGCAGGGCGCCCGCCGCTTCATCCAGACGGACGGAGGGATGGTGCTCTCCTCCAAGAGCCCGGAGAACCCCTGGACACTGGTGCTTTCGAAGGGGAACAGTTCCCTGGTCAACCTAGCGGCACAGTTCCCGACCTTCAACCTTTTCGCCCGAAGAAGGTTCCTGGAGATCGTGGTCGTTTCGGACGCGGAGAGCGCCGTGCGGCTGCTGAGGTCCTTGCCGGAGCATCCGGCCTTCAAGGGCATAGACGGAGTGCAGAGCGTTGGATTGGCGGTCACGGAGGCTTCCCGCGATCCTATCGTCACCAAGCTGGTCGGCGCCGGGGTGCACAGGATACTCCCATTGGGCGATATGTTCATGCGCGGGGCGGTCGAACCGTACGACGGGGTGACTATGTCCTCCCTGTTCACCCGTATCGTGTACTGGCGCAAGGCCAACGCCGCCCTGGAGGGGCAGCTTTGAGAGTGCTGGTCACCGGAGCCACCGGTTTCCTGGGCGGGCACCTGATAGAGGAGATGGCAAGGGGACCTCACGTTCCGATCTGCGCTAACCGCAAGGGCAGCGACACCAGTAAGATCGACGCCCTGGGGCTGGAGAAGGTGGTGTTCGACCTCACCGATCGCGATTCCATGCTTCAAGCGCTGAGGGGCGTGGACGCCGTGGTGCACCTGGCCGCGTACTACACCTTCACCGGAAAGAAGGAGATGTACGAAAGGGTCAACGTGAGGGGCACGGGAGACCTTCTCGAAGCGTGCAAGGAGGCGGGCGTGAAGCGCTTCCTGTACTGCAGCAGCACGGAGGCCATGGGGCCCATAGCGTCCCCCCCGGGGGACGAGGATTCGCCGCTCAACCCGCAGTACGAGTACGGGCGCTCCAAGGCCAGAGCGGAGGAGCTGGTGAGATCGTCCGGCCTGGACTGGACCATCCTGCGTCCGTCGGGAATATACGGCCCGAGCAACGTGGACGACGTGGCGTACTATTTCATCACCTCCTTCAAGGGGTTCGCCTCCAAGTTCATCATCGGGTCCGGCAAGAACCTGATCCAGTTCGTGCACGTGAAGGACGTGGTGCAGGGTTTCATGAAGGCCTTGGACCGCCCCGTTTCAGTGAGGGGGACCTACATCATCACCCAGGCCAGGCCGTACACCTACGAGGAGGTCTACCGGGTCCTGGCCAGGATATTCGGGCAGAAGGAGCCGCGCTGGCGGATGCCGAGATCGCTGGCCAAGCTTATGATGCTGCCCATAGAAGGCGTCAGCCTCCTCATCGGCAGGGAGAACTTCCTCTATCGCCGGGAGACCGTGGAGAGCGTGACCAGCGATAGGGCGTTCAAGATCGACAGAGCCCGGCGGGACCTCGGTTACGAGCCTGTTTACGACCTTCCAGAGGGCATGGCGGAGACGGTGGCCTGGTACCGGGAGAACGGCTATCTCTGAGCAATTCTTAAATCCACTTTCCGTTCTAACCGTCCCGGTGAGTGGATGGAGAAGACGCTGTACCGCACCCTGCTGAACATGCTGAGGATCAGCTACACACTGCCTTTCGTCATGGCCTCGGTGACCGGGGCGGCGTTCGCGCTAACGGTCTGCGACGAATGGCTGCTGGCCATCCTCATTCCCCTGGACGTCTTCTTCTTCGCCCTTTTCGCCAATCTCAGCAACGATTACTTCGATCACAAGAGCGGCACCGACGCCACCCGTTTCGATTTCATGACCGCCGAGAGCAGGGAGGCGATCAAGGAGCTTTACGACGAGCGCGTCTACTGGGATGGCAACATCTTTGACAAGGGCGACGTGAGCGAGAGGACCGGCAAGGTCGTTCTGGCCGTCATACTCGCCATGGCCCTGCTAACAGCCATACCGATCATCATGCACGGGGGCTGGCTGGTCATCGTCCTGGGCGCGATAGGGCTGTTCCTGGCCTACTTCTACACCGCCCCCCCGCTGAACCTGGGAGCGCGCGGTCTGGGCGAATTGGACGTCGGGACCTCTTTCTTCATGATGTCCTTCTTCACCTACTACGTCATAAGGCCGGAGTGGTCCTGGCAGATGTTCCTGATCGCCCTCATCGTTGGCACTTCCGTCCTTCTCATGCGCTTCGTGGACCAGATGTCCGGGTACGAGGCGCACCTGAAGGGCGGGGAAAAGGATTGGACGGTAAGACTGGGACTGGAGAGGGCGGTCGGTGCGGTCGGCATCATCCTGCTGATCATCCACGCCATGCATCTTGGCCTGGTCTACTTCCACCCGGTGTTCCTGGTCCTTCTGCTCACCGTTCCCATGGGAAGGAGGATGATGAAGGGGCTTCACGACAAGAACGATGGCCTGAGGTTCATCCGACCAGCCCCGCAGATAGTGAAGATGGTCATCTTCAGCGAGCTGCTGATCATCATTTCGTTGACAGTCCAAAACGCCCTGCCATGGACATTATGGTAGTGATGCTGCCCCTGGTTATCAACGAGTATTCGCGCACGGCGTTGAAGCCGCAATGCTTGCACGATTCCCCCTTCATGGGGCAGCCATAGACCTTGCTGCGGTCCGGGAGAACGAACTCCGAGGCCCAGAAGGGACATCTGCATGAATAGTCCTCGATGAGAAGCTCCTTCAGCGCCTTCCTGGAGTTGAGTATGGGGTAGCCTTCCTTCTTGAGGGCCACTATCTCCTCCACCACCTTGCGCTTCTCCTCCATGCTCAGCACCTTGGTGTCCGGCGGCGGAGTGAGGAAGTTGATCATCAGGCCGTTGATGCGCGGATCATCCTTGACTATCTGCGCCGTCTCCCGGATGAGGTGCTTGTTGTCCGGCATGACCACCATGTTGGCGAAGACGTTGGGGTGGTCCACCTTCGAGAGGTTCTCCATCAACCTGTCGAAAACACCTTTGCACCGGATGGCGTCGTGCGTCTCCCGCGGACCGTCCAGGGAGACGGATATGACGTCGCTCTCCGGATAGAACACGTTCGTCCCGTTGGTCGTGTATCCAGTGACGAAGAAGCCGATCTCCTTTCCGGCCTTTATGAGGTCCAGCAGCGTGCGTTCCCCGTCGCTCCAGCTGGTAGGTTCCCCACCCTCGAAGAACAGCACCCGGGCCCCCCGCTCGTAGGAGGCCTTCATCTCCTCCACCGCCGCCTCATAGGATATCTTGTGCGGCTGCGGTATGGATGGCAGGTTCTCGGCGATCTGACAGTGCTGGCACCTGAGGTTGCACTGGTAGGTTATGATCATAGTTGTGGCCAGTGGCTTCTTGAACCCCAGCAGCTCCTTGAGGAACCAGATGCCGTAATAGGCGGTCTGGCCGACGGTCCTCGCGACGCCCATGGGGACCCCATCCCCACCCGGATATTTCAATTGTGGCCGGCGCTCGTTCGGTACCTGTGCTTCTTTGAGGTAGGTTAAGTCCTGGCTCGATCTGGCTCGTTCGTTCTTTCGTAAATCCAGATATTGTTTCTGATTGTTTACAATTTTGATAATCATTAAATACAGGTCAACCAGATTTAACTCAAACGACTTTATGGGAGTGATCAAATGGCAAGCTTGAAACTAGAGATAATGGACAAGATCGTGGCCTTGATGACCGCGGCCTTCGGTTTCGTCGCTGCGCTGGCCTGGAACGGTGCCATCTCGCAACTGATGGAGGACTGGCTAGGATCCGGCGGGGACCAGACCATGGGTCTGATCATTTACGCCATCATCGTGACCGCTGTGGCTGTGATCGCCATCGTCCTTATATCCAGGGTGTACGGCAAGATCAAGGCCAAGGAAGAGGCTAAGGAGAAGAAGTAGTTCTTTTTCACAAACCCTTTAATCTCTTCCTTTTTTTATTATTTCCACTACTGTTCTCGTCGCACCAAAACGATGATAACCGCCCTTGGCTATCCTGAAAACGTACAGGAGGCTTCACATGAAGGTCAAGGTAGGGATCAACGGCTATGGCACGATAGGCAAGAGAGTGGCTTGGGCTGTGAACAGGCAGGACGACATGGAGGTCGTCGGGGTAACCAAGACCCGTCCCTCGTACGAGGCTTCCACCGCTTTGCGGGAGGGATGTCCGCTATACGCGGCGCACGCCGAGGACGTGGACAACTTCGAGAAGGCCGGGATCAAGGTCCAGGGGACGTTGGAGGACCTGCTGAAGAAGGTCGACGTCATAGTGGACTGCACGCCTGGAGGGACCGGGGCCAAGAACAAAGAGCTGTACGACAAGGCCGGGGTCAGGTCCATATTCCAGGGAGGGGAGGATCACGCTCTGGCCGGGATTTCCTTCAATGCCCTGGCCAACTATCAGGAGGCATGGGGGGCGTCCTCCGTGAGGGTCGTCTCCTGCAACACCACCGGACTGGTCAGAACGCTGTTCCCGTTGCAGCAGGCCTTCGGGGTCCAGAAGGTGTTCGCGTCCTTGATCCGCCGCGGTGCTGACCCGGCCGATAAGAAAGGCGCCGCGCTCAATGCCATCGAGCCCTCGCTCAAATTGCCGACCCATCACGGTCCGGACGTCAAGACCGTCATGCACGGTCTGGACATCCAGACCATGGCCGTGGTGACGCCGACCACCCTGATGCACCTGCACTGCATCGTGGTCGACCTGAAGAAGGAGGTAAGCGAGAAGGAGGTCCTTGAGGTCTGGTCGAGATCTCCGCGCCTGCAACTCGTTTCCGGAAAGGAC
>Ga0302243_1002101_pt1 | contig 11943 bp, 19 predicted proteins | sample AAG_UR_Met_MG_FD_193514 | JGI IMG/M metagenome (GOLD analysis project Ga0302243, IMG submission 193514) | Enriched activated sludge microbial communities from anaerobic digester in WTTP, New Holstein, Wisconsin, United States - AAG_UR_Met | ecosystem: Engineered > Bioreactor > Anaerobic >...
ATGCGCTTTAAAATGCGCTATAATAGCTTTTGTTTGTCGGGTATATAACTATATACCCTTTACTCGTTCTCACTGTTCTCGTTGCGTTTAGCCTTGATTTTTTCGACTGTATGCTTCCATACGGTCTACAAACTTTTTATCCTCGGACATATTTACACCACCTTTCTCTTTCCTGTGACAACCTCATAGATGAGGGATTTTTTATAGTCGAACAAATCAGCGAGAATGGATTCTTTCTCGGAAATCAGTTTATCAATTGCTGCACATTTCATGTTGAGGTAATCTGCAATTTCCATTTGCTGTTTTATATCGGGGTAGGCAATATACGAATTGTTCATATTTCCCATAGTTACGTGTGCCATTGCAGAACCGTGGGACTCAGATGCAATGCTTCTGCTTAACGCTATAAAATAGTAGTATGCAAACATTTTATCAAGTTTCTGCGACAATTCTGTTTTCCAGATATGATAATGATAAATAACTTTTTCGCCTTGCCATATACATGGACCGTAAGAAGCCGACCACGCATATAGTAGGTCACCAGCATCGCAATACTTTTCAGGGTCAAGTTCTAAACTTGAAGTATACCATTTTGAGTTTGTGAATAGATTGCCAACTCTTAGAACTTTATACTTCCCATTTTCTTCAAATTCTGTATCCTTATAAGCTCGACCGTTGATTAAGCGAATTACATACTTTTGTTTGCACAATGTCCATGATGCAGGTATCTTACCAATCCATGCTATTCCGCTTTCCTTCATTTCAATATTTCGAACAAGCCCTTTTGTTATTGTTTCAGAAATGAGTGAGGTCTTCCATGCTTTATATTCCTCAATGCTATTTTGTATTTCATCAATCAGATTATCAATCTTCGCACATTGCTCATCCAGATAACTCACAATAGCAGATTGCTCTGCATCGGACGGAAGAATAACACGAAGTTCCTTGACTTCATCATAATTCAGTCCCTGTCGAACACCGGACCCCATACCATAAAAGCCTTTTTTGATGTCAAAAGAATGCAACAGATAATAAAGGTATCTGGAAGTATCCTTCTTAATCGGGCGGAGAGTGGTGTATGCGGAGGTAATGATACCACGTTCGGTTGCCAATCCAACACGCAGGCTTGTATGGTCGTTTTGCAAGTCGGTCAAGCGAAGTACGATATCGCCGTCCTCGATGATATTGTAACCATTAAAGGATTCCGGCAAAAGTCCGCCGTTTGAATTGATGTCCCTGCGTTTTATTTTTCCGTAACTTAAGGAAAGCAAATTGGTTTCTTGAAGGTCACTGTTCTTATTTTTTACTTGGGTCACAAGCTGATAGAGTGTGCGAGTTTTCCATGTAGCAGGAATCGCACCAATCCATTCTATACCACTGTCTTTTGTTGCTGTATATTCGCTCTTTCTCTTTCCTGTGACAACCTCATAGATGAGGGATTTTTTATAGTCGGTTAAGTCGTTGATAATAGATTCTTTATCAGAAATCATAGCATCTATGTTTTCTGTTTTCTTGCTTAAATAATTGGTGATTAGAATTTGCTCGGAAATAGGGGGGAGAACAACGCGCAGATCTTTAACTTCACTGTAATTCAAACCCTGACGAACACCTGAACCCATTCCGTAAAATCCCTTTTTTGTATCAAAAGCGTGTAGCAAATAATACAAGTATGGTGAAACCTCACTATTTATTGGGCGCAACACTGTATACGCAGAGGTGATGATACCCTGCTCCGATGCCAATCCTACTCTGAGGCTTGTGTGGTCATTTTGTAAGTCAGTAAGCCTAAGAACAATATCTCCTTGTTGAATAATGTTATAACCATTAAATGACCCTGGCAGCAATCCGCCTCTGGCATTGATATCTCTACGCTTGATTTTTCCGTAGCTTAAGGAAAGAAGATTCTCTTCTTGCATATTGCTATTTTTGTTTTTCACTTGCGATACTAATTGGTATAAAGTATGCACTTCCCATGTGGACGGAATATCGCCTATCCAATCAATTCCACTATTTTTGGTTTCAACATTTGAACATAGACCTTTTGATACAGCCTCAAAGATGAGTGAAGTTTTCCATGCTTTATATTCTTCAATGCTGTCTTTTGCCTCAGCAATTATGCTATCAATTTTCGCACATTGGCTGTCCAAATAGACCGCAATGGCAGATTGTTCACTAAATGGTGGAACGGGTATTACAATCCTTTTCATTTCTTGCCAGCGAGTTGTCCATAAATCTTCAACTATTCCATGTCCCCATTTGTAAAATTCATCGGCAAATGGAACAGTGTGGAACAACCAATTATAGTAGCCGGGATGCATTTTACCCTTGGGCTTCAAGACGGTGTTTATTAACGAAACAGAGCCATCATATTCGGAAATTCCACAAGAACCACGTCTATCTGAGCGACTATTGATTGCAAAATCACCTTTTCGTACAAGTTTTCTGTTATCGCCATTGTCTGTTTTTGCGGCAGAATCCAATCGGGGTACTATCCCATTCATTGTAACAGATAGAGGAGGATAGTCCTTGTCACTAACTTTTTCATTCCTCAACTCATAGAAAGCAGATATAGTGGTTAATGACCAAGTTTTCGGGATTACTCCAAGCCACGGTATTTTTGAATCATCAATTGCAATGTTAGACATATTACTCACTACCATTCCCAAACAGCTCATGAAGATTCTGCATCATGGACTGTTCGCGTGCTTCTATTCTTTTTGCAATGTCAGCAGCAGGTTCAAGTTCCTTATATTCGTAGAAGGTACGAGTGAAAGGAATTTCGTAGCCAACCTTGGTTTTGTTGCGGTCAATCCAGGCATTAGGACGATACGGCAGAACCTCTCGTTCAAAGTAGATGTCGATATCTTCATCAAGAGGAACATTTTCTGTATCACGCTTGGAAGTGTCAGCAACCAGCTTCTTGCCTTTCTTCACGAGATTTCCATCTTCGTCCACCTGTGGACTTTCAATGGTGATTTTGTTATATCCCAGACTGACGGCATCCATCACTTTTGCTTTACAAATAATGCTCTGTCCATTGGCAAAAGTGTGCGTAAATTCATGACTGCGATATTCGCCATAAGCCTGAACAATCAAGTTGCGGCAGTCATCGGTGATATCCACACGCTTGTTACCGATAGGCTTGCGACGCTGTTCATAACACTGGCTTGCATCAATCAAAAGCACCTGTTCTCTGTGAGACCCAGCCTTATCTTTAGTAATAATCCAAACATAGGTGGCAATACCTGTGTTATAAAAACTGTCATTTGGAAGCTGAATGATGGCATCCAGCCAATCGTTTTCAATCAGATAGCGGCGAATTTCACTCGGACCGCTTCCGGCATCCCCTGTGAAAAGAGAGGAACCGTTCTGAATAATAGCCATGCGTCCTGTGTCGTTCAATTTAGAAAGACCGTTAAGCATAAACAGCATCTGTCCATCGGACTTTGCAGGAAGTCCTACACTGAATCTGCCAGCATCGCCCTTTTTATGTTCTGCCTCAACATCTGCAGCTTCACGCTTCCAGTCGATACCAAACGGAGGGTTGGAAATGCAGTAATCAAAGGTATAGCCGGAGAACTTGTCATCGTTCAGGGTGTTACCGAACTGCATATTTTCCGGGTCTCCGCCACGAATCAGCATATCAGCTTTTGCGATACCAAAAGTGAATGGGTTAATTTCCTGCCCATAGCAAATCATTTCTGCTGTGCTGTCTAAGGCCTTTGCACGTTCTTCCATGCACGTAAGCATCTGGCTTGTACCCATAGCCATATCATATACGGTCTTCGCAGGAGCATCTTCTTCGGAGAGGTCTGCATTTGTCATGAGCAGATCACACATCAGATAAATAATGTCACGGCTTGTAAAATGCGCTCCGGCTTCTTTGTTGTAACTCTCTGAAAAACGCTGAACAAGGTTTTCAAAAATATAGCCCATATCGACTGCGGAGATACGCTCCGGATCCATATCAGCATCATCTTTACAGAAATCGCTGATAACTTGGTAGAGAACGCCACCGCCAGACATTCGTTCAATTTGAGTGAAGAATCCCATGTTGGCAAGAATGTCAATTACGTTGTCCGAAAAGCCATTGATGTAGTCCTCAAAGTTTGTTTTGATATTTTCAGGGTCTGCCTTCAATTTTTCAAAGTTGTATTTGCTGGTATTGTAAAAACGGTAACCGGATGCTTTGCGGAGAAAACCATCTTTGACAGCCAGCGGTTTTACCTTTTCATAGGTTTCCCAAACCTTATCCTGTGTAGGAAGTAAGCAATCATGGAAACGCTTTATGACAACCATCGGTAAAATAACAAGTCCGTATTCATGAGGCTTGTATGCCCCAAAGAGAGAGTTGGCTACATTCCAGATTAGGTTTGCCTTTTTTCCTATATTTGTACCAACCACTTGGATTTTTTCATTAGAGTTCATATTCTCGTTCCTCCTTGATATTTTGGGTAATGCTCTTGATGTTGCTGAACATGACATGAACTGTCATAATTGCACCGCCGATAAGCACTCCGATTACAAATTCTATTCTATCACTCCTTTACTCGAATTCTCCGTCTATATCGTCAACGGTATTTCTTGCCTGATTCTCTAAAACAACGATTCTTCGTCTCAGCTGCTCGTTCTGCTGTTTTAATCCGCAGGCGGCTTTCATACCTTCGTTGAAGCCTGTGAGATATCCTTGACGAAAAGCCTGTTCCTGAGTATCATCAACCTTGAATTCTGGTGCAGGCTCCGATTTTCTGATAAGCTGTGCATATCCTTCTATATTGTCTTTCGTGCCGCATATCGGGCAAATCTGACGGCCTTCGGGTATCTGTGCACCGCAGATAACGCAGAGGTTATCGGGTTCTTTTACTATCATTTCTTTCACTCTCCTTATTCAGCCATTCTTGTATACACGCTTCGCAAGTGCTTAGCATACATACCTTATCATCTGGACACTTATATTCTTTTGCTGTCAAGGCTTCGATAACGCACTGGCATAAGCCTGAACCAATAGCCGCCTGCAAGCCTATCAGCAAATCATACTCATTCTGTCTCAGTAAATGTTCTCGGTTCTTCATTTGCTTCTCCTATCAGTTTTAAGGCTTCATCCGCTTTACACCATTTGAAACTATCAGCGTATGGACATTTTCCATGTTTTACACATATATAACAGCTTTCAGGTATATGCGTATCATTATTGCAAGGCATTGTTGATATACCCTCAATCGCCATTTTTAGCAGTCGCTTGTACTCTAAATCCAAGTCTTTTTTAAGCTGCGCTAATATGATTTCTCTGAATATGTCTTCTTCAAACCATACCACTTTACCATCCCAATTCGCGGAGATGTCTCCATGTTCAACGCATTCTATCATTTCTTCGTAGTCCTCAATGTTTTTAAGCAGTTGCCGTCCTCGTTCTAACATTATTTTCTTTTCAACTTTCATTTTCAATCCTCCTTTAGCGGTTCTGCATTTTCGACAAATGCTTTGCAATCAATACATTTTTCATTTATTTCACAATCATCAATTCTGCTTCTGGCTTCGAGCTGGCCTCTGAGGAATGCGTTCTCACGCTTCAGACGTTCGTTATCCTGTCTGACCTCACAAGAATGCTTCATGCCCTCGTTGAATCCGGCTGTGTATCCCTGCCCGAATGCTTGCTTATATACTCATCTGTTTCAAATTCAAATTCATCCTTGATGCGCTGTATCTGCCTATCAAGCTTTTCGTTTATTATCTGCTCGATACGGTCTGCTCCACAGATAAGCTTCATCTGCTCAACCATAATAGCGATATCGGCTATTTCTTCGAGGCAGTTTTGATACGCTCCATTAACGTTTCTGCGTAGTTTATTTCTTGCCTGTACGAACTCGCCGCACTCTTCACAAAGCATATCCATCTGCGATTCATAGCCGTAATACTCAGCTATCGTCTTTATACGTTCATCCATTCCGTTCACCTCTTCTTCTTCTCCGTGCTGAGTAGTATCAGCACGAAAGCAATCATCAGTATTAATACTATGTTCTTATCTGCCTGGAACTGATCTCCGCAGACTATGAATATCACAAGTCCGAGGATTCCAATTGTCCATTTGCTCATATCCTCACCGCCTTATCTTGTACCGCTTGCAGTAATCGTCAAGCGTTTCCATCTTGATATTGATTCTGTCAAAGTCAAGTTCATACTTCTCGGCATATTCTGCCATCATTTCGTTTGAACACATCTGCTGTCCGAATATCTCAGGCATTTCCAGAACCATAAGAACATCCTTGAACCACTGCTGTATATACCGCTTTGTGTATCTGCGCTTTTCGCAGACTGCTATCATAGCGGTAACAGCCTGCTTCATCATATCGTTCATCACTGCTTCATAAAGCTGATACTGGAATAGTGCGTTCTGTAATTCCTGTTCTTTTCGGAAGTCTTTAAGTCCTCGGCTTTTCATACAGCTTGCTCCTCATATACTTGTCAAATTCCGATGCATCCGCAGTTATCATAATATACTCGTCAAGTTCCGATGCATCCATCAGATACGCATCGATTCCTGTCTCATCAACATGAGATAAAGACATTGTAACTTCCTTTGACGATGTTCCGTCAAAGCCTTTGGTGTATCTGATAAGTGATTGATTGTCTTTATCCTCTTTCATGGTTGTTGTTCCGATAACTGCGTATTCGCTTATCAGTTCCTTCACCTTGTCGATACTCGTTGTGACTGTATATCCCGATGCTCTGAATTCAACTGTCTGCTTTGTGGTATCAACTTCAATCGTTGCATTTGTCGGTCTCATGCCTTTTGCAGAAAAGATGAAGCCTCTTGTTCTAAATATCTTACTCATTTACTTCTCCTCATACTTCCTGTCTGAATTTGCAAATGCTAAAGTTGTGCAGATAACTCCGCAGGCGAAGCCGATTAGTGTGTAGGTTAACATTTGGAATCACCATCCCTTTCTTTCTCATTCAGTTTATAAGCAAAATTGTTCCATTCTGATGCAATTCTCTCAAACGATTCCCATTCAAAACCGGGATCTGCTTCTATTTCTCCGTAGTACGCAAGGAACAAATGAAGCTGACGTATGAGAGAAAAGTTTCTGCCGAAGTCAATTCCTGATAATATGCGTGTGTAAGTTACAAGTGTAGGCTTTTCTATTTTCCCTATCATATCATCGTTGCCCTCAAGCTGAGGAGCAGGATACTGTGCTAGCTGGTCAGCAATTCCCACAAGAACCGCCGCCATGTTTGCATAAAACCTAGCACATCCGGATAAATCTGTTTCAGCTATTTTTTTCAGTACTTCTTTAACTTTCAATTCAACACATCCTTTCAATATCTCGCCCACAACTCAACACCGCAGGCGGCCGCTAATTTCTCGGCGTTCTTTGTAAACGTACTGTTCGTTGCAACTGCCGCCCTCGTTGCGTGATAGTAACGCTTTGCGGCATATATTTCTTGTATTGCTTGTACTCCGACTTTGCCCTTATAATTTTTACACTGGACAACGATTCTGCCGAAGGGGAAACACATAGCTGATACATCACATCCATAGTCTGAGGACTGCCCCCGAATCCTTATCATGAAGAATCCGCGAAACCTCATCTTCCATGCAACGTGATGTTCATACTTATCACCCATGCGCTTTGTGTTTTTCTTCCTCATTTTTCCAGCGCCTTTATGTCATTGATCAGCTTGCGGATAATAGCCGCTTCTTCATCGTATTTTTTAAGCTTTGGATTCTCGCTGAGTGTGAGAATTTCGGCTATTGTTACCGACTTCTTACCCTCCATTGCACTCTCTGCTATTCCTAATGCCTGCGCTGCGGCAGGGATGCTATATACTTTCATCTTTGATTACTCCTTTCAAGATCGTCAATCTTTCTTTCCAATGCCTTGATGTAATCGTCTTGCTTCTGTATCACTATGCGCTGTTCATCTATCCACGAACGAAATTCTTTTATCTTCTTCTTTTTGTTTTTCTTGTATTCGCTCTTACGAAATGCAAGACCTTTTTTCTGCTGTTCCGCAAGGCACTTTGTGCAGTACTTCTTGCGAATCAGAGAGAAGTAATTTGAATCATATTCGTTACCGATATAACTTCCACATAAGATGCAGTGTGAAGTGAGTACACCATCAACATAGCTTAATGCTCGATTTTTTAACTTTTTTTCCATAGTTCACTCCCCTCTTTGCGTTCATCGTTTTTCGGATATCGTTTGTGTACCCACCCGAAACGGAACGTATGATTAAAAAAATAAGCAGGGGATTACTCCCGAAACGGCAATTTAAAGGCTCTTTTCGTCCGTCCCATGTCACCGAGTAAACGCTTTTTTTCTTCTTCACACAAAAGCTTTATCAAGCGTGAATTCGGTTTGATCGGGAATCGTGTTTCTTTATCGCCGCCGCCTGCAAAATCACTGTACTTGCAGTACATGAAGATTTCTAAATCTGGATTCTTCTCAACTATGTCTGCGAGCGTTTCAAGATCTTGAACGCTGTCATAGTCTTTTCGCAGTTCATCCATCCGTATTATTGCGTGTCTCTCCTTACTGTATGCAACATCGGGGACGTTGTACCGTCTCCACACGTTGTATGCAATGTAGACACATACTGCCAGGACTGCAAGCCACATCACGTCTGTAAAAGTTATCCCATATTATCACCACTTTTCGGTAATAGAAAAAGCCAGTTCAAGCACCATGTTGCAGATGATACTTGAACGGCTTCGCCGATGCCCTTGTTTGCTTCTCCGATGAACAAATCTGCAACCTTTGAACATCGGCTTTTCTACACTCTTATTATACCACATCTTTTTGTAAATTACTGCCTAAATCAATCGGCATTTTTGCCGATTGATTTGTGCGTTTTAAGGGTTGACAAGCATAATTAAAACGATAACTGCACATCACTTAACATCTGCTCTGTTGCCGCCTTATAGAATCGCTTGTCTATCTCGAATCCGTAACAGCTTCTGCGTATCTCCTGACACGCTCTGAGGGTTGTTCCACTGCCTGCACATGGGTCTATAACTACATCCCCCTCATCGGTGAATATCTCTATCAGCGTTTTCAGAAGTCCGACAGGCTTTTGTGTTGGATGAATCTTCGGGTATATGTACTTATCATCCCTTGTCCAGTTGAACCAGTCAAACACCATGCGACCATCATTATTGAACTTCGGGAGTTTGTCTCGGTATAAGACAAGTGCGTGTTCTGTCGCTCCGACTATACGCATATTTGCTTTAAGCACCTGTGCCGAATAGTTCTTGATGAACGTCAGCGGAATGTAGTGTTTGAATCCGTGCTTTTCTGCGTATCTGATAACTGTTTCCATCTGCTGAAAAGCGCAGAACACTATCATGCAGGGCGCACCGCTTGACTTGCCACGTTCGCCGCCTTTCTTTGGCTCTTTTTTCAGCAGTCTGTTGCAGAAGTGAAAGTATTCTGCAATGTTGAAACTGTAATCAGTATTGAAGAAGCTTTTGCCTGCCTTGTTGCTCTCTCCGTTACTGTTATCCCCTCCGATATACCACTCAGGGGATGAAGCAAAAGCGTTATTGCCTAAGTTGTACGGAATGTCAGCAATGACAAGCTGTGCTTTCGGTATTCCGTACCGCTTGAAGTTCTGGAAGTTGTCATTGTACAACTCGATTTTTTGTTTCATGCTCTTAAACCTTTCATATTCGTTTTCTATGCCCCTCTGAGCACGGCAGAGGGGTAATTATATACCCTGCATTGCCGTGCGGTGTAAGGGCGGTTTATACATCATATAACGTCAGCCGATTACCTTCAAAACGTCTGTTGTAAGAGCCGAGAAGCTGTCTCCAGTGACATATACTCTTTATTAAAAAAGTCGCTCACATTCATTTCTGTTCTAACTCCTTTCAAATTAGCTTTGTATTCGCCCTGTAAGCCCTTGCAAGCGTTCATAGTATAATTACACTACCTTGATATCGCAAGGGCATTACAGTGCATTCTCGTTGCTCTCTGCTATATCTCATGAATAGTTATTTCCGCTCTCGGTTCATCACTATAATTCTTCTTCACTCTGACATAAACTATCTGTGAATCATCATAGTATGCTATACCGTTGAGCGCATCCAAGATGCATTTCGTGATATTATCCGCATCTGGTTTCTTCGTGTGATACATCTCGCCGTTGAGCATTGCTTCACGTTTCTTTTTGCTTGTGCTTTTTGGTATCGGGAAGTATGCGATTATATCCGCTTGCAATGGCACATCCTTGTCGAACGGTTTCAACCCTTTCTGCTGTTGCTGAACGGACAGCTTGACAAGATTCTCATAGTTCACCGTTTTCTGTGGTGTGTACGCTGTAGCGTGTCCGTTAAACGTGCTGAACTTTGGTCTGCCTTTGCCGACAGGAGTTCCATAAACTGTGAATTGAATCATCGTTACCACCTCACCACATTCAGAATTTCGGTATTGCTGATATTTGCATCTTTCGGAAGAAATTTATATCCGTCTATCTCGCAAGTGTTACCGTTCGGACAGTTCATGCCTTTTGCAACTCCCATAAGCCTGCATACCGTAGGTCTGACAGGATATATCAGGCACTTTTTAGCTTTGTTGTCTCTGAATGGACACGTTGCTTTATCCTCATGCTTTATCGGGTTGATACCGTGTACTGCAATATAGTTTCTTATCGTGTTTACTTCGGGGATAGATGCAGGAACTACACCGCAACATCTACCGCAGTTTGTACAGTTCTTGTGTTCGGGAATGTTGAAGATGCTCATTCTGTCTCACCATCCTCAACCTCTGCGCCGCATTCAAAGCAGTAATTTCCGCCATAGCTTTGACCGATTATTCTCATGTGTATAGGCTTCTGACAGTTTGTGCAGAGAAAATCGGTGGTATAACCTTCGCAATCAGGGTAAAGCGGTATCATTTTACACTGATTTGCCCCCTGCTCCAACTGCCTTTCAAGCCTTTTCTTATCCGCTGTCAGCTGAGATATTAAAGCTATTATCTCAGGCTCTGACATCCATTTGCCGTTTATGATCATTTGGTTTCACTCTCCTTTAATTTTTCTGCTATTGCCTGCACAACATCAACTGTCACTCCGTTGCCTGCCTGCTTGTAAAGCTGACTGTCTGAGTTTACAAATGCAGCCTTTTCAAAATAATCATCTGTCCATCCTTGAAGTCTGAAACACTCCCTCGGTGTCAGCTTGCGTATAGCTATGTAGCAGTTGTATTTTTCGTACCATACCGCATATACTTCCTTATCGTTGTCTTTCAAAGCCACTCCGTGACGGTCCTGCGCTGTCAGCGTGAATGATTCATCACCGTTTTCTTTGAACCGTCTGCCGTTCTGCCTTTTCTCTGCTCTGTCAGGTGTGAGAACCGGGATTGCGACCGCTGTTCTATCGTGTTTGAAGTTTGACACTCCTGCATCATATTTCGCTTTCAAACAGTTAGCTATTTCGGTTTCTTCTCCCGAGACATTGTAATCAATGCCGAACTGTACGGGGATATGTGGTTCTAAGCCGCCACCGTCCGCCTTGTTAAGGCATGGGGATATTCCGTCAGTATCATACAGGCGGTATTTATTCGGGTTTTTTCGGTGTGACTTCTGCATACCGATTTGATTTATTTCACAAACACTATCTTCTCCGTCTGCTCCTTTGAGAGGAAATATTTGCTTTCGACCTCTGCTTCTAAGATGTCCGACAGTGTACACACGCTCTCTGTTTTGCGGTACTCCGAAATTCTTTGTGTTAAAAATTTCCCACTCTGCATCGTACCCCAGTTCGTCCAGTTCAAGGAGTATGGCAAGGAAGTCAAATCCTCTGTTGCTCGATAGCATTCCCTTAACATTTTCGTAGATAAGCCATTCAGGTCTATCTTCTTCTTTGAGTTCCCCAAGAACCCGAAATACTTCTCGAACGAGGGAACTTCTGTCTCCCCCAAGTCCTTTTCGCCGTCCTGCGATTG
>Ga0302243_1002107_pt1 | contig 11920 bp, 10 predicted proteins | sample AAG_UR_Met_MG_FD_193514 | JGI IMG/M metagenome (GOLD analysis project Ga0302243, IMG submission 193514) | Enriched activated sludge microbial communities from anaerobic digester in WTTP, New Holstein, Wisconsin, United States - AAG_UR_Met | ecosystem: Engineered > Bioreactor > Anaerobic >...
TCAGCCACCTGCTCACGGCGGTGTTCGTGCTCGAGCTCGCGATCCGTTTCTGGGTGGCACGGTCCAAGCGCCGCTTTTTCCGTAGCTACTGGGTCGACATCGTCGCCGTGATCCCCTTTGCGCGCTCCCTGCGGGCCTTTCGCCTCTTGCGGCTGCTCCGGCTGTTCCGCGCCGGGACGCTCCTGTCCCACTCGGCCACCGGCGTGCGGCTGGCGTTGCGCGAGGGACGCAGCGAGATGGTGGTGATCGTCGTGACGATGCTGGTCATCGTCACCTTCTCCGGCTTTGCCATCCACTTCCTCGAGGCGCGCAACCCGGACTTCCAGTCACTCGGGCACTCCCTGCTGTGGGGGCTCATGTCGCTCGTCTCCGGCGAGCCCACGGGCGGTGAACCCGTGACCGTGCTGGGAAAGCTCCTGGCGCTCGTGGTCATGGTCGGGGGGCTGACCGTCTTCGCGATGTTCACCGGTGTCGTGACCGCCGTGATGGTGCGCCGGATGCGCGGCGGCTTGGAGCTGAAGGCCATGGAGATTCAGGACCTCGACGGACACATCCTGATCTGCGGCTGGAACCGCCAGGGCGGGCTCATGCTCGCCGAGCTGCAGACCGATCGCGAGCTTGCGGACCGCTCGGTGGTGCTGGTGGCCGAGTTCGGCGAGCAGCTCCCGCTGACCGAGCAGGGTGTGGTGCACGAACGGCTGTACGTGGTGCGGGGCGACCCGACGCGCGTCGACGTGCTGCGCCGCGCCAACGCCACCCGCGCGTCGTGCGCGGTGCTGCTGGCCGACCGGCTGGTCGACCGTCTCGACCAGGACCGGGACGCGCGGACGATCCTCACCGCCCTCACCCTCGAAAAGCTCAACCCCGACATCTACACCATCGCCCAGCTTCTCTCGCGCGAGGGGGAGGCCCACCTGCGCCTGGCCGGGGTGGAGGAGGTCATGGTCTCGGACGAGCTGGGGGCCAGCCTGGTGACCACCTCGATCCGCAACCACGGCATTCTGTCGATGGTCCACGCGCTGGTGGGCAGCCATGAGGGACACCGCCTGCACAAGGTCGTGCCACCGGCCGCGCTGGTGGGGCAGCCGATGGGCGAGATTGGGTCCCGCTACAAGACGGTCTACGACGCCTTGGTGGTGGCAGTGGAGCACGAGCGCGAGGGGCGGCGGGAGTACGTCGTGAACCCGCCGGCCGACGCCGCTCTGGGGCCCGGAGAGAAGCTGATCGTCATCGCCGCCCGTGAGCCCGTCGAGCCCTGACTAGCCTCTTCGGCCACGTGCCCGGGTGGGAGAAGGCTACGCGGGCCGGGCCCCGAGCAGCCGGGCGGGCAGGAGGAGGATCGCCTTGAAGACCTGGAGGACGCCGTCCACGGCGATGCCGACGAGGCGAAACGGCAGCAGGAGCAGCCACACGAGCGGGTAGAGCACGAGCGCCAGCAGCGCCAGCGGCCAGCACAGCACGAACAGGATGAGCCACAAGAGGAGCTTGACCATCCGGCACTCCCTTCGTCCCGGCGGTTGTACGTGCGCCCGCCAGCGCGGGTTCTGCCCGGCTGCGGGCCGGCTGTAGAATGGATGCCCCCTGGAGGACGTTGTCAACGACGTGCAGATCGGACCAGGATCGCGACTCGGCGCCTACACCATCGTCGCGCAGATCGGCAGCGGTGGCATGGGTGAGGTGTTCCGCGCCCGTGACGAGCGTTTGGGCCGCGACGTGGCGGTCAAGGTCATCCACACCCGCGTGGCCTCCGACAGCGAGTCGCTCGCCCTGTTCGAGCGTGAGGCCCGCACGCTGGCTGCACTCTCGCACCCCAACATCATGTCGATCTTCGACTTCGGGACCGCCAACGGACATACCTTCGCGGTCATGGAGCTGCTGAACGGATCGAACCTTCGCCAGAGGCTGGCCGGCAAGCCGCTGCCGTGGCGCACCGCGGTGGCGGTGGCGATGGCGGTGTGCAAAGGGCTCGCGGCCGCCCACGCCAAAGGGGTCGTGCACCGCGATCTCAAGCCCGAGAACGTGTTCGTGCAGCTCGACGGGCAGGTGAAGATCCTCGACTTCGGGCTCGCCCATCTCGAGGCCGGGACGAGCGACGCCGAGGCCGGCGCGCCGCAGCTCGGGCGGGAGGGGTTCGTCGGCTCGAAGCTATACATGGCGCCGGAGCAGATCTGCCGGCACGCGGTGGACGCTCGCACCGACATCTTCGCCCTCGGCATGCTGCTGTACGAGATGCTCGCCGGCTTCCACCCGTTCCCGTACCTCTCGGTGAGCGAGACGATGGCGGCGATCCTGCACGAGGATCCGCGGCCGGTCGCGTCGTTCGGCAAGACCTTGCCCGCACCTCTGGCCCAGCTCGTCCACGCCTGCCTCGCCAAGGACGCTGCCGCGCGGCCGCCCACGGCGCTCGACCTCATGCTGGCGCTCGGCGAGGTGTCGCTGTCGCCCGAGGTCGGGCGCCCGTCGCCCACGGTCTGGCTCGAGCGGACGCTGTGGTTCGTCATGGGGTTGTTCGCCGGCCTTGCGGTCGCCGGCGGGATCTGGCTCCTGCACGGCTGAACGCAGCCGGGCAGCAACCGGCGCGGCGCTGGTTCGGCCGCTGATGCCTGTTCCACCTCGCCTGCGCCGAGCTGTTCGGGACGTGGTCCTGGACCCTCCCCCGAGCTGATCCACGACTACGTCCACGTCCACCTTCAGGGTGTGCTGGTGGTCACGGGCGCCGGCTCCGGTACCCAACCGCTGTCACCCGGCCTTGTTCTGCTATCTTCACCGGTCGGGGAGGGGAGCATGTGCGGGATCTTCGGCATCGTCACCGACCGTGAGCAGGCGCTGGGGCCGATCCTCGTGGACGCGGCGAAGAGGCTGTCGTACCGCGGCTACGACTCGGTGGGAGCGGTAACGTTCGGCGCCGACCGCAGCGTCGACCTGCGCAAGGACAAAGGGAAGGTGGACGAGGTGGCGGGCCGGCTCGGCTTGGCCGAGATGACCGGCGTGCGCGGGATCACGCAGCTTCGCTGGGCGACGTTCGGGACGCCGTCGATGGTCAATGCTCAGCCCCACCTGGACTCCGACGGCGACCTCGTCGGCGCGCATAACGGCAACGTGGTGAACAACGTAGAGCTGCGGGCGCAGTTTTCGGCCGAGGGCATGACGGTGCGCTCGGAGAACGACGGGGAGTCGTGCGTGCACGCCGTGGAGCGCTGGTTCGACCGCGGCTGCGACATGGTGGAGGCGATCCGCCGCGCCTACAGCGACCTGCAGGGCGACTACGCGTTCGTCATCGGCCACGTCGAGGAGGACACGCTTTACGCGATCAAGAAGGGCTCGGGGCTCGTCGTCGGGCTGGCCGACGGCTTCACCTGCGTCTCGTCCGACCTGCCGTCGATCCTGCCGCTCACCCGGAAGATCGTGCGGGTGCAGGACGGCGAGATCGTGATTCTGCATGCCGGGTGGGTCGAGCTGCTCAAAGCTGCCGACGGCACCCGCATCGAGCGTGAACCCGAGGAGATCGTGGACACCATGGAGGCAGCCCAGAAGGGTGGGTTCCGACATTTCATGCTCAAGGAGATCCACGAGCAACCGCGGGTGGCGCGTGAGCTGCTGCACCTGCTGGATGCCTCGCCGGACGTCGAGGGCTACGTCGAGAAGATGCGGCGCGCCCGCCATCTCTACCTCGTGGCGTGCGGCACCTCGTACCACGCCTGCATGCTGGGGGCGGTGTACCTGGCACGCCTTGCCGGGCGCGCGGCGGTGCCGGTGCTGGCGCCGCAGTTCGTCGCCCAGTACGGCCCGACGCTCGGGCCCGAGGACGTCGGTGTGTTCGTGAGCCAGTCGGGCGAGACCAAGGACGTGCTCAACGCCCTCAACGTCGCCCGTGAGCGCGGGGTCGAGGTGCTGGCGCTGGTCAACGTCATCGGCTCCACCCTCATGGTCACCTCGGATCGCTGCCTGCCGTTGGCGTGCGGGTACGAGATCTCGGTCCCGGCCACCAAGACGTTCCTCAACCAGGTGGTGGCATTTCTCTATCTGGCGATGCGCCTGGGTGGTCACCCGACGGCGATCGTTCACGATCTACCGGGGCTCATCGAGCACACGCTCGCAGAGGTGGAGCCGCAGGTCCCGCGGCTTGCGCAGGCGCTGTTGCCGTGGTCCGACACCTACTGCCTGGGCTACGGGGCGACCTATCCGATCGCCCTCGAGGGTGCCCTCAAGCTCAAGGAGGTCACGTACATCCACTGCGAAGGGATGCTCTCGACCGAGTTCAAGCACGGGCCGCTCTCGGCGGTCTCCGAGGGCTACCCGGTGGTGTTCGTGGCGGGGCCGGAGAACATGCCGCTCATCGTCTCGGGGATCAACGAGGTGTCATGCCGCGGCGGCCGCACCATCATCATCAGCGAGGAGGACCCGCGCCTGCGCGCCAACGGTCACGAGATGCTGGTGCTCCCCAAGGCCGGGCCGCTGCTCTCGCCGATCCTCGCCATCCTGCCACTGCAGCTCCTCGCCTACCGGGTGAGCGTGGCCAAAGGGTTCGACCCCGACTTCCCACGCAACCTCTCGAAAACGCTCACGGTCGACTGACCCCCGCTCACCTTCGAGCAGCGGGTGTAGATCGTCAAGACGGTGGCCGAGGCCGTGCACGAGGCGCACCGCCAGGGGCTCGTCCACCGTGACCTCAAGCCGGGCAACATCATGGTCGAGCGAACCGCCGACGGCTGCCTGCAGCCGTACGTGCTGGACTTCGGCCTCGCCCTCGACCTGCGAGCGCCGGGGCTGACGCGCGCGGGGGTGCTGATGGGCACCGTCCAATACATGGCCCCCGAGCAAGCGCTCGCCGAATCTGGCGCCATCGACCGCCGGACCGACGTGTGGAGCCTGGGCGCGGTGCTGTACGAGCTGATCGCGGGCGGCCCGCTGTTCTCCGGGGGTGGCGAGGCCGAGGTTGTGCTCAAGGTCATGCAGCAGGAGCCGCAGCCGCTGTCGGTACGGGCTCCTCACGCGCCGAAAGACCTCGAAACGGTCGTCATGAAGTACCTGGAGCGGGAGCCTGGACGGCGTTACGAGTCGGCCCGTGCGCTGGCGGGAGACCTCGCGGCGTACCTGGATGGTGAGCCGATCGCGGTCTCGCCGCCAACTCGCAGGCGCCTCATCTGCTGGCGGTTAGGGGTACGTTGACCGCTCTCGCGGGAGGCCAGGCCCCGACAGCCGAAGAACGCCTCCGAGCTGTCGAGCACGCCGGAATCTGGTGGGACCGGGCGGTGGCAGGCAACCCCTTGCTCGCCCGCCAGCTCGAGCCGCTGCGCCGTGAAGCTGGTGCGAGCGCTCCACCGCCGCTCCGAAAGCCGACGACGGGCTCCTAGGAGGAAGCCGTGCGCACGGGCTAGGACGAGGCGCTGTGCGGCGCGCTCGGCACGGCTCGGGTCTGGTTGCGGCCCCCCTGCTTGGCGTAGTAGAGCGCCTGGTCGGCGAGGCGAAGCAGCTCGTCGGTGTGGATCTCGAGCGCCGGGACGAAGGTGGCAACGCCGCAGGAAATCGTCACCACCTGGGCGACTGACGAGTTGCGGTGAGGCAGGGCGAGCGCCTCGACGCGCAGGCGGAGGGACTCGGCGACCTTCACTGCGCCCGGGCAGTCGGTGAGCGGCAGGATTACCGCGAACTCCTCTCCGCCGTAGCGGGCAACCGAGTCGCCCGCTCGTGGCAGGGCATCGACCAACGCGGAGGCCACCGCCTTGAGACACTCGTCGCCCCTCTGGTGGCCGTACGCGTCGTTGTAGGGCTTGAAGTGGTCGATGTCGATCATCACCAGCGAGAGGAAGCTTCTGGCCCGCACGGCCCGTTTCCACTCGGAGAGCAAGCGTTCCTCAAACCGCCGCCGGTTGCCGATGCCGGTCAAGGGGTCGAGGTACGAGAACTCGACCAGCAGCTCGTTGGCCTGGCGCAGCTCGCGGGTCCGGGCATCCATGAGCGCGCGCAGCTCCTTCTCCCGCCGCCGGTGGGTGAGGGTGCGCAGGTACAGGACGGTGAGCACGGCGAGGACAGCGAGAGCGGCGTAGCCGACCCAAGCCCACCAAGCGGTCCAGGCGGCGGGATGGATGGTGACGCCCAGGTCGATGGGACCGGTGACGTTGCCGGCATAATCGCGGCCCCAGGCCCTGAAGGTGTAGTGGCCGGCCGGCACGTGGGCCAGCTCCCGTACCCCGAGCTCCGTCCACCCGGATGGCTCCGGGTCGAGCCCGACGAGCTGTGTGCGGTAGCGGGTGTCCTGCTCTCGGAAGTAGCTCAGCAGGTCGAGCTCGAAGCGCAGGCGCTGGGTGTGCCAAGGCAGGCTCTGTCCCGAGACCAGGGCGTGTGGACGCCCCGAGCGGTCGAAGGCGATACCCCGCAGGGCGAGCTGCTTGGCTTCGCGGTCGGAGATCTCGGTGGACGGGTCGAGGACACCCGCTCCGCCGGCCGTGCCAACCCATACCCGCCCCAGCGCATCCACCAGGCCGGCTCCACGATTGCACTGGTTGAGGGGCAGCCCATCCTCGACCGTAAAGTGTCGGATCTCCCGGGTGCCGCTGCTGCTCGTCTCTGACACCGTCCTGGTCATCCGACTGACGCCGCGGTTGGTCAGAACGTACAGGCGGCTCGCCCGGTCGTGGACGATCTGGTAGACGACGTTGTTCGAGATGGCTGGGGTCGTACGGTCGTCGAAAGCCTCCCAGCGCTCCCCAGCGGGGTTTTCGGTGAGCCGATAGAGTCCTCCGCCGTCGGTGCCGATCCACAGCTCGGGCAGGCCATCCGGACCGGTGGAGGCGTGTAGGCATTGGGTGGTGGTACTGAGCAGGCCGGCGGTGGTGTCCCAGGTGCGAAGCTGACCAGCCTCGAGCCGGGCGACTCCCCCCGCCGTACCCACCCACAGGACCCGGCGCCCGCCCACCCACGGCGCCTCGAGAAGCGCGAGGACCGAGTCATGGGGGAGCCCGTCAGCGGTCGTGAGGGTGGTCCATGTCCCGCCCTGGAGTCGGGAGAGGCCACCACGCGTACCCACCCATAGGGTGCGGGTACCTGTCTCGTCGACCGTCTCGAGCACGGCCTGCACGAGGTCGTTGGGGAGCGCCCCACTGGCTCGGTTGAGCCTCGACCAGGCGTGGCCGTCGAAGCGCACCAGCCCACCGTTGCGCACACCCACCCACAGCACCGCCTCCCCAGTGGCCGAACGCGAGGAGTACAGGCACACGACATTGTCGTTGGGGAGAAATCCGCCCGCCTGGTCGAACACCGTCCACCGGCCCTCGCGAGCGCGCACCACACCCCTGCCGTCGGTGCCGAACCACAGCTCTCGTACCCCGTTCGCCCGGACGATCTCGGCGATGCCCGTGATCGGGAGCGCCGCCCGGCCGGGGATCGGCTGCACGTTGTGCCACTGCCCCTCCATGATCCGCGCCAGCCCGCCGTTGCGCATCCCGACCCAGAGCGCGCGAACCCCTTCGGAGGCGCGCGTCTGGAGGAGGCTGTAGACCGCGTTGGAGGGCAGCCCCTGAGCGACCCCCAGGACCTCGACCGAGCCGTCGTGGAGGCGCGCGACGCCACCGCCATCGGTGCCCACCCAAAGGTCGGAGCTGGTGGGGCTCAACCGGTCCTCGACGAGGCTCGTAACGAAGTCCGAGGGCAGCCCCTGGCGGGTAGTGACCCTGGACCAGATCCCGCCCGAAAGCCTCGCGACGCCGCCGCCGTACGTGCCGACCCACAGCGTCGGCGCTCCGGCCGGGTCGGGTACCTCACAGAGGCTGTTGACCGACTCGGTGGGGAAGCCGGCCTCGACCACGAACCGGCTCGCGCCCGGCCGCAGGCAGGCGAGGCCCGCTTGGGTGCCGACCCACAGCGTTGCCCCGTTGGGCTCGGAGGTCTCGAGCAGACCCCACACCCGGTTGTGCGGCAGACCCGAGCGGGTGTCGAACGTGGTCCATCCACCGCGATCCAGCCGCACCAAGCCGTGGGTAAAGGTCCCCACCCACAAGACCGTCCCCCCGTCGGCTCCGCGCGTCGTCAGCATGGTGTTGACCCGGATGCGGTCTCCACCCGCAAGCCCCAGGGTTTCGAGGCTCCAGCCGCCGTCTTTCAGCCGGTAGAGCGGCCCGTGCTGGGTGCCGAACCAGAGGCTGCCGTCGGAGCTCGGGAGGATGCAGCGCACGAAGTTGGAGCGCATGCGCTCGGGCAGGTCGACCTTCTGCCAGTGGCGCCCGTCATAGTAGGCCGCCCCGTCCTGGGTACCGATCCACAGGTAGCCGTGCTGGTCGAGGGTGATGGTGTGTACGGTGTTCTGTGGCAGCCCGTCGGCGTCCGAGAAGACGCGGATGGAATACGCGCCCAGGCGTATCGGCTCGTTCTCGAGCGCCGTAGCACCGAGCCACGCGGCACCGCCCAGGCCAACCAGGGCACAAGCCGTTGCGAGGCGCCGGGCGCTCAGCACCACGTCGAGCACCAACCCAGTCTAGTCGACCGCCGGGTTGAGCTTGGCTAGTAGCTGCTGGACGGCGTCTTTGTGAACCATGAAGGTGAGCATCTTGAGCCTGACGAAGTCGTCGCGGTAGAAGTAGTACCCTTCGAACTTGCCCCACCGTGCGGAGCGGCCGGAGTCCTTGATGAGGAACCAGTCATGCCCGCCGGCCTGCGCCATCCCGACCAGGTGGATGCCATGGTCGTCCTCGCTCGTGTGGTTGTCGAACCGCAGCTCGCGGCTGGACTGGTTGATGTAGGCCGCCGGGATGTCGAAGTCGGGGACGATGGCGGCGTCCTCGAAGCCGTTGATGCCGGGCTCGGAGACGTCGCCGCCGAGCGCCACCGTGTACCCCTGCTGCACCGCCTGACGGAGTGCGCCGTACCAGTCGTCGAGCGGCACGTTGACGTAGCTCTCGTCGTGCCACCAGTTGTCGGGCACCCGGTACTCGCCGCGGCGCCAGAACGGCACCGAGAGCGTGGACATCACGTCCACGTAGTCGGCCATGTCGAGCTTGAGCACCTTGGCCAGGAACTCCTTCGGCGTGTAGGTAGCGCCGTTGAACGTGAAGCTCGCGGGTGGCGGCCCGAGCTCGCGGTCGAGGATGGCGCGCGTCAAGGCCAGCACCAGCTCCTCGTCCCACTCCTCGTGCTCCTTCACCCACGCCCCCAGGTTCTGCAACCGGGCGACCAGGCGCGAGTGGTCGTGCCGGCCGTCGGCGGCGAGCACCCCCCTGTACGCCTCGGCCGGCACCATGCCGATCTCGGGAAGCAGTCGGCAAAACGCATTCGACTCGGAGCCTTCGGCGATCAGCGAGTCGCCGCGCTCGCGCACGAACCGGCGCATCTTCTCGACGTACTCCCAGTACACCGTGTGGATTTCCGAGAGCTTGATCTTCTGGCCGGTCCGGCGGTAGACCTCCGACTCCAGGAAGCTGGTGGTCGAGAAGCTCCAGCACGTGCCGGTGCGGTACTGCGCCTGCGGTGGAAAGTGGAAGGCCGACTTGAACGCTGCCGGCGACGCCGGCTTGACGACCTTCGACATGTCGAAGCGCAGCGTCCTCCTAGCCTTGGCCGCCGCGTCATCCCGTGCCTTCTGCGCCTCGCGCACCTTCTCGGTGGCCTCGTCCGCCGCCGAGGCCCGGGCCTCGCTGGCCTTCCGCATCTCCTTCAGCACGGGGTCCTGGTAACTCGGCTGGTAGACGGCCCGGTCGGTCGGAACTGGCGTCGGCGAGGGTGCTGCGACACTCGCTGACGACAGCACCGAGGCGATTGCAGCGGCGAGGGCACCGCACGTTAGAGCAGCCGTTCGCATGGTCGATCCTCCTTGCTGCGGCCCGGCGCTACGGCGCACCGTCCGCCGCGGGCGAAGCATTCTACGCCGGCGGCGAATCGATCCCGAAGCCCGGAAAAGGCTTGACTACCCGGGCCTCTTCGCCGACCGGAACCGCCCACGGACATGAGCGGCCGGTACCGAGAGGTGTACACGCGCTCCACGTGCCCGGACTGCCGGAGGCGCGGGTGCGAGACACCCACTAAATAACACGTGGCGAACGAGGGTCCGCTTACGTTCCTCCAGGAGCGCTGCACGGACTGGCAGTCGTGCGACTGGCTCGAGACGAAGGCGACGGCGACGGGGATCGAGGTCCGATGGGCCTTGCTCCAGGCGCGAAGCCGCGCGCACGTCTACGCCACCATCGCGTTGGGCGAGTTACTCGCTCTCGCCGCGATGGCGATCGCGGCAACAGCCCTCGCTGCGCGGTAGCGAGGGTCCGGGTGATGCTGGTCAGCTCACCCCTTTTTCCTGGCGCGCAGCTCGGCGAGCTCCTCGTTGAGGTACTTGTCGAGCTTCCCCAATTTCACCCCCAGCTTCTGGAGGACCTCGGCGAGCTCCGGGTCGCGGGACATCGCTGCGGGGCGATAGGGCACACCAGGCGGTTCGACCGTCGGCCGCCGTGGCCTGAACCGCGCCGTCCACGCCTGCCAGTAGGCTGCAGCCTCGGGGCCGAGGAGCGTCTCGCGTGCCCGGATAAGCACCTCGGCCTCGGTGCGGGAGCCGCTGATGTCCGGGTGTACGCGGCGGATGCGCTCCCGAAACGCCCGGACGATCTCCACGCGCTCGGCGAGCGCCGTCACGCCGAGGAGTTCGAAGTATTCGACGCCGCGGTCGAGGTCGGTCTGGTAGGTCGGGCGGTCCACAGGAGCGGGTGATGGGTGGGCCTCCCTAGCTACGCCGAGTAAGCTCAGTTGTGCAACCGCCGAGCATCGTCGCGCTCCTGGAGGCGGGCATGGGACCGCCCGTTCCAGGAGTGGCCGCCGCTCATGGCTTCGCCCATGGAATCTCAGGGCCTGCTGCAGCTCCCAGGAGCAATCCCCCCGGCGCGACCAGGGAACGTGCATCGCCTGCCCCCGGCGAAAGGTGCCAGTAGAATCATAGTGATGACCGCCCCATCTGCGCCAAGTCCTCCGACCGTCGAAGCTGTCCGCGCTGCGGCGGCCCGCTTCTCGGCGGACCCGCGCTACGGCCCTGCCGAGCGCGCCCTCACCCGGGCGTTCGCCACGTACCCGGCCAACACCGTCCTGGAGGACGTGCTCACGAAGGTCGTCCTGCTGAACAGCCTCTACAGCACGAACGTCTACGCCGTGACCGAGATGGCCGAGCACATCGTGGCCCTCGGGATCGACGGGCAGCTCGCGGTCGGGTCGCGGGCCGTCGTCGGCGCCATCGCTGACCTGGAGGCGAGCGGGCGGGTGCACTACTCGTTCGCCTCGAAGTACTGCGCCTGGCATCGGCCCATCCTCTACCCCATCTACGACAACCTCGTCGACCGTCTGCTCTGGCGCTACCAGCGGCACTACCGGTTCGGCACCTTCCAGCAGGCGGACCTGAGGGACTACGGCCAGTACGTCGAGATCATTCGGGCCTTCATCCAGCACTTCAGCCTCGACGGGGTGACCTTCAATCAGCTCGACAAGTACCTCTGGTACTACGCCAAGGAGCTGTACAGGGACGCATGACCTCGAACCGCCACGAGCCGCCATCGGACCCGAAGGCCCTCGCCCAAGCGATCGAAACCCTCCGCCTGTTCTACGGTGTGGTTCTCCTCTCGTACTCCCGGAACGCCGACACCCGGCGCGACGTCACCATCAGGAACTTCATCGCCCGCGGCATGGCATGTCTCGAGAGCATCTTCCTGGTCTGGGACGCCGGGAGCGAGCAGGATGCCTGGATTCTGCACCGGACGCTCCTCGACCGGCTCTTCCACCTCCACGCCCTCGCGGAAGCCAACGACTTCGCCGCGTTCGAGGACTTCTCCTTGAGATCCTCGTACCCCAAGGCAAGCCGGAACACCCGCTGCGCCACCAGCTCCGACACCGAGTGCTCAATCGCCTCGGGCGTGCGGTAATCGACAAAGCACGCCGCCAGCCGCCGCACGATGCCTGT
>Ga0302243_1002117_pt1 | contig 11883 bp, 7 predicted proteins | sample AAG_UR_Met_MG_FD_193514 | JGI IMG/M metagenome (GOLD analysis project Ga0302243, IMG submission 193514) | Enriched activated sludge microbial communities from anaerobic digester in WTTP, New Holstein, Wisconsin, United States - AAG_UR_Met | ecosystem: Engineered > Bioreactor > Anaerobic >...
GTTTTGCTTGTGCCTAACGTTCGGCGGTATGTGGCGTTGGCGCAGAGTCGCGGTGGCGCGTGTTTTTGCACTCGTGGTACGATGCAGGGTTATGATGTTGTTTTGTTTATTGTCGCGTTGGCAAAAACCGTGACACCAGGAGGGGGTCCCCGGCGGGAGCCGGGGCAGGCCGCACCGCCGACCACTTAATGGTTATCTTTAGCCAGAAAGTTCTCGCGGTGCGGAGCGCCTATGCCATATACCGACCTGTTAGCGCACGTTCTAATTTGAGAATATGAATTTATTTCAGTTGGTTTTAAACTACTTTTTAATGTAGCGTTCATAATTTATTCCGAGTTCATTGCATACCATCATTGCCTCTCGAGAACCACAAATTGCTGCTAGAGCTATGAAGGTATCTGGTGGCGTTAAATGATCCTTAATATAGCCGAAATATGTATTATAGAATGCTTCTCCTAAGATTCCATCTTTGACTTTACCTCTAAATACGTCTTCCATTGTGACCGATAAATAATTCAGTCTATACTTTACGCAGATTTCATAATTTTTGACAGCTTCACTATACTTCTGTTGGTTAGCTTTAACTAACCCAATCGAAAAGAAAATGCTTGCTATTCTATCATCTTCATCTGTTAAAGAAAGGGCTTTTTCTAAGGATATCAATGCATTATCATAATCTCGAATTTTACCATATGAATAACCCAAGTTGCTGTAGATGAAATGCAACGACTTGTTTTTTTCTGTGCATCGGGATGCGATATTTAAGTATTTAATTGCTTCTTCATATTTATCTGTATTTGAGCATACTGTACCCCATATATCAAAATCTTTACATTCGAATGCAGTCGGGCAGATATTATATGCTTCTTTATAAGTCGAATATGATAAATTATCTAACTCATTGAAATAATAATCCTTAGCCTTAATCAGCATTTCTTTTGTCACGTTATATGCATCTTCTGACGGTACGGAATTTTTAGTGATAATCAATAATTCATCCCCATCAATCTGAAATTTCCCTAGCCTTTGTATAGCGGACTGGCCTAATAGTAGTGGAGCAGATAAATCATGTATAATAATAGCTTCAACATTATTGAGAACAATACCTGCAATCTCTAATTCTTTAATAATTACTGAGGTATTTGAGATCACTTCTCCATTTGCTAGTTGCGAGTAGGAGGCTCCTTTTAAATCCTCCTCATTTAAATAGCCATTTTTTAACATGAAAATTGCCTCCGACAAAGAAATAGATACATTACTAGCTCCTGTATCAAAAATGAATCTAAGTCTTAATCCGTTGACGGTGCAAGGTGTAGTATATACTCCATTTTCATTCTTCATTTTAATTCTAACCTGAGCTTGACCAATTGAGAGAGTGGCCGTTACAATTAGTAGTAATAGAATTAACTTTTTCATCTGTTGAAATTTGCGGATTTTTTTGAATGTGCGCTAACGTTCGGCGGTATGTGCATGTTGCCGCAGAGTCGCGGTGGCGCGTGTTTTTGCACTCGTGTTGCGATGCAGAGTTATGATGTAGTTTGTTTATTCTCGCGTTGGCAAAAACCGTGACACCAAGCGGGGGTCCCCGGCGACGCCGGGGCGGGCTGTACCGCTGACCACTAAGCGTTCTTCTTTAGCCAGAAAGTTCTCGCGGTACAGAGCGGCAATTGCATATACCGACCTGTTAGGCACTGGCAAACTTTCTATTTATCAGGACTTTGATTTTCTATCTCATATCCTAGTTGGATAGCTTTCTTGATATAGATATCTGATTTCTCTTTATTATTATCATTTTCTAAAAGACAAATTCCTAAAAAGTAATTCAATTCAGGGTTATCTTTAAATTTCGGATACACACGTCTAAAGATAGATTGAGCTTCTATTTTATTGCCGTATTTATACTCAATAAAGCCTCTCAAGAGATCTACTTCTTTACCAATTTTAGTGTTACCTAAATTGTATTTTTCAATTGCTTTGTAAATATTGATTCGTGCATCCGAGATACTATCAATTGAATATAAAACCAGACTTTTTCCGTAGTATCCTTCAGGATCATTAGGTATAATTCGTTGCATGTTATCAAATGAAGTTATTGCTGTCTTAGAATCGTTACTAAGAAAGGCAGCATATCCGCAATTTGACCATGCTATAGTATTGGTCGAATCTATTCCAAGAGAGTAAAGGCCAGCAATAAAGGCATCTTTTAGTTGACCAAGTCTCCGGCAAACCACAGATAGATTATCCCACGCATCACAAAAGGTTGAATCTATCCTTGTGGCAGCAATAAATAAGGCGCGAGCCTCATTTAGTTTATTTGTCATCAATGCAAAGTTTGCAGCTTGAAAATATTCATTTGCTTTTTTGTCGTTTGATCCACATCTCATAGCGGTAGTACTTGAGACCTGGCAAAAGCATGAAGAGTTTACAAGAATAATAATAAGCAGAATTAAATTTCTCATGGTTTAGTGTTTTGCTTGTGCCTAACGGTTTGGCGGTATGTTTTTGTTGCCGATTTCGAAGCACTGTCCTGTCAAGTTACACGAAAGTTTATTAGATGCAGAAACGCTGAAACCCGCACTATCTCGGCAATAAAATATACCGCCTGTTACCGCCTGGTGTTCTGTCTTCCAGTCTTGTAAACCATTGTCATTATTCAGTTTCCGTATCATTGTCATTCTCTTTCTTTTCTGTCGGCTCGTGTGTCTGCGTTTTTTATTTTTTTAAGTGTCGGCAAATTTTTTATAACAATTTATCTAAGTGCGTTGGTTTTGCAAGCTCTTTGACAAAGCTTTGGTTAAGCGTTGGCTTGTGGGGCTTTGGCAATGTGCTTGCAAATAGTCCAGGTCATAATTTATTTATTCTCCATGATATTGCACACATACCATCATAATTTCTCCACCGTGATGGGCTAACAGATACTTTATCTATTTTAAGTTTATTAGCATTTTCTATTGTTTTTTTATCAATTTTAAGCTTTTCAAAAAATGATAATTCTAACTCAACAGAAGAACGATTATGAATATCCGTAAATTTGTTAGGGAGTTGCAACACCTGATTTTCTAGAGCATTCTTTGGTACTTTAGATTTTCCAGCAATTAACATATAAGCTTCAATATATGGATACTCTTTTTTCTTTATTGCTAGTTTCAAAATATCTTTGAAAATACTTTTTGGGTTGATATTATTTTCATGATTTTTGATAAATGTTTTAACTTCGTATAAAACCATGGGGGCAGATGATAAAGTATGTATTACTGCATTGTCGATATATTTCCACTCTCTATCCGCACTAAAAGGAGTATTACGAAGATGACTACTAATAAAATCATTTATGGTAGATTGAACCTTATATTCGTCTTGATTCAATAATCTTTCAGCCTTTCGGTCTACTAAAACACTTAAAATTTTTGATAATAAGTTTTTATGAATGTTTTCATTATACCAAAGCTCACTTTTAGAAAAGAGTTTATCTATTAATTCTTGATCCATTGTCTTTTTAACTATAAAATCAATTATTTTATTTAGGATTTGTTCGCATTACAAACATTCAATATTTTCAATAACGCCATATTTTTCTGCTTTTTCTAGTTTGTCAAATTTTGCTTTTAGTTTTGAAAGTTCCGAATTTGAATCTGCAATTTGGTCTCTCGAAACAGTATAATGCTTTAAAACCTCATAAATACTCTTTTGTGATTTGTATTCTTCAATGACTTTAAAATCATTGTGCTCAATAATTTTTTTAGCTTTATTAAGTTCATTAGAGGTTAAATTTTTAAAAGCATTCCACCAATCTTCTGTTATTCCTTCTTTTTCAAAAAAGAATCTAAAAAGCAAGTATGTTTCAGGCATATAAAGTAACTTATTGTATTCCTCTTCATCTGAACCAAAAGCTTTATAAAAGAAACTTTTACCTTTTCCGATTTTTCCTTTAGTTGCATTTAAAATAACCTGAACAGCTCTAATGAATTTTCTGTTCCAATAAGTTCCAATAAAATCTCTATTCAAATGATAGTCTCCGAAAATCGGGTGAAATTTCATTGGGAAAGAATAAATATCAATTTTATACTTATCGCATAATTCAACATTTATCTTCAGTCTTTGATATAACTCAACAGGTTTATCTTCAAAGTTATAAAGCAAGTAATTTGAGTAATGCTTAATTCCATGTTTCTTTGCTCTTAGAATTGCATTTAAATAGTATTCCTCGTAATCCATACTATCAAAAGCAATACGTAATGGTCTAATTGGTATCTTGCTTAAAAGTTTTGCTTTCTCATCAGTCAATAAACGAGCATCCACGCCTTGATTGAAATCAACATATCTTTGTTTTGGAACTTTATTTCGATATTTCTCAAATACTGGAAGTAAATCAGGAACGATTTTCAATATTGTACTTTTGGTTGCAGTTTCTGGCTTATTTAAGTTATTATCCAAAATTAAATTATAAATCTCTTGTTTTTGAGTGCCCTTTAACTTGTCTATCAATTCATTAAGTAATACAACTGTTTTTCTGATATAACCATTGTCATTGATACCGGCTTTTAAGTTATTAAGTGAAATTTCAAGTTGATTAGGCTCAATAAACTTGGTTTTATTGTCAAAGCCATTTGCTTGGATTTCACTAATTATTTCAGAAAAACTTGGTGAAGCAAGTACATTATTGTCTAAAAGTAATAGATTACGTTTTTCTCCATAAATTTTATTTACACCATCTATCTTTGATGACAATTCGACTTTTTTAACAAACTTTGGTTCAATTATAGGAACAGCACAAAACTCGCATTTCCTTACACATCCTCTTGTTGTATAGCCATAGTAAGCATTATTTTCAGGATACTTATACTCAATTTCTTCTAAAATTGAATAATCTAAAGGCAATTCGTCAATAATAATATCATTATGGTCTAAAACACCCTTTTTGTTGAGTAACCCAGTATGAACATTTTTAATTCCAGTAATCTTTTTAATTTCATCAGGTATTACGGAAGCCATTACACCACCAACCCATATTTCATTTTCATTTTTAACAAGATCTTTAGAAAATTGAATTGTCTTAATTGTAATATCCCAGTAAAAAGTAAATAAAGATGTTATACAAATTCTATCCCAGTGCTTTTCATTCAAATATTCTTTTTTCCAGTAAAAATCTTTGTAATAGTTTAGTGCATTAAGTAGTAATAATTCATACTTTGATTCTGAGATTTTTAAATCTTCAATTAGTGATTTATTCCGTTTTCTAATATATTCCTGTATTATTAAAAAATCAGATTTCCAATTAATAGATTTGTCAATTTTTTCAAGTTTTGCAACGCATTTATTTGTTATATGGTTAATTAAAAAATCTTTAAGTTCCCCCTTATAAAATACAACATTATCCCCCAACATTTTGTGATATGTTGCGAGTTTCATTAATCCAATTGGCGGATATTTGTTTTTGTAATTTGGTTCTATTAATAAAACATTTCTCATTTTAACTCGTCTTCAATCTTGTTAATTACATTTTCTGCCACATTTGGGTCTAAAGCATCTCTAATTATCGAAAAGATTTTTCCTACTAATTTTCTTTGTTCTTTATTTAAACAACTCAGTCTATCGGTTCTAAATTTTGGTTTACAATCTTCTTCATTCTCAATAGAAATTTCATCTATCCCATTTTTACTTTCGGGTTGTACAACTCTATCAAGTATTTTCTTTACTGGAGATGTTTCATGGTTATTAAAATCTTGTTCAATTTTTTCAATTTTCTTTTGAGCTTTTATTGCTTCTTCTTTTTTTCGTTCAAATCTTTCTTTAAACTCCTGATGTTCTTTTTTATCAGTAAAACCGTTTGATTGCTTTTGCTTATACTCTTCTTCAAATGCTTTTAGATCTTCGATTTTCTTAATTGAACTATTTATTTCGGAAGCGGTGTAACACAATTTATAGATATTGGAATGAAAGAAATTCTTTAACTTCTGCTCAAACTCAAAATAAATTGTGTTTTCTGTAAAATAGTCACGCCTTGAATTTGGAATTAAATCAGGATGCGAAGCGTGGATCTCTCCAAAAAAGTAAAAATGAAATCTTCTATCACGTTGAAGCTTTAATAAGGTATATTCATCTCCAATTTGAATGTTTGATTTTCTCAAACGAAATCCTCTTGTATAATTTATTTGGTTTAAAGATTGATTCTTTTCAGATACACTATGCCAACCCCAATACAATAAGTTACCGTCAGAAGCATATTCTTTAAAAAAAACTACATCTATTATTTCATCTTCTTTCTTTTTGTCATTCTCATCCCCTTTGTAAATATAAGTTGAGTATCCTTTGAATAATTGTTCTGAATTAAGATAAATCTTGTATTCGTCTACAGTTATGCTATACTTTTTAAACTCATCAAATATTTTGGATTTATAAATAAATCTTGTTGGGAATGGTAAAGGTGCAACCATTGAAAGGTACTTTTCAATTTCTCGTTTATCTAGCAAATCATCATTTGTTACGTTTTCTAGTATAACTTTAAAATAATGTGATTCAGGATTTTCTTTTTGAGTTGAAAAGTCTGTAACTTGCTTAATTACTGAGATTGCATCTTCTTTGTCTTTCCTATTATTTATAATATCTTTTAATTTGGCAGCATCCCATTTCAAAATTGATTTTTTGGCTTCATTAAAAAATGATGTTTCAAAAATTAAATTCTCACAATATGCTAAACCGCCAAGTCTCCCAATACCACGAAAACCTTTATCTACTCCTCTTTGCTTTGTAGATTGTGCAATATTCTGTAAAATTGGTTGTACTTGTTCAAAAGCAATACCTGTAGCATTATCTTCAATAATAATTTTTCTTCTTTCTGCATCAATTGTGATATGAATTTCACCTTGATTTTTTTCTAATAAACCTTCTCTTACAGCTTTGTCAATTTGATCTGCTGAATTCTGAATGTATTCTCTAAAAATAAATCGGGAATCCTCATACATTCCAATTGTAAGAGATTCAATAACATCTTTTCCAATAACTGGTGTAAACTTATTATCCATTCTTAAACTGTTTATAAATTGGTCTTGGGAATTTAATGTTTAATAATGAGCGGAACACGGGATTTTGAACAACATATTCGCCCTGTTTCAATCTTGTAAGCATAGACTTGTAAACTGGTGGCACATATTGATAATCTGGTTTTGAGATTTCAATTGCATTTGTTCTGCCGTATGCGTGTGTTGCACAATTTCCTTTTACTCTGTCATGAATGTCACTTTTGAATTGTTCTGCTGAAAATAATATTATACCCAACGAACGACCTCTTTCTGTTATATCTAATAATTGTCTTAAAATTGGAGAACTCTTCGGCACTTCTTTGGAAGCATATTTATTTAATTCATCAATAAATATCACAATCTTTGATGGAATATCTGCTTCGTTCCTATCATAAGCTTGACCAAGTTTTAACTCATAGATAGAACGCATAACATCCCCAAAAACAAATCCTTGTGTTTCTTCATCTAGTTTGGCAACATCAATTACAAAAACATCATTTTTCTTAATGTTTAAGATTGCCTCCTTTAGTCTTGTTTCATTGTCTTTGGGCTTACTACTTATCGAATTTGAAAATATTGTAGTTTTTTCAATAGTTTTTCTGAATAGTCGATAAAATTTACGCCAACTTAAAACTGTAATTTCTTTGTCTTTACCTGAAGCCCCTGCTTTTGTATGCTCATAAACTTCGTTAAGTAATTCATTCCAATTTGTGATGCCGTTAAAACCACCTTGTCCAGTTGCTATGTAATTAACAATGGATTCCATCGTTTGGTTTGGGTCATCTACATTTGAGAAAAGCAAATCAATACTCTCTTTATCATCTTCAAAAATGTATTTATATAAAAATGCTTTATTTAGTTCCATTTGACTTTTTACATCTCTACCGTATGTTGATGATACAATATCCTTTGAATATGGATAAAAATATTTTACATTCTGAAATGGAACCGTACTCAAATCAAGCATTTTATAGATACTCTTGTCATCAGAAGTTAATTCGTCATTTATTTCATCAATAGCAAGCAAATCTCTACCTTTTACATTTAGCAATACAAAAGCAACTGATTCTCCTTTTGATTTTTCGATGTATTGGTCTTGTATTGCTTTTAGTAGAAACATTGCATATGAAGTTTTAGAAGCTAAGCCTGAAATACCAGAAATATTTAAGTGAGCCCCTTCAGGACCAATTAAAAAGTGGGAGTTAAAATGAACCGGTATTGTAACGCTATCAGGTTGTTCATACATTTCAATATATCCACAGGGTAAAGGATTTTTTATGTCTTTTAATCCTAACGCCTCTCTTATGTCGTCTTCACTTGCAAGACTAACAAAAGAACCGTCTAATACAGGCGTATAAATTCCTTGTGAGTTGCCAACAACTTTTGCTCTAACGTAATTCATTCCAATACGCTGAGTGTATTGCTGATAATTAACATCACCAAAATCGCTTGAAATATAGCCTGCAAGAAAACTTGAATTATCCGTTAAATGAGATATTTCTTCAACAACACCAAAAGTAATTGAACTTTTAATATGGTTAACCTTTACAACATCAAAAGGCTTTATTATTAATTCTTTGTCTGTCCAAAAAAAGAATTCATCAACCGTGGTTGGGACTTTTTCTGTTGCAATAATTTTTCCGATTTGCTTCATGTTAAAATAAATTTAGAAAGTGAATATCACTTAAATACTTGCTCTTTAAAAATAACTCTGTTAAATAAACTGGATATAAATGATTTGCCCATCTGCTATCTTTACCATAACACACAGGATTTCTTTCGTTAATAATATTTGCAGTAATTACATCAATTAAATCACTTTCCAGTCCATTTTCATTTTCATTTTCTGTGATTAATATTTTTTCGATTTTTACAATACCTGCAAAGGGGCTTTCGGTATGTTTTGCGTCTCTAATCCTGACATACCAAACGCTATATTTATAATCACCGAGATAAGACCATTTTTCTCTTTCATGTTGAAACATATATGCAGGTGTCCTATGATACAAAGGAAGTTTCGCAAGTAAAGCAGCGTTACTTTTACCACTTCTGTCCTTGCTAAATTCAGGATTAAAAAGTTTTGAAACTCCAATGACACAACGATAATTATTTTTAATTTTTGATAATTCCTTATACTCACCTGTTTTCATTGGTTTGTATTGCAGTGAGCCATCTTTAAGTAAATAAATATCTTCGTTTAAGAGATTTTTTGCAGTAAGATTAGCAACAATTTTTTTTTCGCTATCTACCATTTCGTCTTGTATTGCAGCAATACCTAAATGTTCATATTTTAATTCTTTTGAATCAACATTTGCTTTTGATGAATAGCTTAATATGTTTGAAAATTTTAATCCAATCTTCTGAACTCTTGGTGTATTATTGATTTTTTCTTTCAGATTATTAAAAAACAACTCAGTATTTCTTGTTTCTGGATTAGCTTCTACTGGTAATGACAAAACCAAATTACTTTCCAGTTCTTTGCATTTAAAATTATTTGGATTTTTTCTTTCACAGCAAGCAACACCAATCTGTCCTGCCATAATTGGGAAAATCCTTTTATTAATTTCAATATCGTCAACCTTATAGGTACGTCTTGAACCATCTAGAAAATATTTAAACAATGGTTCTGAGTCAGATAATTGTTTTGCTTTTTTCGTTAAATCTTTTGTCTGTTTGAGAGATGTATCTGTTTCGCCATACCTATCTTTCAATAATGTAAAAGTTTGAGTTTCTTCATAATTAATAGTAGGAACTTTTAATTCTTCGTCTGCACAGTATCTGTAGGAATCATAGCAGATTCCGTTTGTTGCATCTTCAAGTATTTTTCTAATATTTTTCATTCTAAATATAAAACTCAACGTTAGTATTTTTCTCTTGGTACGGTGGCAAAATTGCACTCTTTGACAAAGCTTTGGTTGCAGCATTGGCTTGTGGGGCTTTGGCAATGTGTGCAATGTGTGTCGGCAATTGTTTAAAAAAATGTGCGGTGGCAAAAAAATAAAAAACATCGGGTCGGATTGAGTGTCGGCTCTCTTGTCTTGTCAATATTTCGTTTTTCTGTTCTTTCACAATGGTTTACTTTTCAATTTTAGTACTGTCGTCTGTCTTTTTACACTTGGCGGTAACGTTCTGCGGTAAATGCCGTGCGGCTTAATAAGATATGTTTGTTTTTATTTGATGGTTTTGTTAAAAATACAAATTTTTCTTTTGTTATAAGTACCGCATGGCATTTACCGCTTGTTAGGGCGTCGTTGTAAGAGCGGGCAGCGTGGGAGGCACTTGCAGATAGCCTTCATGGGCCGGTTTTGCATATTGTCATCCCGCAAAACCGGGAAGGCTATATGCAAGTGCCGTGAGCGATGGCCGAGCGTAAGCCCTTTTATTTTTCTCGTGTTTTATAAGCTTCGATGATGTTCGATATTAACACGGACCAGGCAAATAAACCTTACAAGCTAAAAGGGTGGACAATGCGACCCTAACGTTCTGCGGTAAATGCCGTGCGGCTTAAAATGGTTTGTTTGTCTTTATTATAATTGTTTTATTAAAAATACAAATTTTTCTTTTTGTTTAAATTACCGCATGGCATTTACCGACTTGTTAGGGCGTCGTTGTTAGAGCAGGCAGCGTGGGAGGTACTTGCAGATAGCCTTCATGGGCCGGTTTTGCATATTGCCTTACTGCAAAACCGGGAAGGCTATATGCAAGTTCCGTGAGCGATGGCCGAGCGTAAGCCCTTTTATTTTTCTCGTGTTTTATAAGCTTCTATGATGTTCGATATTAACACTGACCTGGCAAATAAACCTTGTAAGCTAAAAGGGCGGACAATGCGACCCTAACGTTCTGCGGTAAGTGCCATGCGCTTAAAAAGATATGTTTGTTCTTATTTGATGGTTTTAGTAAAAATACAAATTTTTCTTTTGTTATATGTACCGCATGGCATTTATCGACTTGTTAGGGCGTCGTTGTTAGAGCGGGCAGCGTGGAGGCACTTGCAGATAGCCTTCATGGGCCGGTTTTGCATATAGCCTTCCCGCAAAACCGGGAAGGCTATATGCAAGTGCCGTGAGCGATGGCCGAGCGTAAGCCCTTTTATTTTTCTCGTGTTTTATAAGCTTCTATGATGTTCGATATTAACACGGACCAGGCGAATAAACCTTGTAAGCTAAAAGGGCGGACAATGCGACCCTAACGTTCTGCGGTATGTGTAGTTGCCGTCTGCATCGGGGGCTGGCATATGTTTTTGCATAGGCTTATAGATGGCTGTGAAATTGGTTTCAAGATAATATTTCTTGATGACCTGCAAAAACCATGACAGCCTGTGTGTTGGCCGGCAGCCCGACCTGAAAGTTGTTTGTTGCCTTTTATCCTTTCACCGGGCTGACGAAGGCAATTACATATACCGCTTGTTAGGTAACGTACTTTATTTTCATTTGATATTGAATCTTTCTGGATTTAATGTAAAAGCTCTTATTGTATTTTTAAATTCCAGACTATCCCTTATTGGATAATTAAGTAAGATCCTGCCATCATGAGGTTTCTTTTTGTTGTAAACTACTAAGTATTTTTTACCAGTAATAGCTAAATTCTCATTAATGGGATATGTGTCAGATCCATAATTACCAATAAATGTACTGTCGTTGACATAATATGTAAATGTAACTGTTGGAGTTTTTATTGTCAGTTGTTTTGCGTTGGGTACCCAACTGACATATGCTTTACTTTTATCTAACTGAGTCAAGACTCCAATTGCATATCCTTGGTTCTGAAATATTTCTCTATTTGATTTATTGTCAAAAACTTTAAAGACGATAATCCCAATTACTCCAAGAATAAATAGGAATAACTCGATTTTTTCTTTTTTGTT
>Ga0302243_1002120_pt1 | contig 11878 bp, 29 predicted proteins | sample AAG_UR_Met_MG_FD_193514 | JGI IMG/M metagenome (GOLD analysis project Ga0302243, IMG submission 193514) | Enriched activated sludge microbial communities from anaerobic digester in WTTP, New Holstein, Wisconsin, United States - AAG_UR_Met | ecosystem: Engineered > Bioreactor > Anaerobic >...
CCACCAAGAATGTCGAGCGCAACGCTGAAATCGTGCGTCTCTTCACCGAGGAAAAGCAGACCCTTCGCATGATCGCTGAGAAGTTCGGTGTCACGCATCAGGCAATCTCGCAGACGCTCCAGAAGCACAATGTGGATCCCGGAGCGTGTCTAGCGGCTCGCAATGCTGAGAAGTCGGCTGCTGCTACCGCTGCGGCTGTCGCGAAGCGCGAGGCTCGTGAAGCTGCTCGTCAGGCTGGCATCCAGAAGATCAGTGATCTGTGGAAGGCTGGAGCCAAGGTCGAGGAAATCCGAGTCGCCTGTGGGCTTAAGAGCATTGGTGCCTGTAACGTAAAAATCGTTCTGCTTCGTCGGAAGCATCCTGATATGTTTCCTTTGAGGCACCAGAAGCGTGCGACGGAAGTTGCGCCTCAGTAAGCAACTGAGCGTCATGGGTGTGAATGGGTGGGAAGGAAACTTCTCACCCATTTTTTATGAAAACCTGCTATAATACTGGTATAAATAAGTGTAGCAGGAACAATAAACGACACCCGGAAAGTCAAGTTTATAGCGCCTGCTCCCGGATTGGATGTTCCTTTCCGGGTGTCGTTCCAAACGGGAGCAGGAGTTATTATGAGTGAAACAAAAATATGTAGTAAATGTAAAAATGAAAAAGACATTGGCGAGTTCAGATACCGAAAAGATAAAGGTAGATATGAGGCTATGTGTAAATCCTGCCGATCTGAGGAAAATCGGAAATGGCGAGAGAATAACCACGAAGTATGGCTAAACAATGCTAAGCAGTATTATCTTGACAATAAAGAAAAAGTATTACAACAAGCGAAGGTTAGACAACAGGAAAATCCAGAAAAGAAAAGAAACTACAATATACTGACAAGGATTACAAGAACCTCCCATGTTTTATGGTTAGAGGCGAGAACAAGAGCCAGAAGAAAAAATATACCATTTGACATAACAGAAAATGATGTTATTGTACCAGATGTATGTCCTGTACTTGGAATACCAATCAAGGTAAACTCTGGTAATAATGTAAAACATGGCATTGCCACATCCCCTTCTCTTGATAGAATAGACAACACTAAAGGGTATGTCAAGGGAAATGTTAGAGTTATATCGTGGAGAGCAAACAATCTGAAGGGAACAGGAACTCTTGAAGAGTTTATGAAACTTATTGAGTATCTCAAAAACCCTAATAAAGATGCTCCTTGACTTGCCTGTGGAGTTGATATACTCTTAATTACAAGGACGCACCATGCCATTCTATATCAGAAAAGCATTCTCTATTGGAAGGTTCTTCAAGATAAACCTCTCTAAGTCGGGGCTTGGGTGGTCGTTCGGAACTACCGGAGCCAGAGTTGGACAGAAACCAAATGGTAGAGGGTATGTTCATGCGGGTCGTGGTGGATTGTATTACAGAGAATCTCTGGGGTCAACCTCCAACGGAACAAGTTCGGGTCAAGGTGGTGTATTAGTAATCATGGGTATGGTTTTATGCCTTTCATTGGTAATACCATATATAATGGATTCATTCACCACTCCGCAATACAATTCACGGGGGGAAGAAATCATCACTGGTGAAAGGGGCGGTAGATATGTATGGAGAAATAATAAAAAGGTATACGGACAGGTAGCAGTAAGTAATAATGAATTGGTCAATGAATCTCAAGTTAGAGTCAGATCATCGGGAAATTCAACAAGTCAAAAAGAAATGGATGAACTAAGGGAATACTTCGCAAAAAAGAAGAAAGACGAGGATGAAAAGTACGAAGCAAGGCGTAGAGAGTTGAATCATGAATACGGCATGAAGGCATCCCAAGAGTTTATCAATAATCAAAGCGAGGCATACAGATTATATAACAAGAGACTGCTGGAACCCCCGAAACCTTCCCCTTGACATTGGCTTCTAAGCCATATAATAATACCCATGAGCAACCCAACCAACTCCCTCAACGGCTATGTCTGCTTCTACAAGAGCAAGCGCACCGAGGTTTATGCCTCAACCTCTTACGAGGCTCAGACCAAGGCGGCGGCGTTCTTCAAGGCTCGCAAGCAATACGAGGTCAGTGTTCATCTGGCTGAGAAGGCTGGTGAGCCTGTCATCCACTCAACTGCGAGCCTGTAAGGAACTTCCATGACCCTTCCACTACTCAAACAGACTCTTGAAAGCTACTCCCCGAGCCATATGAGCGACGAGGATGCGGACAACTTGGAGCTTCTCCTAGAACTCCCTGCATTTGCTACTCTTCGCGATCTGGTCGAGAAAAAGATCGAAGCATACTACGAGTGGCTCCGAGCGAATCCCCGCTGCAAGTTCGACAAGCCCAAGGCGAAAGTCAAGCAGAAAGTCGCTCCCGAGGCTGCTCCGAAGCAGACTCCCGAGGGGCTGGATCCAAGCTACCCCATCATGTGGTTCAATCTTGATCCGAAAAGCGGACTCTTGACACCAGTGAAGTAGTCGTTATACTCTACCCATCACCCAAGAGAAGCCAAGAAAGGCTCACTCCCATGTCCACTCCCAGCATCTTCATCAACGAGTCCAACCGAATCGCCATGCGTAATGGCAGCGGTCAGGAACTCTACTTCTCCTACAAGACCCTGGTCGCGTTGCAGGACAGCGACGGTCGCTGCTACCAGACCAGCAAGAAGTGGTCCCGTACCACCAGCAAGCACATCAACTCCTTCGGCATGGGTGATGCTGATAAGGTCGATCAGAAGGTGCTGGAAGGGATGGTCAAGTGAAGTGCCCTGCCTGTTCCGGTCCTGGCATCCTGCTTGGCTCGCTGGGTCTGATGAAGCACTACCGCTGTCGTGACTGCGGCTGGACCTACGGCAAGATGAGCAAGCCGAAGTGGCGCAAGCCGAAAGTCAAGCCACCCGAGGCTGACTGCGATGGCTTCGATGGTCAGTTCACGAAAATGTACGGCAAGCCGTTCAAGTGGAGCGGCAGGAAGTAAAAAATCACCCGTCAAGCAACATCCCGAAAAATGCCCCACGCTGGAAGTCGTTTCCGGTCGCTAGAGGACTCAGCCGAGTCGTGGTGGAAGGCTTTAGACCCGTCGATGTTGCTTGACATTCCCCTTCGATAAATATAATTCAGTCATGAACCTGAATGATATTCATCAGCACAGACTCAGGATCTTCCCGTGGCTTCAGGGGCTTCCGGAGCTTGGTCCAGATTCCTTCCCATGGAACGAGTCAGAGATGGACAACTCCTGGCTCTGCTCGCGTGGTGAAGTAGTTTCTCTGCCCGAGGGCTGGGTAGCTCTGGGATGGATAAGTGCCGATAAGTTACGGGTAAGACCCAAGTTGGGCTGTATCGCTGTCAAGTTCAACGACGGCGAGCGTGACTTCTGGCAGCATGTTATCGTTTGACTTATAAACTAAACTTCCCACTCTCTTTGAGCAGAGTGAGGATGTTTTCTTCTGTCGCAAGGGTCCATTTTATCTTGATGAGATGAACTCCAATGTCTTTTAGACGCTTCTCTTTTATAGCGTCAATCTCTTGTATTCGGTCGGTTCTTTCTTGCGTCCAGATACTATCCTTATTTCCTGCTTTATAATGTTGCTTACCTTGTATCTCAATAGCAACTCTTTGATTGATATAAAACCTATCAATCTGAAACCATTGTTTAGTGTCTTTATTCTGTAAGTCAATACCATAGTTTAGAAGTGCCTTTCTTCCGTTATCAACAAACGGCTCATTTTTTATATATTTGTCAAGTATTTTCTTACAATAATCTTCTAATCTGGATATTTTCCTTTCATTTGGATACATTTCTCCTATTATTTTTGACAACGAAAATCCGAATCGGGCTATAGAATGAAGACTTGATATTTTGATAAGCACTTCATTTGGTGGTATGCATCCGTAATGCTCATGTATTTCTCTTATTTCTTTTCTAATATTCTCAATATCTTGATAGAACCCTTTTGGTTTAGTTGTTGCCTCTATATGAAAATCTGGATACTCCTTCTCAAAATCGTCTTTCATTCGCATCCATGCTGATGCGAGGGCATTGCACTTCAACTTGCGTATTAGACTCCATGTTACGACTCCATGCTTCTCTTCAAGCATATCAAACTCTTTTTTTATATTATGAATATTTTTCCAGTATCCCCTTGTAACCCGCATGTGATGTAATCTCCTATTAGTATTTATACCACATAAAGTCATATCTTGACTTCTATTTTTTCTTCGTATAATGTTAGCATGACCCCAATCTTCAAGACACTTGTAGGCTCCCGTTTATATTCTCTTGACACTGCTGAGAGTGACTGGGATTATCGTGGTGTTTCTCTCCCGTCCAGTCAGGACTTACTGGGCTTGGAAGATACTGCCCGTAAGCACTGGGATACGGATAATGACCCATCAACCCCGGGCGAGACGACTTTCTATTCCATTACCAAGTTTTTCTTGTTACTGGAAAAGTCAAACCCAACCTTGACCGAGACACTCTTCGTTCCTGATGAAGCAGTCATCATTACTTCCCCATTGTGGGAAGAAGTCAAGGATTTCGCCAAGTCGCAGTTTATCACCAAAAGGATCATCCCCAGCTACTTTGGCTACTTCAAGGATGCTTTCGTCAGAGTCAAGGAAATGAAGGCTCAGAATGATAGAGTGTGGATGATAAAGAAGTGGGGATATGATGTCAAGAACTCAAGCCATTGCTACCGCATAGCTGTCCAGGCTACCGAGTTGATGACGACTGGTTCCTGCTCACCGAGAATGACTGGTAAGGACCGGGAAGTAGCTCTCGACATGAAGCAGGGCAAGTACACCTACGAGCAGACTATTGAGATACTCGAAATCGCTTTGAGGGGCATGAAGGCTGCTGAAAGCACCTGTAAGCTTCCCGAAGCACCTGACATGGCTGCTGTCAATGACTTCGTGACGCAGATTCACAGGAGTGTGATAGTCGCTGGATAGGTGCTTGACTTCTGCTTGAAGTCGCTATGATAGGTCTATCAACCCACACGAGAAAAAAAAAAACAATCATGACTACCATTGCTCTTGAAGACATTCGGATGCCCATCGTCAAGCGTGCCAGCGGCATGGATCTGGGGCTTGAATCCAACGGTCCCCGTAAGTTGAGCGATGTGGTCATTCCCGAGGAATACTACAACCGCATCTCCACGGGGCTTGAGGCACTGGACAACCTGTTCAATAACTTCGTTCCTGGCATGGTCGTGACCGTTGGTGCTGGTCGTGGTGCTGGTAAGACTACTCTGCTGCTCCAGCTTTCGCAGGCAATCAACACTAAGTATCATGGTCGCGTCAAGACGCTCTTCGCTACCAATGAGGAAGCAATTGAGCAGTTGGCTTTCACTGCTGAGCGCATCGGCGCGAGTGATGTGGATGCGGACAACATCAGCACGGTCGAAGACATCATTGCGATCATGCCTCAGTATCGGGTTCTGTGCGTCGATTCGCTCGCTGGACTCCACACCAGCAACACCGAAATCAACAAGAGTGATGTTGAGGTCTATGCGATCCAGCAAATCTACAAGGCTGCCAAGGCGAACAAGTGTATCGTCTTCCTCGTTCAGCACATGTGTAAGGGTGGAAAGCTCGCTATGGGCAAGACTGCGGTGGAGCATACTGCGGACGCCTGTATCAAAATCTTCAACCTTGAGGAAGAGGACTTCGGACCCGGAGCGAAGAAAATTGTGGTCGATAAGAACCGCTTTGGTGGTTCGGGCGAACTGCTGATCCGTATGTCGGCTACTGGCTTCGACCTTGAGAACCCGATTGCTGACTGCTCTTCGAAGGAAAACCAGACGGGGCGCTCACAGGGTGCGGTTGCTGGCGGGCAGCGTGCTGAACAGAAGGTCCGTGAAACCAATAATCTTCTTGACTTCATCAAGTCCCATGGGCAGATCACCGAGAAGGATCTGGGGACTTGGGATGGTCTGCCTGACGATCCTACTGCTTTCGACCGTCATGTGCGGATTATCAAGTCCCTGGTAAAGATGGGCAAGTTGATCAAGATTGGCGACAAAATTGAGGCTTCAAAATAATCAATGTAAATCTTACCTCTTGACAATGGCTCCCGGTGCCTATACTATCCAACATGAACAAGCCACTCATCCACATCGTTCACCTGCCCACTGGCATGCTGCTCTGCGAGGACGGCGTGTTCCGTTCGGGCATCACTTCCTGCTTCTGTAAGCAGGACACCCTGCTCTACCGCAGCGTCGGGCATGCGCTTCGTCGCATCAACACCCGCAAGCCCGGCAAGGCGATCCGCAAGGATATGCTGGACGAGGTTGGGCTGGATGTTGTTCAGGCGAACTACGGCACCACGGGGTATGCCTACCGCATGAACCGCAACGGGGTTGTCCTGTGAGAGACAACCCCTACTGCCTCTATGACAGCATCGCTGGCATGACCGACGCCACCAATGACATTGACGCCGTGATCCGAGCGCAAGTCAATCTGGTCAAGGCTGGCAGGATCGACGCTGCCGATGGCTGGAAGGAAATCCAAGCCGTTCTCCGCAAGTACGAGCCTTGGGGCGCTATGGACACCGAGCCGCGCAACATCGCTCACCGAAAGTTCTTCGACGCTATCGCTTGACTTCGGCTGCCGCTGCCTATACTCTACCCAACAAGGAAACAAACATGTCCGACGCTAAGGCTCTCGCTGAGAAGACCAAGGACGCTTACTCCCATGACCGCTACGGCAAGAAGTCGTGGCTGGCTCAGACCAAGTTCCTGCTCACCAAGTTCACTGAGGAACAGGTCGAGTGGATTCTCCGCTCCAAGCACATGCGCTGGGCTGCCGACAAGTTTGAGACTGCCCGTGGCGTGCCGCTGAAGACGATGGAGAAGTGGTATGCTGACGGCAGCCTGGACAATGACTCCGAGATGCCTGGGGTGGACATCGACCCCAACCTTGAGAAACTCAAGCGCATCAAGGCGCTTCGTGCCGAGGCAGACAGGCTTATGAGCGAGGCAAACAAACTTGTGAGTCAGTTGGTTTAGGGCTTGACTTCTGTCGCCGCCGCCTATACTCTGCTCAACAACCAAGGACACAGACCCATGAGCGAAACCGAAATGACCGAGGCTGAGATGCGCTGGCAGGAGCGCAAGATGGAAGCGGAGGACCGCGCTGAGAAGATGGCGGAGGCGCTCACCAAGTGGGTGAATGGTGCCGATGCTGACGAAATCAAGGTCTTCGCCACTGCCCTCTCGCATCAACACCGCACGCTTCAGCAGGCAGTATTCGGTTCCTTCCTCCAGTTTGCCAAGGTGCTGGCTCACAACCACTCCACGGGCAACTGCGATGCTCGCAATGAATACTCCTGCGAGACTGCCGCCAAGATCATGAAGGTGACGGATGGGTTCGCCGCAGTGCCTCTCATCTGACGCTTGACTTTCTCTCCCCACTCCTACAATACCCTTCACGGGAAACACACATGACCCTTTCCAAGTCCCACTTCTATGTCCGCACCCGCAAGGATGCCTTCCCGACCAACCCCGGCGCTCACCCGCTGGTTGCGGTCAAGATCGAACCCGCTGGCTCTGGCACGGTCGCCTTCGTGGCTGCCTGTTCGCCCGATGACAACCCCTCGCGCCGGATTGCTCGTGGGCTTCTGATTGCCAAGCGCAATCAGGGGCAGAGCTTCGTGGTCGATCCGAGCAAGGACACCCTCGCCAGCATCCTCAAGGCTGCCCGAGTGCCTCGCAAGGTGCTGGCGGTGCTGGACATGGACCGCGCCGAGCGAGCCTTCGAGCGTTCGCTGGAGGCGTAAAAAACATACAGCATGGCAAGACGCAAGCGGGGGCAAAAACTCCCGCTTGACTTGTTTCTGCCGATGCCTATACTTTGCTCAACACCCAAGGAAACACCATGGCTCGCAAGGCATCCAACAAGCTGATCGCTGAAACCTTCTCCAAGATCGCTGCGGATTACTTCGCTGCGGCTAATGCGAAGGGCATTGGCAAGGACACCGAGGCGCACATGACCAACAAGTGGGCGGTGATGCGTGAGGTCGCTTACATTCTGGCGACCAAGGACCGCAAGCAACTGGACAAGCTGGCAGAGGACGCCGCTCGCTGGAAGAAGGACTGCCTCATCTGCGGAGCTTGACATTCGCCGCCGCCCCATATACTACGATCATGAAAACGAACTACGCACTTCCGGGTAATCCCAACGAAACCCTGGACCGCAAGAACGCTCTCTGGTATCTGGTCGATGCCTGTATCAACGGCGAGGAAACCGAGTGGGCGCAGTGTTCGGTGCGGCTCGTCGGCATGGGCAAGAAGACCAAGGCAGACGCCCTGAAAGACATTCGGGAAGTCGCTGGGATCATCTGTGTGGATGCCCGCGATGACATGCTGGAAGAGGCTTACGACATCATCAAGGACAACCTGCTGTGACGCCCTCCGACGCTGAATATGCCCTGAAGATGTCCATTCCCGACATCACCGAGAAGTTTGATGACGGCAACTTCCTCCGCGAGCATTACGAGGCTTATTACAGCGGCGATGAATACAATGGACATCTGGCGTGGAAGCGTGCCTGGGACCATGCTGACGAACTCAACGAGCAGCATAACGAGGACCATATCTCGTTCTGTGTAGTGAAATACTGCCAGCACTACTATGTCTTCGACAAGGTTGTGGCTCGCAAGCTGAAACTTATTCCTTGACTTCCGTCGCCGTCTGATATACTCTACCCAACAAGAAAGAAACCCATGTCCCCCTTCGTCCCCATTCTTCTCAACCGTGGCTTCTGCATGGGCGCTTCTGGGCGCTTCTTCAACTCCGATGCTCTCCGCACCGACAGCGGCATCACGGTCGAGCTTCGTGACGAGGGGGCTGTGGTGTCTGTGGTGTTCAATGGCGACCTGAAGATGAACATGACCTTCCCCGACACCCCCGAGGGCGTGCAGGAGTTCCGAGCGGTTCTTCCCGCTTGACTTTCGCCGCCAGCCCATACAATCAACCTCACAAGGAAACAAACACATGAAGGTTCTCGCTGCTCTCTTTCTCATCGTCCTCCTGCTGGGTGTCGTCTTCGGCATCTCCTGCTGGGTGATGATCGTCGGCTGGGGCGTCACTCCTGCTTCTTGGGGTGTCATCATCGGCGGCTTCCTGCTCAACCTGTTCGTGATGACTGGTGTGGAACTCGTCAAGAGCGCCCTCAAGAACTGAACCATGCGACACTACCTCATCCAAGTCGGCTCCCACACGCTCTTCGTTGACCGCATCGACGGCTACGGGAAGATCGCTCCTGCCATGATGAGCCAAGAAGAGAAGCGGTTTCGTTTCCCCCTCTACCTGACCAATGGCACGCAGCTTCATGTCGAGGGGACCGAGGCTCAGTGTGTCGAGGAACAGGCGATGCTGCTGGAGCGGCTGGAGAGCATCTCCGATCCCGAGACTGACGAGAGCCACCCACAAGGCATGAGCGGCTAAGCCATGCACTACCGCAAGCTGTATCTCTGGCGTGTCAAGGTCCGTGGCATGCTTTTCTGGTGCCATGAAGCGACCCAGGAGGCTGCTCTGGTCAATCTGGAGAAGCAGACCGATGCCCCCTTGCGCGAATGGTGCCTGGAGTGGAGCATCAAGAACCTTGACGGCTCCGACATTCCCGAGGACGAGTTGATCCACATCTGCTTCGACGGGAAGCTGGACAAAGGGGATTGACATGAACATTTTGTCTGGACTTCTCTGCGCCCTGCTCTCAATCCCCGCCTGTATCTTGGCAGCGGCTCTGATCGTCTTTCTGTTCGCCCTGGTGATTGCGATTACTTCTGCGATTCTTCTTGTTGCGCTGGCAGTGGGCATCGTAGCAGTTCCCATTGTCATTCTGTGGGTTGGGCTGACAACGGATTAGCATTTGACATTGGCGGGAAGTCGCTACACTTACCAGCATGAGCAACGACCTACCCCTCATCCTCTCCAACGCCATCTTCTCGGGTGACATGCGCCCCCTGCGCGAGCGGGTCAGTGCTGACCCCTCGCTCAAGTCGCTTTCCTTCACCTACTCCTATACCCAGGAGTTAGGCAGCGATGGCTGCTGGGATCGCACCGTGACCGAAACTGCGACCATCGACAAGTTCCTGAAGGCTGGCATCAAGAACTCTGGCAACCGCTGCTACAACTACTATCTTGTAAAGGTTGGCTGAGTCATGAGCGAACCAACCAACGAAACCAAGCTGTTTCATGTGCTGTGGAATGTCGCTCGCCAGGAGCTTTGCACGAAAGCCCACAAAAAGGACGCCAAGTGCATCGTGTTGGTCACGGAGCCTGACTTCAAGCAAGTTGCGGCTGCCCTACTCCAAAACGACGAGTTCATGGAACTCATCAAAACTCTCTCTTGACATTGGCTCCCCAACTCCTACAATGACCCACATGAGCAACATCAAGCCCCTCTCCGCTGGCACCCTCACCGAGTCGATGATCTGCGGCAAGCGTCTGCCCATCAAGATCCTGAGTGCCAAGCTCCCAGCCGATCCCCGCAGCTTCATGGGCAACGAGTACGAGTGCGCCTATGTCGGCACCGAGAAGGTCTGCCTGGACTTCGGGCAGAACTGGTACGCCAGCCCTGGCGACAAGTTCACGGTCCACCAGCGCAACATCGACTCTGCTGCCGAGTGGAAGGCAAAGGGCTATTGACAATCGGTTGAAAGCCATATACTCCACACAACGAAAGAAACCATGAGCAACAACCCCGAATCCTATGCCCGTCTTCCCGTCACCAAGCTCGCCAGCATGATCAACGGGCTGTATAAGCGTATCGTGCGTGTCAGCCACGCCAATACGCTGAATAAGCTGATGAGATACTACGAGGTCTATCGCAAGTCATTCATGCTGCGCCTGCGAGTACGCCTGTTCGGCGGAACTCCCCTTGATTTCCACGCATGGGTCAAGGAAAGGAAGCAGGAGCATCGCAACGCTGGCATCTTCGATACTACGATCTTTTGGCGCTGCTTCGATGACCGAACCTATGCCACGCTCATCGGCAACATGGAGAACCTCGTCAAGTATTCGGACGAGTATGTCCTTCTGGCTGACACTGATCTGGCGTGCCTGACTGACGCAATCGCCAAGGGCGAGAAGCTCAAGGAAGCCGACGAGTATCTGGCGAAGATGGAAGCCGAGTATCCTGGCATCTACGACACGCTCACGAAGAATGATTGACATGCGGCTGAAAGTCGCTATACTGCGAGCATGAACACCGAAGCCATCACCCGCCGAGTCGCTTCCGAGAAAACCGAGGACGGCGATCTGCTGCTCACCTGGGAAGTCCGAGCCAAGGGCTTCGATTCCGCCCGCAAGTGGATGCAGGAGGCGGATCGCTGGATCGAAACTTGGACCGCCTGTGGCGATGGCTGGCTCGTCGCTCGCTACTGCGTCCTCGTGGATGGCGCTGAAGTCGCCATAGAAGCCCACAACGATGAATGGGCGAGCCGACAGCAAGAGATTGAGGATGCTGGACGGGGCTGCTGGTAATAGTCGCTTGACATTCACTCCCAACCCATACAATCAAACCCATGACCGACATTCAGACCTTTTCCCGCCTGACCCCCACCGAGAAGCGCATCGAAAGCTACGCCACCATGCCCAACGGCATGCGGCTGTCGATGGTCACTCACAAGACCTTCGATGGGCTGCTCGTCACCCGCGTATCGGCTGCCCGAGTCGAGGACGGCTTCGTCAAGTATGTCATGGGACGGGACTACAATGTTGTCCTTGAGCGTGCGAAAAAGCGATGCACCAGCAAGAATGTTCAGGAGCAGCATGACTTCCACCTGAAGGACTTCCCGATCCTGATGGAAGCGGCGACCAAGTATTACGGCGTGACCATCGTTCAGATTGGCGCTTGACAACGGCTCCCGAGCCATACAATCAAGCCCATGAGAAAAGAA
>Ga0302243_1002121_pt1 | contig 11872 bp, 6 predicted proteins | sample AAG_UR_Met_MG_FD_193514 | JGI IMG/M metagenome (GOLD analysis project Ga0302243, IMG submission 193514) | Enriched activated sludge microbial communities from anaerobic digester in WTTP, New Holstein, Wisconsin, United States - AAG_UR_Met | ecosystem: Engineered > Bioreactor > Anaerobic >...
GTATCCCGTATCAATCTGTTGGAGAGAGGAAGACTTTTCAATTCTTCAATTGCATTGTTCATGGCTTTAACGTAATTAGTAACCTCTTTCCAATCATCCTTCTTCTCAGGATCTATTTCATTTTCTTCAATAAATGCTTCTTCAATGTTGGTTTTAGTACCTTCGATTCGGCTCGACACAACCGCTTCTTTAGAAATGTGCATTAATATAAACATTTCGGTATCAGGTACGAATCTTGAAAAAGCGTTTAATTCTCCAATTTTTAGCGACGCTTCTTCCAGAAGTTTATTAATAGTTTCATCTGTCCAGACATACGAATGGTTGATTTTTTCCGGGAGAAAATCCTTATATCCCGCGCCATCTATCATTCTCCCAGCTTTAAAATCTTTTATATCCATAGTACCTCTTTACAATATTTTAGCACGTATATTTTACTTTGCAACATTAAAGTAAAATAAAAAAAAGTCATATTTTACTTTGATCATCTTTAGTGTTCATTCCATACTCCTATTTCCTTAAGGATTGTTTTCAACTTTTCGTCGGCTTTGTTTCGCTCTTCCTCTGCCTCTTTGAGCTGTACGATTGCATCTTCGATGTCCAGGGTATCGTCTTCGGCATTTTGGATTGCCAGGTGACAGCGTTCATCTGCCCTGATTTTCCCAGGGAATTCCCGCTGATACAACTAGGGAAATCTTCTTGGTATTTTCAGGGATTTTTAGCTTATAATAAACAGCAGCTATTGCATAAAAATAGGAGAAGAAAAAGATGCTTAATATATTCAGTAAGTTTATCTCATGGTTCAAGAAGATTTTTCATGCTCGCCCGGAGCCAACTGAAAAGAAACCTAGAGAAGTTTTACGACGAGAAGAAAAGCCTGCTTCACCTGAGGAAGAATCTACTGAGATTAAGCCATCCGAGAAAAAGATACTTCAAATTTTACCTGAAAAGAAAATCGAGGTTGCTCCGATACCTGAAGAAAGACCACTCGAAATTCCATCCGATAAAGAACTAGTTGAGGCTAGGCCCCCTGAAGAAAAAACACCAGAAGTTCCACCAAAGCAGGAAAAACCATCTAACCCCCCTCCGAAAGTATCAAAAGAAGAAATCCTGACGGTAGAATCAGAGGAAGAAGGTAAAGCAAAAATACGAAAACCTTACAAAAGGAAAACACCCACAGAAGAAAGAAAAAAAGAATGTAAAAAGACGTCAGGAGATGAAAAGAAGCCAGCCAGCCCCAAACATAGGGAAATAGATTTAGGTAGTACCAGAAGAAAGAAGATAAAGGCATCTAATCAGCTACAGCAGCCAATAGAAGTGAGCACTGAAAGAAATGGTGAGGCATCTGAGGGAAAAGAAACTCCTACAAGAGTAGAATCTCCATATGTAGAAATTAATCTTGATGAGGCAAAAGTTTTCTTTATCATACCAAAGCAACAATTCGAGACCAACACAGTAAACGATATTCCGCAACAATTACGATATGAATTGCAATTAAATGGTGAAAAACATATCATTTCTATAAAGCTCAGCGAAGATGTACAAAGTACTATAAATATGGAGGAAGAAAGAATAGAATTAAAAGAGCCATTAGAGAATTTCAAAGTTGTTTTTCCTGACGAGATTCAAGGTAGAACTTATAATTATAAACATAATGATGAAACTCTTTATGCTTTTATTGCAATAGGAAACGATCGCGGCAGAATACATTATCTTTTTGATGAAAAGGGTAATATTAATCCTCTACCAAATAGAAATATTTGGATTCTTCTTGAAGAAGACTTTGATTTAGCTACTGAACCAGATATAATTGAAGAAAGATGGATTTGGGATAAATACAGGCCAATGTGTATTACCCTAAAAAATACAAGTGAACTTGTTATAAAGAACAGGCAAACAGAGGAATATAAGAAAATACCTTGTGAGCCATCTTTTTCTCTAGAGGATGATGAATTAATTGAAGATGATTTCAAAAAGCAGAGCCCTCTTTTTACAGGCAAATGCATCAAAATAAAAGCACCAACAGTAAATCCATCTGGTTGGGTGATCTGGATCCAAAATAAGCAGGCAGGTTATAAGATTATTACTAATGATTGGACAGGGGATGAGCTACTAAAATTAAAACTCCCTGATGATTTACCTTGCGCATGTGGAGAATTTCAAGTAGATATTTGTGAACAAGAGGATAGAATTCCTAAAGATACATTATTCTTTCGTTATATTCCTTCTTTTCATATGGAGTTCCCGAGAGAGCTTATAATTCCGGATCTGAAAACAGGACATAAGCAAGAAATTATCAAAATTCTACTGGAGAGAGATTTTAAGGATTGGGAATTAAAACTCGATGAGAATGTCGGACTTAAGCATATAGAAAATGGCTATCAAGTTGAACTTTTGCCCGAGCAAGATGCGCTTCGTCTTTCTCTTATGAAAGAAGGCAAACCAGAGACTGAAACGAGTTTCAAGATAACTATCCCAAGATTAAAATGGAGAACTTCAAAAAATAAAAAGTGGTATGATAAACCTCTACAAATAAAAAGAGATGAATTGATTGCAGGCACAGATTTCTATCTTACAATTTGCACTAATGATTTTGATACAAAATATGATCTTTCGGCTATTCTTGAAACAAATAGCCAAAGGTTACAAGAAGCAGAATTTATCCAAAAAGGTATAGTACATAACCTCTTATTAAACCAGTTTTATGATACTATCAAGAAAAATAACGATAAAATAGCGCTCAGGATGGAGATTAGAAAAGCAAAAAACGAGCGATTATTAAACCAAGTTGACGTTATACATTTACCTGGGATAACAAAAGGAAAATCCAGGGGTAAACCACCAAAACAGCCAGTTTCGTTTAAGCCTCTGAGGAAAAAAGATATAAAAAATGTAAGACCGAATGTAAGAGGGGGTAGGGGAAGGATAAGAAAAGGTAAAGGTTTTAGTAGACAAGATGTAATTAAAGCTGGCATAGATATGAATATTATTCGTCGTTTACATATTCCATTTGATAAGCGAAGAAAAACTGCGCATTCGGAGAATATTGAAACTTTGAAATCATTGGCAGGAGATGAGTAAGAATGGCAATAGATCCGCTTAAAGTAACACAAAATATTAGAGAAAGTTACATTAGATATTTAGCAAGTACTTTTCGTTTAAGAGACGCAAATCTAAGGGAACTATTTTATCGGGAAGTTGAGAAGTTCTTGTTTACTAATGGTCCCATATTAGAAGCAACACCCCCGTTTAAAAATGGTTGCTACCTGAAAGATTTGGTTCAAGAGGGATTACTAACCAAGAGATTGGAAAGTTTCGTTTACGATTCCCTTCCTTATTTGAGGGAGAATCCTCTGTATTTGCACCAAGAGAAAGCACTTAGAAAAATACTTTCAGGTCGTAATTTAGTTATTGCTTCAAGCACGAGCAGTGGAAAGACAGAATGCTTCCTTATACCTGTTTATAACCATCTTTTGAGAGAACATAAAGAGGGTAAACTTACACCTGGAGTTCGTGCACTTTTGTTATACCCTATGAATGCATTAGCAAATGACCAGTTGCGAAAGCTAAGAGATATATCACATGCTATAGAAGAGAAACTACCAGATGTGAATATCACCTTTGGCAGATATGTAGGAGACACGCCAAAAACTAAGAAAGAGGGAAAAGATCAATTCCTGCTTAGATATCCCGATGTAAAGCCTGTAAAAAGTGAGCTTCTCTCAAGAGAGGAAATGCGGGAAAATCCACCGCATATCCTCATAACCAATTATGCAATGCTTGAATATTTACTTTTAAGGCCAAAAGATTCGCCCTTCTTTGATGGTGAATATGCAAAAAATTGGAAGTATCTAATCTTGGATGAGGCTCATATCTACAGCGGAGCATCTGGTATTGAGATGGCTATGCTTATTCGTCGTTTGAAAGACAGAGTTTGTAGGAATGTGGAGGGCGATATACAGTGTATTGCAACCAGTGCAACACTTGTAAAAGAGGAGGAGGATTTTAGTAAAGTAGCAGAGTTTGCCACAAACCTTTTCGCTGAGAAATTTGATTTTGACCCATTGAATACTAGCCTGCAAGATGTGATAAAGGGAGAAAAAATCAAAACTCAAATCAAAGAAGCCACTTTCAATTGCCCAATCCAGTTATATTCAGAACTGGATAAAATTATTCGAGAAAAGTCAGATTCTCTGTTAGAACGATGTTATGAAATCTGCGATAAATTCGGTATTCCTGAAAATGTTTTGAATGAGGCAAAAGAGCGGTGCGATGGTGATGTCAAAAGGTTCCTCTATGAAATTTTTTCAAAGGATAAAAAAATTATAAAGTTGGAAAGAATACTGGAAGATGGGTCGAAAAATTTCGAAGAATGTATTAAGCAGCTTGTGGATAAGAATAATCCTTCAGATGAAGAACGTCAGTGTATCACCAGTCTTGTTAATATAGCGGTATGGGCACGTCCTAATGTAGAATCTTTACCCCTTCTCCCTGCACGCTACCATCTCTTTGTGCGTGCACCAGAGGGTATTTTTGTATCATTTTATCCTGAACCGAAAATATTTTTGGAAAGGCGAGAATTAACAGATGACGGTTATCCCGTTTTTGAACTAGCATCCTGTCGCAGGTGTGGACAAGAGTATTTAGTTGGCGATGTTAAAGAAGGAAAACTGAAACATTCTTTTGCCGAGGTAGACACTCCAAGAAGGAACAGATTTTTTCTTTTATCTGGAGAAAATACCCAATTAGAAGAAGATGAAGACCAAGAAGTTTCAGTACCTGAGGAAATTGTTGAAAAAGGCAAAATTTGGAAATTATGCATAAAATGTGGGACAATATCAGAAGATAAACCTACATGTGCTTGCACTCATGAAAGTAATACGATACGAACCTTAATTGAGATTACTCCTAAGAACAGAATTCTTAATATATGTTATCTATGTGGATTGCGGTCTATCAATATCGTTAGAGAATTCATTTTCCAAAAGGATGCTCCTACTGCAGTGTTAGCCACGGCTCTATATCAAAATCTGGAAAAGGAAAGTGTAAAGGAAAAGAAGATACTTGCCTTTTCAGATAGCAGGCAAGATGCTGCCTTCTTTGCTCCTTACTTAGAATTTACATACAAAAGGATTCTGTTCCGGCGATTGATTGTAGATGCATTGTCTCAAAATAATCCATTGCAGGACTATAGGCTTAGATCCTTATGTGAAGATGTTCTAAAATTTGCTGAGGAAAGTAGTGTATTTGATTCAGATATGGATAGAAAAGAGAAGAAAAAAGAGATTTGGAGATGGATTCTCCAAGATTTTTGTGGTATTTGGGATAGAAGAAATTCCTTGGAAGGTGTCGGATTAATATCTTTTATACCAGTTATTCCCGAGGGTTGGAAGCCGATTAAAGAATTGCAGGAATTCCCCTGGAATCTTAGTGAGGAGGAAGCGATTGTTGTATACCGAACATTGCTAAACACTCTGCGTTTCAATATCGCTATCACTTTTCCCGAAGATGGTCCAGATCCTCAAGATGAATTCTTTGCTCCAAGAAACAGAGAATACAAGTTTAGAGGTGAAGTGTCTGATATTAAGAAAGGCATATATTCGTTTATTCCTGCTGCAGGAAAATCGAATACCAGGTTAGAATACTTGAAAAAGCTATATAAACGAATTACAGATAATGATGATGAAAATGATAAATCTAAGAAATTATTAGGTAAGATATGGGAAGATCTTAGAAATAATTGGATAGATAAAGGCATCGAACAATATAGTAATTGCAGAGATGGGGTGCTTTACCAACTTGATTATAAATATTGGGAGGTTATTCAAGAAGACAATAGTTCTCCTTGGTTCATTTGTGATAGATGTGGAGTGATTATACCGGAAAGTGTTCGAGGTGTTTGTCCTACTTTCAACTGTAATGGAAGGCTTGGAACGATAGACTCATTAAAAAGGAAGGAGATTATAAATAACCACTATCGGCACCTTTATTCTAATCTCTTCCCTATAAAGATGGCTTCTCAGGAACATACAGCTCAACTTAACACAGATTATGCCTCAAATATTCAACAGAAGTTCATACAAGGAGAAATCAATATATTAAGCTGTTCAACAACATTTGAATTAGGGGTAGATCTCGGTGAGCTGGAAGCAATATTCCTGCGCAATGTTCCACCCGAGCCTTCAAATTACATTCAACGGGCAGGTAGGGCAGGACGAAGGCTAGATACTATAGGTTTTACCTTGACCTTTGCTCAACTTCGATCCCACGATCTTACATACTTTAGAGAGCCTGAAAAAATGGTGGAAGGACGAATAAAACCGCCCGCAGTTGAAATACGGAATGAAAAAATCGTCTCTCGTCATCTATATTCTATTGTTTTAGCAAATTTCTTCAGAGAGTTTCCCGATTATTTTGGAACTGCAGAATCGTTTTTTAAACTTGAAATCAGCGATATTTCTGGCACTAAAAAGTTGAAAGAATATCTCAAAACAGAACCAGAATCTGTTACGAAGTCGTTAGAAAGGGTTATTCCTCAAGGTATGCATAGCTTATTCAATATAGAAAGTTGGGGTTGGGTAGGTAATCTCATCGGTAATGAAGGCTCACTTACTATTGCCGATGAAATGATAAGGGATGAATTTACAGGCTTAAAAGAATTTTACGATTCTAAAGAAGAAGAGTGGAAAGGCACCCGAGAGCAGCAAAAGAGAAATAGATTAAATAAGGATTTGGACTGGACAAACAGTAGAATAGAAACTATCAAAAGAAAACCACTCATAGATTTTTTGGCATCACATACTGTTATTCCTAAATACGGTTTTCCTGTTGATGTTGTCGAACTCGCCACTTTATCACATATTCCTGCATCTAAAAATATACAATTGGAAAGAGATTTACGTATGGCAATCTCAGAGTTCGCACCCAGTAGTCAAGTAGTCGCAAATGGATATACCTGGGAGAGCTCAGGAGTAAAATTGGTAAGAAATAGAGCTTTAGATGAATATTGGTATGTAATCTGCCCCAAATGTCAAAAATTTGACCGAGAAAAAAGGACAAGTGAGCAAACTTCACTTAGAGAATGTAAAAGTTGTGGTCATAAATTTTCAGAAAATGATGTCAGGACTTTTATAGTACCTATATTTGGTTTTGTAACTTCTAAAGACTATGAGCCACGAAAACCGGGCGAATCACGTCCCAAACGCGAATTTACAACAAGACCATATTTCTTTGATTATAAAGAGCCTGAAGAAAAAGAATTTTCTTTTAGCAAGTTTAAGATCAAGTGCAGGTATTCCTCAGAAGGTGAGTTAGCAGTTGTCTGTAAAGGAAGAAAAGGAGTTGGATTTTGGATTTGTTTTACATGCGGAGCTGCCTTTTCGGAAAGGCAAAGAGGAAAGCATAAAACGCCTTATGGTATAGACTGCTCATCAGCCCTTAGAGGACCATTACATCTTGGACACACTTTTAAAACGGATGTACTTTCTATATCTTTTGGGGAGCCAAAGAAAGATACTAGAGGTGTCAGTTTTTGGTTTTCTTTGCTCTATGCAATTCTTGAAGGTGCAAGCCAAGCACTTGAAATAAGAAGACAAGATTTAGATGGTTGCCTTTATCCGTCTAAAGAGGGAATTATGCTTATTCTATTTGACAATGTTCCAGGTGGAGCTGGGCATGTGAAACGCTTAATGGATGAGCAGAACTTCAATGATGTTCTTAAAAGTGCTTTGTCCCGCGTGAAAAATTGCTCCTGTGGTCTTGAAACAAGTTGTTACGGTTGTCTTAGAAACTATCAAAATCAATTCTGTCATGAACAGCTAAAAAGAGGAATTGTTTTAGAATTCCTTGAGGATAGTGTAAAATCAAGTTCGCAATTTGGTAGTTGAAAAAGATCATTGGAAGCTCCAGAATGTTGGTAATCCGACAGACATAAGGAAGGCAACTGGGCATTGTCTACCTCATGTTAGACGGGATTTACAAGGCAAGCCGATAGATAGCTTCGATATCTACTGCCCGCAGCGGCACGAAATGCCCCACTGTGTGCGTTTCGCCATCTGTAGCTTTTTTAGCCATTCGAGCAAAATCCTTGTCATCAATACCAATCTCTGAGAGCCTGACTTTTTGGCCAATCAAGCGCCAGAATGCCTCCAGCCGCATAATTCCTTCTCGAGCAACGCGCTCAGGATCAAAGAAATTGTCTTCTACCCCCCAAACGCGCACCGCATACTGTGCAAAGCGCGAAACATCATGCGAAAGGGTGTATTTCATCCACGCCGGTGTGACGATAGCAAGTCCAGCGCCATGCGCAATATCATAAAGTCCGCTCAATTCGTGTTCGATATCATGCGAAGCCCAATCTCCTTCGCGGCCTGTATCCAGCAAATTGTTATGGGCTATTGTTCCTGCCCACATCAGCTCTGCCCAGTCGTCATAGGAAGCGGGATTTGCAAGCACGCGAGGTGCAGAGGCAATGACTGTCCGAAGCGTTCCTTCTATGAGTCTATCGGTGAACTCTACCGGCCTCGAATTGGTAAAGTATCGCTCCATGAGATGGCACATTATGTCAGTTGCGCCATTCGCAATCTGCGAAGGCGGTAAAGTGAAGCAGCGCTCTGGATTGAGCACGGAAAACCGCGGAAATAGGCAGTCAGCGTTAACAGAGCGCTTGAGCTGTCCTTCTTCCTTGGTGATGACCGAACCGGGGCTCGATTCACTGCCTGCAGCAGGAATGGTGAGCACCGTTCCCACAGGCAGAGCTTTTTCAGGGGATGCCTTGCCTGTATAGAAATCCCAGACATCGCCATTGTAGAGCGTGCCTGCTGCAATCGCCTTTGATGAATCGATTGCGCTACCACCACCTACAGCAAGCACAAGATCGATATGATTGATCTTACTTAGCTCGATGCCCTTATACACAAGGCTCAAGCGCGGATTGGGTTGCACTCCGCCGAGCTCGAAGAAGTGTAGACCTGCTTCGCTGAGCTCCTTTCTAATAAGTGGCAAAAGCCCTGAGCGTTCCGCGCTCTGGCCACCATAATGTAAAAGCACATTTTTGCCAAATTGCGCTGCGATACGACCAATATTCGCCTCGTGGCTTTTTCCAAAATAAATTCTTGTGGGGTTTTGGAATATAAAATCATCCATAGATTATGCTCCTTTTGTTTTCTATCTCTATTTTATTATATGCAACGCTAAAAATGTACTATGAAAGCATATGTTTATCGGGCAAATCTTGAAAGATGGCAAAGAGCCTTGACAGAATCGCAGGATATTGAAGGATTATATGCGCGCATATTCGCCTTATTCACCATATTTGCTCTATTCGCCTTATTTTCCTTATTCGCCTTATCCCCGAACTTTCTGGAGCAGCGCCTTAACTTCATCCTTGCTGAGCACCTTGCCATAAGAGACGACCTTGCCATCTATCACAAGTGCAGGGGTGGTCATCACGCCATAAGAAGCAATCTGGGCAAAATCAGTCACATGATCGACGGTCGCATCCATGCCAAGTTCGGCAAGCGCCTCTTTCGCTGCCCTCTCCAGCGCCTGGCACCGTGCACAGCCGCTTCCCAGGACTTTGACTCCCGGCGCTTTTTTTGCTGCTTCCGACTTTGCCATTGATTCTGCGCCGAGGTTGCCGCAGGAAGAGGAGACCTCTTGTGTTTCAGCCCCTTTGCTTTTTCCATTTTTTTCAATTGGATAGAACAGTTTCATGCCAACCCTCCTTTATATAACTCCTTTATATAACTGGACCTTATATAAATAAATAATGGAATGCATTGAAAAAGTAACCAACAGCGATAATCCCTACGGTACAAATTGCTATGAACAAGCCAAGCAATTTTGGTTTGATAGCCTTGCCTAGCATCACCATCGAGGGAAGGCTGAGCGTGGTCACTGCCATCATGAACGAAAGCACTGTGCCAAGCTGCGCGCCTTTTGCGAGGAGCGCTTCGGCTACAGGAATTGTTCCAAAAATATCAGCGTAGATTGGTACGCCGATGAGTGTTGCAAGCACAACTCCAAATGGATTGCGGTTTCCAAGTACCGAGGATATCCACGCTTCTGGAATCCAATTATGGATCACTGTCCCTATGCCTACACCAAGCACAATGTAGGGGAATACTTTTTTGAATGTCGACACTACCTGGTTTTTGGAAAGAATGAGCCTTTCGCGCTGAGAAGGATCGGGAGAATCGATCTCAACGCTGCTCACATTCTTGATAAAATCTTCAACATACTTTTCCATGTGCAGATGCTCGATGAGCATGCCTCCGGAAATCGCAACCATGAGGCCGAGCACCACATAGGCGACCGCAATTTTGTATCCAAAAATACTCATCAGCAGCACAAGGCTGCCGAGATCCACCATCGGTGAAGAGATGAGAAAGGAGAAAGTAACGCCAAGTGGAAGCCCTGCGCCCGTAAACCCCATGAAAAGCGGAATGGAAGAACAGGAACAGAACGGCGTGACGGTGCCTAGCAGGGCGGCAATGCAGGAAGCCCAGAAACCATGAAACCTCCCCATAATTTTTCTGCTGCGCTCCGGTGGGAAATAGCTCTGAATATACGAAACGATAAAGATAAGCACACAGAGCAACACCGTAATTTTGATGACATCGTAGAGGAAAAACTGCACGCTGCTGCTGATTCGCGATGAAGCATTAAGGCCAATAACGGAAAGCAGGCTTCCGATAAGCGCATTGAGCCAATTCATCCCAAGAATTTGATTTTGAATAAAGCTTCCGATCATAGGAGTCGCGGTCAGATTTCGGGCGCGTGCTGTAAGAGGTAGTCTTCTGCTTCCTTACACCAGAGGCCATTGTGCGCCTCTGTGATCCGCGCAAGCTCTGCATAGAATGGATCGGTCTTGCCGCGCTCAGCAAAATCCGCAATAGCTACCAGGTCGAGCTTTTTATGGGTGTAGATGAGCTTCTTGCCACCAGGGATCTTATCGAGATTGATCGTGGTCTCAGCGACCGCATTGAGCCCGCCCACATGGGTGATCATCGCTTCAGGATGCAAAAGCCCTCGGGACATCATCTCGAGCGATTCTTTGATGTCCTCGGTGTTGCCGCCAGAGGTCCCCACAAGGTGGTGCGATTCATAGTGGACGTTGTAGAAGTTGAAATTGGCAGAGAATTTTGGGTCGGTAGGACCAGCAAAGAAGTTGAGGCAACCATCCTTGCCAAGTAGCGCATCGGCCATCTCCACAAGGCTCTTCACCGGCGCAAAGACAAAGACATCGTCAAAGAGCTTTCCTCCATTGAGCTCGCGCAGAGTTGCGACTGGATCGGGGAGGTCCTTAGTATTGACATAGATGAGCTCAATACCCTGCTGTTGCGCCGACTCTACCGAGATGAGCTTTTGCGCACGATCGAGACGCGCTTGGTCGATATCGGTGACGATGATGCGCGCAGGCTTGATACCGCCATGGATCGCATAATCGATTGCGCCAAGGCCCATCGGCCCTACCGAGGCGAGGAGCGCAAGCGATCCGCCTGGGCGAAGGCCCATTTCATGCACATAGGAGCCCGGTTGTGTGTGGTATTGCGCATGGTACGCACCGACAATGCAAGAGACTGGTTCTGAGAGTGAGCCCATAAAGAATGCATCAGCCTTATATTCGAAGAGGCAATCCATTTCCATCACTTCGTTAGGAATGACGATGTAGGTTGCATCCCCGCCGATATAAGGGTAGGAATAGCCTGGCGCCCAGAGCGTTCCTTTATAGTTCAGCGCTGGCTGAATGGCAAAGCGCATGCCTGGCCGAAACTTATGTGCCCATTTTGCGCCGACTTCGACAAGCTCTCCGCAGAACTCGTGTCCAATGATGATGGGATTTTGGGCTAATGGTGCGCGCACGCGTTTATGT
>Ga0302243_1002136_pt1 | contig 11814 bp, 10 predicted proteins | sample AAG_UR_Met_MG_FD_193514 | JGI IMG/M metagenome (GOLD analysis project Ga0302243, IMG submission 193514) | Enriched activated sludge microbial communities from anaerobic digester in WTTP, New Holstein, Wisconsin, United States - AAG_UR_Met | ecosystem: Engineered > Bioreactor > Anaerobic >...
CTGTACCGGTCGATGTAGTTTCCCCTGCCGGCGACGACCAGTTTCGCATCCAGGGATTCCCTGACGATTCGCATGGCCCGGATCAGGTACTGGACGCCTTTATGCCGGCTCTCCCTGTCCAGGTGGCCCACGTAGAGCAAGATCTTCTCGTCCCCCAGGCGATACTTCCGGCGCAGGAAGTCCGTTCGGTCTCCCCCGAACCGCTCGAGGTCGACGCCCGGGGCGGCATACCGCAGCTTTTCGAGGTATCCGGCGAGGTGGGAAGATTGCTGCGCATAGTAATCCGATGTGGCGACGATTGCACTGGAGAGGTGGAGCGTCCGGGAACCGAGGAGCGGGTAGTAGCACCGCCCGATGATCCGGGTCGGAAGGTCGTGCCCCGTCAGGTCGTTGTGGTAGGTCAGAACGTAAGGAACTTGCATCCCGGCCGCTGCCCGGGCGGCTGCATCCGCGATGAAGGGAACCGGCATATGCCCGTTTACGACGTCCGGGCGCTCCGACCGGATGAGGTCCCGGAGCGCTCTCTCCCACCCGATGCTGACGGGGGTGCTGGAGACCTTGAACTGGTAGGGCAGCCGGACCACCTCGAGGCCGCCGATCTCCTCGGTCTTTGCAGTGTTCTCCTCCTTATGCCAGTTGGAGGAGACGATGGTCAGGTCGTGCCCGAATACCCGCTGCAGTCTCGTACCGATCTCGTAGACATATTTCTGCACGCCACCCATGTGCGGGTAGAAATACGGGGTCACCACCATGGCCTTCACGCTCTCTCACCCTCCGGATGGGGTGAGGGTGCACAATCACTCATATAAATCTATCTTCAAGCCCGCGGGGCTCTGAGGTTCACCCGACCTCTCATCACGGCCGCGTATACGCTGTCCCATCCCACCCCCGATCTTCGCGGGGAGGTGCCGGAAGGAAACCCCCGGGGCGCCCCGCTCCCAACGGCGATATCCCCACGGTTCACCCGGGAGAAGTCCGGAGGGCCGGGGATGCCGCCCCCGGAGGCGACGCACTCGATGAACATCTCTCCCTCCCCGGCACCATGATCGCTGCTTCCCCCTCCCGTACCGGAGACCCGGTGATGTACCGAACCTGTCGCCTTTGAGATCCCCTCAGTTTCCGGCATTATGCTGCATATCGTATCCCGATGGCCAGGCTATCCGGTGATGAAGTGATGTCGCCCTTCTCACCCGTATGTCACCCCCCATAGTCCTGATGCCGGATTGAGACCACGAAGTTCCAGAATAGGTTTAAATACTTAAAGAGGCGATCCACCGCTCGCTACAACGTAGCTCACAGGCCCGGGGGGGAAGTGTTGAGTCGGGGAGCCGTCTTTGTAACCGACGCGCAGATGCGGAGCTCTCTTGCGGTCATCCGGTCGCTTGGTAAACAGGGATTGGATGTAACTGCGGGTGAGGAGACGCGGTGTGCGACAGGAGTTTTCTCGAGGTACTGCAGGCGGGGCCTGGTATACCCATCGCCGAAGAAGGCGGAGGAGCGGTTCATCGGGTATCTCCTCGATACCCTGAGGTCCGGGGAGATCGATGTACTCTTCCCGGTCGCCGATGCCTGCTTGAAGCCTATCGTCGACCATGAAGAGGAGATCTCGCGGTACACCCGGATCGCCCTGCCGCCCCGTGACATCTTCACGGCGGGCTACGACAAAGGCACGACCCTCCGTATCGCCATGGAAAACGGCATCCCCTGCCCGCGCACGTTCTTCCCGGAGAGCCCGGACGATGCGGCCGGCATAGCAGAGAAGATCGATTACCCGGCCGTCGTCAAACCTCGCGTGAGTTCAGGAAGGCGGGGGGTCAGGGTCTGCAGGGACTCACAGGACCTGGTCCAGGCTTATGCGGCATCCGCATCGGAGTTCGGCCCCGTGGTGATCCAGGAGTTCATTCCCTACGGAGGAGAGCTCGGGGTCTATACCCTCCTCAACGCACAATCAGAACCCCGTGCAGTGACCGTCCAGCGTCGGATCCGCTCTTATCCGATATCCGGGGGGGCAAGCACCCTCCGCGAGACCATCAAGGACGAACGCTCCCGGGAGGCCGTCGGGATCGCCCTCCGTCTCCTGAAGGCGATGCGATGGTCCGGGGTTGCAATGGTCGAGTTCCGGGTCGATGCCCGGGATGGGAGCCTCAAACTCATGGAGGTGAACCCTCGCTTCTGGGGATCGTTGAATCTGTCTATCCTCAGCGGCGTGGACTTTCCCTACCTCCTCTACCGGATGGTCATGGATGGGGATATCGAACCGGTCTTGGATTACCAGGAGGGGGTTTTGTGCCGCTGGCTGCTCCCCGGAGATATCCTCTGGTACCTGAGCGCCCCAAAGACCTGGGAGAACCTCAAAGAGTTTCTCCGGTTCGATACGCCCGACGATATCCTGTCGCTGCACGACCCCGGCCCGACGCTGGGGTTTGCGCTCGCCACGGCACGCTACGCGCTCGACCCGGATATGTGGCGGTTTGTCCTGAGGCGATAACGTGGCCGTCAACGCACTCAGCATCGACCTTGAGTTCTGGTGGTGCAACGAGTTCCTGAACGGCTACCTGCCCGGCGACCGCGAGGATATGTTCAAGGAGTCGCTGAGGCCGATCTTCGCATCGCTTGATGCATTCAACGTCAGAGCAACGTTCTTTGTCCTTGGTGCCGTCGCGGAGAGGTATCCTGAGGTCATCCACGATATCCACCGGAGAGGTCACGAGATCGCGTGCCACGCCTACTCCCATAAACCGCTCTACTCGATGGATCAGAGAGAGTTCGAGAGGGAGCTCGGAAAGTCCCTCGAACTGCTTGCCGACTACAACCCGGTCGGGTTCCGGGCGCCGTCGTTCTCCCTGAGCAACAGGACGAAGTGGGCACTTGAGTCGCTCGAGAAGTACGGTTTTCAGTACGACTCGAGCATCTTCCCGGTGAGAACACCGCTCTACGGCGCCCCGGATGCGCCGGTCGGGATCTACCGCCCCTCCCGGGACGATATCACCGTCCACGACCCCGACGGCCCGATCATCGAATTTCCGCTCTCGATCGTCCGGTTCGGTGTCAACATCCCTATATCAGGGGGGTTCTATCTTCGTTCCCTGCCAAAGCAGGTTCTTGCCTGGGGTATCGGCAGAGTGGCCGCAAAGAGGCCGGCAAACATCTACCTTCACCCCCACGACATCTACCCGGGTCCTCCCCCCCTGAAGGTGCCGTTCCTCTCCCGGCTCGTCACCTACCACGGCGTCCACACATCGCTTGAGAAACTGATCATGCTCATGATGAAGTTCTCGTTCATGCCTATCGGAGCGCTCCTTGACGAAATGTCGCTCCTTTCTCCGGAGGCCCCTGTCCCGATGGCGCCTGCCCGCCCCCTCCGGGGGGTGGGAGGAAGAGACGATCCGGCCGTCCCGACGATTCCCGCACCCACGCTGCAGCTGCAGCCCTTCGATGGCGTCAGACAGCGGTATCCGGCCCGTGCTGCAAGACCGATCCACGAAACAGGTGATCCCGATGAGACGCTGTAACGCTCACCACGGGCACCGGGGCGGCATCCCCGGCACCGGGCCGATGGGGAGATCTGCGGGAACCGGCATGTCCCGGGCAGGCGCGATCCCGGGATTTGAGATAGTATTATATACTGGATCGTGTATCCAGAGTCTGCTCGCAGCCGTACGCGCGTTCAGGGTTAAAGGAGTCGTATGTGATGGATTGGACTGAAAAGAGAGTGCTTGTGACCGGCGCCGGCGGTTTCATCGGCAGCCACCTGACCGAGAGCCTGGTAGACCACGGTGCGGATGTGCGGGCGTTTGTCCGCTACAACTCAAGAAACGACCCCGGTCTCCTGCGGCTGCTCCCACCGGAGAGACTGGACCGGGTGCGTATCCTCATGGGCGATCTGAGGGATGCCGACGCCGTCCGGCGTGCCGTCCGGGACGTCGACGTCGTCTTCCACCTGGGTTCGCTCATCGCCATCCCCTACTCCTACGCCCGTCCCCGGGAGACGGTGGAGACGAACGTCATCGGTGCGCTCAACGTCTTTGAGGCGGCCCGGGATGCCGGCGTCGAGAAGGTCGTCCACACATCGACGAGCGAGGTCTACGGGACCGCCCGCTACGTCCCCATCGACGAGAACCACCCGCTCCAGGGGCAATCCCCCTACTCGGCGAGCAAGATCGGGGCCGACAAGGTCGCCGAGAGTTTCTACCGGTCTTTTGACGTCCCCATCGCCACGATACGGCCGTTCAACACCTACGGCCCGCGGCAGTCGGCGCGGGCGGTGATACCGACGATCATCACGCAGGCGCTGGTGCAGGGGAAGGTGGCGCTCGGTGCGACGCACACGACACGGGACTACACCTACGTCGACGACCTGGTGCGTGCGTTTCTCCTCATCGCCGAATCGCCGGGAACGATCGGGGAGACGATCAACGTCGGGTCGAACTACGAGATATCGATAGGGGCCGTCGCCGGTACGGTTGCAGCCCTCCTCGGAAAAGAGATCGATATCATCACCGAGAGCGAGCGCCTGCGGCCGGAGAAGAGCGAGGTCGAACGGCTCTGGTGCGACAACACCAGGGCGCGGGATCTCCTCGGCTGGTCGCCCGCCGTGCCCCTGGAAGAAGGGCTTTTGCGTACGATTGCATGGTTTCGGGAACACCTGGGCCTCTATCGGCCCAACCACTACGTGACCTGATATGAAAGCGATTATTCTTGCCGGCGGCAAGGGACGAAGGCTTGAACCCTACACGACCATCATCCCCAAGCCGCTTATGCCGATCGGGGATAAACCGATCCTTGAGATCATCCTTTGCCAGCTCCGTGAGCACGGTATCCGGGACGTGACGATTGCGGTCGGGCACCTTGCCGAACTGATCATGGCGTTCTTCGGCGACGGGAGCAGGTTTGGTCTCTCGATCACCTACTCGCGGGAGGAGAGGCCGCTCGGGACCGCAGGCTGCCTCGGGCTCATCAAGGACGACCTCATCGAACCGTTCCTCATGATGAACGGCGACGTCCTGACAACCCTCCCGTTCTCGGAGCTCATGGACTTTCACCAAAAAAGCGGCGCCATCGCGACGGTTGCCCTCAACAAGAGGGATTACTTCGTCGATTTTGGTATCGTGGATACCAACGGGAACGGAGATATCGTCGGGTACACCGAGAAACCGGGGTTTGAGCACTACGTGAGCATGGGCGTCTACGCGTTCGACCCGAGAGTTCTCGCGTATATCACGCCCCACGAGTACATCGACTTCCCCGACCTGATCAAGGCCCTGCTCGCGGCGGGCGAGACAGTTAAAGCCTACAAATACGGCGGCTACTGGCTGGACATCGGGAGGGTCGATGACTACAAGAAGGCGAACAACGAGATCGCCGGGCTCTATGGGACGCTGGGCGTCGGGGGCGAGTGATATGGCGTGGAAGATCCCTCTCTCAGACATCGCCATGGACGGCGAAGAGGTCGATGCGGTCAGGGATGTCCTGCAGTCGAGGTGGCTCTCGATGGGGCCGGTGACGGAGGAGTTCGAGGCGGCCTTTGCCCGGTACCTCGGTGCCGAACATGCGTTTGCAGTCTCGAACGGGACGGCGGCTCTGCACATCGCCCATGCGGTGCTCGGCATCGGCAGCGGCGACGAGGTCATAACCCCGTCGCTCACGTTCGTCGCGACGGCAAACTCGGTCCTCTACTGCGGCGCAAGACCGGTCTTTGCCGATATTGCCGGCCCGGATGACCTGAACGTGGCATGGGAGGAGATTGCGGCAAAGATCACGCCGGAGACGCGGGCGATCACCGTCGTTCACTACGGGGGGTATCCCTGCGATATGCAACCGATCCTGGATCTTGCCCGCGATCACGACCTCCGGGTCGTCGAGGATGCGGCGCATGCGGTCGGTGCGACCTACCGGGGGCAGAAGTGCGGCACCATCGGGGACGTCGGGTGCTTCAGCTTCTTTGCAAACAAGAACCTCGCCACCGGCGAAGGAGGCATGGTCGTGACGGATGACGACGACCTTGCCGAACGGATCCGGGTCATGCGCTCGCACGGTATGACCACGCTGACCTGGGACCGGCACCGGGGGCACGGCTACAGTTACGATGTCACCGCTATCGGCTACAACTATCGGACGAGCGAGGTCGCCTCCGCGCTCGGCATCGTCCAGCTCCGGCGCCTCGCGGAGAACAATGCGCGACGGAAACGTATCGCCGGCCGCTACCGGAAGCTGCTCGAGGGGGTTGAAGGCATAGAGTGCCCGTTTGCCGGGGCGGTCGACAAAGAGTCCTCCCATCACATCTTCCCGGTCGTTCTCTCACAGGATCTCTCGCGGGCCGGGCTTCAGGAGGCGTTGAAGGAGAAAGGGATCCAGACGAGCATCCACTACCCCCCCATCCACCTCTTCACCTACTACCGCGGGCTGTTCGGGGATACCCGGGGCTCTCTCCCGAAGACGGAGTTTGCCGGGGAGCACGAGATGACGCTGCCGCTCTACCCCGGCATGACCGATGATGAGGTGGAGTACGTCTGCACCGCCATCGCCGGGGCTGCACCGGGCATCCTGGCGGGAGGCCGGGGGGCGGCATGATCGCCGATCTGCACATCCATACCCGTTACTCTCACGACTCGTTCATGGATCCGGCCAGGGTCGTAAGAGTAGCCCGGATGCGGGGCCTCTCCGCCATAGCCGTGACGGACCACAACACCATCCGCGGCGGTCTCCTTGCCCGGGAGGCGAACCCTGGTGGGGACTTTGAGGTCATCGTCGGCGCCGAGATCAGGACGGAGTACGGCGACGTCCTGGGTCTCTTTCTTGACCGGGAGATCGCTGCGCGCCGGTTTGACGACGTGGTCGAGGAGATCCATGCCCAGGGCGGCCTTGCGGTCCTCGCACATCCCTACCGCCGGTACCCATCGCCCGAGCGCCTCGCGGGAAGGGTGGACCTCATCGAAGGGTTCAACAGCCGGTCGAGGCGGCAGGCGAACGCGCTCTCGATGCGGTTCGGGCGAGCCTCCGGGAAGGGGACGGTCGGCGGGAGCGATGCGCATACCTACGCGGAGATCGGGAGGGGTGTGACGATCTATGCCGGAAATGAGATCGAAAAGGCGCTCCGTGCCGGGCAGACTGCCGGGGAAGGCCGGGAGTCGAACTACTATGTCGTACACGGGTTGAGCTGCGGTATCGAGAGGTTAAAACGTCTGGTTCCCGGCCGGGGTTGAGTGCTCCCGGCGGGAGTACTGTTCGTGGCCCCTCTGACCAATACCGGCCGGCATTGGTCTTGCCTGGGTTTCTCACTGGATTATATTTATATATTTGGTTTACTATCACCACTCCGTATCCACTATCTCGGGGGAAGGAATGTTAGCACGGTCTCGAGCATACTTAAACGTCGAACAGATCGTCGATGATCTGTCACGTGAGGATCTTGAGGATGAGAGTCATATCAGAACCTTTGAGGACCGGTTCTGCAGTTACATCGGGGCAGAACGGTGCCATGCGACAAACCAGGCCCGTGCAGCCCTGTTGATAGCGTTGCGGGCCCTCGACCTCTCGCCGGGCGACGAGGTGCTTGTCCCGGACTTCACCTTCGAGGGCGTCGTCGATGCCATCCTGGAGTCCGGAGCGACCCCGGTCTTCGTCGAACCGGCGCTTCAGGACTTCAACGTCCCGGCATCGCATTTTATCGAGAAGATGACGGAGCGGACACGGGCGGTCATTGCGACGCATCTCTTCGGGATCCCCTGCGATATCGGGGACCTGCCGGCGATCGCGAAAGAGAACGATTGCGTTGTCATCGAGGACTGCGCCCAGTGCCTCGGCGCGGAGTATAACGGGAGGCCCGTCGGGACGTTCGGGGATTTTACGATCGTCAGCTTCAACTACGAAAAACACCTCACGACCGGCGAAGGCGGGATGCTGGCCGTCAACAACCCCGCCTTCGCCGGGGACGTGGAGCGGGTCGTCGGATCCTGCACGCGGGTGCCGCTCCACGACGAGAAGTGCTACGTCTACGGCATGCTCGTGCAGCATACAGCCACGGAACGGGCAGTCTACCGAAGGGATCTCCTTGCCTACTTCGGTCAGAACTGCTGCCGGGACAACCCGGATATCTTCGGCCTCGTGGACGACATGGTGCTCCAGGGCGAACCGTGGGAAGATGTCCGAACCGCCCTCCTCCCGCACGTCGAGCGCGAGATCGAGCGGGCCGGTTACGTGCCGCCCCACATGAGAAACGCGGTCGTGAGGGAGGTGCTCAAGCGCGCCGGGGAGGCCAGGTCGAGGGTCTTTTGCCCGCCTATCAGGACGATCGGGACCGGCCACCTGTTGATGGGGGCTTTGCGGGCTCTCGTGGGCACCCTGGGGCTCGAGGAGCTCCCGGCAGTAAATGCAGCCCGGAACCGGAACGCCCGCCTCTTTTACGGCGCCATGCAGGATACCCCGGGTTTCCCGTTGCCGGAGATCTCACCCGGCAAGGTGCCCGCGTTCCTGAAGTGCAACATCCTGAACCGGACCCATCACCCGCTCTCCCTGATCGTCGGGAGGGCGCGGGACCGGGGGTACGAGGTGGGGAACATCCAGTGGCCGAGGCCGGTGCACCTGCTGCCCCGGTTCCGGCACGCCGCGGGGCGGCAGAGGGATGTGTTCCCCCTGACCGGGTACCTGACCGGACGGATCATCAACATTCCCATCCACTGCGGCGTGACATCGGAGGATATCGAGGGCATGGCTGCCTGCCTTCGCGAGTTCAGCAGCGGCGCCGGGTCCGGCGTGGCGGATCGCCTGAGGGTTACCGGAGTTGAGGCAGCGACGCATGGTGTTTGATTACACCGATTCCGTCTCTCCGGGCGTCTGGAGATCGTTTCTCAACGGCGGGGAGGGGATCTACTTCTTCCATACGCCCGAGTGGGCGAAGGTCATGGAAGGGGCGTTCGGCTACCGGGTGGCGACAAGGCTCTACCATACTCCCGAAGGCGATGTCCTGGTCCCGATGATGGAGTCACGGCGGTTCGGGTTCTCCGTCTACCAGTCCGTCCCTCACGGCTACGGCGGCATCTTCTCGCCTTCGAGCCTCTCGGCCGGGGTTCTTACGGATCTTGTCGGGAGCATGGTCGGGGGGAGGCACCTCCTCCTCGATCTCGCCCTGCCGCCGGGTGTCGCATTGCAGAGAGAGAGATCCCCCGGCGTCACGAAGACGCTCTCCGAGTGGAACTATACTCATATCCTGCGCCTGGACGATCCGGGAAACGCGGTTGAGCAGAGGTATAACAGGCATGCGCGCCGGGATATCGGCATTGCCGAGCGAAACCACGTCGAGATCGTCAGAGATGATAGCCTCGCGCAGTTTCAGCGCTACTACGCCCTCTATGAGCAAAGAGCGCGGGAGTGGGGCTACCCGGAACCGCCCTATCCCCGGAAGGTCTACGACCTCCTCTACCGCTACGGCCGCCCGTATGTCAGGGTGCGCCTGGCGGAGATGCAAGGCGAGGTGATCGGGGGTCTCGTGACGTTCGAGTATGCGGATACGGTCTTTGCATGGAGCAATGCGGCCCCGGCGGCGTCCCGCCCTTTCTGTCCGGTGCATCTCCTTCTCCACGATGCCCTGCGGTCTGCACAGGAGGAGGGTTACTCGCTTGTAAACTTCGGGGGAAGTGGAAACCTTCTCGGGGTTCGGAAGTTTAAAGAGAGTTTCGGGGCCGTGCAGGTCGATCTCGAGACCTACCGGATCACGTCTCGTCTGGCGTCGGTCATGCGGAAGGGCTGGTGGCCGGCGTATCTTCGCAAATCCTCCGGGTAGCCCGGGGCGTGCCTGCTCACCGCCCATTGAGACGCCGTGCCGCGATGCGCCCGAATACCGGGGCGATCATGCCGGCGATCTCCGTTTTATCCTCCACTGTCAGCAGGAACCGGTAGGCATAGATGCCGTACAGGCCAGAGAAGACCACCGTGAGCACGTAGGGGTGAACTGTACCCCGCAGCAGGAGGAAGGCGATGAAAAATACGCTGACGACCCCGAACGCTTTTATGATCATCGCGGACTCGACCCGTACACCAAAGACGTGGTGGAGCACGTAGAGTATCAGCACCGCGAGCAGCGTACACGCTCCGGCCGTGCCGATGGCCGCACCGGTTATGCCGAAGAGGGGGATGAGCGCCACGTCGAGGCAGACGTTCGTCCCCGCCACGAAGATGTTCACCTTCGAGGAGAGACCGGGTCTGTTCATGGCGCTGACGGCCGGCCCGACGGAAGACACCGCCCCGAAGACGATCATGCCGAAGACGAGTATGATGAACGCAGGCACGGCCGGCAGGTAGGCGGGGCCGAAGAGGAACCCGATGATCGTCTCGGCGAGATAGATGAGGGCGAGGCCCATCGTCGAGAGGAGGATCAGGCAATACCGGATCGACCTGGTTATCACGGCTTCGACCGCATCGTGGAGTCCTTTGCTGTAATACTCCGATATCGCAGGGTAATTGACCGTGGAGATCGAACCGGGGAGCGAGAGGAAGGCCACCCGGGCTATCGCGATCGCGATCGCATACCGGCCGACGTCGATCTCCGTCAGCATGTATCCGATGAGGAGCGTATCGGTGTAGGTGTTGATCAGGTAGACCGCGCTTGCGATGAAGACCCGGCTCCCGAACGCGAGCATCTTCCTCGACGTCTCAGGGTAGCCGGGGACCGAGAGGCGGAAGTGCCGGCGGACGATCGAGACGACGAAGGCGAGTGTCCCGACCTCGGTGAGCAGCAGCGCCAGAACGGCTCCTCCGGGTCCGAGGCCCGCGGCTATGAACAGCACCGCCAGGGTGATCAGGAGGAGCGAGCGGATCATGAACCGGAACGAGTAGGATCTCATCTCCCGCAGGCCGTTGAGGAGGCCAAGGAGCGTTGTGTTGACGATTGCAAGCGGCACGGCAACGGCGATGATCCGGATGAGGCCGGAGAGTTCCGGCATCCCGAAAGATCCTGCAATGTCTCCCGCAAAGAAGAAGAGAGCAAGACCGGCAGCGACCCCGAGCACGAGCGCGTTGATGACTCCTGCGGTGACGACGGCATTCAGCCGCTCCTGATCGCTCCTGTAGTCGGCCACGTACTTCACGACCGTCTCGGGTATGCCGAGGCCTGCGATCAGCGTGGATATGGTAAAGATGGTCAGCGTCAGGGTGTACAGTCCGAAGTCCGCCGGGCCGAGCCAGCGGCTCAACACGATGTTTAAGAGAAACCCCGAGCCGAGGGTGACGATCTGGCTGACAAATACCCAGCTGATGTCGAATGCGAACCTGGTAGATTCTTTCATGGGTTGTCGGGTCCGGTCAATGGCGGTATCTGGTATACTGCCGGTATTTATAGTGTTCTTTTGATTCGGGATGATACGGGGGGATCATCGAGTGCGGGGCGGGGGATGCCGGCAAGGAGCACGAGTAGGGTTGCCGAGATGTGTGAGATCTGGGGGGCGCAAGGGACAGGGGAGGGGGGAAGCGTTCCCCCTCCCCGCAGGCCGCCTCCCCCAATGGCGTATGCACCACGGTCCAGTGCCAGGGGATAGGTGGGAAAGAGCCAGATACGGACTTCCCACCAGCTCCACCCCGGATACGGCTTCCCACCAGGTATCGCCACGCACGGACCCCGCTCCCACGGCGGGGGCGGGGGAGGAGCGCCGAAGGCGCGGGCGGGGTGGGGGGTGCCGGCAGAAGTGTCTGGGTAGCCTGCTGGCGAAGGCGCGGGAGGGGATGCCGACGAGAAGCAAGGTGGTTGGAGCGTGAGAGACAGGGGAGGGGGAACAAGTTCCCCCTCCCCGTCAGCCCCACCCCCCGTGGCGATATCCCCACGGT
>Ga0302243_1002138_pt1 | contig 11809 bp, 13 predicted proteins | sample AAG_UR_Met_MG_FD_193514 | JGI IMG/M metagenome (GOLD analysis project Ga0302243, IMG submission 193514) | Enriched activated sludge microbial communities from anaerobic digester in WTTP, New Holstein, Wisconsin, United States - AAG_UR_Met | ecosystem: Engineered > Bioreactor > Anaerobic >...
CGTTGCCGTTGCGTTCCTGCAGCAATCCCGCGGCCCTGAGCGGGACCGACCAGAACTCGTCCTTCATGGGGTCCACCGGATGAACCTTGTCCAGCTCTGACAATGAGGATATGGCGTACCCGTCCGGTCTCGGGTAGTAGTCCTTCTCCGGCCATCTCCATCTGGTGCCGTGGGCCCTGGCCTCCACTAAAATATCCCCCCAGCCGGCCATCACGTTGTCGAAGCCAGTAATCCGCTGGGCCATGATACAGATCCTGGCGAACTTCTCCGGGTCGTGGAACCCCTCCCGCATGGTGAGCCCGGCTGCGTTCAGAACGGTCCTCGCCGCTCCTAGGTGCTGGTACATGATCGGCGGCCGGTCGACCGGCGTCCTATCGAATGCTGCCTCGAACCTCTCCCGCGGGAACATATCCCATTATGGACATGCTCTTTAGATATCCTTTGCCGGTCAGTCCTTGATCCGCTTCTCCTTCTCGTAGAAGTCGTTGATCACTTCGTAATCGATGCCTCGTTCGGCCATGAACCCCTTGGTGAACTCCAGGGACGTTTCACGGACCTGGGGGTCCCACAGGCCGTGCACGATGACATGGACGATCAGCTCGCCGCGCATCATCTTGGTGCCGTCGAAGCGGTTCTGCACGGTCGGCGGGATGTCCATGTCGATCAGGCTGACGGATATCGTGGAACCACCCTCCGCCGTGAGGAACGATTTGATGTGCCCGATCATGTCCGCCCCCCGGGCGAAGCATTCCTTGGTGATGCCGTTCATAAGGTCCAGGACCATCTTCTCCGAGCGTTCGCCGTCCAAGGGGTCCTTGATGTATAGCCGGACCCACATGGAGAACTTGCCCAGCTCGTCCGAGGCCCGGTGCGTGAGAAGCTGCCTTTCCTTGAGGTCCATCCCTTCACTCCCCGTACTTCCTGTCGAAGCGGTCCTCGGCATCGGTAAGGTCGTATACCACGGCCTTTCCGTTCACCATCAGGTCGGCCACGTCCTTGATGCCCTGCCCGGTCCGTGAGGAACCGTAGAACAACCGGACCTCCGGGTTCAGCCCCCTGACCATCTCTGTCACGTAGCGCAAGCGGTCCTCGCCCACCGCGTCCACCTTGTTGATGAGCACGGCGTCGGCCTCTATGATCTGCGTTTCCACCAGGCGACGCACGTTGTTCATGAGCTTGTCTATGCGCATGGCGTCCACGAAGGTCACGATCGGGGACTGTTCCAGTATCTTCGGCATCTTCTTGACCGTCTCCGCTGCGGCCTGCTTGAGGCCGAGGGGTATGGCCACGCCGGTCGGTTCGACCAGTATGACGTCCGGCCTGAAGCTCATGTAGATGTTGGTGACCGTGGTGGTGAGCGTGCCCTGCACCTCGCAGCATATGCACCCGCCAGAGATCTCCATGGTGTCGATGCCGTGCACCTCCATGCACTTGCGGTCGACGTTGATATGGCCCACGTCATTTACGATGGTGGCCACCTTCAACCCGCGCGAATTCAGCTCCTTGGCCACCTCGATAAGGAAGGTGGTCTTGCCGCTCCCCAAGAAACCAGTCACCTGGGCGATCCTCATATAATCACACTAGCGGCGTTAAGGGTCTTCCGACTATAATTTCATTGTCCCGGTGAGAGGTCAGATAATAGCGAGAAAGAAAGTGGTCTGGACGACCCTTCGGAGGATGGAAGGAAACGGGGACAGTATTATAAATCCGACGATGGCATTCTCCCCTCGAGGTTATCCATGGCATTGGGAGTCGCGCTGGATTTGGGAACTAGCGGTTACCGGGGGCACCTGGTAGACCTGGACAAGAAAGGCAAGATCCTGGCTACGGCCATAACCATGAGGCACCCGCTTCCCGGGGCCAACATCATGGACCATCTGCATTTCTGGATGGAGAACGGGCCGGACGTCGGCCACCGCATCGTTATCGAGACGGTGGACAAGCTGATCGCCACCATGGGTGCCAAGCCCGAGGAGATAGAACGGGTGTCCGTCTGCGGCAACCCCGCCCAGATGTCCATGTTCGAGAAGATCGAGATCCGCGACCTGGCCTTCGCCGGCCAATCCATTCTGAAGAGGCTGAACGTCAAGGTCCCCGAGCGCAAGGCCCACTCCATCAAGGCCGAGGAACTGGGGATGCTTTCGGTCAAGCGGACCGCTGAGGTCCGCATACCCCCGTCCATCCGCCATGAGATCGGCGCGGACGCCCTGGCCATGATCATGAAGACCGGGATGATGGACAAGAAGGAGACCTGCATGGTCACCGATTACGGCACCAACGCCGAGATGGGCTTGTTCTACAAGGGGGAGCTGTACACCGGCTCCGCCGCGGCCGGTCCGGCCATGGAGGGGCAGTCCATTGACTTCGGTATGCTGGCCGCTCCTCAGGCCATCTCCGACATAGTTCCAGGTGATGACGGTTACTGGTACAACGTGGTACTCAACGACAAGCTTCATCCGATAAGGTCCGCCCTGGTCCACCCGCGCACCGGGGACGAGAAGCGACTGGACGGGGTCGTTGCCAGGGGCATCACCGGCACCGGGACCGTGGCGGCCATGGCCGTCGGTCTGGAGACCGGGGTCATAAAGCTGCCATACGTGGACACTCCCGACCGCAAGATACACCTCACCAACGGTATCTACTTCGGCGAGGAGGATGTGCGCGAGGCCGGTAAGGCCACCGGGGCCATCCGCGCCGGGCACCGCACGCTCATAGAGGAGGTGGGGGTGGACGACACGGAGATCAGGACCATGTACATGGCCGGAGCGTCCGGAACCTACGTGGACCCCATCAAGGCCCAGACGGTCGGGCTCATCCCGAGGGTGCTGGAGAAGACGGTACAGGCAGGCAACACCTCCCTGATGATGTCCTATGACATCCTGGTGGACGACGACGGCCTGGACAAGATGCAGGACGTGGCCAACGCCATCTCCAGCAAGCACATCATGTTCGCCACCAGCAAGGTCTTCGAGGACATATACGTCAACGAGATCGCCTATTGGACCGAGGGCATGTCCTTGACCATGTACAACGACATGCTCAAGATCGCCGGACTGCGCGCTTTGCCTGAGATAGTCCGTCCGAAGGAGACCATCCGCCTGGTGCTGTCCGATATCCCCGTCATAGGGGCCCGCGGCCTGAAGACCTTGGACGATGTTGGCGTCTATCTCATGGGCTCCTTCGAGGGCTGCATCGGCTGCAAGAAGTGCCAGAAGCAGTGCCCGGAGTGCGCCCTGCAGGTGTCCACCATCTCCGACAAGAAGTACCAGATCAGGATCAACACCGAGCATTGCCTCGGAACGGCATGCAAGAACTGTCAGTCGGTGTGCCCCGAAGGCGTCTTCGACTTCTCCGGGCTCAAGATAGTCAAGAAAGGAGAAGCTTAATTGCGCCTCACCTTCCTGGTCGACGATAATTCGGGCACAGCAAACCCCTTACAATCCATTTCCAAGGCCCCCGGCAACTTTCTAGCTGAGCATGGGCTTTCCATCCTGATCGAGACCGACCGCGGAAAAAAGGTCCTGCTGGACACTGGCTCATCAAAGGGGACGCTCCAGCACAACCTGGAACTCGTAGGCCTTAGGCCCAAGGACATCGACCTGGTCTTCATTTCGCATGGGCATTACGATCATCTGGGCGCGTTACCGGTCCTGCTCAGGGAAGGTGTTCCGGTGCACACCCATCCCTTGACCTTCCAAGGCCGGCGCTTTGTGGAAGCGTCAGGCGTGCGCAAGGAGATAGGACCGTCGGCCGAGCTGCTTTCCCTTCTCAGGGACAACCCCCCGGTCTACGATGACCGGCCAAAGGAGCTGGTCACCGATATAGGCACCTCGGGGGAGGTTTTCAGAAGGACGGACTTCGAGAGGCCGGTCTCCTTCCTCATGGAGAGGAACGGCGAGACCGCGCAGGACATCATCAAGGAGGAGCAGGCACTTTACATTTCGACCCGCAACGGGTTGGTGGTGCTCACCGGCTGCGGTCATCCAGGAATAGTCAACATCCTCACCCAGGCGAAGACGCACACCGGACGGAAGCTGCTGATGGCCGCCGGAGGGTTCCATCTCTGGAAGGCTGACCCCGAGGTCCTGCTCAAGACCATGGACGGGGTGAAACGGACCGGGGTGAGCCAGGTTGGGCCCATGCACTGCACCGGGTTCGCCGCCACCAAGGCGTTCTCGGACCGCTTCCCCGGTTTCCTGTTGTTGGGCGCGGGATGCTCGATGGAGATCTAGAGGTCCCGCACCGCCTGTTCCATCATCTTGTCGGCGAACGACGCCACCGGCATGGCGCGCTTGGCGTACTCCAGGGGGCCATAGACCACATAGTCGGCTCCGGCCATGATGCTCATGGCCACGGCCGAGGCGTCCACGCTGCGTCTCGCCTCCCTCGGGTCCTTCAGTCCCTCTAGGCGCAGGCACTCCACGGCGTTGTGGAGTGCACAGCCGGTAGGCAGGCCCCATTTCGCCTTGGCCACCAGAATGGACCGCAGGGCGGACCCGGCGCTCAGGTCCGGCGAGGTGACCGCGGTGTCGATCAGCAGGTTCTCGATCCCCAGCTCCTCCGCCGCCGGCACCAGCCCCTGGGGGATCAGGTCGTCCCCGTTCTCCAGCATGTATATCCTACCCTTGACGTCGTCCCCACGGGGGTTGAACGCCAGTAATACCGCATTGACCGGCGGGCAGGCTCGCAGCGCCTCCGTCTCCTCGTTCGAGAGGCCGGCGTTGATGGTGTTGTACACCAACCGGTCCAGCACGCCCATCTCCTGCGCGCTCTTCAGGAAAGACGATCGGACCTCGGCGCTTCCGGAATCGGCGAACAACGGTCCGGGCACCCTGTCGCACACGGCTTCCAGGTAGGCCCGGGCTGATTCGGGGCTTTCGGCATAGAGCATCAGGCCGGAGGGGCAGCCGCAACTAGCCACCGTCGAAAGATAGCTGTCCAGCCTTTCGTCCAACTTCGCCTGGTCCAACGTGCCCTGGTGGTGGTCCAGGACCACTGAATGCCCAGGGTAGAACAGGGAACCGACCAGCATTGTCCGTCTCTTGCCAGGCTGTCCCCCGACGTTCACGCCTCCGATGTTCAGCTCACGCTGTAAGGTCTGGAACCTGTACATGTCAGAACCCCGTCAGATAGGAACGCATTCTCAACGCCAGATCCACCGAGGGCACGGTGATTATCCTGCCCCGCAGCGGCTCCAGCACTATGCCGAACTCCTGGTCCAGTAGGACCATCCCCATTTCCGTGTTAAGCCCGTCCGAGGGAAGGCGAAGCATGGGGGTGATGAAATCGTCGGAGGCCTGGTGCAATTGCTTGGCCACGCTTCCCCCCTCTCCCGCGAAGGCCTTGGAACGTACGAAAACCGCTTCGCCAGGGAACGGACCATACTTTCTCCCGGCCAGCTCCCTCAGCTTGGTCTCCAGGCGGTCTCTGCTGTCCGGCTCGAACTCGTATATGGGATCGTAGGCGGCTATCTCCTGCGCCGGCGAATTGTCCATCACGTCCACCAGTTCCACCTGTCGGCGGAATCGTTCGATGGCCTCGGGCGGCAGGTCGCACAGGAACGGGATGGCCGATCTGGTGCTCAGGATCCGGCGGTGCTCGTCCACGCCGTTCTTCATCAGGGCATGTATGGCCGCTCCCGGAAAGTGTCCGAACTCCTCCTTGCCGCAAATGACCAGCACTCTTATCCTCGGATTGGAGATGATGTTCGCGATGACCCTCTCCAGCCCTATGTTCTCCGTCTTCAGGATGCCTTTGATGCAGTAGAGCTCTGACGGGACCTCCACGGCCCCTCTTCCCACTATGAGCACCGCCACAGGCGAAGCTTCGTTGCCCAGGACGTAGTCACCGCTGGCCATAGGCCATGCGTCCGTTTCCACCATTGCCATATCCCCTATGCATTCAATTTCAACAATATATAAAAAGTGTCATAGCCAGCTAGTACCTGTTAACCCCTTTTTGTCAGACAAAAATCAATTTCGGCGTTATGGGGACAACCGATATATACCGCCGCTTTTGTAATACGAGACAGGAAGGGATAGAATGGGAGTCTCAATAGCAATATGCGAGGTAGACAGCGACTGTGCTCTGTGCAAGATCGGTAAGGCCACCCTGTTGAAGGTCAACCTGAAGGACGTCTCAGGCTTCGAGGACCTGGCCGAGTTCGACCTGGTCGTGCCGATAGGCCAGGCCAAGCTGCTGATGGGCGCGGACTGGGAAGCTTTCCTCAAGCGGAACCGACTGGACCCGGAGATGGAGACGCTGTACCTGGAGAAGGTCAAGAACGAAGGGGACCGCCAGCTGCTCACGGCCGAAAGCCAGAAGATGTACACTGGATGGATATCCCTGGACAAGGTGCCCGCCGACCGGATGAACGCACTCATGGAGAAGGCTGGCAAGGACGACCGTCTCACCGGCTGGGACATGCTGTCGTTCGATGACATGGCCGCCACCTGCCTCAGGTGCCCGCTGTCCTGGGATGAGGGCAGGGGCTGCATGGGCACGTTCGGGCCGGAGAACAGCGCGCTTCCCGGGATCGCTCAGAAGTACAACTGCGCCATCGTGGCCAGCGTCCCATCCTCCGTCGAGGGCAAGAGGTTATTCTCCGTCGAGGACGCCAACAAGCTCCTGGAGGAGGTAAGGCTGCTCAGGGAGAAGCTTCCGGACGAAGGCAAGGTAATGGTCCGCCGCTACTCCGGGGTCCTGGACCGTCTGGAGAAGATGGGGAACATCTGCCTCACCTACAACACCCGGTTCTACTTCCTGTAGACCGAAACCCTTTTTTTCCCTATTTGCCTTCTTTTTCCGAACAGAGATGAGCGGCGACGATTCTAAGGTCAACTGCGTGGGCTGCGGTCCCGGACTGTCTTTCACTGAGGGCGAGAAGCTACTGGTCAACGGGATACTTGTGGAACTGATCGGACTTGACGAGATCATGGAAGAGGTCCGCCGGCTCAAGTTAGCGCAGCGGAAGAAGGTGGCCGATGAGCTATTGGCTCGGGCGAAGGAACGTAAGGCGGTACCTGAGGGATCGGAGAGGCAGTACCGCGACGCGCTGATGGACGAGTACGACCGGCGCTATCTGACCGTGATGTGATCATTCCGTCACGCGCAGATTGAGGTTCAGGCTCTGCACCTCGTTCTCCACCGCCCTGATGATCCTATCCTCGGCAGAGGTGCCGGTGTAATCGAGCATCGGCGAAGGGGAGAAGGGAAGGGCGGGAGCGCCATCCTTGTAGAGCAGGAACCACAGCTTGTAGTTGCCGTCAACGGTCACATTGAACTCATAGGGCAGCTCCCACTGAGACCGCCACTCCCCTTCCAGATCGACGTCGATATGGTCCAATGTCACATTGAACGAATCGAAGAAGAACATAGAGTGCACCTGCGTGGCGTTATCCACAAAGCTCATGTTGACCAGCCACAGTTCGACGGTGTACTCCACCGTGCGGTGCTCGTGATTGGCTATGCCAATGATCACCGAAGCGTCCTGTCCCACGGTCAAGTTCCTGGGATATCCAGTGGCGTTGCCGCCCGGACCCAGGATGTAGAACTCGGTGAAGCTCTCTCCCTGGCGGGGGACGGCGACCACGTAGACGAGGGCGATCACGGACGAAAGTATGGATATCACGAGCACGATCGTCAGGAGCTTGTCCAAGCCCTTTTCAGCCTTGAACTGGGTCGAATACCTGTTCCATACCAAGGCCGGGTCGAAAGGCAGGTACGGCGCTTCGGCCCTATCGCGGCGGTATAGTCCGCCGGCGCTCAGGGCCACGTTCAACGCGGCCAATGAGAACAATATTGGTGCTAGTCGAATTCCGAAAGGGGTGTAATTGAGGGCGAATCCCACCAGCGGGGATATGGCTATGCTGAGACCGAAAGATAGCGCCACCCGTTCGATGATCTCCAGGTCCTTGCTCTCCGGAAAGAGCACCGATAAAGCGGAATAACCGGGGAAGAACAGGATGAACGGCAGCCCGATGACGATGCGCAGCGCGCTGTCCGGCAGGACGTATATCACCACTATGAGTACTAGGGAAAGGATCCCAATGGACCAGAGGTCCCAATCCCTCCTCGGTTGCGCTCTCATCCCAGAAGGGGAGTGAATGAGCATATTTATCGGTTTGCGGGATCTCCCGCTTAATTGACCAGTTATTAATAATCCCAGCATCGATACCCGCTCGCCATGGCGCTATGCGAGCTTTTCGAACTGGAAGAACTCCGGCTGCTGGAGAACAGCCTGGAGGACCTGGGGAACGAGATGTTCCTGGCCCAGATGCTGAGCGGATCGGAAAAGGTCCGGCTACTGATATCTCACGATGAGACGCCTTTGGCCATGGCCCGGGAGGACGGCGGATGGAAGGCGGTCAGCTTCCTCTGGAAGGAGCCCTCGGACGAACTGATAGAGCTTCTTCCCGAATTGGACATTTGTGTGTTCTCCTGTGATACCGAGACGTACCGCGAGGCGGTGTTCGATCATTTCGCCAGGAAGATCATGAGCGAGGTGGAGCCGGCCCTGGACGATCTTCCCGAAGACCGGACCAAGAAGGTCTCGGACCTGATCTGGAAGGAATGGAACTTCAAGCCCGGGGACCTCTGTTACGATTGCTGCTGCGGCTCAGGGGTCGGCAGCATGGCGCTTTCCAAGGTGGGGCTGCGTTCCTTCGCCTTCGATGTGGATGCCTCGCTGCTATCCCGCGGTCTTCATTCCGGTCGACTGCAGACCTGGAGCACTGCTCATCTCGACGCCACCAAGGCCTCCCAATATCTGGAGAAGGCGCCTTTCGCCCTTATGCTGATGGCCGGGGACATAAACGTCGGGAACTTCTGGATATGGAAGATCATCTTCGAGCAGGTGCTGCTGATCGCCGACCAGGTCATGGTGACCGTGGGAACGAAGGAGGAGGCCGAGATGCTGAGGTCGTGGGCCGAGGCCAAGGGGCGGTCGCCCAGGGTGTTCGAGAACGAGCGGGATCCCTTCTACGATCGCTGGGTTTGTTCCATCCTGTGAACCTCTGATCGACCATCCCAACTATTAACTATGTTAAAATCAATTTTCCATCAGGTGTTATAACGACCGATTACGCCAATTGCTCTCGCATCATCATGGACGTCCTGGAGCTGCCGACCGAACCTGTGGCGATCACCCTGGTCAAGAAGGGCCAGCCGCTGCCTGATGGCTACCAAATCCCGGAAAAGAACATCAGGCATTGCCAGTCCGTCATGCGGGCCAGGAGGGGGGAGAAGCTTTTGCTTACGGGTGAGAAGCACGCCTGTCACGTCGGAGCGTCCGCTCTGGGCTTGGTCCCCATCCCCGACAAGGTGAAGACCGGGGAGTTCCATTTCAATCTGGGCATGTTCGACAGCATCGAGGCCGCTAAGAAGATGATCGACGAGCGGCCCCAGCTGGACTGCGGAAGCGTCATCGCCACGGCCGTATCCCCGCTCAGCAAGACCGACCTGCCGCCGGACGTGGTGGTGGTGACCGGAACGCCCGAGCAGATGTACTGGCTGCTTCCGGTGGCTGCCAAGTTCTTTGAGGGCGGTAGGATACTGGTGGAGCTGGAACCCTTCCAGGCCAGCTGCGCCTACTCCACCGTATATCCGTACATGCACGACACCCTCAGCATGTCCATAGGCTGCTACGGCTGCCGGAAGTCTACCGACCTGGAGCCGACCGAGATGCTGGTCGGGATACCGGCGACCAAGCTGGAGGCGGTGGTGCAGTCCCTGCAGAAGATCAAGTCGGTCCGGGAGAAAGGCAAGATCAAAAGCGGCTGATTCCGAACTTTCTTACAATTATTTTTTACCTTTTCATCTATTTTTGAAACAAAGGTCAATATAATAGCGATGTCAATCGTCGATATGCAATTAATTTGCAGGCCTTGTCATGGACCTCATCGATCTAAAGATACTCAGGATGCTGAGGAAGAACGCCCGGGAGAACCTGGGGACGATCGGGGATCAGCTTGGCGTTTCCAAGGCAACGGTCAGCAGGCGGATCTCCCGCCTCGAGGAGGACGGGTACGTCAACGCCTACACCATGCAGGTCAACACAGGAAAGCTGGGTCTGATGCGGGCCCTGATCGGGCTGCAGGTGGTCGGGTCCCCGCTAGGCACCGTGATCGACGAGCTGAAAAAGTTCCCTGGCATCCAGTACGCATATAAGGTGTTCGGGGACCACTCCTTGATATGCGAGGTCTATGCCAGCAGCGTGGACAGCCTGTACGACCTCATCCAGGACAAGATCGTCAATATACCGAACGTGCAGAGGGTGGAGGTCGACATTCTGATCGAAAGGATACCGATCAACGAGGATGCCATGTTCGATCTGGCCTTGCCGTTGGCAGAGAGCGAAGGGTCCCGGGAACGATGACGGAAAAGCTTTTTGATTCTGCGGATGTTCTCCCCACCCATGGAACTCCACCCCGTTGCCAAGACCTATACCAAGGACGGTCACCGGGCGATCAGCCCCGAGGCCACCCTGAAGCGGGTGGAGCCGCTGCTCGCGACCGCAGGAATAACCCGCGTGGCGGACATAACCGACCTTGACCGCATCGGAATACCGGTCTTCTCCAGCATAAGGCCCGGGGCGAAGGAAGGGGCGATATCCATCTACAACGGCAAAGGCGCCAGCCGGGAGCAGGCGCGCGTTTCGGCCATTATGGAGGCCATGGAGCGCTACTCCGCCGAACCGAAGGGGGAGAAGGTCCGACGGGACCTGATGGAGAACATGCTGGCTTCGGAGAACGCCATCGACCCTCGTTCCCTGATACTTCCGCAGATGATCAACGTCCACGTCAACTTCCATCCCATCGCCTGGGTCAAGGGGTACGACCTCATCGAGGGGGAGGACATCTGGGTTCCGGCAGGGGCGGTGTACCATCCTTATGAATCCAACAAGGACCTTCAGCTCTTCAGGAGCAACACCAACGGGCTCGCCTCCGGCAACAATCTTGAAGAGGCGATTCTTCACGCCATGTGCGAGGTGGTCGAGAGGGACGCCTGGTCGATTTGCGAGGCAAGGCGGAAACCGCGTGGAGAGATAGTCGTCGGGGACGACTGCGCGGTGGTCAGCGACCTGCTTCAAAAGTTCAACAAGCAAGGGGTGGAGGTGCATCTCAAGGACCTCACCAGCGATGTAGGCATTCCGACCATCGCCGCCGCGGCGGACGACGTTAGGATGAAGGACCCCGCGCTTCTCAACCTGGGCGTAGGAACGCATCTGAGCCCCAGGGTGGCGGCGATACGAGCTCTGACGGAGGTGGCGCAGAGCCGCTGCACACAGATACACGGCGCCCGCGAGGACACCACCAAGGCCGACATCAACCGGACGCTCGGATATGAACGAATGAAAAGGATGAATTCCATGTACTTCTCTCCGTCGGACGGGGTCAGCATCACCGACTTCTCGGAGTTCGACACCAAGGACCTCCTGGAAGATATAGAGGTTGTCCTGGACCATCTGATGGACCGTGGCTTCGAGCAGGTCATCGTGGTCGAACTTACCCGGCCGGAGCTCGGCGTTCCTGTCGTGCGCGTGATCATACCAGGAATGGAGATCTTCGCCATGGACATGGACCGCATGGGGCCGAGGCTGGTGGCATGAGGCCGGTGGTATTTTTAGGGCCGAGCCTACCTCTTGCCGAGGCCAGGGAGATCCTCGATGCCGATTATCGTCCGCCTGTTAAGAGAGGTGACCTGCAACAACTGGAAGGCGTTGATCTGGTATGCATAATCGACGGCGTGTTCCTGCAGAGCTGTTCGGTCGGCCACCGCGAGATCCTTTCCCTTCTTAACAGAAAGGTAA
>Ga0302243_1002141_pt1 | contig 11803 bp, 10 predicted proteins | sample AAG_UR_Met_MG_FD_193514 | JGI IMG/M metagenome (GOLD analysis project Ga0302243, IMG submission 193514) | Enriched activated sludge microbial communities from anaerobic digester in WTTP, New Holstein, Wisconsin, United States - AAG_UR_Met | ecosystem: Engineered > Bioreactor > Anaerobic >...
CCTTGCGAAGCAATCCTGCCGGCTTTGAAAAACTTAGGGGCGACTACCCGGTACGACGGGAATTTCCTGCGTATACGGCCGCTTTGAGAAATGTCCCCAACCCGGTGGCGGAAAAGTTGAAACTTTTGGGATTTAAAATCAAACTTTAGAAATATTCACAATTATAATAAAGAAGGAAAATGAAGAAATTAGCAGACATCGGATTGATCGGGTTGGCCGTTATGGGCGAGAACCTGGTATTGAACATGGAGAGTAAAGGATTCACGGTAGCTGTGTACAACAGGACTGTGTCGAAGGTCGACGCTTTCATCCACGGGCGGGGTTCCGGGAAGAAGTTCATCGGGGCCCGCAGCATTGAAGAACTGGTAGCCTCCCTGGAGCGTCCCCGCAAGGTGATGATGCTGGTGAAGGCAGGGAAACCTGTCGATGATTTCATTGAGTTGCTCCTCCCCCATCTGGAACCGGGCGATATCATCATTGACGGTGGGAATTCCCATTTCCCCGATACCATCCGCCGGACGAACTATGTGGAGAGCAAGGGTTTGCTGTACATCGGCACGGGGGTTTCCGGCGGTGAGGAAGGTGCCCTGCTCGGGCCATCCATGATGCCCGGGGGTTCACCCGCCGCATGGCCTCATGTGAAGGAGATCTTCCAGGCCGTGGCCGCCAAAGTCGAAGACGGAAGTCCCTGCTGCGACTGGGTGGGAGAAGGCGGTGCTGGTCATTTCGTCAAAATGGTGCACAACGGTATCGAGTACGGCGACATGCAGATCATCAACGAAGCCTACCACCTGATGAAGGATCTCCTGGGAATGGGTGCTTTCGAACAGCATGAAGTCTTTAAGAAGTGGAATACCGAAGAGCTCGACAGTTACCTCATCGAGATTACCCGCGATATCCTGGCTTTTAAGGATGAGGACGGGGAACCCATCGTTGAGAAGATTCTGGATACGGCCGGTCAGAAAGGTACCGGCAAATGGACTGCGGTTACAGCGCTCGACTTGGGGATTCCGCTGACCCTGATCGGGGAGTCGGTTTTTTCACGCTGCCTCTCAGCTCAGAAGGAGATCCGTGTGGCTGCCGCCAAGGTTCTTCGCGGCCCCAAACCGCTCTTCACAGGCGACAAAAAAGAGTTTCTCGACGACCTGAAAATGGCCCTTTACGGTGCCAAAATCATCTCTTACGCCCAGGGGTACAACCTGATGATGGAAGCCGCCAATGAGTACGGCTGGAATCTCAACTACGGCGGTATTGCCCTGATGTGGCGGGGAGGATGCATTATCAGGTCGGTTTTCCTCGGAGACATCAAAAAGGCTTTTGATAAGAATCCTGCCCTTCCCAACCTGTTACTCGATCCTTTCTTCCGGGAGAAGGTGGAAGCGACCCAGGAAGGTTGGAGGCGGGTGTGCGCCACCGCCCTGAGCAATGGCATCCCGGTGCCGGCACTCTCTTCGGCGCTCTGCTATTTCGACGGCTTCCGCAGTGAGCGGCTGCCCGCCAACCTGCTGCAGGCCCAGCGCGATTACTTCGGCGCTCATATGTATGAAAGGGTTGACCGGCCGCGTGGCGAATTCTTCCATACCAACTGGACAGGCCGCGGAGGGGAAACCGCCAGTTCTACCTATGTGGTATAAGCCATTCTGCAAATGATTGTCAAACGGCCGGATCCCATGAAAGATCCGGCCGTTTTTCTGCTTGATTCGCTCTTCATCCCGGGGTCAGGGCAAAGGGAAAAAGAGCCGGTTTTAACGGCGGGTGATCAGCCTGCCGATTGTTTTCAGCAATGTTTCAAGCTGTTTATAATCTCCTGAGAGGGGGTCAAAGACCAATCCCGAGGAAAGATCCTCATGCTGGGAATCCAGTCCGGTTTGACGCGGGTAGATGAGGATAAAGTTTTTCCCTTCGAAATAGTCGTCCAGGTATTCGGGAACCTTGTCCATCAAGTGGTGGAAAGAGGGGTAGTTTCTCCTGCTCAGGACAAACACAAGGCAATCGTCGGTTTTTACCTCCCTTGAGAGGGTGGAAAATTTCTCCCAGTCGGGGAAATGGATGAATTCAGCTGCAACGGGGTGTTTTTTCTGAAGCTGGCTGAAGAGGTCGGCCAACTCTTTGGAGCTGTAAAAGTGCAGTCTGGCACCGGTATTCTTGCCTATATTCCACAATTTGGCCAGCCAGTTAACAAAACCAATCTCTTTTTCGGCATGGTCAGGAACAAAAACGAGGTACCGCCTGATGGTGGCCAGGGGTTGTACGGTGCTGTAGATCAGGGTTGTGGTATCACATTTATTGAGGATGCCCTGGGTGAGGGTTCCCAGATAGGAATCAGTGAAACCTTTCTTATGGTGCATGCCCAGGATGAGGTCGGTGATTTTGTTCTCCCTGATCACATTGACAATACCGTTGACGGCGTTGGTATCGTACCGGATGATAGGGGTCAGGCGGTGATCGGTGGCAGCGGCTGATTTCTCCGCTTTCTCCATGAGGGCCTGGGCTTCCGTCTCGGCTGGCGAACCGTATTTCAAGTCGTCGATGATATGAAGGCCCAACAGCCGGCTGTGGTTTTTGGCTGAGGCGACGGTGACGCTCAGGTGTACCAGTTCTTCTACGGTTTCCGAATTCCGGAAGGGGATCAGGATTCGTTCCTCCCGTTCGAGGACTTCTGGTTCTTCTGTCGACGTCTCATCCAGGAGTATGCCGCGGGCACCCCGTTGGGTGGCAAAGGAGGCGATAGTGCAGGTCACCAGGATCATGACTACGGTGCCGTTCAGGATATTCTCGTTGAGCAGTCTCACCGGAAGCCCATCTGAGGTGTATCCAATGATAATGTTGTAACCGATCAGGACGGCCGCAAGAGTGGATGCAGCCTGTGAATTGGTCAGTCCGAACATGACCAGCAATTCGTTTTTCCCGAATCGGAAGGCTTTCTGCGAAAGTAAGGCTGCCAGATACTTGGCAAGGGTTGCGACGACTGTCATCACGGTCGCCACCACCAGGGTGTCCGTGCCGCTGAAGAAAATCCGGAAATCGATCAGCATGCCCACGCTGATCAGGAAGAAGGGGATGAAGAGGGCATTTCCCACAAAGTCAATGCGGTTCATCAAAGGGGAAGTGTTGGGGATCAGCCTGTTGAGTGCCAGTCCGGTAATAAAAGCCCCCAGAATAGGTTCAATACCTCCTAATTGTGCCAGAAATGCCCCCATGAAAACCAATCCCAGCACAAGGATGTATTGCGCCACATTGTCATCGTACCGCTTCATGAACCATCGGGCTATCAACGGGAAAACGAAGAAAATAACGGAAAAGGAGATTAATATTCCCGCTACCAGCCTGACCCAGAAAAGGATCCCCGTACCTCCGTTGTGCATCCGAACAATGACAGCAAGTACCAAAAGGGCTGCCAGTGTGGTGATGATGGTAGCCCCCACCGAGACGTTGACAGCGCGGTTTTTAATGATTCCCAGCCTGCTGACGATCGGATAAGTGATCAGGGTGTTGGAGGCGTACATGCTGGCCAGCAGGACGGCCGTCACCATGGAGAGCCTCAACAGGAACACTCCGCTCAGGATCCCCAGCAACATGGGTACGACAAAGGTAAAAATTCCAAAAACCAAACTTTTCAGGGAGTTTCTCCGAAACTGGTTCATGTCCATTTCCATGCTGGAAATAAACATCAGGTAAAGCAATCCTACTGTACCAAAGAGTTCGATACTGCTGTCCCTGGCAATAAGGTTCAGCCCGTTCGGACCAAATACGGCGCCCGCAATGATCAATCCCACCAGTGGGGGGATGGAAAGCCTGTTCAGCAAAACCGGGGAAAAGAGAATGATAAAGAGGATCAACGAAAAAATGAGCACCGGGTTGGTCAGCGGCAGCGTAATATTGAAAATATTAAGTATAACCATTTTCTATTCCTCGGATAGTACAATTTTCTGATCCTCCTTACGTCCGGTATAGATCCGGGATTCTGTTTCCCCCCGTGCCACCCTGAGGGCATTCATGGCAAGGGCCTGCAGTTCGTCCTCGCCGGGGTATACGAAAACCTGTCCGATGAAGGAGGTTTTGCGGGTGATGTAATCTGTAAGGTATTCGTTGTGAGCCAGACCACCGGTAAGGAGAATGGCGTCGATGTTTCCGTCAAGGACGACCGCCATTTCGCCTATCAGTTTGGCGACCTGGTATCCCAGGGCGTCCTGGATTAAGCGGGCTTTCCGGTCTCCTTTTGCTGCGGATTGCTGCACCTCCATGGCGTTGTTGGTTCCCAGGTAGGCCACATAACCTCCTTCACCCACGACCATCCGCTGGATTTGGTCTTTGGAAAACTTTCCCGAAAAGCAAAGGTCTATCAACTGGAACACGGGGAGGGTTCCCGACCGTTCAGGGCTGAAGGGACCTTCCCCGTTAAGGGCGTTGTTGACATCGATGACCTTTCCCTTTTTGTGGGCTCCCACGGAAATGCCGCCTCCCAGGTGTATTACGATCAGGTTGAGTTCCTCGTATGTTTTTCCTGTTTTCCGGGCGTGCATTCGGGCAATGGCTTTCTGGTTCAGGGCATGAAAGATGGAAACCCTCTCGAAACGGGGATGGCCGGCAATCCGGGCGATTTCTTCAAGTTCATCGGTGACGACAGGATCGGCAATATAGGCTTTTGCCCCGGGGATCTGAAGCGCCACAAAATCGGCGATCAGGGGTCCCAGGTTACTGGCATGCTGCCCCATGACCCCTTCCCTGGCATGCTGAAGCATCAGGTTATTCACCCTGTAAACCCCTGACTCCACAGGCCAGGTCAACCCTCCCCGACCGATGATATGTTTGATGGAGTCCACCGCGATTCCCTCTTCCACCAGGGCATCGATGATCAATCCCTTGCGGAAGTCGAACTGGTCGACGATGCTATTGTATTTGGAGATTTCTTCGATGGAGTGCCTGAGCGTCTTGACGAGGATTGGTTTTTCCCCCTCATAGACGGCGAATTTCGTCGAGGTAGAACCCGGATTGATGGCCAGTACAAGAATGTCGCTCATGGGTTTTCAGGCTTTATCCCAGCAATGCTGCAAGGGCAATGGAATAGAGTTTTGTCTGCATGGAATCCCCGCGGCTGGAGAGAACCACCGGAACCCTGGCTCCCACCACGATGGCCGCCTGTTCTGACCGGCACATCCTGGCACTCATCTTATAAAACACGTTTCCTGCATCGATATTGGGAAACAGGAGACAATCAGCATCTCCCGCCACCGGGGAAGCGATTTTTTTGATCTCTGCCGATTCTTTGTCTATGGCCACATCCAAAGCCATAGGGCCGTCGACCAGGGCACCCGGAATCTGACCCCTTTCAGCCATCTTGGAAATCACTGCGGCCTCGGTACATGCCGGAATTGCAGCCAGGACCTGTTCAGTGGCGGCGATAAGGGCTACTTTCGGCAGGGCAATGCCCAGCGCTTGGGCCGTGCGGATCAGGTATCCCGTCATCACGATCTTCTGGCTCAGGTCAGGATAAGGAATAATGGCAACATCACCAATGATGAGCAATTTGTGGTAGTTCTGGTTTTCCACGACCGTCACATGGCTCAGAACCCCCTTCGGGGGCAGCAAACCATACTCCTTATTCAGGATCGCCCGCATAAATTTGTCGGTACTCAACAACCCTTTCATCATGATGTCAGCCTTGCCTGAAGAGACCAGTTCCACCCCTTTCATGGCGGCTAGGTCTTCAGATGGAGCCGGTTCAATGGTAAATTTTCCCGGATCGATTCCTAGGGAAAGACAGGTGCCGGCAATCTTATCGGGATCCCCGGTCAGCACAGCTTCCACGATCCCGCCATCCACAGCGGTATTGACAGCATCAAGGGTATGGTCATCCACCGCATTGACTGCAACAAGCCTTTTGGGACTCCTGCCCTTCAATTCTGTTAAAATGTCATTCAAATGTCGGATTTCCATTTCACTTAGTTTAATCTGCCTTTAAAGGAACAAGGTAGCGTAAAAATAACAATTTTGACTATTAAAAAAGGGAGGCGTTCACCTCCCTTTAAACTTCTACCCGATTTTTTTCACTTTCTCCCTGATGATGGTTTCCGTATCGACGGCAATCATCAGTTCTTCATTGGTGGGGATGACCATTACTTTGACGGGTGATCTGGCCTTGCTGATTTCTCCTTCCTTCCTGAATCCCCGGTTCTTTTCCTTGTCGAGGTGAATGCCGAGGAATTCAAGTCCTTCCGTGGATCCTTCCCTGACGATATCGGCATTTTCCCCGATACCTCCAGTAAATACAAGAATGTCAATCCCCCCCATGGCGGCGGCATAGGCTCCGATGTATTTCTTCACCCGGTAGTTGTACATGAGAAGTGCCAGGGCAGCCCTTTCATTACCTGCACCGGCAGCCTGTTCAATCTCACGCATGTCAGAGGATACCCCTGTCAGGCCCAGCATCCCGCTGTGCTTGTTAAAGAGCGAATTGGCCGATCGCAAGCCCAGTTCTTCCTTTTCCATGATAAAGGTGACCACGCCGATGTCAAGATCTCCGGCGCGGGTTCCCATAATCAACCCTTCGATAGGGGTAAATCCCATGGAAGTATCTGTCGATTTCCCGTTTCTGACAGCGGTGATGGAAGCCCCGTTCCCCAGATGGCAGGTGACGATTTTCTGGGTATTGATATCCCTTCCGAGAAGATCACAGACACGCTGGCTCACATACCGGTGGCTGGTTCCGTGAAAGCCATACCTGCGGATGGCATGTTTTTTATACAAGACATAAGGAATGCCGTACATATAAGCGTGCGGCTCCATGGACTGGTGAAAGGCGGTATCAAAAACGCCCACCTGAGGAATACCGGGAATCAGTTCTTCCATGGCATATATCCCTTTCAGGTTCGGCGGATTATGCAGGGGTGCCAGATCGATATTCCGGACCAGGGCTGCTTTTACCTCCTCAGTGATAAAAACACTCGATTTGAACATCTCTCCCCCGTGGACCACCCGGTGACCGACAGCGTCGATTTCTTCCAAACTCTTTATACACCCGTGTTTTGTACTAGTCAGGATACCGAGGATGTATTCAATGCCTGCCTTGTGATCGATGATTTCGCCTTCGAAAAGGACCAATTGCCCATCGGCTCTGGTATGCTTGAGAAAAGAGCCTTTCATCCCCAGTTTTTCAATTCCTCCTTTGGAGATAACGTGCCTGTCGGTCATGTTAAAAAGCTGGTATTTGATGGAACTGCTTCCGCAGTTGAGAACTAATATCTTCATGGGTCAAAATTTTGCGGTTAACAAGGTTTGGATTTGCCGGGTATCTTCATCCCGTTTTCATCGTAACTGTAAAAACCCTGTCCGGAAGAAATGCCATAATGCTTTGCCCGGACAAGTTTTTTGATGTAGGGGGAAGGTTTGTACCTGACGTCACCGAATTCACCGTATATACTCTCCATCCACCAGACCACCTTGTCAAGGCCGATTTTATCGGCAACCTCAAAGGGTCCCAAGCGCATTCCAAAGCCCACCCGCATGGTCAGATCAATATCTTCCATCAGGGCCACGCCTTCCATGAGGATTTCACACGCTTCATTGAGGCACACAATGAAAAGGCGGATGCTGATCAATCCCGCCGACTCCGCGACAGGAACAATGGTGCGGTTGATGAGCTTCACAAACTGGCACATCTTCTGGTAGCTCTCCTCCGAAGTATAAAGGCCCTTGACCACTTCCATGATCCTGGCTTCGGGAGAAGAAACTAAAAAGTGAAGGCTGATGCAGCGTTCCTTGTATTGCAGGTCGGAAGCGAGTTCGGTGATGATCACGGATGTGGAGTTGGTGGCGATGATGCAATCCGGGTCAACCACAGCTTCTATTTTCCTGAAAATCGCCCTTCGCTCCTTTATTTTATTTCCCCGGTCCACTTCGCGGATGGCTTCGATCACACAATCGCACCCTTTCAGCAGGTTATAATCGGTCGTGCCCTGAATTCTGCTGAGGTTGGCTCTTTTTTCACTTTCTGTAAGCCCCCAATGTTCGATGCGGTGGTCCATCATTTTGGTGATCCCGGCCAATGCATTTGCAATTTTTTCCTGGCTGACTTCGATAAAGATCACTTCAAGGCCATAATAGCTTGCCACGCGGGCCAGATTTTGCCCGACAAGGCCACAACCGACAATTCCAATTTTTGAAAAGAGTGCGTTGGCTTTTCCTTTTTTACTGAGTCCGAAATCTTCGAGGGACTCCTTGATGATATCACTGCTCATCGTTTCTGTTTTTAAATGATTGCAGCCGCCTGGTTGGCGGTGATGGCTACCATGGTTACAATATCGGTCACGGAACATCCCCGTGACAGATCGTTGATGGGGGCTGCCATTCCCTGAAGTACCGGGCCGATGGCTTCGGCCTTTGCCAGGCGTTGGACCAGTTTGTACCCGATGTTTCCTGACTCCAGAGACGGGAAAACCAGGACATTTGCCCTGCCGGCTACTTCGCTTCCGGGGGCTTTCAATTGGGCGACCTCCTTCACCAAAGCAGCATCTACTTGCAGTTCTCCTTCGATCTTCAGGTCGGGGGCCATTTCTTTGGCCTTCCGCGTGGCGTTGACAACTTTGTCAACCATGATATGGGAAGCGCTTCCCTTGGTGGAAAAACTCAGCATGGCCACTCTGGGTTCACAGCCGACGATCGCTTTGGCGGTACGAGCTGTCGTTACGGCGACCTCGGCAAGTTGGTTTTCATCGGGATCGGGAAGTACGGCACAATCGGCAAAAACGAGAATCCCTTCGTGACCGATATTGGGGTCGTTGATAAACATCAGGAAAGCTCCTGAAACCACGCTGACCCCGGGCTGTGTTTTAATGTACTGGAATGCAGGCCGCAGTACGTCACCCGTGGCATTGATGGCTCCGGCAAGTTCCCCGTCGGCATCACCGGCTTTGATCATCATGGGCGCAAAATAGAGCGGATCGTTTAACAGCGTCAAGGCTTCCTCCTTGGTTAATCCTTTGTTCCGGCGGATTTCAACCATCATGGAAGCATACCGCTCGCGCCGCTCATCAGTTACAGGATCCACCAGGGTCGCCTTGCCCAGACCAACACCCAGTTTTTCCGCCTCCTCCCTGATCAGTCCCGGATTCCCCAGAATTATCAACCGGGCAATGTTGTTTTTGAGGATGATCTCAGCAGCCCTTAAAGTCCTGGGTTCCAACCCTTCGGGAAGGACAATCCGCTTTTGTGCTTTTTGGGCATTGGCAATAATCTCGTTCAGTATTTTCATAATTGTTGGTTTTTGAATGTCGTCTGACGATAAAATCAGTGCAAAAATAGCCAAAAAACTGCCCTAAATCATGCCAAAAAGCATAAAACAAACAATCGACAGAAAATGAGGGTTGACAGGCAACAGAAATATTTTATGATAAGCCTGCCGGAAACAGGCGAAGAATCCACCCCAAAAGATCATGAGTGCCAAAAAAACAAAAACCCGGAAAAATTTCCGGGTTCCGTTTATTTCACCTGATCAGAAGTTATTTCACCTTTTCCACAACGGCTTTGAAAGCATCCTGGTGGTTCATGGCAAGGTCGGCCAACACCTTCCGGTTGATTTCGACGTTGTTTTTCTTCAGCAGGTTGATCAGCTGGGAATAGGAAAGACCTTCCAGCCGTGCTGCTGCATTGATACGCTGAATCCAGAGCGAACGGAAATTTCTCTTTTTTTGTTTTCTGTCACGGTAGGCATATTGCTGCCCTTTCTCCCAGGTATTCTTCGCTACTGTCCATACATTTTTACGAGAACCGAAATAACCTTTTGTCAATTTCAATAATTTTTTCCTTCGGGCTCGTGATGCTACATGATTTACACTTCTTGGCATACTTTTTTGTTTTTTGGCGATTGGCGTCCGTTTCAGGAACTTCTGGCACAATCACCCGGTTACTAACTCTTTTTTATTATTCAATGAGAAAATCTACTTCATGTTCAACATCAGCTTCACATTGGTGAGATTGGTGCTGTCCACGATGGTCCAGTACCCGAGATTCCGCTTGCGCTTGGTACTCTTTTTTGTCAGAATGTGGCTTTTGTAAGCATGTTTTCTTTTGATCTTTCCGGTTCCGGTGAGTCTGAATCTCTTTTTGGCTCCGGAATTGCTTTTCATTTTGGGCATTGTCTTACCTTTTTTAATAATTACTCGTGCGTACTATTTTTTTTTCGGTGAAATAAACATCGTCATTCTTTTACCTTCCAGTTTGGGCAGTTGTTCTACCTTTCCGTAGTCTTCCAGGAGGGTGGCAAACCTCAGGAGAAGGATTTCTCCCTGTTCCTTAAAGAGAATCGATCGTCCCTTGAAGAAAACAAATGCCTTTACCTTGGCTCCTTCCTGAAGGAATTTTTCAGCATGCCGCAGTTTAAAGTTGAAATCATGATCATCGGTCTGAGGCCCGAATCTGATCTCTTTCACCACCACCTGCACAGTTTTGGCTTTCATTTCCTTTTGTTTCTTTTTCTGTTGATAAAGAAACTTGGAATAATCTATCACGCGGCAGACCGGAGGATCGGCTTTGGGTGATATTTCAACAAGATCCAAATCCAAAGCATCGGCAATTTTCAGGGCTTCGCGTAAGGAATAGATTCCCGGGTTTTCCACATTATCCCCTACCAAACGCACTTGCTGTGCCCTGATCCTTTCATTGACCCGGTAAGTCGAAGCGTCATTACTGTCCGATCGGTCAGGTCTCGTTAATGCTTTCTTAATAGCTATAGTAAGGTCCTCCTTTAATTAGTTATACAATCCGGTTAATTGGTTTTTAATTTCTTCGCGCAAAAAACCAGCCAATTCGTCTGTTGACATAATTCCCTTGTCTCCTTCACCCTGCCGGCGCACCGAAACGGTACCGGACTCTACTTCCTTTTCACCCACAATGAGAAGGTACGGGATTCTTTTCAGTTCGTTATCACGTATCTTTCTGCCTATCTTCTCATTGCGCTCATCTACCACGGCGCGAATATCGGAATTTTTTAACTTATTTGAAACACTAAGAGCGTAGTCGTTGAATTTTTCGCTGATGGGCAGAATTACCGCCTGTTCCGGGGTAAGCCAGAGAGGGAATTTCCCTGCCGTATGTTCGATCAGGACAGCCACGAATCTTTCCATGGATCCAAACGGTGCACGGTGGATCATCACCGGACGGTGCCGTTTGTCATCGGCTCCTGTGTATTCCAGTTCGAAACGTTCCGGAAGATTATAATCCACCTGGATGGTACCCAGTTGCCAGCTTCTTCCGAGGGCGTCCTTGATCATGAAATCGAGTTTGGGACCGTAAAATGCAGCCTCTCCCATCACGGTAAACGTCTTCAGTCCCTTTTCGGCACAAGCCTCTACGATGGCCTTTTCAGCCTTATCCCAGTTTTCGGCCGTTCCGATGTATTTCTCCGGTTTTTCAGGATCACGAAGCGAAATCTGCGCTTTGTAATCGTGAAAATCAAGTGCTTTGAAGATGATAAATACGATGTCGATCACCTTCTTGAACTCCTCTTTCAACTGGTCGGGCCTGCAAAATATGTGGGCGTCGTCCTGGGTGAATCCCCTGACCCGGGTGAGACCGTGCAATTCGCCGCTTTGTTCGTACCGGTATACCGTTCCGAATTCAGCCATCCGGACTGGCAGATCTTTGTAAGAATGGGGTTTCGATTTATAGATTTCACAATGGTGAGGGCAATTCATCGGCTTCAGCATATATTCTTCGCCTTCGGCCGGCGTCTTGATCACCTGGAAAGAATCTTTCCCGTATTTTTCGTAATGGCCTGAAGTTTTGTACAGGTTAACATCGCCGATGT
>Ga0302243_1002143_pt1 | contig 11795 bp, 12 predicted proteins | sample AAG_UR_Met_MG_FD_193514 | JGI IMG/M metagenome (GOLD analysis project Ga0302243, IMG submission 193514) | Enriched activated sludge microbial communities from anaerobic digester in WTTP, New Holstein, Wisconsin, United States - AAG_UR_Met | ecosystem: Engineered > Bioreactor > Anaerobic >...
ATTTTTGGGCAATGGAATTATTCATATATGAATATTTGAGTCAATCACCCTTATATCAAGCCATGATTTTCCATGGTCCATCCAGGTCCCCTTATGGGGTTCCTGCTCACAACAAGGTGAAATATTCATGGCTAAGGTAAGCGCAAAGGCGAAGGCCACCGCCAAGACGGTGGGCCGCAAGGTTTCCCCTAAGAAAGCATCCAAGAACATAGTGGTCGAGAGCATGAGAGCCACTCCGCTCGCCCAGCAGAACATCGAACTGGTCGAGAGGAAGGGCATCGGGCACCCGGACAGCATCTCCGACGGTATCGCCGAGGCCGTGTCCCTGGCATTGTGCAAGATGTACCTGGAGAGGTTCGGAGAGATCCTGCATCACAACACCGACCAGAACGAGGTCGTGGGCGGACAGAGCGCTCCAAAGTTCGCTGGTGGAGAGGTCCTGGAACCGATACACATCATGCTATCGGGACGTGCCATCACCCAGGTCAACGGTGACCGGCTTCCCTACAGCACCACCGCCATCAACGCCACCAAGGAATACCTGAAGCGCTTCCCCAACCTGGATGTCAACCGCCACATAACCGTGGACTGCCGCATCGGAAAGGGTTCCTTCGACCTGATAAAGAACTTCGAGGCCCTCAAGGACCAGTGCAAGATGGACGGCCATGGCAACCACTGCCTGCTGGCCAACGACACCTCCTTCGGCTGCTCCTTCGCGCCCTACTCGGACACCGAGCTGGTATGTCTGGAGACCGAGAAGTACATCAACGGCGCCATGAAGAAGAAGCTCAAGGAGACCGGGGAGGACGTCAAGGTGATGTGCTCCCGCAACGGTAAGAAGATCAACATGACCATCGCCTGCGCCATGGTCGACCGCTACGTTCCTGACGCCGACCACTACGCGAGCGTCATCGAGGAGATGCACGAGCGGGTCCTGGACAACGCCACCAAGTTCACCGATTACGACCTGGACGTGGCCATCAACCACGCCGACAACCCGGCCACCGGCAACTTCTATCTGACGGTGACCGGCCTCAGCGCCGAGAACGGCGACGACGGCTCCGTCGGTCGCGGCAACCGCATGAACGGCCTGATCACCCCGTACCGCACCATGTCCATGGAAGCGTCCGCCGGAAAGAACCCCATCACCCACGTGGGCAAGATGTACAACATCCTGGCCAACTGGATCGCCAACGACATCGTCAAGAAGAGCAACGGCAACATCGTCGAGGCCGACGTGCGCATACTCTCCCAGATCGGACGCCCGATAAGCGATCCGGAGACCTGCAGCGTGCAGCTGTTCATGGCCCCTGGAGCTGACGAGGCCAAGTGGCAGAAGGAGGCCTACGCCATCTCCGACGAGTGGTTGGAGAACATCAACAGGGTTACGGAGAAAGTTGTAAAAGGACAGGTCACGGTATTCTGAGGCATGAAGCTCGTCGACCTGCCCCGCTACGGTCCGGTTCACCGTTTCGGCAACCATCATGTTTACCGCACGCTGATGGTGCTCTCGGACCAGAAACGCAAAGGACGTAAGCAGATAGCGGAAGCGGTGGGCATCGGCGAAGGCAGCATGCGAACCATAATCGAATACCTCCGTGGACTGGACATGATCGAGATCCATCAGACGGGCGTGAAGATCACCCGCCACGGAAACGCCTTCCTATCCGACCTGCCGATAAAGCTGGCCGACATCGGTCACGGCTCCATCGCCCTGGGCAAGGAGTGCGTCGCGGTACAGATGGGCAACAACGGTAACAAGATCAAGATGGGGGTGGAGCAACGCGACTCGGCCATCATGGCCGGGGCCGAGGGAGCCACCACGCTCGTGGTCACCGATGGTAAGCTGGTCGTGCCTCCGGATTACGTCATAGATGAGCACGATCCGAACCTCGCCAAGCTATTGCACGAGAAGTTCAACCTGCGCGATGGGGACGCCATCATCATCGGCACCGCCTCCACGGTCTCCAAGGCCGAGGACGGTGCGTTGGCGGCCGCCTTCGATCTACTCTAGTAACCTTTCGATCTCCTCTTTGTCATCGGTCTCCGGGAGGCATCTTCCCTTCATGCACAGCCGGTATCCCGCCGGTAACGCCGGCATCCCTTCCAGGTGCTCCGCCTTGATGACGAGGAGGTGCGGATGGTATCCAAGGAACCGGGGATCGGAATCCCCGAAAACCTCCAGTGTGCGGGACTCCTCCTTCATCAGCACCCCGCACATGAACATGGCGTAGGCGGATGGTGTCAAATGCAGTTCACGCATGAAATGTCTCTCCACTCCCTCCAGGGCCTCCACGGTCCGAGGGTCGTTGAACAAGGAGGCCAACTGGGCCAGGACATAGTAGGCCACCGAGTTCCCGGAGGGGGACGCCCCGTCATAAAGGTCCTTCATTCGAATTAGCAAGTTCGTGTCATCCCGCGAAAGGTAGAACCCTCCATCCTCCCGGTCCAGGAACAGCACCATCATCTCCTCCACGATGTCCATGCTCCTCTCGAGATGCTCCTTCCTCAAGGTGGCGAAGTACATCTCGAGATGCGCCCAGGCCAGGCACGCATGGTCGTCCAGAAGCGAGGGGACGCCCACCTCGCCCTGACGATAGGTATGGTGGAGGACGCCGTCCTTCACCAGTTCATTCTCTAGGAGATCGAGCGCCTGAGCGGCCATGTGAATGGCGTCCTCGGACCCCAGCAGACGATGGGCCTTGCACAAAGCCACTATCATCAGGCCGTTCCAATCGGTCAACACCTTGTCGTCCAGAGCTGGACGCGCACGCTCCTCTCGTCTTAAACGCAGTTCTTCCCGGACCTTCTCGTCCCAGGCGCGCATCTCCTCAGGTTCCATTCCCTTCAGGGAAGCGAACTCCTGGATGGTCTGGAGGCGATGCAGGACGTTAACTCCCGATCGGGTACGAGTGGCCTCGTCCCGGAAATTCCCTGATTCCCATACATCGTAAAGTTCTCTGAACCGCACCAGATCGTCCGGCGAGAGCGATGCGGCCAGCTCCTCGAACTTCCAGAGATAGAACGCCCCCTCGGTCCCATCGGAGTCCGCGTCCTCCGAGGAGTAGAACGCCCCCTCCGCGGAGGTAAGGTCGCGTTTTACATAACCGATCAGCTCGCTCGCAGCCTGCCGATATTCCTCATTCCCGGTGGCGGCGAAAGCCTCGACCAAGGCCATCAATATCAGCGCCTGGTCGTACAGCATCTTCTCGAAGTGCGGCAAATGCCAGCGGTGGTCCGTGGAATAGCGATGGAAACCGCCCCCCAGATGGTCCCTTATTCCTCCCCTGACGATGTTGTCCAGGGTCTTGAGCGTCATGTCCAGGGCCTTCTGGTCCTTCCTCTCACGGAAGACGCGAAGCAGAAATAGCAACTTGTGCGGGGATGGGAACTTCCTCTCCCCGTCGAATCCGCCGTACCGGGGCTCGAAGTCCTCGCTCAAGTGCTGTAACGTCAACTCGACGAGCTCCGACACATCCCCCTCGGCAGGGTCCCTCTCGAAGGAGTCCAGCATCTCCAGGACCTTGACCGCCACGTCCTTGATGCCCTCCCTTCCCTCCTGCCAGGCGCGGTGCACCGCCGGAAGGAGGTCCATCATACCCGTCATTCCCTGGCGGGAACGCTTGGGCAGATAGGTACCTGCCCAGAAAGGGACGCGCTCGGGGGTCATCAATATGGTCAGAGGCCAGCCTCCCCCGCCGGTCATCATCTGACAGACCTTCATGTACAGACTATCGACGTCCGGCCTCTCCTCGCGGTCCACCTTCACGCTGATGAACCAGTCATTCATCATCGTCGAGACGTCCTGGTCTTCGAAGCATTCCCGCTCCATGACATGGCACCAGTGGCAGGACGAGTAACCTATGGAAAGCAGGATCGGGCGGTCCAGCCTCTCGGCCGCCTCGAAGGCCTCCGGGCCCCAGGGGTACCAGTCCACAGGATTGCGCGAATGCTGCAGCAGATAGGGGCTTCGCTCCGTAGCGAGGCGATTGAGAGGTCCGGCCATGAGGGACGTTAACGAAATTACTCGGTAATCTACCTATTCCTGCCTAATAAAATATCGGGTGAATGTGATAGTATTATATCACGGTCGCACAATTCCCTTTGCCAGTATTTCCGCGCTTAGGATGGGATGCGCCGGTGAACATTCGCAAATGGTTGGGTGGAGGGAGGGTCAGCGTTAGCGTCAGCGAAAGCAAGTCCCTTCGTTACGCCACTGTTTTCATCCTGCTTCTCGGCGTGGTATCCCTTTTCGCCGACATGTCCTATGAAGGCGCGAAGAGCATCAGCGGATCCTATCTGAAGACGCTGGGGGCGAGCGCGGCCACCGTCGCGCTGGTGGCTGGCTTCGGAGAGTTCATCGGTTACGGTTGGAGGGTGGTCTCCGGTCATATCGCGGACCGCACCGGCCGCTATTGGACCATCGTTCTCGTCGGATACGCCATGAACCTCATAGCGATCCCGCTCCTGGCCTTCACCGGCAACTGGTACATGGTGGCGATTTTGATCGTCTTGGAACGAATGGGCAAGGCCATAAGGTCGCCCGCTCGCGATGCGATGATGTCGCACGCCGCCTCCAAGACCGGAAGGGGTTGGGCCTTCGGGGTACAGGAGGCGCTGTCCTCCGTGGGGGCCATGATAGGGCCGATATCCATATTCCTGGTGTTCATGATGGGCGGGGGATATTCCACCGCCTTCCTGTTAATGGGCATCCCGGCGATCTTTACCTTGATCGTGCTATATTACACGTACAAAAAGTACCCCCGTCCGCAGCTGATGGAGGCTGTCCAGCCGCAAGAAAGGGCGGTGCTTCCCCGACGTTTCTGGTTGTACGCTCTGGCGGCTGCCTTCATGGCCGCGGGCTACATCGATTATCCTCTGGTGGCCTATCACATACAGAACCACGCGCTGGCCGATGAGATGGTGATACCTTTGCTCTACGCCCTGGCCATGGGCGCGGACGCCATCTCGGCCATGGTTCTGGGCAGGATCTTCGACCGAGGAGGGCCAAAAGTGCTTCTCTTCGTCATAATCCCAGCCGCCTTCTTCCCGCTCCTGGCCTTCTCGGATTCGATGATATTGATCGCCGCCGGCATGGGCCTTTTCGGGCTGGGCATGGGGGCGCAGGAGTCCGTAATGAGGGCAGTGGTGGCCGACCTGGCACCAGCCGGAAAAAGGGCGACGGCCTATGGTTATTACAACACCGTGTTCGGCATGTTCTGGTTCATAGGCTCGCTGGGTCTGGGCGTGCTCTACGACCTATCGATACCGACCATGATCGCGATTTCGGTCGGATTGCAGCTGGTGTCCGTACCGTTGTTCCTCATGTTCCTGCGAGATAAGACCGCCTGAGAAAAAAGGTTTGGAAGGGGTTTGGGGGCCAAAAAAAGGCCATAAACCCCCATTCACGTTTCTCCTCCAATTGGCCCAGTGGGTTTTTCATCCCACGGGACGAAATTATTAGGTAATGTGCATTTAAATAAATTTCCCCGTTGGTTAGGAAAAATGATCCATGGAAGATGGATTTTCGAAATGTCCTTATCTGATAAAGGCATCCGCAGGGATAGGTGTTAACGTTGGCTCTGAATCTGCGTTGGATTGGCGCCTTGTGGGGGGCTGCGGTAGGGATCATATTGGCCGACATCCTCTACTACCTGACCGATTCCCTGACCTCCTTCCTGCTCTTCATCCCGGGGGCATTGGTCGGTTATTGGCTGGCTAGGCGGACTTTGCGCAAATGGGGATCGGTGGAAGGATACCTAAAAGGCGGCAAATAGGCCAACATTTTTAATCAGACCTTACAATATACACGGCAGGAGAAGGGATTCCTTTGCCAGACATTAGGGATAGGGTGGAAGACGACCGGGGATTGTTGAAGAAGATCCAAATGGTCGTGCCGGGATTCCGTGGCTACAGGATCAGGGAGGACCTCAGGGACTCCGATCGCATGCTCAGGGTCGAACTGGCCAAGAGGCTGGGGCTGCAGAGGTCCCAACTGGAGGATGCCAGAAGGGCGTTGGTCAGGGAGAATCCCATGTCCAAGGCCCTGGAGGAGATGGGCGGAGTGGTCAACACCATGAAGAGGGTGGAAGGGGAGATCCTTCACGCGGAGGTCGGCTACTCGGGGATCTCCGCTGACATCAAGATGAAGGACGACGAGCTTAACCGGCTGTACGAATATGACAACTCCATGATCGAGAGCCTTAACTTCATTGACGATGCGCTCATCAAGGTGCCGGGAATGGTGAGGTCCGGGAACGACGCCGGCCTGCGGGACGCCGTTGATACGGTTAGGACCAGGGTCGATGGGCTGGAAAGCCGCTTCAAACGCCGCAAGGCGGCCATAACTGGAACGGGGCTGTGATCACATGAGCTTGATCGGTGCTGAGACATTCAACTGGGAGGACGGGAACAAGCGGAACAACATCATGTACCGCATGCCCCGCAACATAAAGTTCAACGATAACATCGTGGTGCGCGAGGACGAGATCGCCGTGTTCTACCGGGACGGGAAGGCGCTCGCCTACCTGGACCGCCCGGACCGTTACGCTCTCACGTCCTTGAACGCGCCCATCATCGGCAAGGTCATCGAGGCCTTGTCCGGTGCGAAACAGCAGGCCGAGATAGTTTACCTGCAGAAGAGGGCGTTCGACGGCAAGTACGGAAGCAAGCAACCCTACCAGTTCCGCGACGCGGAGTTCGGTATGGTCAACCTGCGCGTCTTCGGGGAGTTCCGCTACAAGGTGGGCGCTCCGGAGAACTTCGTGAACCAGTTCGTGGGAACCTTCAACTTCGCGACCTCTTCGGACGTCGAGGACAGGATCAAGGAACAGATGGTGGTGTTGATCTACAACGCCATCGGGGAGATGAAGAACAAGGGAATGGGCGTGGCCGACCTGGCAAGCCAGCTCATGAACATCGAGCAGGTGGTGCTGGCCAAGGCCAAGGACCACTTCGAGCTCTACGGCGTGATCATCGACAAGGTCTCCGGGATGTACGTCTCCCTGCCGGACGAGGTGCAGAAGGCGGTGGACATGAGGGCCTCCATGCAGATCCTCAACACCAACTACGCCACCTACCAGGCCGGACAGGCCATGCGCGAGGCGGCCTCCAACCCCTCGGGCGGTGCGGCGGCGGCCGGCGTCGGCGTAGGTGCCGGTTTCGGGGCTGGTTACATGATGGTCGATGCCATGAGGCAGGGTGGGGCGGCTCCGGCGGCCGGTGCTCCCGCGGCGGCACCGGCAGCTCCCGCCGCAGCGGTGGCCATGGTGACCTGCTCAAAATGCAGCACCCCCAACCCCGTTGATGGCAAGTTCTGCCGGAACTGCGGCAACAAGATGCAGAACAACACCGTAAAGTGCTCCAAGTGCAGCAACGAGGTGCCCTCGGACTCCAAGTTCTGCCCGGAATGCGGGCAACAGCTCAAGGGCAACAAGAACTGCCCCAAGTGCAACAAGGAATCTCCGATGAACGCCAAGTTCTGCCCGGAATGTGGAACTAGCTTCTAAGGTGTTTAGATGGCCAGCATGAAGTGCACCAAATGCGGGGCTCCGGTGGAGTTCGACGTGGGCGATAAGTTCGTCAAATGCTCCTACTGCTCCTCGCAGATCTTCATCGACCGCTCCGGGGCAGGGTTCTATTACGCCTTGCCGTTCTCGGTGCAGGAGAACGACGCGGTCGGCACCTTCCGGCGGTGGGCCGGAGGTTCCACCCGAGCCAAGGACCTGGACAAGCTGGCCCAGATAGCATCACTAAAGAAGCAGTACTTTCCCGTTTACATGTTCAAGCGGGACGTCAACGGGATGGAGCATATCTACATCGAACCGGCCGCCTCCACGACGTTGCCAGGATTGCACAATCTGAAGGTTCCGGGCGGCGACCTGAAGGTGTTCGACGAAAGGTTCGATACCAGCGGGGCGGAGCTGATCAAGATCGACATCGAGATGGCTCCCTACCTGAGCAGCCTTCCCGGCGCGGCTAAGGAGCAGGCGCTGGTTTACTTCCCGATCTGGCGTCTGGATTACGTGTTCGAGCAGAAGAACTACGTGGTCATCATCAGCGCCTCCTCCGGCGAGGTGTTCTCCGGCGAGTTCCCGCCGCGCAGCTCCATGGCCTACATGGCCGTGGCCGGGATCGGCTTCCTGGCCTTCCTGGTCGAAGGACTTCTAGCGCTCTTCGTGCCGCTGATTGCGATAGGTCTCATGGCGGTCACCGTGGTCGGAGTGTTCGCCGCCTCCAACTTCGTCGCCAGGAGGATGTGAGATGTCCATAAGCGTTGGTCTGAACTGTCCCGCCTGCGGCGGAGCGATATCCATAAGCGAAGGGGAGAACGTCCTGAACTGCAATTACTGCGGTTCTTTGCTGTGGGCCGAAGGCGACGCTGGAGTGATGACGGTCGCTTTCCGCAACGTTCAGGTAAGGGATACCGTGCTCAGAGCGACCGAGGAATGGTGGCACAAGGGCCTGAAGGCCCGGGACCTCAAGACCAAGGGCAAGCTCCTGGAATGCTATCCCATCTACCTGCCTTTCTGGAGCACCACCACCCGCATCGCGGGCTGGATATGCGGTTACGAGGAGAGGCGCTACACGGACCGGGACGGGCACACCCGTACCGAACGCATACCGAAGGAGGAGATGGTCCTTCACGATTATCGTTACACCAACATCGCCTGCGACCCGGGCGATCTGGGAATAAAGTACCTCAGGAACGTGAACGGGGAAGCGTCCTTCGCCGATTTCGAGAGCATTCCCACGTTCGAGAGCACCACCAGCAAGGACGACATGGTGGAGATGGCCAAGCAGAACGCTCTGAACGATGCCCGGAGCGATGCCAACGTGCCGCACATCACCTTCGAGAAGGTAACGGCGATCCCGAAACAGATAAGCCAGATATTCTATCCGGTGTGGGTGGTCCGTTACGCCTACGGGGAGCGGATGTACATGGCCACCGTGGACGGGGTCACCGGAAAGGTGCTGTCGGGACGGGCTCCCGGGGACGCGCTCTATCAGAGCCTGGCCATGACCGGCGGGACGTCCGTGGGAGGATTGATCGCGGCAGGCGGACTGGCCATCGGCCTGGGCATGGGGGAGGGGGCTTTGGCGCTGATCGGCCTGGTGGTCGGAGCGGTCATCCTCGGCTTCACCTATCGCTTCTTCCGACACGGCTCGGAGATAACCGAAGGGGACTTCGACGACAAGAGGTCCACCGATCTTGGGAAGGAACTGAAGAAAGGGCTCAACATCGACCTGGGAGGGTTCCGGATATGAAGGTCATTCAGGTCAAGTGTCCCCGTTGCCAGCAACCCATCTATTCCAAGGTGAAGGACCGGGCGTTCTACTGCGGGCATTGCCGCACCATGCACATTCGGAACGGTGGTCCCAACATCATCGATTTCGACATAGGCGAGTTCAATGTCAACGCGCCCCCGGACCGCATATACATGCCGTTCTGGAGGCTGTTCTCCTCCTTCTCGATAAACCAATCGAAGGTGTCCGGAGGGACCATCCACAAGCTGGGCCGGATGATAAAGGGGGACGCCAAGGGAGGCAACCTCTTCATTTACGTTCCGGGGTGGGAGACGGACGTCAACACCTTCAAGCACTGGTCGATGGGCCTCACGGAGAATCAGCCCGTGTATTCGTTACGTCCGGACTTCAACAACGTGGAGAGGGGCGCCACGTCCGTTTCCAAGGAGGAGGCCATGCAGATGGCCGATTTCATCATCGTGACCATGGAGGCGGAGCGGCCAGGCGTCCTGCAGTATCTGGATTACGGATTGCAGGTCCATGACGCCCGTTTGGTGTATCTGCCGTTCGTGCGCGCACCGTCAGGGCTGGCACCAGGCTTCTGAGCATACAAAGGTTGAATATCAGGTCATGGATATTATCCGTACATGGCCGAGCTTCGCCTTAGCAAGGGGATGATCGCCGCTATCGTCGCGGTCGTAGCGGTAGTCATAGTGTTGATGATGGTCGCGTTGGCTTACAACGGCATGGTGTCCAAGGACCAGGGCGTGCAGAGCCACTGGAGCGACGTCGAGGTGGCGTATCAGAGAAAGATCGAGCTGATACCCACTATGTATAACGTCATGAACACTACAATGGACTTCGAGTACAACTTATATGTGAACGTGACAAACGCCAGGAACGTCTGGCAGAACATCTCCGGGAACTCACCGGACAAGATGAACGCCTCTGTTCAGCTAGATGTGGCGTTCGCGGCCTTTGTGAACGCTGTGCACGAAGCGTATCCGCAGCTGAGCGCCGCGCCCGCTGCCATCCAGACGTTCATGGCCCAGTATGAGTCCACCACCAATCAGATCGCCTCGGAACGCAAGTTCTACAATGACGCCGTGAGGGATTACAACACTGCCATCACCAAGTTCCCCAACGTGCTGTTCGCGTCCACTTTCGGTTTCGAGAAGGCCCTGTACTACGACCAGGACAACCCGGTCTTCGATTAAGGTCGCTCATTGATCCATCACCGAGGCTGGCATGAGAGGTGACAGGGGGACGGTCATCAAGGTCGGCGTTTCGCTGGCTGTCATAATAGTCGTCGCCCTGTTGCTGTTCCTGGTGGTCGTCCCCTATCTCTTCCCACCAGATGACCCGCGATACGAAGGGATACCTACCTTGGACGGTTATGTCACGGATGATCTATACGTACTCACCTCGGACGAATACGCCACGATTTACGACAACTGCCTCTTCGTCGACGAGCAGACGTCCTGCGAGATGGCCGTTCTGGTGGTGAACGACACCGGAGACAGGGACATCAACGATTTCGCGCTGCGCACCTTCCAGAAGAACGGCATCGGCAAGGAAGGGAAGGACAACGGCGTCCTCATAGTCATGGTCATGAGCACCGATGAATGGAAGGTCGAGGTCGGTTACGGGCTCACGAGCGTTCTGACCACCGCTTACATAAGCGAGATCGGGAGGGACAACATCACCCCCTACCTGGCGGTTGGCGAATACGGGAGCGCCATGATCGAGATGACGTATCAATTGGGCACCAAGATTTTGGCGGACTACCAAGAGCCCGAATCGGGCGATCCGGCGTTCCCCATCGGCGGCATTCCATTGACCGTTACGCAATGGATTATAATTATCATCGTCCTGGTGGCGCTAACCGCAGTGACCCGGGGTCGCATCTGGTACCTTCTCTTCTTCATCCTTACCCTCGGTCGCGGGGGTGGGGGTTTCGGAGGAGGCCGGTCCGGCGGTGGTGGTGGGAGGGGAGGACTTTAAAAAAACGGAAGTGGCCCTGGAATTGTTCCCTCCTTTCAACAACCTTTAACTAATCACTATTTAATCAGCCAAAAAGTCAGGTGCGACAGATGTCCTTAAGGTCCAGCGAGATTGAGGCGAAGTGGCAGGAACGTTGGTACGCCGCGCGAATCAACGAGGTCGAGAACGACGGCCGGCCCAAGTTCATGTTGATCTTCGCTTACCCTGGGGTCACCGGATATCTGCACGTCGGGCACATGCGCGGCTTCACCTACGTGGACGCCATCGCCCGCTTCAAGCGGCTGGAAGGTTACAACGTCATGTTCCCGGTGGGAACGCACGCCACCGGAAATGGTGCAATAAGCCTGGCCGCCCGTATCGCCCGAAAGGACCAGAAGACCATCGATTACCTGTGCGGAAACACCTGTCCGATCAACATCCTGGACTCGCTGAAAGATCCAGTAAAGGTCGTGGAGTTCTTCAACGAGGTTTACGTTAACCAATACTGGAAGCGCTTCGGATTCATGTGCGACTGGAGGCGCTTCACCTCCACGGTCAGGCCGGAC
>Ga0302243_1002145_pt1 | contig 11793 bp, 9 predicted proteins | sample AAG_UR_Met_MG_FD_193514 | JGI IMG/M metagenome (GOLD analysis project Ga0302243, IMG submission 193514) | Enriched activated sludge microbial communities from anaerobic digester in WTTP, New Holstein, Wisconsin, United States - AAG_UR_Met | ecosystem: Engineered > Bioreactor > Anaerobic >...
CGAGGGTGCGATCCTCTCCACGTGGAACGCCATGATCGCCGACCAGACCACTGTGGACAACCGGGAGATGGCCTTCTCCATGTCCTTCATAGTCAACGGCGCGCTAGTTGGACTGGGGTTCGCACTTCCGTTCGCCTTCCCTTTCATCATGGAGGTCGGGGGTTGGACGTCAGAGCAGATGCACTCCTGGGCCTTCATGCTCCTGGGCTTTGTCACCCTGATATCGCCGGTCACCGTGCATCGCCTGCTCAGGAATTATAACGACACCGCGCCTTCGGCCAGACTGCGGCGGGGGAGCTTCCTCAAGGAAAGGAGCAAGAAGACCCTGCTGCGCTTCTCGGTGAACAACACCCTCATCGGTCTGGGAGCCGGTTTGATAATACCTCTGATACCCACCTGGTTCTTCCTCCGCTACGGCATCCCGGACTCCTATTCCGGGCCGTTGCTGGCCTTGTCCTCCCTTTCAATCGGAGTGGCGGCCATCTTCAGTCCCCGCCTTGCCCATCGCTACGGGCAGGTCCCGGCCATCGTCATGACCCAGGGCTTCTCCACCATATTCATGCTGGCCATACCCTTCATGCCCGGGGCCGTCTGGGCCGGGGCGGTATACCTCATCCGCTCGGCCATGATGAACATGGCCGGACCGATCATGGACTCCTACCTCATGGGCATCGTGGACAAGGAGGACCGCGGTCTGGCCAGCGCCATCAACTCCATAGTGTGGAGGGTCCCGAACAGCGTCACCACCGTGATCGGAGGGGCCATGTTGGCCGCCGGTTATTTCGCAATGCCCTTCGTATTGGCCGCCCTGATATACCTGGGCGCGGTGACCGCCTTCTGGTTCAACTTCCGGAACATCAAGGTGAATGACGAGGCGCCCTCGCCCTGACCGAGGCAAAGTTATATTTCCTGACAAGGACAAGATATCAATGGGGGCAACCATGGGCGTATACATCGTGTTATCCAAGCTGACCCAGGAGGGTTGGAAGACCTTGAAGAGCCGGCCGGAAAGGCTGAAAGAGGTGAACAATGAGATCACCAGGATGGGGGCTAAGGTGCTGGATCAGTACGCCCTGCTGGGAAAGTACGATTTCATAAGCATTCTTGAGGCGCCGGACCTGGAGACGGTGAGCAGGGTCATGGTGTCCCTGGCGTCCCGGGGGACCCTGGAGACGACGACCATGGCCACGATCCCCATCAACGAATTCATCAAGGCCCTCAAGTAGATCATTTCCTGGTGGCTATAAGGCGTTCCGCCGCGCTGGAATGAGCAATGTCTATGCGTCATACCAAACGGTACTCTTTCATAGGCTCGCTCTCCTCGGTGAAATTGTAGCGGGCCCGGTTGGAGCGGTAATGGACCAGGGCCGGCCGCTCGTCCAGGTCAGGCCTTTCCCTGAACATGCTATCGTCCCCGTAGCGAAGGGCCTGCAGGACCGACCGCTGGCATGACCTGAATATCCGGCAGCGGAGCCCGGCATGACCGAACACCAATCCTCCGCTGACATGGAAGTACACGTTCAATCTCGGCCCGGATTCGTCCAGCCACTCCGCCAGCACCTCGTCTCTCATGAAACGCGTATAGGCGACGGAGATCTGCTCCAGGTCAAAGTCCTTGCCGATGGTCAGGAACCGGTCCCCCGTACGGTCCGAATGGGTCAGGGTGTACCGGCGAGGCAGGGATAGATCGGAATGACCGTCATCCTTCAGGTATCTGACATGCACTTTCGCGGGGTCCAGGTCTGCCATGTTGAACACCTTGGGCGTTGTTGACTATTTTGTCAGTACATTGCTTATAATACTGTCGAACACGCCCCCTCCGGTCATGATGCCGAGCGCCCCCGCTCGTCTCAGGAACGATGAGATAACACCGCCTCGATCACGGCTCTTCCTTCCCACGCTCCGATCGGGTGGACCCGGTCATGGCATTTACGAAGTGGACATAGGAGTTGCGAAGGGCATCCCAGAGCAGAATGGCCGAAGCGCCTGCCAGGACCACCACGGCCAGGACCACCCATGGTGAGCCAATGAGCACCGGCGGGATGAAAGGGATTATAAGCACGAGCACCAGGATGAACATGGCGATCTCGTTAAGGTCGATGATCATCCGGTAGACATTGCGGCGGTCCCCCTCGGCTATCCTCCCGGTGAGCATGGCCCGGTCGGTGAGGACCTTGGATATCTTCCGCACATACCAGAATATGCTGGCCACGGCCGGGGATATCGCCAGCAGCATCAGGAACAGCAGGACGGCGTCCGGCAGCAATCCCAGGTCGCCGGCCAGCCCGATGATGGCGCTATCCACCTCGCTCACCAGGTTGAAGATCAGAAGGATGAGGACGATAAGCAGGTAGTCCACGAAGATGCGAGCCAGCAGGCCGCTCAGCACGTTCCGGTCCTTACCCAGCAGGTTGTTGGTCGAGGCGGCCTGCTTCACTGTGTCTATGCGGGCCAAGGCGGCCAATGCCCTCCTTGGCATAAGGTTCACCGCGCCATCAAAGGTCCGCTTCTGCACTTTGGAGAAGAGGGGAAGGGCCACCATGGTTATGAGCGCCGCTCCAATTACCGATGAGTATAGGTCCTGGGTCAGGAGCCCGGCGTCCAGGGCGATCTTGGCGATGATGAACGCGAACTCCCCCATGGCTATCAGCGAGGTGGCTATGACGAAGCCGTCCCGGGCCTTGAACCCGAACAGGTAGGTGCTGAGGGCTACGGTGACCGTCTTGCCAATCATGAACACCCCAGCAATGGCCAGGACCAGCATTATGTTGTCAAGGATGAGCCGCGGGTCTATCTGCAGGCCGATGGAGATGAAGAACACCGCCATGAAGAGCTCCTTGACCGGGATGACCTTGGCCTTGATGCGCTCGTTGTAGAGCGATACGGAGACGATGAGCCCGATAAGGAACGGCCCGATGGCGATGGAAAGCCCGATAGAGGAGGAGATCAGGGCCATGGTGAAGGCCATCCCCACCGCCACGATGAAGACGATCTCCGAGGGGTAACGGTCCCCCAGGCGGTCCATGAGCTTGGGGATGGCGGCGATACCGAGCATTATGGTGAGGCCGAAGAATATGATCAGCCCGATCACCATGTTGATGGTGGAGCCCATGGCCGGCGAATCGCCGGCCAGCAAGGGCGCCGCCAGAGAAAGGATGATGACCTGGCCCACGTCCTCGAATACGGTGATGCTGATGATGGCGGTGGTCTGTTCCCCGATGATGCCCTTGACACTGTGGAGAACCCCCACCACCACCGCGGTGCTGGTTCCGGATATGATGGCACCCAGGAAGATCGAGGCAGTGGTCCCCAATCCCAGGGCCATCCCGGCCAGGTATCCCACCACTACCATGAGGGTCATCTCCAGCGAGACGATCAGCACCAGCCGCGAGCCCACCCGGCGGAGCTTGGAGGCGCTCTGCTCCATGCCTATCCAGAACATTAGCAGGACGATCCCAAGGTTGGAAAGTATCATGACCGTGGTCTGCTCCACCCAGAGCTGGGGGAACATGGTCGGGCCCAGGATGATCCCGGCGGTCAGGTAGCCCAGGATGGGCGGCATCTTGATCCGCACGAAAATGATGGAACAGACGCCGGAGATGACCATGAGCAGGGTCATGTCCAAGATCACCCTCAGCTCCGCGTCCATGCTATTCAGAAAATGGGCAAGTTATTAAAGGCTTTTTTTTCGGTCCGCCCATCTTTCCGACCGTCGGTCTTTCCTCAACCACTCATTGCACAGCTCGGCCCATTCGCACTCACCGCATACTAGGCGGATATCGTCAAGCCCCCGCAAGCGTTCCTCCACTCCCCTCAGCAAGGGTCCGGCCGAAAAGGACCCCCGCTCTGGAAGGTCCAAGAAAAGGGCTGCGGACCGGTCCTTCTCCAACACTGAAACGTGGTCCTTGCACAGGCCGCGAACGGCGTTGGGGCATTGTGAGCAGATATCGTCGCAGCTCATGCCAACGGTCACAATCAGATCGTCCGAGCATCGTAGGTTGGAGACCACCTCCTCCATGTTGGCCACGAAACGCTGATCATATCCCCGTCCACCGAAGGTGCGGGTGCACAGCAGATGATGATGGCGAAGCCTGAGCTCTTTCATTTGCGACCTGACATATGAACCCACGCCTATTCAACATTGGCCGTCAGAGCGACTCGTCATCCTCTAGCTGGCACACGACCTGGGCCAGCTTACCGGCGTTCTCCCTCCACAGGTGAATGGAATCCGCCACCGGGGGGGCCTTCCCTATCGGTATGGCCTTCACCTTGATCATATCGATGAGGCGGTCGTAATAGTTCACCAGATCGTAGATCATCCAGTTCTGAGCTCTTATGGCCTCCAGGTTCCCTACGGTCATGAGCTGTTCCAGCCACACCAGTTCCTTGTCCATGTTCTTGAAGGCCACGCCCATTGCTGCGGCATGGCCCACCTCGTGACCGACATCATAGAAGCTCTTCATGTCCAGGGCGGTCATCAGTCTACGCAAATCCCTTCTGGTCGACCGGCAGATCTGTATGGCTTGGTCGAGGTCCACAGGAACCACCCCTATGCTAATAACTAGCGGGTGGCGGGTAATCTAACTTTCGCTGCGCAACTCCTAGGGGCGATTGCATGACATTCGCGACTTGGAACGGTCAGGACCGCTGTTCATCAGGTATCCGCCGAAGCCGATGGCCCATATCATGTTGGCGTAGGCTACCCATCTCTCCATCCCTCCTTCGCCCAGAGGTCCGAACGGTCCGTTCCTCCATACCACGGAGAAGAGCACCAGGGATACCAGGCTGATAGTTCCCAAGGCCAGGGATATGTGCTTGAACGGTGGATCGGCGGTCCTTCCGGCCATGAGCGCGGTAAAGGCTCCCCCGCCGAAGGCCATCAGGGCTGCGATGTAGTGAGGCGTTCCTGTGTAAACAGGAAAGATGCCAACGCCGACACCGCCCACGCCCATGAGGAATGCGGGAACGGTGACCGATCGGGTGAGCCCCGCATGGCGAAGGAGGATGGCCGTCAAGGAGTACATGACCCCGCCCACTATCATGGCCGCGTTGAATATGGTGGCCGAGGGTTCCCTCCAGGCCAGGTCGCTGATGGTGTCCTCTCCGGTATGATACCCCGGATAAAGTGCCTCCCCGGTGATTATTCCCATCAGCACAATGAAGGCGGCCACCATGATCAGGGCCCCGGCGGTCCTTCGGGCCCAGCAAGGGTCCTTGTCGAACAATCCCATTGGTTCTGAGATTATCGGCCACGTTATTAGCCAGTTGCGGTTCCACGTTCAAAAGCCAAACGGGAAAATATCCATGGCGGGTGGGGACCCGATAAAGGTCCGCGAACGCCCCTTCCCGACAATGAGCAAGGAGAGGCCCGAGGGACGCCAAGAGCGTTACCGGGGATCTTACGAAATGCGATGATGTCATTGCCAAAACAAGGATAGTGTACACCAGACCAGAGCGACCGTTGCCGCTGCGGCGGACAAGGCATGTCCTTTTTTAAAACAAGGCCCCCCTCTCAGGCTCAAGGCGGTCGCGCCCGTAAGGACGGTCGTTACAACTAAGATCGTGGCAACGAACAATGGCCATGCCAGTTCGGACGGGGTCTCAGTCACCCCGGTCATGAACACGACGAGGGTGGCGCAGAAAATCAGTCCCGCAACAGCCACTCCCAGTAAAAGGTGGCCGGTCCTCCGGGCCAGGGCCGGTCCGAGCAGCGTCAGCAGCGCGGCGATCGAGGCGGCCAAGGCTGCGGGTGCCAGGACGGCGAGGAACGAATGGGCCTGTTCGCTCTTGGACGTCGCGCCTGAGGAGATGGATATGGTGACCATGCCTCCATCGTCCGGCATGGTCGCCGGATCGAACACCCCGCCTATGGCCCACATGACCACGATCTCGCCGGCCAGGGGGATATCCTTATCGTATGGGTCTCCTGTGGAGAGCGGCCTGCTGAACTCGATCGTCGTCCAGCCCTCCCGGACCGCTCCCGCCGACCCCAGGATGTCATCGGTCCCGCCCAGGTCGGTATCCATGACCACCGGACCGAACTGCCCGGTGGAGTATGCGTCAACGATGAAAGCGTTCCCCGTCCCATTGACCCAGCCGACGACCAGGTCGGCGCCCTTCATCAGGAACTCCGGGTCGAAGCCCACGGAAAGGTATCCGTCGGTGACGGCGCTCATGGCGAAAAAGATGGTATCGCCCTCAACCTGCCAGCGAAGAAGGAAGTCGCCTCCGGAAAGATCAACGGCAAGCCCGTACTCGCCTTCGGAGATCTCGCCATCCATGACCGGCGATGATGGCGTTCCCACTGCCAATCCACAAAAGGGGATGGGGCAGAACATCAGCAAGGCGGCCAATGCAGCTGCGGCCAAACTTAGCGCTTTCATCACATCCCCTCCCGACGGACCATCTCATCGACCCCGCCCGGAAATGTTCTAGCTAGATTCAGGTTAAAAATAACTTCCCATGCTCAGGAATGATGTTCAGAATCCCTTCATCCGCAGTCTGGCCCGCAACTCCTCGATCAGCTCTTTCTCGAAGTAGTTGAAGTAGGCGAAGGACACCAGGCCGGAGACTATGAACAGGGTGAGGGAGTAGCCGGCCAGCCTCCATACTATCACGTCGGCCCCGATCTCCTGCACCGCCAGGCGTATTATCAGGAACAGGGTGCCCAGGGCGACCACCGTCTGCATCATCCTGGTCCGGGCGCCTTTGTACAGGAAGAAGTCCTCCCGCATGCCGTCCACGCGCGCTCCCAGCGCCTCCAGGGTGGACCAGGGAAGGATCATGAGCGGGACCAGGATGGAGGTGATGGACACCAGGCTGAAGGTCTGGCTGAAGCTCATGGACTGCAGGAGCACCGGATTGAGGCTTATATACACGGCAAGCAGCATTCCCAGGACCAGCTGCCACACCATGGCCTGGATGAAGCGGGTCTTGGCCGCCTTCCCGTCCAGGGGCTGGGGGTCCAGGTGCAGGGTGGTAGGGTCCAGGGCCTTAGGCAGGGCCACGGTCCACCCCCCGGCCATGGCCAGCAGGCCGTCCTTCCGGGTGAAGCTGACCGTGCGAAGGTTTTGAAGGAAACGAGGCACCGACCAGCGCAGAAGCTTCGCCAGGAACCACATGGCGCTGCAGGCCGCGGCCAGCATCGCCAAGGCCAAGATAAAGAATACTATCCACAGCACCAGCAGGGAGACGACCGCCCCCAGGGGGGTGAAGAGGTCGAACCCTTCCAGGATGAGCTCGGCGTCACCAAGGTATATGCTGGGCAGAACGAACAGGGAGAAAATGAAGGACAGTGCGGAGAGCCAGCCGATCACCCTGCGGAAACGGACCCGGCCCTGTTTTCGCACCCGGTTCAGCACGGCCACCCCGTGCAGGAAAAGGAAGGCCACGACGATACCGAAGGCGCCGGACAACCAGACCACAGCCCCTTCCTCCCAGGTCTCGGAGACGACCACCTGCAGAAGCCATACGGTCAACACACCTATGATGACGGCCCACAGGTCCAGCCGGTCGATTCGGCGAAGAGACGGTCTCATTGTCGAGGGATGATTAATCCTTCTTCATTAATAAAAAAATCTGTGGGATGCCGTCAGTCCTCGAGCATGGAAAGGTCGCCGGTGTCGTGCCCGCCCTCCTTGGCCTTCAAAACCCGACGCATGATCTTGCCAGAGCGCGTTTTCGGCAGGGCCTCCACGAACTCAATCTCCCTGGGGTACGCGTAATAGGCCAAGCGAACGCGGACAAAGTTGGTTATGTCCTCCTTCAAACGGTCCGAAGGTTGGTTTCCCGGGCGCAGGACGATGAACGCCTTCACGATCTCCCCGCGCAGTTCGTCCGGTTTCCCGACCACGGCGGACTCGGCCACCGCCGGATGCTCGATCAGTGCCGATTCCACCTCGAAGGGACCGAGCCTTTCCCCCGAGGTCTTGATCACATCGTCGGCCCGTCCCAGGAACCAGATGTAACCATCATCGTCCTTGTAGGCCTGATCTCCCGAAGCGTACCAGCCGGGGACGTAGAAGTACTCCCGATACTTGGTGACGTTCCCCCATATCCCGGTCATCATGGACGGCCAGCCAGGGCGAAGGGCAAGGAACCCCTCCTTTCCCGAGGGCAGTTCCATCCCGTTCTCGTCCACGATAGCGGCGACGATGCCGGGGACAGCCTTTCCCATAGAGCCCGGCCGCACGGTCATGCACGGGAAGTTGGCGATGCACGGCGCCCCCGTCTCCGTCTGCCACCAGTTGTCGTGGATCCGGCGTTTCAGGACCTCCATTCCCCAACGGACCACATGCGGATTCAGCGGCTCGCCGGCGGAGCACATATGACGGAGCGAGGAAAGATCGAACTCCCTCACTACCTCGTCTCCGGCCTTCATGAGCATCCTCAGCGCAGTGGGTGCGGTGAACCACACGGTGACCTTGAAGCGGTCTATCAACGAATACCAGGATCGGGCGTCGAAGCGGCCCTCGAAGGAGATTATGGTAATGCCGAGATACCATGGCCCGAATATGCCCATGGACGTCCCGGTGACCCAGCCGGGGTCGGCCGTGCACCAGAATACATCGCCCTCGCGCAGGTCGGAAACGTATTTGGCACCGGACAGCTGCTGCACCATGGCCCGGTGCGGAAGCACCACACCTTTGGGCTTTCCAGTGGAACCGGAGGTGTAATGGATGATGTACGGCTCGTCCGGCCGCATGTCCTCGGTCATGAAGTCCGGGGAACCCGAATCAAGGAGCTGGGCATAGGGGACGGTGTCCGCCGGGCAGTTGTCACCGACGCACACCACCACGGGGGCGGGCGAGGTGTCCTTGAGCACCGGAGATATCCTCTCAAACAGATAGGGAGAAGTGATGATCGCCGACGGGGCGCCATCCTGCAGGCGGTCCTTGACGGCCTCCGGTCCCAGGGCTGAGAACAAGGGGCAGGCGATGGCGCCCAGCTTCGCTATCCCGATGATCGAAATGAACAGCTCGGAGCGGCGGTCCAGGTAAACGAACACGCGGTCCCCTCTTTTGATCCCCATCTGGCGCAGTCCGTCCGCGAACTTGCTGGACGAAGTTGAGATGTCGCCGAAGGTGAGGGAATGCACTTCCCCACCGGCGCGCACGGAATGGATGGCCACCTTTTCCGGGTGCTCCCGGGCGTGGCGGTCCACCGCCTCCGCGGCCACGTTGTAAGGACCGCCGCGGGACCAGTCGAACTCACCGTTCAGGGATGACCAGTTGAAAGCATGGTACGCTTCCTGATGGTCCCTCAGGTTGCCGGTTCCGGTCGGTGGTATCTCCTCTGCCATCTGTCCGCTTCCGTGGCTTGCGGGTTAACAGTATTACCGTATAAAATCTAACAGGTCGAGCTTCGGGCGAGCAGAATGAATGTTCAAACGGTCGATGATTGGATTAATGAAGTGTTGGTGAGAGGAGGCACAAAGTAGTCCAGGAGAACGGATGGCCTGGGGCTGGACCTTGGGGCCTCGGTCTCTTGGCAGCGACCTTGCACCGAGGCGCCTGAGCGCCCCTGGACCGCCATTTATAATACACCATCCCGTGAGTAGTATCACACATGAAGGAAGGCGGTCCCTCCACCCCCTGCCGCAAAGGGGTATCCGTGCTCGTCCTTTTTCTCATGATCACATCGGCCATCGTTCTTCTTCCAGAACCCAACGGGGCCGAGGCGCGCCCTCCCCTGGCCAGGGGCAACGACGGTTGGGGGCTGGAGGTCATAGACGAGGAGGGGGCGGTGGGGATCAGCAACTCCATCGCCATAGACCAGCTGGGAGCGGTCCATGTGGTATATTCGGACAGCACGAACCATCACCTTAAGTACGCCACCAACTCCGGAGGCCGGTGGAACGTCACGGTGATCGATGACGACGGCACGACCGGCAGCGGCAGCTATTGCTCGATAGCCCTGGATTCCCGTGGGATGGTTCATGCCAGCTACTACCTGAACGGACAGCTGGCGCACATCACCAATGCCGGAGGCGCTTGGACGAGGGAGATCGTGGATAAAGGCGGGGTCGGAAAGTTCACGGACATCGCTGTCGACGAGGGGGGCAAGGTCCACATATCCTATTTCGATCACCTCAATGAGGACCTACGGTACGCCACCAACGCCGGAGGCGATTGGGAGAACACAACGGTCGACAGCGCTGGGGGCGTGGGGATGCATACCTCCATCGCCCTGGATGCCGAAGGCCATGCCCACATCTCCTATTTCGATGATACGAACTCGGACCTGAAGTACGCCACCAATGCCGGCGGCTCTTGGGCCGTCTCTGAGGTGGACGACCAGGGGACCGTGGGGGAAGGCACGTCCATCGTCACCGATCAGGAAGGTGCCGCCCACATCGTTTATTTCGATTCCTCCAACTGGGACCTCAAGTACGCCAACAACTCCGGGGGGAGCTGGGTGGACACGGCCATCGATGACGGCTCAGGTGTTGGCCAGTACGTCTCGCTGGCCATCGATCCCCGGGGGACGCTTCATTTCACGTACACGGACATCACCGCCCAGGCCCTGAAGTACGGGACGCTCGGCAAGGGGCTGCTGACCTTGGTGGAGGTGGACCACCTCACCAACATCGGGCTGACATCCCTGGCCGTGGATGAGGACGGGAACGCCCACATCACCTACAACCACGCCAACCGGAACGACCTGCTCTACGCCACAAACGACCTCTGGTACCGGGAAACGGTGGACGATGCGCCGGGGGCCGGCGAGGGCTGCTCCCTCGCCCTGGACGACCGGGGGGTCGCGCATATCGCCTACTATGATTCTGTCGCCGGGAGCCTGCGGTACGCCAACAACGCCGGAGGGAGATGGAATACGGAAACGGTCGACTCGACGGGCGACGTGGGGGCGCAATGTTCCCTTGCTGTCGACGCCACCGGGCGGGCGTACATAGCCTATTGCGATCTATGGAGCAACAATCTGAAGTTCGCCACGAACGAGGACGGCGGATGGGCTGTCGCCACCCTCTTCTCCACGGTGAACATATCCGAACCGGCCATTGCCCTCGATTCCAATCGGAAGGCCCACATAAGCTTCTACCTGGATGACTCCAAGGACCTGGGCCACGGCACCAATGCCGACGGGGATTGGGCGTATGAACTGGTGGACAGTAACCCCTGGGACTCAGGGCAGTATTCCGATGTGGTTATTGATGATGACGACAAGGTCCACATCAGCTACTACAACGCCCAGGATGGGGAGGTCAGGTACGCCAGCAACAAGGACGGCACCTGGCACCACTACCAGGTGGACGCTTCCGGGATAACCGGGACGCACACCTCCATCGACCACCGGGAGAATGGATGGATCTACATCGCCTATTATGATATCAGCGACGCCGATCTTCGAATGGCGATCGGCTGGGACGACTTCTGGATACCGGTGACGCACGACTCCCAGGGTGACGTGGGCATGTTCGCCTCCCTGGTAGTCGACAAGGACGGGGGCGGGTGCATTGCCTATTACGACGCCACAAACGGCGACCTGAAGTACATTGAGGGTGCCGGTGACGAATCAAGGATCAGCAGGGTGGACTCGGCCGGGAACACCGGTCTGAGCTGTTCCCTGGCGCTCGATTCGGCGGGCATGGCGCATATAGCATACTACGACGCCACCCAGGCGGTCCTCAGATATGCCACCAATTCTCCGTGGCGGTCGGAGCTCGTGGACCCCTACAGCGATGTCGGGATGTCCAACTCGATGGCCCTGGACGCCGATGGCCATGCGCACATGTCTTATTACGACAACACCGGGCACGACCTGAAGTATGCCACC
>Ga0302243_1002154_pt1 | contig 11740 bp, 10 predicted proteins | sample AAG_UR_Met_MG_FD_193514 | JGI IMG/M metagenome (GOLD analysis project Ga0302243, IMG submission 193514) | Enriched activated sludge microbial communities from anaerobic digester in WTTP, New Holstein, Wisconsin, United States - AAG_UR_Met | ecosystem: Engineered > Bioreactor > Anaerobic >...
ATTCTCTCGGAGCCTGAGGCGCGCCGCGGCGAGCGCGCCCTTGACGGCGTCGCACACTCGCTCAGCGTTCTCGGCCGTGTCGGTGACTGCCACCCCGCTCAAGGTGAGCTCCTTGTCGAGTCGGGCCTGCATCGCCACACGCTGGATGGTGCCGCCGGCGCCGAGCACCGAGCGGATGGTGTCGGCATGCTCGCCGTCGACCTGGGGGGAGGCGGTGGCGACACCCTGGCGAAGCTGGTCCGGGACCGCAGCCACCAACCAGAACGGGGCGCGCACGTCGATGTGCCCAGCGGCGACGGCACCGCTCACCAGGGTGCGACGCGTGGCTGAGCCAGCCAGGGCGGTGCGGACGGCAGCCTCGTCGCCGGCGATCAGCAGCTCGGCCGACGGCATTGCGACGGCACCTCTTCCGTCCTCGTCCCGGCCGAGGAAAAGCGTGACCCCGCCGAGCGTCTCCGATACCGCACCGCGAGCGTTCATGGCGGCCTGCAGGCTGGCGGGATCGTATCGACCAGCGAGCAGCGCCAGGGCATGGCCCTCCTGTTCCTGTGCGTTGCCCGCGACGATCATGAGATCGACGTCGCGCAGCGGGTCGAGCCCGGCGTCGCGCAGGAACCGGTGCAGGTCGGAGTCGATGCCGGTCCAGGCGGCCTGGTGCTCGATGATCCATCCTTGCACGAACGGATGGGCTCGAAACGCTGCCACGTCCACGGCCATGACCACCTGGGCGTCGGTGGGCACCCAGCGCAGCAGCTCGGTCGGTGTCGGCGCCGCGGTGACGGCGGATGCTGTCACCAGCAGCAGGACCAAGGCGAAACGAATGGTGGCTCGCATGTGGACCTCCTAGTAGCTCCGGCGTTGAAAGACCGCGACCGCGGCGGCGAGACAGCCGAGGCCGAAAACGAGTGTGGTGGCGAGCGCCGTCACCGACAGCTCGCCCTTGCCCATGACGAGCTGCACGACGTCTCGGCCGAGCTCGACGCTTTTGGGGAGCAGCCAGTACAGACCGTGCACCGTCCAGGCTGCGAGACGCGAGTCGGCGACGGCGGCGATGTGGTCGTGGGCCGCGAGCGGCATGGCGAGGACGTAGATCGCATACGGCAGCATGATCGACAACGGCGTCGAGCCCGAGAGCACACCGATCAGGTACATGAACCCGAGGTAGGAGCAGAACACGAGAGCGATCATCCCGCCCGCGGCCAGCAGGCGCAGGTTCCACACCCCGGTCTTGAGCGAGATGATGAGGAAGACGCCTCCGCATAAAAACGCCAGGTTGGCGAGCACGAGCGTGACGGCGCCGACGAACCGTCCGAGCAGCAGGGCCGGCCGGCTCACCGGGCGGGAGAGGTAGAGGTCCACCGTGCCACGGTGCACGAGGTTGGGGACCTGGGAGCCGGTGGCGAACACGGCGAGGAAGATCCCGAGCCCGTACAGCATCGCCGCGAACGCCGACTCGCCGGTGGTGACCACGGTCTCGATCGGCGTCCCACCCGGCAGGTCGAAGGCCCGACCGAACAGCGACCCAGCGGCCAGCGTGCCGTCGACGATATCGAGGTTGAGAGCGAACGTCAGCATCAGCATGAAGAGAGAGGAGACGATGACAAAGCCGAGCAACGTGTAGCGCGCCAGCGCTTCCCGCCAGGTGTCGACGACCAGTGCCCAGACCTTCATGCCCCACGCTCCTCGCGTACGAGCTCGATGAAGACGTCCTCCAGCGCCGCCCGCTGGGGAGTCACCTCGGCGATCAGCAGCCGCTGGGAGCGCAGCTCGTCGAGCAGGTGGTTCAGGGTCGGGAGGTCCGGCACCGCGACCTCGATGTGGCCGTCGAGCGTCACGGCGCCGAACCGGGCGAGCAGCTCCAGCGGAGCATGCTGCCGCTCCTCCAGTCGGATGCGGAAGCGCTGGCTCGGATGCGTGAGGTCGTCGACACCCGCCTCGCGCAGCAGCCGTCCCTGGTGCAGGATCGCCACCCGATCGCAGGTGCGCTCGACCTCGGAGAGCAGGTGCGAGTTGATGAAGATCGTCGTGCCGGCGGCCTTGGCATCGAGCAGCACGTCGCGGATGTGGCGCCGGCCGACCGGGTCGACTCCGTCCGTGGGCTCGTCGAGGAACAGCACCTCCGGCTCGTCGAGCAACGCGCAGGCGAGCCCCAGGCGCTGGGTCATGCCCTTGGAGTAGCGGGAGATGCGGTCGCCACCTCGGTCGGAAAGGCCGACCAGCGCCAGCAGCTCGCGTGTGCGCCGGCCAATCGTCGCCTCGTCGAGCCCGGCCAGGCGTCCGAACAAACGCATCGCTGCCTCCCCCGACAAGTAGCCGGGAAACCGGTGCCCCTCGGGCAGGTAGCCGACCCGGCGCCGGGCCCGCGCCCGCACAGGCTCCATCCCGCGCACGGTGACGCGGCCGGAGGTGGGGTGAGCGAGACCGAGGAGGATCTTCACCAGCGTCGTCTTGCCGGCGCCGTTGGCCCCCAACAGACCGAAGGCCTCGCCCTGACGCACCTCGAACGAGACGCCGGCAAGCGCCTGCACCCGCCGCCGCCACGAGCGAAACTCCTTGCTCACCTCCTCGACGCTGATCACGGTCACGGCCTCGCCCACACGAGCTACTACGTATGCGGCCTTCGGTGGGTTCGGACCGGCGTTTTCGCTACCGCTCGGGCCCCAGGCCCGTACCCCAGGTGTCGCGGCCACCATCGGCAGGAAGTGGTCGTCGGGTGGCGCCCGACCCCGACGCGCGGTACGATGCGCGTCCTGGGAAACGCCCCGGACTGGAGCGAGTCGATGAGCCTTCCACCCCATGACGTACTCAACCTCGACCTGGCTGCGGCCGGCGCCCGCCGGATCGCCTGGGCTGACCAACACATGCCGGTGCTGGCCTCGATCCGCCAGCGCTTCGAACGGGAGAAACCTCTCGCCGGACAGCGTCTGGCGGCCTGCCTGCACGTCACGACCGAGACCGCCAACCTCATGCGCACGCTGGTGGCAGGAGGCGCCGAGGTGCGGCTGTGCGCCTCCAACCCCCTCTCCACCCAGGACGACGTGGCGGCCGCACTGGTCGCTGCGCACGGGATCCCCACCTTCGCCGTCAAGGGCGAAGACAACGCCCGCTACTACCGGCACATCCGGGCGTGTCTCGAGTTCTCCCCGACGATCACCATGGACGACGGGGCCGACCTCGTGACGTCGCTGCTGTTCGTCGCCCGCGGGGAGCTCGACGGCGTGCACCCCGAAATCCGCGCGTTCGCCGAGGCGCTCGGGCCCGCCGGGCGCGAGTCGCTCATCGCCGGCGTGATCGGCTCCACCGAGGAGACCACCACCGGCGTCATCCGTCTGCGCGCCATGGAACGCGACAGCGTGCTGCGTTTCCCGGTCATCGCCGTCAACGACTCGGACACCAAGCACCTGTTCGACAACCGGTACGGCACCGGGCAGTCGACCATGGACGGCATCATCCGCGCCACCAACCTGTTGATCTCGGGGCTGACGGTCGTCGTCGCCGGGTACGGCTGGTGCGGGCGCGGCGTGGCGATGCGGGCGCACGGCTTGGGGGCGCGTGTCGTCGTCACCGAGATCGACCCGGTTAAAGCACTCGAGGCGGCGATGGACGGTTGGCAGGTCATGCCGATGGTGGAGGCCGCGCGAATCGGCGACGTCATTGTCACCGTGACCGGCAACACCAGGGTGCTGACGCCAGCGCACGCGCCGCTGTTCAAGAACGGCGCGGTGCTTTGCAACTCGGGGCACTTCGACGTCGAGATCGACATCCCAGGGCTGCGCGCGCTGGCCGTGGACCGCTGGGAGGCGCGGCCGTTCGTCGAGGCGCTCAAGCTCGCCGACGGGCGGGTGATCCACCTCCTGGCCGAGGGGCGGCTGGTCAACCTGGCGGCGGCCGAGGGCCACCCCGCGGTGGTCATGGACATGTCGTTCGCCAACCAGGCGATGGCCGCCGAGCACCTGGTGCAGCGTGCGGGCTCGCTGCGACCGCAGGTCTTTCGGCTGCCGGAGGAGCTCGACAAGGGGATCGCGGCGCTCAAGCTCGAGACGATGGGCCGCAGCATCGACGTGCTGACCGCGGAGCAGGAGGCGTACTTGGCTTCCTGGCGCGAAGGAACCTGATCCACCCGGTGGCGAGCGACCAGCCACTCGGCAACGGCGGGCGTGGAAGCGAAAGGAGGAGGCATGAGAAGGATATCTGTGGCAGCAGTGGCAGTAGCGTTCCTGGTGGTTGGGGCGGCGTACGGGCAGCCGACACCGGCCGAGCCGACGGCCCCCCCGTCTGGGAGCGAGAAGGAGGGAGGCAAGGTGATCACGACCGAGAGTGGGCTCCAGTACGAGGACCTGGTCGTCGGCACCGGCTCGCTCGCCAAGGCCGGGCAGACCGCCGTGGTGCACTACACCGGTTGGCTCGTCGACGGCACCAAGTTCGACTCCTCGGTGGGCAAGCAGCCGTTCGAGTTCCCGATCGGCGGCGGCAGGGTCATCAAGGGGTGGGACGAGGGCGTTGCCGGGATGCACATCGGCGGCAAGCGCAAGCTGACGATCCCTGGCAAGCTGGCGTACGGTGAGCGCGGGTACCCCGGCATCATCCCTCCCAACGCGACGCTCATCTTCGAGGTGGAGCTGCTCGCGCTGCGCTGACGTCCCAGCTTGCGAGCCGCAGGGATCGTTGCCTCCTGCTGGTCGCCAACGCCGCGGGCGGCGACCACCGGTCGCGCGTCCGATCTTCGACCAGGCGGGAGGCGGTCAGTCGCGAAACGCGAACTTGCCGAGGACCGTGCCTTTGGCGTTGACGAGGGTAACGGCGAGCGAGTGGTCACCACGCTCCTCGGTCGGGCTGGTGAAAACCAGCACGTAGTGGCCAGCGAGAGCGCCTTCGATGCGGGTCACGGCCTGGTCGGGGAAGTTGTTGGTCTTGACGTAGAAGCCCCCCGTGTCCTCGGCCACCCGCTCGAGCCCGACCTCGAGGGTGTGGTAGTCGGCGTCGGTGACGTCGATCGAGTAGACGGAAACACGGCCGTTCGAGAGGTGGTAGCGCGCCCTGGCGTAGTCGGCGCCCATCCACACCCGGCGGTTGGAAAGCGTGCCCAGCCCCCACCCGAAAAACACCAGCGACTTGTTGCCCGGGAGCTTCTCGAGCGCTTTGGCCAGCACGAGGAGGCCCTTTTCCGGCGTGCCCGCCTCCTTCGCCGCCCGGAAGTCGAAGTGCGTCGCGAGAGAGGGGAACTCGCCCGGCGGCAGGCGGTCCACCTTGCCGGAAAGGATGGCGTCGTGGATCGCGCTCTTGACGATCTCACGGCTGGTCGTGAAGTCCACGCGCAGCTTCAGGTGCGAGTCGTACGACACGACCGCCACGTAGTCCTCGGGCTTGAGCCCTTCGAGGACCTTGACAGCGCGGCCCTTCATCCGCATGTGGCCGGTCAAGCGGACGCCCTGGAACCCGGCTTGGAAGAAGAAGACGACAAGGCGGCCCTTCGGAGCGGCCTCGACGCCCGCCTGTGCTGCGACCTCTGGCGCCAGACCCTCGGCGTAGGGCTCGGTACCCTCGATCCACTCAACGCTGTCGAGCAGCGCTGGGAGGCCGTCCACGAACACCCGGAAGTTGTCGGCCGTCAGGCCGCGGATGGCCTGACCCTTGCCGTCGACGACCCGCACGTCAGCCATGACCCGCCGGACCACGACCTCGGCCGAGTACGTCGGCAGCGGCGTCGGCGTCTGCGCCACCGCCGCCGAGACGGCGAGCCCGCCGAACATGAGAGCCCACGCAGCCTTCGCGGCTCCCGGTGGCATCCTCACGTTCTTCCACCCCACGCCAGCTCCTCCAGATCCACGTTACCACCGGAGAGGATGATCCCGACGCGCTGGCCGGCCAGCTCCAGCCCGCCCTCGAGCAGTGCCGCGAGCGGCACCGCCGAGGAGGGCTCGACGACGATCTTCATGCGCTCCCACACCAGGCGCATTGCCGCCACGATCGCCTCCTCGGACACCGTGACGATCCCCCGTACGTGCCGCTGGATGAGCGCGAAGGTGCGCGTCCCGAGCGAGGTGCGCAGCCCATCGGCAACGGTGCGGGGGTCCAGGCTCGGGACGATATGGCCCACCTGTAGCGAGCGGAAGGCATCGTCGGCGGCCCGTGGCTCGACACCCCACACCGCCGTGTGCGGGCAGTGACCGGAGACCGCGAGCGCGGTGCCCGAGAGCAGCCCACCGCCGCCCACCGGCGCCAGGATCGCGTCGAGACCGTGGACCTCCTCGCACAGCTCGAGCGCCGCCGTGCCCTGGCCGGCGATCACGCGCGGGTCGTTGTATGGGTGCACGAAGGTGGCGCCGGTCACGGCCACGACCTCGGCCAGCGTGGCCTCGCGCGCGGCCAGCGTGGGTTCGCACTCGATGACGTGGGCGCCGTAGGACGCCACTGCCGCCTTCTTGACCGCTTTGGAGGTGCGGGGCATGACGACGTGGGCAGGGATGCCCCGCCGGGCCGCCGCCCAGGCGAGCGCTGCGCCGTGGTTGCCGGAGGAGTGGGTGGCGACGCCGCGCGCCGCCTTCTCGTTGGAGAGCGACAGGACCGCGTTCGACGCGCCCCGCGCCTTGAACGCTCCCACCTTCTGGAGGTTCTCGCACTTGAAGAACACGTGCGCCTGGCAAAGGTCGTCGAGCGTGCGGCAGGTGAGCACCGGCGTGTGGTGGACGACGCCAGCGATCCGGGCGGCGGTGGTGACCACGTCATCGAAGGTCGGCAGGTCGTCGGGTCCGGTCACGCTCGGCTCTCCAGCCCCAGCTCAGGCGAGGCCGCAAGACGCTGCACGACGACGAGGGAGAGGTCGTCGTGCAGCGGCTCGGTGTCCGCATGCGCGTCGAGCGCGGCGAGCAGCCGCGCCACCACCGACGGAGGGTCGCCGTCGGGGCGCAGGCCGCGCTCCAGGCACTCGAACCCCAGCGGCTCGCCACGGGGGCTGGCCGCCTCGGGCAGGCCGTCGCTGTACAGCAGCAGCGCGTCGTCCGGCTGCAGCACCGTCGCGTCCGCTGCGACGGTGCGGTCGAGGCGCAGCCCGAGCGGGAGCCCGCCCTGCCCCAGCTCCTCGATGGCGCCGCCGGAGCGGCGCAGCAGGGGGAACGGGTGACCGGCGCAGGCGTACGTCAGCGCGCCGGTGGACGGGTCGAGGATCCCCACGAACAGGCTCATGAACGCTCGCCGATCGCCGGTCCGGCACAGCACCCGGTTGACAAGGGAGAACACCTTCTCGGGCGCCGGATCGAGCTCGAGCGCCAGCTTGAGAACCGCCGAGGCGATCGCCATGAGCAACCCCGAGGCCATGCCGTGGCCGGAGGCGTCGCCGATCACCAGCGCCAACCTGCCATCGGCGAGCGGGATGTAGTCGTGGTAGTCGCCGCCGACCTCGTTGGCGGTGCGGGACGCGTGCGCGAACCGAAAGCCGGGCAGCTCCGGGACGGCGTGCGGCAGCAGGTCGCGCTGCAGCTCGCGGGCGACCTCGAGCTCGTCGCGCACCAGCACGCGGTCGGCGAGCTCGAGCGCCAGGAGGAAGACCATCAGCGCGAACGCGACGACGAGGTAAAGCGATGGAAAACGGATGACGACGTGGTTGAACGAGAGCTCGAGCTGGCGACTCCCGAGCCCGAGGACGAACGTCACGAGTGCCACGCCGAACAGCAACCGCCGCGGTGGCGAGAGCTTGGTCGAGAGTCCGATCAGCACGAGCTTGAGCCGTATCCATCCACGCCCGAGCGATGTCCGGGCCGCTTTCGGCTTCGCCTCGTCGCGGGTCAGCACGCGCCACACGCGCGCGGCGTCGCGGTCGAACAGCCGCTGCAGGTCCTGGCGATGCAAATCGCCCGTGTAGTGGCGCCAGAGCCGGCGCAGGTTGGAGTCTCGACGGCGTTGCGTGGGCATGAGGCTCGAGCAGGCGCTCCCTGGCGATGATACGCGTTCGCTGCTGCGGTGTTGCACGCCACCGGCGAGTGGTGGCTCCGGACCCGGCACGTCCCGCAACGACGTCCACGAACCAGGTCCACGTCCAGGTCCAGGGCTAGGCCGAAGTTCCCATGAGCTGGATAGTGTTTTGAGAGGATAAGGCATTTGGTATGAGGAGGTTGGGGTGTCTCGGCGATTGAACGATGTACCCATGTAGCGCTGTCACATATCCTTGACATATTGTGCCCTGTACACCATATTGTGACCATGTACATCGACGTGGTCCCCAACCGCACCTCGCCCCCGGCCGTCCTCCTCCGCGTCGCCACCCGACAGGGCGGCAAGATCGTCAAGCGCACCCTCGCCAACCTCTCCAACTGGCCACCGGCGCAGGTCGAGGCGCTGCGCCGCGTCCTCCGCGGTGACCGCGTGGTCGCGCCGGAGTCGCTCGTCGCGATCCAGCGCTCCCTGCCCCACGGCCACGTGGAGGCGGTGCTGTCGACGATGCGTCGGCTCGGGATGCACCGGCTGCTGGGCTCGACGCGCTGTCGTGAGCGCGACCTGGTGGCGGCGATGATCGCCGAGCGGGTGCTCCACCCCGGCTCCAAGCTGGCCACGACCAGGACGTGGCAGAGCAGCACGCTGGGACACGAGTGTGGGGTGGAGGACGCCGACGTCGACGAGTTATACCGGGCGCTCGAGTGGCTGCTCGCGCGGCAGGAGCGGATCGAGGCAAAGTTGGCCGCGCGCCATCTGCGCGAGGGAGGTCTCGCGCTGTATGACCTGTCGTCGAGCTCGTACGAGGGGACGACGTGTGTGCTGGCCCGGCGCGGTTACAACCGCGACGGGGAGAAGCTACCGTGCATCGCCTATGGGATGCTGACGAACCAGCAGGGGTGCCCGGTGGCGGTGGAGGTGTTCCCTGGCAACACCGGCGACCCGACGACGGTGCCGGTGCAGGTCGAGCGGTTGCAGCAGCGTTTCAAGCTGCAGCGGGTGGTGCTGGTCGGGGACCGGGGGATGCTGACGAGCACCAGGATCGAGGCGTTGCGGGCGCACCCCGGGTTGGGCTGGATCGCGGCGCTCCGAGGACCGGCCATCCGGGCCTTGGTGGAGTCAGGGGCGATCCAGCGCTCTCTGTTCGACGAGCGCAATCTCGCCGAGATCACGGCGCCAGCGTACCCGGGGGAGCGTTTGATCGTGTGCTTCAACCCGCGGCTGGCTGAGGACCGGCAGCGCACGCGCACGGCGCTTGTGGAGGCAACGGAGCGGGAGCTGGAGGCCATCGCTCGCATGGCGGCGCGGCGGACGCGGACGCCGTTGTCCGATGCCGAGCTCGGGGTCAGGGTGGGACGGGTCATCAATCACTACAAGGTGGCCAAGCACTTCGATATCGAGATCGACCATGGGGTGCTGCGCGTCCAGCGTCGGCAAGAGGCGATCGAGCAGGAGGCGGCACTCGATGGGATCTACGTAATTCGCACCAGTGAGCCGCAGCCGACGCTGGCGGCGCCGGAGGTGGTGCGGGGCTACAAGTGCCTCACCACGGTGGAGCGGGCGTTCCGGTGTCTGAAGGGGATGGACCTCCGAGTGCGGCCGATCTATCTCCGCGTGGAGAACCACGTCCGGGCTCACGTGCTGCTCTGCATGCTCGCGTACTACGTGGAGTGGCATATGCGCCAGGCGCTGGCACCACTGCTGTTCCACGATGAGACGTTACCCGGCGAGCGGGCCACGCGGGATCCGGTCGCACCCGCGAAGGTCTCCGCGCAGGCCCGGATCAAGAAGGCGCGTCGCACCGACGATGCTGGGCTCGCGCTCCACAGCTTCGCGACCCTCCTCCAGGATCTCGCCACGCTCTGCCGCAATACCTGCCGGCTCCTCACGCAGCCGGAGGCACCGACGTTCGATCAGCTCACCGAGCCGACTCCGCTCCACCGACGCGCGCTTGAGCTGCTCCGCGCTGTTCCCATGTACCCACACAGGTAGCCTCTGCCATGACGCTACCCATCAAAGACTTCCACTTGTAACGCCGCGGAACTTCGGCCTAGCACGGCGACGACCCGCACGCCCATCGCCTACGGCCCCGATCCCGGGCGCGGTGGCATGCCGAGCCAGGACACCCTCCCCGAGAAGGGCTCGAACGACAACGTCACCTTCACCGACCCGAGCTCCTTTGCCTGCGGCCACCTGCTCAAGAAGTACGACGGCGGCACCACGACCTTCAACTTGCGCGGTCTCAACGGCGCACTGCGGCGCGAGGTCGAGCTCAAGGCCGGGGCCTACGAGTGGGTCAAGGACTACATCTATCGCGACGGCCTGCTCCTGGCGAGCCAGCACCGCACGGAGGGCCACCAGCACTACGCGCTCTCCCACCTCGGCACGACCCGGATGCTGACCAACCGCTGCGGGGAGCGGGTCAAGCGCTACGAGCTGTTCCCCTACGGTGATACCATCAGCGCCCCGGCCAACGATACCGAGACCCGTCGCTTCACCGGCCACCAGCGCGACCTCGGCAGCCCCACCAACACCACCGACGACCTCGAGTACATGCACGCACGGTACTACGGGGTGAAGATGGGGCGGTTCGTGAGCGTGGACGCTGGGACTGCCAAGAGAGGCCTCCCCCAGAGCTGGAACAGGTACGCCTATGTGACTGGCAATCCGGTTCTCCGGTTCGACCCGGACGGACTAGCCGAGCAGTTGGCAGTATTCGTAACCTTCAGGCCAGGGGATTCTGACAACGAATACGACCTGACCAGCCTAAGGAGGGAGCTCTCGGAGGCCAATTCCAAAGGAAAGTTCCACCGGGAGATCCTCGTCTTTGCCAACGGCACTTTGTCTCCGCCCACAGTCGAGGCATTCGAAGCCAGCCTGCATATGCCTGATCGAATTACGGTCTTTCTGGGCCATGGGTCCCTCGCCGGCCTGGGGCCCTTTGAGAGTGATCGGTTCACGAAGCTCGAAGGCGTGGAGAATAGGAACAGCCTCGTCATTCTCGCTGGTTGCGATACGACCAGCTTCGTGTCTGCGATTGCCCGACCGCCCGGCACCAATCAGCTGGTTGTTGCGTTCTCTGGCGAGGTGTTCTCGAAAAAAGTGGCGAGTTTCATCGCCACGTTTTTCAAGCTGCTCAAGAAGGGGCGCGCGTACACGACTGCACTCGAACTGGCTGTCAAGCAGTGGGAATGGACAAAGCAGGACGGATTGAACTTCAGGGCGTTTGGGGACTGCGAAGCCGTCTTTGCGGCGGACAGGAGTCCCTTTCCGGGGAGGAGCAGACCATGAAATGGCATCCTGTGTTGCCCGTCGCAGCTGCAGCGCTGATGGCGTGTCTGGCATTCGAGGCTTCGTCGCAGGACAAAGGCCCAGGATCCGGGAGCCCGCCCCGGTTCAGCCGCGGCTTGGAGGACTTCGTCGCCGTTATCAAGGCTGCGTGGTTGTCTCCCCTGGGACTTGCTGGAATAACCCTCGACCTCAACACGGAGATGACCGATAGGTGTGTGGGGCTTGATATCGTCTATTTCAGCGTGCTGCGCAACGGAGGGTCCTGTGACTGGCCGCCGCAGTGTTAGCAACGGTCGGATTTTGACCCAGGGCAACGTTTGGAAACTGACCCACCCTGGCGGGTCTAAGTGTAGCTCAGCAGGGTTGTGGTTGTAGTCGTTGGTTCTCCTTTCTCTGTCCTTGTTCTTGCTTGTTCCCTCCCCCCGAGGGGGGAGGCGCCGGACGCGACGATGTCTCATTTGCGGTGCCTCGTCCGGTACGACGGTCCTTGAGTGGTGAGGATGTGACCGCGGCTGGCGAGCTG
>Ga0302243_1002173_pt1 | contig 11673 bp, 8 predicted proteins | sample AAG_UR_Met_MG_FD_193514 | JGI IMG/M metagenome (GOLD analysis project Ga0302243, IMG submission 193514) | Enriched activated sludge microbial communities from anaerobic digester in WTTP, New Holstein, Wisconsin, United States - AAG_UR_Met | ecosystem: Engineered > Bioreactor > Anaerobic >...
AGAATATGGAGACGAGGATCAGTAAAAGGGAAGCAGGCGTGATCGAGATAATCAAGGCGATCGCTGAGAACGTCGTTGACAAGAACGGGTTCACCCTTGCATGGTTGTCGCTCTCTAAGAGCGAGAAGTGCGAGATAATGAACGGGAATATCGAGCTTGAGAACGGCATGGTCGTGGAGTTCTCCAATGTCCCGCTGTTCAATAAAGCGGATGCTTTGGTCGGCCGCATCTTCATGGTCAAGGAAAGGACCGGGGATGTTCATGGTCCCAACATGTAAGGAACCCTCGGCCGCCTAGGCCCTCGGGGACACTGTCTGCGGCATCGAACGCAAAGTGCGGAAAGCGCATATCACTCCATTTCTCCCATCTGGCTAGATGGGCCGGTCAGTGCTTCTTATTAGCTATTTTCTATCCAAGAATCTGACAAGATAACAGGTGGTTTGTGTTTTATATTCGAAATAAACGGATGAAATCCCAATAAAAGGTGAGAGCGATGAACACCCTAAGCCAGTCAATGCTCAATGAGATCATCTCCGGCGATAAGACAGCGATTGTCGTCCTGGATGGAAACGAGAACGTGATATTCATGAACTCCGAGGCCGAACGTCTTTCCAGTCAATCCGACTCCACTGCCAACGGCATCCGTGCCAAGGATATCTTCAGGGGAGCATTGGGCAGATCCGACCGCCCCATCATGAGCTCCCTTTCCAACGGAAAGCCGGTCAAGACGAGGATGGACATACCGATGCCGAACGGGGAGAGCCGCCCCTATGAGGTCACTGCCAGGTCGTTCACGGAGAACGGTTCGGCCGAGACAGCTATGATCCTGTACCTCACTGCCGTTGGTGCTGATGCAGATGCTACCGAGCGGGACAAACTTAACAGCCAGGTCCAGTACCTTCGGCACATCCTCGATGCCCTCCCGTGGCCGTTGATCGCCACCGACCTGAGCAGGACGACGACGTTCCTGAACGAACCAATGCTCAAGATGGTCGAGATGGACCACGGAGAGGTAAAAAATGGAAAATGCTTTGAACTGGGTTTCCCCGCCTGCCGCACGAACGAGTGCGGGATGCTCAAGCTGAAGAACGGCGAGACGCAATCGATCGTCGAGCTGGACGGCAAGGCCACCAAGTTCGATCTGGCCTATATTCTCGATGATAAGGGAGAGAAGATCGGGCACCTGGAGGTTATGCATGATATCACTGGAGAGCTCAGGGAGAAGATGTACAGGGTGGCCTTCATTAACAGCTGTAAGAGCAACCTTGAGAAAATGTCCAAGGGCGAGCTCAACCTCGATCTCGAGCTCCCGGAACCGGACCAGTACACAAGAGCGTCCTACGAGATGTACAAGTCCATCAACGCCAACTTCACCAAGGCGGTGGATGCCATCACCGCAATGGAGAAGGACACCGTCGTGCTGACGGAAGCGGCTCTCCAGGGGAACCTTGGCATACGGGCTGACGCCAGCAAGCACCGGGGGAAGTACCGCGAGATCATCGAAGGTTTCAATGAGACGCTCGATTCTATCATGGAACCGCTAAAGTTCTGCACGGAGTACATAAAGGGAATGGCCACTGGTGAGCACCAGGACATGATAACAAAGGAGTTCAAGGGAGACTACAAGGAGTTCACCGAGAACATCAACGAGGTGAAGAATCAGCTTTACATCATGCTTGGCCAATCAAAGATAATAGCCAAGGCGGTCGGCGAAGGGAGCCTGCAGATACGCGGTGACCTGAAGGAGCTACGGGGAGGGTACGCCACCATCGTCGAGATCATCAATGGAACATTGGACAGCATTGTCGGACCGGTGAACGAAACGATGCGGGTGGCGAACTCGTACGCCACCGGCGACATGACCGTTCGATTCGACCTTGAGGTCCAGGGAGATTATGCAAAACTGGCCCAATCGCTCGATGCCATCGGCGAGAGCCTGGTCAACCTGCTGAGGGAGGTCGAATCATCCATCGACATCGTCTCCGCTACGTCGCAGGAGCTCGCTTCCTCGGCCGAGGAGATGAACGCTTCGACCGAACAAGTGAGCGCCGCGATACAGCAAATATCCAAGGGCGCGCAGAGCCAGGCCGCGCAGGTCGATGAGGCGGCCAAGATCATGGCCGATATCTCCGCGGCCGTAATGGGCCTTTCCGACACAGCGCATAGCAGCGCGGAAGGGGCCAAGAAGGGAGCGGAGAACGCTGAGAAAGGAAAGACCGCGGTCCAGAACACCATCATGAAGATGCAGGACATCTCCAAGGTCGTGGAGGAGAGCGCCAAGGTCATCGAGGTGCTCGGCAAGCGGTCAGAGGAGATCGGCGAGATCGTCGGCGTCATTACGGGCATATCCGATCAAACCAACCTCCTCGCTCTGAACGCCGCCATCGAGGCGGCGAGAGCGGGAGAGCAGGGCCGTGGGTTCGCCGTGGTGGCGGAAGAGGTCAAGAACCTCGCCGAGGATAGCCGCGAGGCGGCCGAGCGCATCGCCAAGATGATCAAGGAAGTGCAGCAGGAGACGAACAAGGCGGTCGAGGCGATGCAGCGCGGGACCAGGACCACCGCCGAGGGAATTGCTATTGTGGACGAGACAGGAAAGGCGTTCCGGGAAATATCCATGGTCACTACCCAATCAGCTACTGACATGTCCTCGATCGTCAACTTGATGGAGAAACAGAAGGAGGGCACCCAGCGCGCGGCCAAGTCGGTCGACGGCATCGCATCGATCGCCGAGGAGACCGCCTCGGCGTCGGAGGAATCCGCCTCCTCGACCGAGGAGCTAACCGCCAGCATGGAGGACATGACCGCCCGCGCCCAGGCGCTGTCGGAGATGGCCATCAACCTGAAGAAGGTCGCCGCCCAGTTCAAGATAGGCGATGAGGGGGAAATCGTCAGCCCGCCTGCCCCGATGAATCGGGCCAGGGAGACCACCAAACCTCAGGTTAAGAAGGCTGGTCCACCACAGCCTAAGGGTTCCGAGATTAGGTTGCCCAGCAAGGTAAAGGATGCGCTGAGCAAGAGAGGGATCGTTACACCTGAAGCGTGATCCGATGAGGGCGAAACGTGAGAAGGTCGAGGAATCCGGGGACGAGGAGCAGATCGTCTCCTTCCGCCTCGGCAACGAGACATTTGGAGTGAAGGTGTCCGATGTTCGCGAGATCGGAAAGGTCCAGAACATCACCAAGATACCGAAGATGCCCGAGTACATCGAGGGCGTGATGAACCTCCGCGGCCAGGTGACTACGGTCATCGACCTGAAGAAGCGCCTGAACATCGATAGGTCGACCGTGTTGACCGACCAGTCTCGCATCATCATCGCTGAGGTGAGCGATAATCAGCTCGGGATTATCGTGGATTCCGTCGAGGACGTGATACGCATCCCGAGATCGAGCATCTCGCCGCCTCCCCGGACATTGATGGCAACTCAAGATTCGTCCGCTCTGGTAGGTATATGCAAGGTTAAAGAGAGAATGATCATGCTGATGGACATTGGTAAGACCATGGAGCTGAACCAGACCATGAAGGAGGTGAGCGTTTAGTCCCAGACATGCCGAGCGGGCGGCGTCTTGATCATCGGCGACACGCTGATCGAGAAGAGCGGTCACGAGATGGAAGAAACTGGCTACTTGTAAGATCATGCTCAGCACCGCAACGTGTGGTACCATTGTTACGTGACCTCGATGTATTCGAACGGGGACGATCGTGTTTCGCTTCATCTGGAACCGCATGTCAAGGAGGAGGCTAGCGCCTCCTCCGAGCCATGGTTCAGGACGAAGAACGAGTTCACCGTCGAGCTCGTTGACAAGGCGCTGGAATATGTCGTTACTGAGGTCGTGGTCTTCGACCCGTGATACGATTCTCAGGAGCTGATGAAGCATCTCGACTCTCGTGGCCTCGTCTTCATTACCGAGGCCAAGTCGAATCGTCTCGTCGAGGACAATGAGACAAGAATGCAGGCCAGGGATTACCTGGCCTGCCATCAGAACGAGTTCAGACGAATAAAACGGCCGAGGACAGAGTATCGCTGGTACCACAAGGTCGTTAGCGAGATCAAGGGCGGCATCACCGTGAAGTTCGTCTTCCTCAAGCAGCGCCTTGAGGACAGGGCGTTGGTCCTGATAATCAACGCACTGGACCTGGACGTCCAGGACGTGATATGTTCACATAAACGGCGCTGGGATATCGAGGTCTATTACGGCGACTGCAAGCAGTGCCTGGGAATGGGCGAGTATCTGGTCAGGAGGATCGACGTAGGAGTTTTACACCTCCTTCTGGTCAATCTGGCCTACACGCTCCTTAAAAGCATCGTCTGCAGTTGTTTCTTTCGTTACATCTTCAAGGGCGCCGAGAGCATCGGCGCCATGTGCGAAGCGCTGAAGCGCTTCGCCACGATGCGATTGGCTAGATCATCGCGAGAGCGAGGGTGAAAGTGCAAGTCTTGTTAAGGCAAAAAGGGTTTGTCAAGCTGGCTCTGTTAGTTTTTGTTAGAATTGATCGTCAATTATTATCATCTGGCTCAAGGCGTGAGTGGTCCCGGCTGAGCCCACTCTTCTCTTTACCAGACAAATTATCTTCGAATTAAATTAAAACGCTTTTCGCGTTCATAGTTGGCTCGTCGTGAAATAGTAGCCTTTTCTTTCATGTTTTAAAAACGGGGCCTGCCGTCACGAACTATACGTTCCCCGATCGAGAAACCGGCACCCGCCCCATGTAGGCATTCTACTCCGCTGATTCCCAATGTGATCGGTACATCAGGATTGTGGGCAATGTTAACCGCAGTATTGTGCATATGATCTGCAGGGATGGGCGGTCGTTCATCATGCGAGTATCTGAGGTGGCTGTTCCAGGTATTGACGATATAGGGGCCGTACGGTCCCCAGGCGGAGACCGCGACAACTCCATCCTTATTCATGATCTCCTTCAGTTTCTCTGGGTTCTTCGCAATTTCTTTCTTCTCATCTGGCCGTTGATTTACCCGATGAGATTATTGGCATTAGCGTTTTTCGCTTCAAAATGCTGCACGCGCCATTTCGTGTAGTCATCCTTTGATAGCTTCAATCCGCCGGTATCGACTCCACAAGGGTTTTCTTGGCCTTGTCGAAGCAGTCGAATTCAAAGACATCTGGCGGCGTCGAGGCTTCCGATGAGAAACGATGTGTGGTTTCTATCAGGCATTTACTATCAAGTTCCCGATATCTCGAATCAGCCACATTCACGAAATTGGATTTTTGGATAAAAATAGTTATGTACGAGAATTTTGTAATGAAATAAGATTATCCAATGAGGAACAAGATCCGGATTCATCGACTGTTTGCCATCGCACTTGTTGTTCTGCTTGTTTTGGTTTGTATCAGCGTCACCATTGGGCAAATGGGAAACAAAACCGCAACCGTCTATACGACCCTTGACCGGATGATTGTTCCATCTACTCCGATCTCATCGACGATCTATCCATATGACGTCTCAAAATTTTCGGAATATGGCTATGGTCTATACCAATATGGGGCAGGGCTGGGGTATGATGAACGATTGGACCTTATGTCCGCCGATTATTCTAACGCAAACGTCAACAAGGTTTCCAGTTTGCTGAGATTCTTCGCCATGACCGATGTACACATCACGGATGAGGAGTCACCTACGCAAGGAGTCTATTTCGGAATCAAGGAAAATGGAATCATCTCAGCATATTCTCCAGCGATGGCTTATTCAACGCAAATGCTGAATGCAGCCGTGCAGACTGTGAACGAGATCAATGAGAGGGACAGCCTCGATTTCGGCATCTTCTTGGGGGATGTTGGGAACTGCGGGCAGTACAACGAGCTCCGATGGTTCATTGACACACTTGATGGCAAGATGATAAACCCAGATTCAGGCATCAAAGACGATCCTGTCCCGGGGCCGAACAACGACTATCAGGATGAATTCAAGGCAACAGGGCTTGACGGTTCCATTCCCTGGTACACTGCCATCGGCAACCACGATCATTTCTGGATGGGGACGAACCCTCCGACAGATTACATAAGGGAATCGTACACCGGTTCTGATATCCTCAAAGTCGGGAACATCTTCATGCCGGGCGGCTTGTACCGCACTGATTTCTATGTGGGAACGATCGATGGCTCTACGCCCGATGGCACTCCGATAGGCGCTGGGCCGGTCAACACCACGTCCCCGACCACAGTACCCCCGGATTCAAACAGACGATTCATTTCCGTAGAGGAATGGATGAACGAATTCTCTAACTCAACTTCATCGCCCTCTGGGCATGGATTCAGCGGTGCTGAACCGGGATTCGCATGCTATACCTTCGAGCCTAATCCGAACGTACCCATACGGGTCATCGTCCTTGACGACACGCAATCGGCGGATGACCTGGATATCCATGGTTACGGACATGGTACTCTGGATCAGAAACGCTATGACTGGCTCGTCAGCGAACTCGACAAAGGCCAGGCAGAGGACAAGCTGATGATCGTTGCAGCCCACATACCCATTGGTGTCGAGATGACCGGCGCACTCGGAGCCTTCATGGGCTGGAGCACCCAGGCTGCGGTCTCAGAAGAAGACCTGATCGCTAAACTGCATACCTACCCAAATCTTCTCATGTGGACCTCCGGACACCGCCATCTTAACACTGTTACGGCACAATATTCTCCTGATCCCGAGCATCCAGAGCTTGGATTCTGGGTCGTCGAAACGCCGTCGCTACGGGAATTCCCGCAACAGTTCCGCACTTTTGAGCTAGTCCTCAACAGCGACAACACGATCTCGATTTTCGTCACCGATGTTGATCCAAGCGTTGAAGGCAATATGCTTGCGGAGAAGTCGCGTTCCTACGCCATCGCAGCTTACCAGATCTTCAATTCCACACTTCCAGTCGAACCCACTGGTTCGGTCTCCTACAACGCGGAACTTGTAAAGCAGCTGACCCCTGCGATGCAGGAGAAGCTCAGAGCAGTTGCCTCTGGATCGAGCGTGCGCGGAGTATCAGATGGTGAAGAAAAATTCTCAATCTCTTCCCAGATGGAAAGCAAACCTGCGGACGACATATACCGCCATCCATGTGCTATTGGTCCATTTTTGCGTTTGTGCACCGCATGCCCTGATATACCAGATATATTTGCAGCCCGATTCCACGATTTGTCATCAATGAGAATATTATAGACCCGACGACGGAAGATCGAGATGCTAGATCTCTTACTGGAATCCCCCTTTGTCAACCCGAGGGATTGACGGAGTTGACAAAGCAGAACCATCTGGACAAATCTCGTCAACAGATTGACGGAAAAGTATATCAATCTAAGAAAAAGGGAGTTAAAGGGTTTTAATCAAACTGACCCGCATCTTTTCCGATGAAATTGATTTTCAATTTTCACCCATCTAGCTAGATTGGCGAGTGGTCTCGGCTGAGCCCACTCTAATTTTTATCCAAGGTTCAATGAGTTGATGCAAGCGTTGAACCCGATCGCTCAAGAATGCTATCGGTCAAATTGGCAATGCTGACTGAGTACAGTATCATAAAGAAAGCGATCGAAAATGCCTCCCCGCACCAAACATTATCTGACCGAAAACAGGGATCCTGCCGTCGCATCCAAGGCGCTGGCTGACTTGATCTCAATACTTGTATAGCTCGTCCAGCCTCTTATTGAGCTTCTTAGATATCTCTTCCAAACAACGCAACTCTTGTTCATCCAGGCACTCCAGGATCTGACCAATAGTTTGCTCTAGGATGGACATTGAAAGATCGTGCGCCTCCCTTCCCTTCTCCGTAAGGAACAGCCGATACGTCCTGCCGGATTCACTCCTGTTCACAACGTAACCATTCTCGATCAGGGCCTTGATCACACGCGTCGCTAAGCCCTTGTCAACGCCCAGCACCATGCACAGGTCCTTCACGGATAGGCCCTCCCTCTCAGCTATCTCGATGATGAAGGGAACCTGGGAGGCCGTTAAATCAGTCCCCTTAAGCCTCTTATTGACGTTGGAATCCAAGACCGATTTCATCTTTTTAGGTGAGGCCATGTAGTCCTTTATTGACATCCTACCGGTGAAGTCAACGCTGTGTCATTATTTAATTTTGACTTGATTTGTCAACTTATTTATACACGATATTACTTGACTTGTCAACACCCCATAGGGAGGTATCCGTTTGAAAGTAAACGATTCGCTATCTTGGTCCAACATCGACCCGAAGCACCGCAAGCTCATCATGACCGGATTGATGCTCGGTATGCTGGCCGCTTGCTTGGACGGGACCATCGTATCCACATGTGGTACGATTATTGCTGAGGACCTTGGCGGTCTCAGCCTTTACAGTTGGATGTTTACCGCGTACATGCTGTGCGAGACCATCGCCATCCCCATCGGCGGCAAATTGTCTGACATTTATGGAAGGAGGCCGTTCTTCCTGCTCGGACTGACCTTGTTCGTGGGCGGTTCAGTTGTGGCAGGCCTCTCCACAAGCATGGAGATGCTCATCGTCTGCCGCGCTGTCCAAGGGGTCGGAGGCGGCATGCTCATCCCGGTGGCCACCGCGGCCGTGGCCGATCTCTACTCCCCGGAAGAAAGAGGGAAGATGCAGGGGGTCATGGGGGCGATCTTTGGTCTGGGCACCGCCCTGGGGCCCATCATCGGAGGGCTGATAACCGACAACATCAGCTGGCACTGGGTATTCTACCTTAATGTTCCGATCGCAGCAATAGCACTGTTCCTCATCGCCAGGCAGTTCCCGGCGATGGAAAGCACGGGCCACAAGAAGATCGACTACTTGGGCATGTCCGCTCTGGGCCTGTTCCTGTTGGACCTGCTCCTATTCTTCACATGGGCGGGGACTGACTTCGATTGGCTCAGCTACGAGTCGGCCATGATGGTGCTGGCGGCAGCCATACTCCTGGCAGTGTTCATCTTCCTGGAACGCAGGGCTGAAGAACCGGTTATCGCGCCCCGGCTGTTCAAGAACAGGGTGTTCGTGTGCGGGGCCTTCAGCATGCTGATCTTCGGTCTCGCTCTGACCGGAGCGCTTGCCTACCTATCCATGTTCAGCATCTTCGTCTTCGGCCTGACGTCCAGAGAAGCGGGGTACCTGACAATATCGATGGTCGCCGGCCTGATGATCACCGCCATGCTGAGCGGAAAATATGTGGGGAAGACCGGATACCGCCCTTGGGTTATCATCGGTCCGATCATCGCATGCATCGCCATGGTCCTGTTGTCCACTCTGGGCCTGGGGGACAGCGTGTGGCTGCTCGTCGCCTACATCTTCCTCCTCGGCCTGGGGCTGGGTTGCGTCATGGCCGTCCTGATGGTCGCGGTGCAGAACAGCGCCAAGCCGGACGAGATGGGCATGACCACCTCAAGCGTCAACCTCTTCCGATCCATCGGAGGAACGGTGGCCACAGCGGTGTTCGCATTCCTCATCAACCTGCGCTTGAACGACATGCTGATGATCAACCTGCCCACGGAAGCTTACAATGCTCTGCCCCACAACACCGAGGTGCTTGCGTACATCCCGCAGATGCCGCAGTACGCGGCGCAGATCCTGACCTCGTTCGCCGGCAGTATGGACTTTGCCTTCCTCATCGGAGGGATCATCATACTGCTGATCGTCTTGGTGGCGCCCTTCCTGAAGGCTCGCGCCACCGTAGAGGGAGTGCTGGAGGAGTCTGAAGTAAAAAAGGCCGACAAGGGCGATGCATAGGGAGGAGAACATTGTTAACATTTTTTTGAGAGGGGGCTCCTCAACCTCTTTTTTATATCTTTAGCAACAAGTCCTATGCGTCGATAGCGTTTTTAAAACACTCGAATATACTCCGGAACACTACCACGACTTGATCTCTCGTCCTGGAGCGTGATCTCATCCCCATCTCTTTCTTCGGATACCAACACATACTCCACCATGGGTCAAACATGGTCAATATCACTTGCTGCCTGAACCGATGACATTAGCTGGAGATACCCATAAAGGCTGAGCTGGGGAACATTCTTCGCCTCTACCGATGCAGAATAAAAACGTATGAGCTATCTGGATACACAATTCGTGCCTTATTGGCTTGACGTGAGGTCGAGTTGGAATGGGGCATTCCATTTGTCACCAATAAGGCGACTCCTGGGCATGTTATTTGAATGACAGTAGATGGAACAAGGTTGGGGGACACCAGACTATAACTTCAACTCCTCCATTATCTGCTTCTCCATCGATTCCAGTCTTTTCATTCTCTCCCTCTGCGACCTCCAACTGACAGTCTGGGCCACAAAGAAGTACACTGAGATGATGATCGTCGTTAGATTCAGTGCGACGGGGGGGCCTAACGTAATGTTGGTTCCGATGCCCAGGATCAATTCTATTAACATCGACAGGCATCCGATGAAATAAAGGATGAAGAGGAAAGCTATAAACGGCCAAATCTTGAGCGAAGTATTGACCGCCCCTATGATATCATAATCTATGTCTGTTAAGCTCTTCTTGACCTGTTCTCTCCCATCGACCCCATTTTTCTTCCATTTCTGCTTGATCTCTGCATAGTTGGTTCGGATGCGTCTTAGCAGATAGAATTGAATCCCCGCAGATAGCAATAATGCGATAAGAAGGATGGGGCCGGGAGAGATGGACATTATCTCCCTGATATACTCCGCGGACCTGCCACTCACTTCAGACGTTGCGACGCTGATGGCATCTATCAGGATGATGGTGATAGTGAAAAGCAGGCTGTATCGCATGGATCTACGAAGGTATCGCAGATGCACGGACGTATCCATCTCCGCTTGCTCGATGATCGAGCATGTGAAACGGTTTTGCATCACAAATCGCCTCCCACATATAGTTCCGCGTTTATCCTAAGGAACCAACTGTACCTTTCAATGCCCAAAGGAAGGATCTTGTACCGTATCCTCGTCCGTTCACCCCATTCCTCTTCGAATGATCTGATGTAACCAGCCTCTTCGAGCTTGGCAAGATACTTCTCTGCCGTTGATGCCTTGAGACCGCATATCTGGATGAGGTGCGTCTTCACTATGCCCCCTTCTTTCGGGTCGTTCCTTATGATCTGCTCCAGCATGTTTTGGATGATGATGTTGCTGGAGCGGTATTCGGATCTACCCTTGATGAGCCCTCACCCACATGCCCTCGAAACGCTAGGCGGCTTATTCATTGTTCCAGACCATTGGTCCACGAGACGCCCTTCCAATATCTGGAACCTGCAGCCCGATACCTTTGGACCGATACAATACTTCCCTTGATGGCCAGCATGAAAAAAATGACTCACGGCGTCGACGAGAGCGAGAGCTCAAGGGGCTCACTCGGCCAAACCAATGTTCTGGAACGAGTTATATCTTCCCTAAGTGTCCCATCCTCCGTGGACCGAGGCGTTCGAGGCCCACAGAAGGAATACAGTAAATGGACTATGCGATCGAGATCGAGGATCTGAGAAAGACCTATGATGACTTCGTCGCCGTTGATTCGCTGACCATGAAGGTCGAGAGGAACCGCTTCGTCGGTTTCCTTGGCCCGAACGGGGCGGGGAAGTCGACCACTATCAAGATGTTGACGAACCTTACCAGGGCGACATCCGGGAAGGCGTTCCTCAACGGCGTGGATGTTGTTACTGAACCAAAGAAGGCATTGGCCGGGGTTGGCGCGGTCGTTGAAACCCCTGAGTTCTATCCATTCCTGACCCCCGA
>Ga0302243_1002198_pt1 | contig 11534 bp, 13 predicted proteins | sample AAG_UR_Met_MG_FD_193514 | JGI IMG/M metagenome (GOLD analysis project Ga0302243, IMG submission 193514) | Enriched activated sludge microbial communities from anaerobic digester in WTTP, New Holstein, Wisconsin, United States - AAG_UR_Met | ecosystem: Engineered > Bioreactor > Anaerobic >...
AAAACCTGGATAGTATTCTTTCTCCGCTTCATATGTTTCTAGTATCTATAAGATTTTAGAAGATACATAAGAGCAAGAAAATCAAAAAAACTAAAAGAACGGGAAAGAGACCCCACGCAAAGCCTCTCATAATGAACCGTGCTTCCTCGCGTGCGCGCTTCTCATGAGTCCTTCGTGTGCTTCACTATTGATAAGTTCTTTATATATATGACCTGGTAGTCTTTGATCAGGCTGGTTTCCTCTTTCTCTGCCTTAAGTATCTTTCTTTGGAGAACTATTGAGACAGACGCTTCTTGGTAGATAATTTGCATTCCCGCGCACGCGAGGTGATCTTAATTGAGCAATCTTAAAAACGAAGAAGAATATATTTTAAGAGTCTTGTATGGGTTTCTGGGAATGATAGAAGACAAGTATAAAATCAATGATGTATTTCTCCGCATAACAAACGCTTGAACCAGACTCGCCTGTTGTCACGGAGTTTGCGACTCGCTATGCTCGTGGTAGCAAACTCCGCGCCAAGTAACGGCTCGCTGGTTAAGCGAACGTTCGGCGGACCTCTTGGGCAGAAAATAGGAGAAAAAATGAAAGTATTTATTTCATATGCTTGGACAAATCAAAAATATGTATCATTCATTTTATCAATTGCTGAAAGATTAATGGCTGATGGGATTGAAACTATTATTGATAAGTGGAATTTGAATGCTGGACAAGACAAGTACGTTTTTATGGAACAGATGGTACAAGATACATCAATAAACCATGTACTTTTAATGCTTAATAAAGAATATAAAATTAAATCTGATGAAAGAAGAGGCGGTGTTGGAACTGAAGCACAAATTATTAGTTCTGATCTATACAATAAAGTTGACCAGACAAAATTCATTCCTATAGTTACTGAAAAGAGCGATTCAGGAGAGCCTTATTTACCGAATTATTTGAAAAATAGGATCTATATCGATTTATCAGTTGAAGAATATTTTGAGGAGCAATATGAAGAACTCATCCGACAAATTTATCAGAGACCTCAATATTCAAAACCAAAAGTTGGGGTACCACCAGCTTGGCTTTTCCAGGAAAAGGAGAATTTCTCTGATTCAAATTTCAAAGAAAGAGCATTAGTATCTTCAATAATAAAGAACGATAAGTCAAAATATGCAAAATTAAAGGAATATCTTTCGGCCATCAATGAAATTTTAAATAAATCTCATATTACTGAGATATATAATGGCCAATTAGATTTTGGGAAGATTGCTTTAGATAAATTCAATGAGATGACACCCATTCGTGATAGCCTAATAAATGTGTTAAGAACCATTGCTATATATGATACAAAAGCTTTATTCGATGAATATTTTAAATTCTATCGTAATATAGAAAAGTATTATAAACCAGAAATGAAAAACGGGGGTGCTTCATGGGTTCAAGGTCAATTTGATAACTATGCATTATTCTTTTTTGAATTAATAATTAGTTCTGTTGCTATCTTAATTAAGAATAATGCATTTGAATTAACTAATCTATTTTTATCACGCGTGCTAATCAAAGAAAAATCAAATAATTGGATGTATGGTCATATAGAAACAGATTTAGAAACAATTTACGATAAATTTGAAAATATATATGTAATTGGCAATTATTATAAATCCATTTCTGGGAAAAATTACTTTCAACCTATTGTTGAAATATTAAAAAATCGTATTTATCATGATCTAACTCTATCAGATTTAATTGAAGCTGATTTAATAATCCATTATTATGCAGCATGCAGAGAGAATCACAAACAACATTTCCCCAAATTTGCTCTTTATCTAGGTGAATGCTCCTTTGATTTTTTATCTAACTTAATTTATAGAGATAAATATTCTATGGTTTTGACTGTATTTGGGACAACTAATCTTGACGAATTAAAGGAACAATTAAATTCACAAAATTTCCCCTATGAAAGAGCTTATATAGGCGACTACGACAAAATCCCCAGATTAACGACTCTGGTTGATGAGAAGATATGGGGGACAAAATAACGCCGAACAACCGCTTGAACCAGACTCGCCTGTTGTCACGGAGTTTGCGACTCGCTACGCTCGTTGTAGCAAACTCCGCGCCAAGTAACGGCTCGCTGGTCAAGCGAATGTTAGACGGACCCTTCGGCCCGAGGATAAATATATTATTAATAAACCAATACGATTAGTTTTATAGTATAGTTGTTTAGTTCAGAGAGGTTTTGATTATGAGTGACACTAAATGGTATGAACTTAATATCGAATTAAAAGATATTAAACCGCGTGTTTGGAGATCATTTACAGTCGATTCTAATATTACATTATCTAATTTGCATAAAGTAATTCAGACAATTATGGGTTGGTCAAATTCACATCTTCATCAATTCATTAAAAATGATATTATATTTAGTTTACCAGATGAAGAAGGTTTCATTGATAGTATTGATTATAGAAATATAAGACTATGTGAAGTTCTAAAAAAGGTAGGAGATAATATTGTTTATGAATATGATTTTGGTGATGATTGGGAACACGAATTAAGACTTATAAAAATAAGAGATGATATTGATTCAAAATATCCAATTTGCATTAATGGAGAACGTAATTGTCCACCAGAAGATTGTGGCGGAGCACCTGGATATGAAGACTTATTAAAAGCATTAAAGAATCCAAATAAGAAGGCTTATAAGGAAATAATAGAATGGATTGGTGAAGATTACGATCCTGAAATATTTGATATTAATAATATAAATAAACTATTAAAGAAAAAAGATTACGGCTGTATTGATTTAGGCTAAGTATAAAAAAGGTAATTTAACTAGAGGAAAAAGCGGCTAACAACTGCTTCAACTTTACAACGCTATGTCACGGAAGTTGCGCTCGCTACGCTCGTACGCAACTTCCGCGCCATTAACGCGTTGAAAGTTAAGCAAATGTTATGTTGATAAAAATAGCTTTTCGAGGTCACATTCGCATATTTCTGGTACACATCGCTACAACATGTACCAATCTTTTAATATTTAGTATATTAAACTTGACTCGTGTACCAAATTCATAGATAATGGGATATATGAGTAGTTTTAATCCTCGTAAGCCTAATAATTCACTCCCGCTTCTGCCTCCAGATAATGTCACTATTGAAACCATCGCAATTCTAAAACAAGAAACAAACGCCGCTGCCGCCCTCGCTGAACTGAAAGGCCTCGCGAATATCATCCCTAATCAAGCCATTCTTATTAATGCTATTGTGCTTCAAGAAGCTAAAGACAGCTCGGAAATTGAAAATATTATCACCACTCGAGATGAACTATATAAAGCTCTTTCAACAACACTTAAAAAATTTGATCCCGCAACAAAAGAAGTCATGTACTATCGAGAAGCATTGAATGAAGGATTCCAAAAGGTATCCCAACGAAACCTTATTTCTTTAAGTGACATCATTCATCTTCAGCAAACCATTGTGAAAAATGATGCGGGTATCAGAAAACTACCAGGGACCGCACTCGTCAATGCTACAACTGACGAGGTCATCTATACCCCACCTTCAGGAGAGGACATCATTCTGACCTTAATGACAAACTTTGTCGAATACCTCAACAATGCAGAACGGTCATTAACGAAACTTGCAGTCCTCCATTATCAATTCGAATCAATACATCCTTTTTGTGATGGAAATGGAAGAACTGGCAGAATCATTAATATTCTCTATTTGCTCCTTAAAGGATATCTCGACATCCCCATCTTGTGCCTCAGTTCGTATATTATAAAGAATAAAGCACAGTATTATAGACTTCTCCATGATGTGACAAGCGAAGGAGCATGGGAACCGTGGATTTTATTTATATTAAAAGGGATTGAAGAAACATCTCATGAAACAATCATTAAAATAAAGCATATAAAGGAACTTTTAGAACAAACAATAGAAAAAGTAAGAAAACAAGCACCCAAAATCTATTCGAAAGAACTTGTTGAAACATTATTTGTAAATCCTTATTGCAAAGTAGAGTTTGTCACGAAATCCATTGGAGTAGAGAGAAAAGCAGCCTCACGCTATCTGCACCAATTAGCCGATATTGGCCTACTTGCTATGCATAAAGCAGGAAAAGAAAATATCTTTATAAATGCGGCACTGATAGATATTCTGAAACAGTAACAACATAACAATCGCGTTGACTTGACATTGCTGTTGTCACGGTTTGTGCTTTGTCTCTTCGTTCCGTACAAACCGCGCCAATGACGCGTTGCATGTCAAGCCAATGTTAGACAGACACCTCCGGCGCTTAAATATAAAAATATGTTTTGCAAATCAGAATTGTTGGGATTTATAATAAGCTACTATCATTGTTTGCTTTTAAATCATTTTTTCTTTTCAATAAAATAAATTATATGATATTCATAATACATTTAGCCTTATACGTATAAAATACAATAGAAATCTTACTCATGAGAAACCTTAAATACGATTATTCTTGACTTTTAGTTATACCATGGTTATACTAATTATATGAAAACCGCTATCTCATTACCAGATCGACTCTACAAACAAGCCGAAAAAGTCGCCAAATCGCTCGGCATCCCTCGTAGCCAGCTTGTCGCGAAAGCCCTACAAGAATTCATTTCTCGTCACACACAGGACCATATTACAGAGGACCTCAATAAAGTGTACTCAAACCAACAGCAAACAGCATTTGATTCAACCATAGAAGATGCTAGTATTGAGAGTATAAGAGAGCTCACAAAAAATGATGCGTGGTGAACTCTGGTGGGCTGATTTTGGACTTCCCTTTGGCAGCGAACCTGGTTTTAGGCGTCCGGTTCTCATCTTACAAAATGACTCGTTTAATAAGAGCAATATCAACACCATCATCATTATTCCACTTACGACGAATATCGCGCTCGCTGAAGCACCAGGGAATGTAGTCGTGCTGAAAGAGGAATCCAAATTATCTAAAGACTCAGTACTGGTTGTCTCACAACTTTCTGCGATTGATAAAAAGCGACTTATTGAGTATATCGGTACGATTAAAAGACAAACACTAGAAGAAGTAGAAGAAGGAATAAAACTCATCTTAAATTTGTAACGCATTTCGTCTAACAAACGCTTGAACCAGACTCGCCTGTTGTCACGGAGTTTGCGACTCGCTACGCTCGTGGTAGCAAACTCCGCGCCAAGTTCTGGCTCGCTGGTTAAGCGCACGTTAGGTTTATTGGCTAATAGTGGGAGATTAGTAATGCAATATCAAGAACACAAGCATAAATTACCTGACTCACATTTTCGCCCAGGAGAAATATGCTTTTTACTAGAAGGCAACAAAGGGCGCTACCTGGACGATCGTAGAACGCCTGGAGAAATTATAAAAATCGATGCAATTCATTCGTATTTTTATTGGAAAGTAACTGATTTCGAAGATAAGGGTGCTATTTGGGAAATGGACTTTAATGAAATTGCGAATTTTCAATTCGAAAAATGCGCAAGACTATTAAATGAAAGCGAAAAAGAAAGGTATATAGAAATATCGAAAATTAACAACGAAAAAATAACAATTAGTAAGTCGGGGGAAAGCATAATTGAAACAAATAAACGAATAGAAAATGAAATAGAAAGATTAATGACAAAAGACTATTTCCGGGGATTGCCTAGTAATGACTTATCAGAATTATACGATTGCAGGCAATGCATCCAAAAGTTGTTGAAAAAATATCTACTAGAAAATGGCATATCGGAAATCGATAAAACGGTTTCTTCAATGATCGTTTCGAACCCATATTCAGGAGAGCTGCTAAAACATCTATGGCATAATCTTGCAGAAATGGGTTTTGTCGATTTCGAAAATACCAAACTGAGATATTTGGATTCAATCCCGAGCGTCGATGATCTTACACGATATATAATTAAAAGAATAGCATTTGTCAGATGCATGTTCTTGGCATGTAAAATAGATACAATTATTACATATCGTGGAATAAACTCATCATATAAATGGCTCACCTTTCCTAAGGCATTTTCGTCATGGACTTTCGAATATGAGGTAGCAAGAGATTTAGCGAAAATTGAGTCAAACGCCGATTTTGAAGTTGCCTATATCATGAAAAGGAAAACGAAAATTGACGAAGTATTCATGACGTCAATTGAAACAAGCTATATGAATAAACAGTATGACGAAAAAGAGGTTTTGCTTTTTTGTAATTATGTTGATGGTATATTTTAATAAATGGTAATGAAAAACTTAACAATCGCTTCCACCATGACAATCCAGCCTGTCACGCAATCTGCTAGTTGAATCCTTGTGGCAGATTGCGCACCAGGCTCGGGTTGCAGGTGAAGCGCACGTTAGACGGGCCCTGCGGGCATAAAAATAGCAATGGAGTTGTAAATCTCTCTGTGTGTCATAAACCAAAAGAAACGCATCAGTCCCACACAACCTCAGGTTTCCTCTTCTCTCTGGCACATTGTGAGAGAAAATAATTGATGAGTGTCTGATAAGGAATCCCAGATTCCTTAGATAAGTCTTTAAAATAACTTATTGTTTCAGAATCCAATCGAATCGTAATAGATTTCTTAAGTCGGCTTGCATACGGGTTCTTTATAGATTTCTCAAAATTATACTCATCAAGCATGTCGGTATCGTTCATAGGAGGTTTCCTCGGAATGGAAACAATGGCAGCAAATTGGATTGATGTGAGTGATCTCAGTATTTATCACCTACTCTTATTAGAAAAAGTGCAAATTACATGGTTGTTTGATTTCATTCGCGAAAAGGATATCAGCACAGTACTCCAGGCACATCCTATTATTCAATGGTATTTTGAGAAAAAGTGCCCAGAAATCACCGATACAATGAAGAACATACTACAGAATCACAATCATGAAGCATCCAATAAAGAAATAAGAGAAGCAGAGCTATCGATATTAAGGCGCATTGCAGATTGGATTGTATATGCAACTGATCCTAAGATTTATGATAGTCTGGAATTTCTAAAATGGGACTCTCATGAATTAACCTCCATTACTGACTACAACAATAAAATAGTTCTTGATATAGGATCTGGGACAGGTCGACTAGCCTTTACCATTGCGGATCAAGCAAAAACAATATTCTGCATCGAACCTGTAAGCAATTTAAGAGACTATATAAAAGAGAAAGCGAATAAAAAACGACTGAATAATATATTTGTGATGGATGGTCTAATAACTTCAATACCATTCCCTAAAAATTTTTCAGATATAACCCTTGCGGGACATGTCTTTGGGGATGAATTGGCGAAAGAATATAGAGAGCTGATGCGAGTCACAAAAAAGAGTGGAATGATAATTCTATGCCCGGGGAATATTGATAAAGATAATGCGACCCATGATTTTCTTATAGAAAAAGGGTTCATGTGGTCAAGATTTGAAGAACCCAATGATGGTATGAAGAGAAAGTATTGGAAAGAAAAATAATCCGTCTAACAACCGCGTTGACTTGACATTGCTGTTGTCACGGTTTGTGCTTTGTCTCTTCGTTCCGCACAAACCGCGCCAAATACGCCATGGCAGCTCATGCAGAAGTTAGCCAGGCGCTCCGCGCTATAAAAAAAGAATAGATGCTAATGTCAAGATGTTTTTTACATGCTTCGGTAAGATGTTTTTTATGTGGTACGGTAAGGTATTTTTTATGTGGTACGGTAAGGAATATTTTACATGCTTCGGTAAGCACTTTTTTACATGCTTCGGTAAGCAGATTTTTATTCCCTAACAGGTTCTTTCTCCTCCTTTGGTAGAGTTTTATCTTTGAGCCTATATGATTCGCCTCTCAACGAGAAGCAGAGAGCGTTTTCGAGTATGCGATCAAGTAATGCAGCAGTTAGAACAGGATCTCCCATTACTTCAGCCCATTCATCGATCCTCTTGTTGGTAGTGAAGATTAGGGAGGACCTTTCATATAGCTCTGAGATGAAACTGAAGAATCTGTTTGCTTCTTCCTTCGTTATAGGTGTATAGCCAATCTCATCTATGATGATTACTTGGCTTTTCTTTAGTTTAGCAAGTCTATACTTAGGGATTTTTTGGTAAGGAGCATTGTCGAGGATGTCTACAAGGTTCACCATGCGTTCATAACAGACCGAGTAGCCTGCATCGATAGCTTTAAGTCCAAGGCCGACCGCGAGCATGGTTTTGCCAAGTCCTGGAGGACCCATGAAAAAGAGGTTCTGGTTAGCTGCAATCCAGGTGAGTTCCTTAAGTGAATTAATCTGATTTTTTGTGATTCCAGCCTCTAACTCATCTAGCTCGAAGGCCTCAAGGGGTTTTGGATTTGGAGGGAAATGAGCAGCTGTCATATTCCTATGATGCCTTTTATTGTTTCGTGCTTCGATCTCTTTATCGAGAAGTTCTCTAAGAAACTGGCCATAGGTGCTCTGCTTTCTCTCTGCTTCGGTAATAAGCTCAGGCAAGAGCGACGATGCTTTCTTAAGCCCGAAACTAGAAAGCTCTTGCTGCATCTTGTCCACTGATAGTCGTATCCTTGCCATAGCTCTAGCCCTCCATGGTCAGTTGCCTGACTCTTGCGGCATAGCTTGCACAATCACGAGCCTCTACTTCGATGGGAAACTTATCTCTCAAAGATTGCTGGAGCTTATCTATGGATTCATCCTTGGAGACTTCTTTCTTCATGCTATCGAACACTTCCTCGAACTCACTTACATGATAGCGCCAGATGTGATCGGCTACACAGAAAGCAAGTACCTTGTCTAGAAATACAAGGGAGGGATGTTCTGCTAAAAGAAAGTTGTAGATTCCCCTTAGTTGCTCCTTTCTGTATCGGGGATTCTCCTTGAGAACACCGTTTATAAAGTGGAGCATGTGCTCGCAGCTAAACTCCATAAGGAGCTTATCTCTGTATTCCATCCAGGATACTGATTCCTTGCGCTTATGTTCTTCCTTCGCAATGATCCTATTCTGTTGGTCGCTTATGACATGCTCGGTGATAAGCCTGTCAGTTTCCATCTCATATACATAGAGCCTCTCTCCATAGACCTTGGTCCTTACCTTCGTGTTCCTTAAGATCTTGGGAACTGAATATTTGTTACTGAGGTATGTGATATATCCAAGCTTGTCGACGCTGTTTATATTGTATGGGCATGAGAGCTCAGAATAATGTGAAGCAACAAGTGGCTTTAGGTAGGGAGCTTCTTCCTTAAGGCTAAGGGAAGGTATTCTGTGGAATGGTAAGCGTATTGCATTATTCTTTCTGTCACACCATTTCGGGATACCAGCTATAGCCTTTTCTATTGAGAGGCCATCTTTGAGCCTTGCGCTGAAGTAATTGCTCTTTACGTATTTCACAAGGTCTTCAATCTGGCCTTTCGTCTGGGGGTCTTTAGTACGGCAGACATAGAGGCTCACTTCTTGCTCTAAAAGAAAATCCTTGAATACCCTTGTAGGAGTTATTTCTCCATACTTCTGTTCATACACAAGGCAACGATCCTGGTCTATAACGAGCATCTTAAAGCGACCACCAATCCTCACCATGAAATTGTAGATAGCGGCTACTGATTCCTCTGCGGTAAAAGGATGATCCTGAGGCTGGACATAAAGAAAACGGCTTCTTCTTAGCTCCAAAGCGATAAAATGAACTATAGAAGAATCCTCAAGGAGCTCTTGGCCATAATCCAGTTGTGCTTGTTCTCCATAGGGGATAGCCTGTTCATCCACATAGTCCATTTCCCTAAAGCAGGGCTCTTGTAGCTTTACAATCCCCTTAGCTTTGAGAAAATGGATGTAATTTCGAAGTGTTTGTTCGCTGCCAGGCAAGGCCGTATAGCACCCTGAATCCACATAGAGCTCTTCTAGCAGGTCGTAGATGCTACTTACCTTTAGATCCTTGTTGTCTATATTTGCTTCTAGGCAGCGGATTATCTCCTTTCTAAAAGGCTCGACGTCAAAGACCTTCTGTTTTTCGTAGTTCCCGCTTATACTTTTTGCACTCGGCATCTCGTCTGCATTGTAATATTTGAGGAATGTAGGCCAGGATATCTTCTTGGCTTCTGCATTGAGGCGCCTATAGGCCTCGATCTTCGGCACATTAGCCGATTTTAGTTGCTGGACTTCTTGCATGAGCATAGCTTTGTGTAACTGAACCTGTCTCATGGCTGTCTCCTTCCAAAGAATAAAAGTTATTACGACTTTCCATTCTAGGCTGGAGACCACCTTTATTCACGTAAAAAACTGCTTACCGTCCGAGATAAAAAACATCTTACCGCGTAACATAAAAATCATCTTACCGTGAGACATAAAAAACATCTTACCGTCGTACGTTAAAAACTCCTTACCGCGTGACATTAAAATCATCTTACCGCTTGCACCGCGCAAAGCTTGCGCATTCGCAAGCACGGAATTAAAAGTTAAGCTCATGTTAGCTTGACGCATCTATCGGTGCGCTAAAATAGAAGAAATAGAAATGAGAGCTTATGAATATTCTTTATGAAACAAATAGCCTTGGGTATCTTGGTTGGATAATCGATTTACCAGGAGCTTATATCCGTGGAAAAACTCTCGCTGATGCACGATTAAAGATATCACAAGAAATAAAAGACTATGATGCTTGGTTAGAAATACAAACGAATGAAAATAAATCATATGTTGAGACAATAAAACAATGTGATTTGCATGTAGAAGATGCAGATAGTAATGTAATATTTGATATTGAACTGGAGGATTTTAAAGACATAAACGACTTTAGTTACTGGTGTAACAAAGCTGTAATCTCTGGAAGGAAGGCTGAAGAATTATATAACAAATGTAGACATAAAGAGATAATAGATCCTAAAATGGTAAGAAAGACATTTTATGGTGATGTATATTCAACAATAAATGGACAATTTAAGCACATAGTCGATGTACAGAATTACTATTTATGCCAAATACATGAAGAAATAGATGTTAGAATGGAATTAGCAATAAGCAGAGTGAAATTTGTGGAACAATTGAAAACGAAATATGCAGAAGAAGGAAATAAATTATATCATTACGATGAAGAGGACTGGACAATAAGAAAAATAATACGCCGAATTATCTGGCATGATAGGATACATAGCAAAGCGATAGAAAGGATGGAGAAACGATTAGAGGAGACGAACCTATCAACTAATTCAACCAGATAATCCGGCTTGGTATGGTTTGTGCTTGGTCACTTCGTTCCAGCACAAACTGCGACAAGCCGACTCGCAGGTTTTAGGGCAAAGCTCCATAGTCATTGATATTGCTCGACAGAATGATCTAGCCCCAAGTGAAGTTCAAGGATGGGTAGATACCTTTATAAAGGTCGGAAAGCAAAGTCTTAGGATCAAGGCTCATGATGCACTTGCTAAGCACGAGCAACAAGTTAAAGAGTTACAATCGGCGATCGGCGAACTCTATATGGAAAATGCCGTACTAAAAAAAGCAAAAACTCTGTGGGGCGCAAAGGAAGAGACCGAATCCTATTTGAAAACGTAATCTGGGTCGTCAATGAATTAGTATTTTCCTCTTATAGGCTTTCTTACCTATGGACAGAA
>Ga0302243_1002226_pt1 | contig 11431 bp, 9 predicted proteins | sample AAG_UR_Met_MG_FD_193514 | JGI IMG/M metagenome (GOLD analysis project Ga0302243, IMG submission 193514) | Enriched activated sludge microbial communities from anaerobic digester in WTTP, New Holstein, Wisconsin, United States - AAG_UR_Met | ecosystem: Engineered > Bioreactor > Anaerobic >...
TGTGGAGCGCTTCCTCATCGAGGCCCGCTTCCCCTACGCCATAGGCTACGGACTCACCGAGACCTCTCCCCTGGTGGCGGGGGCGAACCCGTCACGGACCAGTTACCGCTCCACCGGCCCCGCCCTGGAGGGAGTCCAGGTCCGGATCGTGCCCGATGAGGGGGGGTCCGAGGACGGAGAGATCCAGGTCAAGGGCCCCAACGTGATGATGGGCTACTACAAGGACCCGGAAAAGACCGCCGAGGTCTTCACCGAGGACGGATGGTTCCGGACCGGAGACCTGGGCCGGGTGGACGGGAAAGGGCGCTACTACATCCGGGGCAGAAGCAAAACCATGATTCTGGGTCCCTCGGGGGAGAACATCTACCCCGAAGAGATCGAAGCCCTGATAAACCAGTCCGATTTCGTGCAGGAGTCCCTGGTCTACGGGGAACAGACCGGGGGACTCACCGCCCTGGTTCTGTTCAAACCCGAAGCGCTGGAGAGACTCAACCAGGACATGCGGCAGATTTTCGGCGCCATGGAGGACCAGGCCACCGATATGGCCAATCTGGCGGAGGAACGGACCCGGGAGTTCGCCCGCCGGATGGAGGAGCGGAGCCGGGAGATCCTGGAAAACCTGCGCCGGGACGTGAACACCAAACTTGCCGCCTTCTCCCGGATCGGCAGGGTGGTCCGGCACGACGCCCCCTTCGAAAAGACTCCCACCCAGAAGATCAAGCGGCACTTCTATCCCCGCTCCGGCGACAGGCCCTGAGCCGCCCGCGGGGAAGCCGGGGCGGGAGGACCTCCGGCCCCGGGGTACCCGAGGCGGGAGAACCGCCGACCCCGGGGTGCCTGGGTGAACCCGCCGACCCCGGGGTGAGGGAAAACCTCCGACCCCGAGGTACCCGGGTGAACCCGCCGACCCCCGGGCGAGGTGAAGCCTCCGCCCCCGGGAAAGCCCGGTGAAACCCGGGACAACTCAGGAAATGGGAAACACCGGCAGTTTTTCCAGATAGATGAGGTCTTCCCCGGTGTAGCCCGCCTCCTCCAGCAGGACCGCCACCTTGGACACCACGGTGCATCCCGTTTTCAGAAGCAGTCTCTCCAGGGCGATGATGGACCCGCCGGTGGACACCACGTCGTCCACGATGCAGACGTTCCGTCCCCGGATCCGGGCCAGATCGGCGCCGTTCAGCACCAGAAGCTGCTCCCCCGAAGTGGTTATGGAGGTGACCTTCTCCACCACCGGGTCCTTCATGTAGGACTTGACGGATTTGCGGACGACGATGTAGTTCACCTGCAGCAGATTGGCTATGGCATGGGCCAGAGGAATGGCCTTGGCCTCGGGGCAGACCAGAACATCCACATCGTACCGGGGAAAGGAGGGGTGCTCGTAGAGGGCCCGGGCGGTGCGCTCCACCAGCTCCGTGTCCCCCAGCATGACGAAGCTGGCGATGGCCAGGGAGTCGGAGATCCGTATCTTCGGAAGCCGTCGCTTCAGGCCCGCCACCTTGAGGGTATAGAAATCTTCCATTGCGTCCCCCTACAGGCCGAAGGCCAGCTTCACCACCACCCCGGCGATCATGCCGAAGAAGGGGTTGAACCGGGCCGTCACCACCACCACGGCTCCGATGACCATGCCCTGGGGACCGAACCCGTAGGGACCCTGAAATGGACCGCCGGCGGCCAGGGCGTCGGCGATGTTGGTGGCGAAGGTGACGAAGGCCCCCAGAACGAAGAGGAAGCCGGTGATGCTGGACCGGTGGACGAAACGCCCGATGACGGGGAGCAGCTTCAACAGCAGGATCACCGCCATGATGCCCATCATCATCACCGAGGCCAGAAGGGGGTCCGGAGCCGTGGCGGTGCCGGAAATGATGGATTCCACGGGGCCGCCCCCCAGGAAGGTGGACCCCATGTCGGCGAGGCAGGAATAGATGGCCAGATGGTCGATGTTGGTCTGCGCACCGGCGATGGAACCGGTGATCTTGCCGAAGCTGATGTTGGCCCCGATGTTGAGGCAGGCGATGGACAGGGCCCCCAGCAGGATGTTCCGGTTTTTCCAGAACTTCCACTCGATGTTGCCGAAGTGGAATTTCTCTCTTTTCTCGTCGATGTGGGGGACATCCACGCTGAGGTTGAATCGGTGCCGGAACACCGGCATGTGCCGGATGGCGGCATAGACAATGGTGGACAGGGCCACGGAGATGATGATAGTCCGGGACAGGTCCTTGGTCAGAAACCATACCGCCAGGGCGCTCACCAGGGACACGGTCCCGGAAAGGTACTCCGACCGCAGAAGCTCGAAAGACACGTAGGCCAGCATGACCCCCACCCCGGCCATCATGGAAAACATGACAACCTCGCCGATGAAAGCCACGATGACCTCGTTGAGTCCCAGCAGGGAGGGGATGAGGAGCAGCAGGGCCCCCCAGAAGACCAGGGACAGTCTCTCCCGGACGGTGGACCCCAGGGTCCCCGCCAGGGTGATGGTTTCCGCCTGGAAGGAGATGGTGGCCACCGATTTGAAGGCCAGGGAGCCCAGGATTCCGATGATGAAGGCCACCGCGGTGGGAAAAGCGGCGAAGCCGAAGCTCAGGGCCAGAAGCCCCTGGGGAATGCCGTTAACCACAACCGCGAGGGAGGTCAGCAGGTTCTGGAAAAAATCCGCCATGATGGTTCCTTATCGAGAAAGTGACGCTGCGCGGCCCACAGCCGCTCCCATTTCTTACCATAGTGTGTTCGGGAATGTAAAGACTCCGGGCGGGTTGACGGGCCCCCACCTATTTCCTATCATGAAAAATCATGAAATGGGTGGAATGGCTCGAAACCACATCTCTGGCGGAAAACCAGATGTGGCGGATTCTTCTCTTCCTTCTTTCCATACTGTGCGCCTTTCTGGCGGCGCGGATCGCCCGGGGGGCTCTCCGGAGGAGCGCCCGAAAATCGGCGGCGGAGGGGAGGAGCGTTCTGGCTGCGGCACTGAAAGCGGCGTCGGCTTCGCTGGGGCTCCTGCTCGTCACCATCGGGGCCCGGATCGGAGTGGGGTTCCTGAGGATGGGCCCCGAGGCCTCCGGCGCCGTTCTTGCCGCCCTGGACGCCCTCTTCATCATTTCCATCACCTGGATCTCATACCGGATGGTGGATGTGGCGGAAAAGGCCCTGGCCAGGCTGGCCGTCGAATCGGAGAGCCGCCTGAACGACATGATGATACCGCTGGTCCGGAAGAGCCTCCGGGTCACCATCGTCATCCTGGGGGCCCTGCAGCTGGCCACCACCCTGAGCGACAAGCCGGTGACCTCCCTGCTGGCCGGCCTCGGCGTGGGAGGTCTGGCGGTGGCCCTGGCGGCCCAGGACACCCTGAAAAATTTCTTCGGCAGCCTGGTGATCTTTTCCGACAAACCCTTCGAGCTGGGGGACCGGGTCGTCGTGGACGGCCACGACGGAAACGTCGCGGGCGTGGGCTTCCGCTCCACCCGGATCCGGACTCTGGACGGCCACATGGTGACCATCCCCAACGGGGAACTGGCCAACAAGACCCTGCTGAACATCGGCAAACGCCCCCATATCCGCAGGGTCCTCAACATCGGCCTGGACTATGCCACCCCGCCGGAAAAAATCGAGCGGGCCCTGGAGATCGTCCGGGGACTCCTGGAAAACCACCCCGGGATGAACCCGGATTTTCCTCCCCGGGCATTCTTCAACGACTTCACCGAACAGGGCCTGAACATCCAGGCCGTCTACTGGTTCCACCCTCCCGCCTACTGGGACTACATGGCCTTCACCCAGGACCTGAACATGGAGATCCTCCGGCGCTTCCAGGCGGAGGGGATCAGGTTCGCCCTTCCCGTCCGCCGGGTGGAGATCCAGGGCTCCTGAAGGACTTCTTCCCGCCCCGTTGTTCCCATGCCGGCACCTCAACATCACAGGCCTTCCTGAACCAGGAGTGAAAGAAAGGCGGGAAATCCCCCAGGGACCCCCCGCCCATGCCGGCCCGGCCTCACTCCACCTCAGTCAGAGGAATTCCCAGAGCCTCCGCCACTCCCCGGCCGTAGGCCTTGTCGGCCTTCAGACAGTTGCCGATATGGCGGATCTTGATCATCCTCGGCGCGTCCCCCATGTTCCGGGCGGTGTTCTCGAAGAGCCGCTTTTTCTCCTCGGCGCTCATGAGGTTGAAAAGAGCCCCCGGCTGGGAGTAGTAATCATCGTCGTCGTCCCGATGGCTGTAGTGATCCGCGTCGCCCTCCAGCTTCAGGGGCGGCTCCCTGAAGGCGGGCTGCTCCTGCCACTCGCCGTAGCTGTTGGGTTCGTAGCCCAAGGCGCCGCCGAAGTTCCCGTCGGTCCGCATCAGGCCGTCCCTGTGGTAGCTGTGCACCGGGCATCGGGGGGCGTTCACCGGAATGAGGTGATGATTCACCCCCAGCCGGTAACGCTGTGCGTCTCCGTAGGAGAAGAGCCTCCCCTGGAGCATTTTGTCGGGGGAGAAACCGATCCCCGGCACCACGTTGGCGGGATTGAAGGCGGCCTGCTCCACATCGGCGAAGTAATTCTCCGGATTCCGGTTCAGCTCCAGCACCCCCACATCCATGAGGGGGTAATCCTTGTGGGGCCAGACCTTGGTGAGGTCGAAGGGGTTGAAGGGAACCTTCCGGGCCTGCTCCTGGGTCATGACCTGGATCTTCATATCCCACCGGGGAAAGTCCCCCTTCTCGATGCTGTCGAAGAGGTCCCTCTGGTGGCTTTCCCGGCACCTGCCGATGATCTCTTCCGCTTCCCGGTCGGTCAGGTTTTTAATCCCCTGCCGGGTCTTCAGATGGAATTTGACCCAGACCCTTTCGTTTTTTTCATTGATCAGGCTGAAGGTGTGGCTTCCGTAGCCGTTCATGTGCCGGTAGGACCAGGGGATGCCCCGATCGCTCATGGTGATGGTGACCTGATGCAGAGCTTCGGGAAGGCTGGTCCAGAAGTCCCAGTTGTTCCTGGCGCTCCGCAGATTGGTTTTCGGGTCCCGTTTCACCGCGTGGTTCAGGTCCGGGAACTTCAGCGGGTCCCGGAGAAAGAACACCGGGGTATTGTTCCCCACCAGGTCCCAGTTGCCCTCTTCGGTATAGAATTTTATCGCGAATCCCCGGATGTCCCGCTCCGCGTCCGCGGCGCCCCGTTCCCCCGCCACAGTGGAAAAGCGGACGAAGACTTCGGTCTTTTTCCCGATCCGGGAAAAAACCTTTGCCCTGGTGTACCTGGTGATGTCGTGGGTGACGGTGAAGACGCCGAAGGCCCCGGACCCCTTGGCGTGCATCCTCCTTTCGGGAATGACTTCCCGGTCGAAGTGGGCGAGCTTTTCCAGGAACCAGATGTCCTGCAGCAGCTGGGGCCCCCTCTTCCCCGCGGTGAGGACGTTCTGGTTGTCCTCCACCGGGGCGCCGCTGGCCCGGGTGAGCTTCTTTTTTTCCGTCATGATTGCACCTCCTTGGATCGGTCCGGATCTCCGGGTTTTCCGCCCGCTTTCTCATCACAGGATTCACACAGCCCGAAAAACTGGACGGTGTGTCCCGTTATCGCCCTGCCGGTGAGCCGTCGGGCCGCCTCCTCCAGGTCGGTCCGGAGCTCCATGGGAAAGTCCGTTATGGCGCCGCAGCGTCCGCACACGAAGTGGTAGTGGGGGCCCAGGACGGCGTCGAAATGTTCGATCCCGTCGCCGAAAACCCGCCGCGCCACCCTCCCCTCCTCCACCAGGATCCGGAGGTTCCGGTACATGTTCCCCAGGCCCGCTGAGGGGGACACCCGGCGCAGTTCGTCGAAGATCTGCGCCGCCGTGGGGTGGTCGCTCCGGGCGGTGATGATGGTGAGAATTTTTTCCCGCTGTGCGCTTCTCCTGCGTCTCATACCGCCGCCAATAAATTAATAGTGATTCTCATTATCATCCGGTTTCCGCGGGTTGTCAATCTTTTTCCGCCGTCCCGCGGGGGGCCCTATCCACGAATCGCGGAAACCGCTATACTGGGGCCCTGATTCGGTTTTCAGCGCTTTCGCGTCCCGTATTCCGAACATCATCCACATGCCTCTCATCGAGCCGAGATCATCGTCCCTGGCTCCCGGGAGCCAAGGAGTAATCCCTTTCATGAGTTTTGATCAGTTTTCCCTTCACCCCCGTCTTGTCCAGGCTGTGGGCGACGCGGGCTACACCTCGCCCACACCCATTCAGCGGGAGGCCCTGCCCCCCGCCATGGCGGGGCGGGACGTCCTGGGGCTGGCCCAGACCGGCACCGGCAAGACCGCCGCCTTCGTGCTGCCCATACTGCACCGGCTGGCGTCCTCGGCCCCGGAAAAAACCCCGGCCCCGGAGAATCGGGCTGCCCCGTGGGCGGTCTCGCCGGCACGGAAGTCCCGGACGGGTTTGACCGCTGCCCGGAAGACCCGGGCCCTGGTGGTGGCCCCCACCCGGGAACTGGCGGAGCAGATCCACGACGTGTTTCTCCAGTTCGGGGCCCGTCTGGGACTGAGCAGCGCCGTGGTCTATGGCGGCGTGGGCAAGGGACCCCAGGAGAAAAAACTCCGGCAGGGGGTGGACATCATCGTCGCCTGTCCCGGACGGCTGCTGGATCACCTGGGGGAAGGGGCCGCGGACCTTTCCGGCGTCCGGACCCTGGTCCTGGACGAGGCGGACCGCATGTTCGACATGGGCTTTTTTCCCGACCTGAAGCGCATTCTGTCCCATCTGCCGGAGGACCGCCAGACCCTGCTCTTTTCCGCCACCATGCCCGATGAGGTGCGCAGCCTGGCCGACGGGGTCCTGAAGGACCCGAGCATCGTCGAGATCGGTCTGAAGGCCCCGGCGAAGACCGTCTCCCACGGCATCTACCCGGTCCGGGGGGATCAGAAACTGCCCATGCTGCTGGCCATGCTGGACGGTCCCGCCTCGGGGAGAGTCCTGATTTTCGCCCGGACCAAACACCGGGCCCGGAAACTCTGCCGGGACCTGGAGAGGAAGGGCCATCGGGTATCGTCCCTCCGAGGGGACATGGCCCAGAACGCCCGCCGCCGGGCCATGGAGGGGTTCCGGGACGGCAGGTTCGACATTCTGGTGGCCACCGACATCGCCGCCCGAGGCATCGATGTGACCCAGATCTCCCATGTCATCAATTTCGATATGCCCGACACGGCGGACGCCTACACCCATCGCATCGGCCGCACCGGCCGGGCGGGACTTTCCGGAGAAGCCTTCACCATCGCCGTCGGGGAGGATCTCCCCCTGGTGCGGGACCTGGAAAAAACTCTGAGGATGCGGATCCCGCGCCGCCGTCTGGACGGCTTCGACTACGACGGATTCACCCCGGAGGACCTTTTCCCGGTGGAGCCCGCCGTCCCCCACAGGGTTCGGAATGCGGGAAGCCGACCCGGCGGCCGCTTCGCCGCCCCCCCGGGAGAACGAAATCCCGGAGGCGGTTCTCAAAGCCGTCCCGGCGGCGGCCCCGCAGGCAGGTCCGGGGTCCGCTTGCCCGGTTCCCCGGGCGACCGCCCCGGGCGGGGACAGCCGATGAAAGCGGGCCGGCGAAGGCCCTCTCAGCCCTCCCGGGCCCGGTCGTAGACGACCCTTTCCCCCATCACGGTTGCCTCCACCCGGAGGCTGCGGATCTCCCCGGGGGGAACCCCGGTGGGGTCTCCGGAGAGAACGGTGAAGTCCGCCAGAAACCCCGGGGCGATACACCCCTTCCTGTCTTCCTGAAACTCCGCGTAAGCGCTCTCCAGGGTGTAGCAGCGCAGGGCCTCCTCGGCGCCGATGGCCATGGGACCGGAACGATTCACCGCCAGATGGATGTGCAGGAGGGGTTCGTGGGTCGCCTCCCCGGGGATGTCGCTGCCGAAGGACAGATGCACTCCCCCATCCAGGAGGGCCCGGTACGGGTAGGCCCTCCGGGCCCGGGAATCCCCCAGGAGGCCCCTGTCCTTTTCGGGATACCCCAGCGCCGCGGGCTGGGCCGCCACCAGGATTCCCAGGTTCCGGATCCGGGGGATGTCCCGGGGGTCCACCAGCTGGGCATGCTCGATCCGCAGCCGCAGGTCCCGGAGGTTCGAATGGTCCCGGGCCACCTTCTCCGCGGCGTCCAGAAACAGGCCGATCCCCCGGTCCCCGATGATGTGAAAGGCCCCCTGCCGCCCTCTGCGGGCAAGACGGCGCAGGATCGTCTCCACCGCCGCCGGCCCGGTGCAGACCTCCCCGGACCCGGAATCGTCGGCGTAGGGCTCCCCCAGGCAGGCGGTGCGGGTGGAGAAGGTTCCGTCGAGGAAGTACTTGACGGGTCCCGGGCGCAGCATGTCACGGTCATAGGAAACCGTACGCAGAAGGGGTTCTGAAAACGGGCTGCGGCCGTCGGACCAGCAGGAAACGCGGCAGCTCAGCTCTCCCCGGTCCCGAAGCCGGGCCAGGGCCCGGGCCACCGGAAGCTTCCAGGTGTTGTCCTGAACGCTGGTGATCCCCGCCCGGCGAAAGGAGTCCAGGGCTTTCCGAAGCCTGGGTTCCCGACAGGAGGGATCGTGGAGCATCCGGAAGGCCCTGCCCCGGAGAATCCGGGAGGAGGAGATGTCCCGGAGGATGCCCGTAGGCTCCCCGCGGGAGTCCCGGAGGATGGAACCCAGAGGCGGGAGGGCCCGGGGGCGCAGAATTCCCGACTTTTTCAGGGCCAGGCTGTTGAGCCACAGGCCGTGGCCGGAGAACTGCACCAGCACCACCGGGTTCCGGGGGAAGGCGGCGTCCAGAACCTCCTTCCTCGGATCCGGGCAGAGGGGGTAATCCCAGCCGTAGGCCACCAGCCACCGGCCGGGGCCTTCCGCCTCCGCGGCCCGGCTGACCGCCTCGATGACGGCGTCCGTGTCCAGGCCGGAGAGGTTCGGGGCGTAGCTCCGCTCGCCGAAGCTCAGGGTGTGGGTGTGGTTGTCGTTGAAGCCCGGCACCACCGTCCGGCCACCCAGGTCCCGGACCTCCGCCCCCGGACCCGCCGCCCGGGCCGCTTCCGCGTCGGAACCGACGGCGGTGAACATGCCGTCCCGGGTGGCGAAGGCCGATGCCCGGGGCAGCCGGGAGTCCATGGTCACCACCCGGGCGTTGGTCCAGAGAACGCTTTTTCCCATGTGATAGAAGGTACTAAGGGGTCCGCCGGAGGTCAACGGAGCGGGACGGCGTCCATGGCCGCCTCCGGCGAAGCGATAAAGGATTATTCGCCGTGATAAAGATGCAGCGCCTCCACGGGGAAACCGTGAAGGACCCGGTCGTACCGCAGAAAGGGCAGCCCCAGAACGGCGGCTACCCCCACGACCTGGGAACCGGCCTGGCTGAAAATTTCCGCAGCGGCCCGCAGGGTCCCCCCGGTGGCGATGAGGTCGTCCACCAGCATGACCCGGCGGGGTTCGGCGATGTCAGCCCGGTGGATCTCGATGGAATCTTCCCCGTACTCCAGGGCGAAGGAGCGGGAGTAGACCGCCCCGGGGAGCTTTCCTTTCTTGCGCACCAGGACGAGGGGCAGCCCCAGCCTCTCCGCCACCGGGGCGCCGAACAGGAAGCCCCGGGCCTCCACTCCGGCCACGGCGTCGGCCTTCCACCCCCGACCCAGCGCGCAGATCCGGTCCACGCACCACCGGAATGCCTGGGGGTTGGTCAGGATGCTGGTGATGTCGTAGAAGAGAATCCCCGGTTTCGGAAAATCCGGGATCTTCCGGACAACCCTGTCCAGATCGAAATCTCCCATGGGGGCATGGTAGTACGAAAGCCCGGTGCTGTCAACTTTTCTAGGGGTAGGAGCGCTTGAACCCCGGAACCCGGGCCTGGGCGTTCTCCGTCCAGGGGGAAGTGATCCCCCGCCGGAGAAGCTCGCAGCCCAGGGCGGCGATCATCGCGCCGTTGTCGGTGCAGAGTTCCGGGGACGGAAAGATCACCTCCAGATCCGTCCTCTCCATCAGGGTCGCCCGGAGGCGGGTGTTGGCCGCCACTCCGCCGCCGGCGACGACCCGGGTCAGGCCGGTCTCCTCCACCGCCCGGAAGAGCCGTCGCAGCAGGATGTTCACCGCCGCCTTCTCGAAGGAGGCGGCGATGTTTTCCGCAGTGGCAGGGAACCCGGGGTTGCGGAACTTGTCCAGCTGGCTGGTAACCGCCGTTTTCAGCCCTGAATAGGACACGTCGAATCGGTGCTCACCCTTGTGCAGCGAGGGGTCGGGAAAGGAGAAGGCTCCGTCGTCCCCCCGACGGGCCAGGCGGTCCACCGCCACTCCCCCGGGATAGCCGAAACCGTAGTGTTTGGCCACCTTGTCGAACGCCTCCCCGCAGGCGTCGTCGATGGTGGTCCCCAGAACGGTGATGTCGTCGAAACCGTCCACTCGGGTTATGAGGGTGTGGCCCCCGGAGACCAGGAGTCCCAGGTAGGGATAGGGTATCCGGTGTTCGATGTGGGGGGCGTGCAGGTGGGCCCGCACATGGTCCACCGCCACGAATGGCAGGCCCCGGGAGTAGGCCAGGGCCTTCCCAAAGGTCAGGCCCACCAGAAGGGCCCCCAGAAGGCCCGGCCGGCCGGTGACGGCCACCCCATGGATGTCCCGGATGGTGAGTCCCGCCTCGTCCATGGCCCGGGAAAAAACCGGCTGGATCAGCTCTCCGTGTCTCCGGGAGGCGATCTCCGGCACCACACCGCTGTAGGGGCGGTGGTCCTCGATCTGGCTGGCCACCACGCTGCTCAGGATCCTCCGGCCGTCCTCCAGGATGGCCACAGCGCACTCGTCGCAGGAGGTCTCAATTCCCAGCACCATCATCGGGGGAGTCTCCCTGCAGCAGTTCCGTCAGGGGATAGAACCGGTAGCCCTCGTCCAGCAGCTCCGGGTAGACCTCCAGCAGAACCTCCGCCAGTTCGGAACACCAGACATGGCCGATCATGACCGCGTGACCCCTGGTGTCCGCCAGCGTCTTGCCCCGCGTCAGCGCTTCCCTGATGGAAGCCTTGTCCGTTTCGTTGTCCAGAAACACGCCTCTCTCCAAAAAGGGCAGCCCCAGGCTTTCCGCCACCCGCCTCCCCACCGAGGAGGGAGTGGTCCGGCTGTCCAGAAAAAACATGCTCTTTTCTTTCAGCGCCCCCAGGACGACGCTCATCAGCCTCGGGTCGGCGGTCCCCCGGGAGCCCATGTGATTGTTCGCCCCCACCACCCCCGGCAGGGAGGCGATATGGGAGACCACCAGCTTCCGCGCCGTTTCGTCGTCCATCCCCCCCAGCACGGCCCCCGGTCCCGGGTCCTCGCCGCCCAGGGCCTCCATGGGGAGGTGCAGCAGAAGCTCCTTTCCCGCAGCCCGGATTTTTTCCGCGGCTTCCCCGCTGCCGGGAAGTCCGGGCAGGACGGATACCGCCAGGGGTCCGGGAAAGCGCAGAAAGTCGTCCAGGGCCCGGTTGTCGTAACCTCCATCGTCGAT
>Ga0302243_1002232_pt1 | contig 11412 bp, 9 predicted proteins | sample AAG_UR_Met_MG_FD_193514 | JGI IMG/M metagenome (GOLD analysis project Ga0302243, IMG submission 193514) | Enriched activated sludge microbial communities from anaerobic digester in WTTP, New Holstein, Wisconsin, United States - AAG_UR_Met | ecosystem: Engineered > Bioreactor > Anaerobic >...
AGATGGTCTGGACAGCATTAATTATAAATACTATACACTTATAAAGCATTTAAGATATGTATTCAGGAAATACAGAATAGAGTTCTTTGCGTGGATCTCCGACCCCAAATGGTTATTCCCTGTTGATAGAGCATTGGAAACATTCTTAAAGACCGGATATGTTCCGGAAAAGTATGCGGCTTCTGAAGGTCAGGGCGGATTCTTCAAGTTTGCCGAGAACGCTACTATTGAACTTGTTATGATGTCCAGAGGTACGGGTAAGACAACCAAGTGGACTTGTATGCGAGCCTTATGGCTTGTCATAAACTATCCTAATTACAAGTGGTTAGTAGTGCATAGTGATAAGGATAGGGCTAAATCGTTGCTCAAAAGTATCAAGGAAATGATGATGAACCCGTATCTTGAAATGGTGTTTCCCGATCTTTTTACCGAAGATGCTCAGATGTTTAAGAGTCGTGGCGGAAACATACTTACCAACGAGAAGATTAACATTGTCACTTTTAATGAAGAAACTGAAGAATATCTGAAGACCGGTGATGTAAACTTTGAGTTCCGTAAAGAAGCTACATTTACCGTGGGTTCTCCTCAGATAGATAGAACATCGTGGCACTTTGAAGGAGTTCTTGCCGATGACCTTGTAATTGATGAAACTTCCAGAAGTCCTAAGGTTACAAAACAGCTTATCAGTTATTTCAGAAGTCTGTTTGCAATGAAACAGTATCGTGATGACTGGACTTTCAGATGTTATATGACCGGAACAGAATGGTGGCAGGACAGTCTTTACACAGAAATAAAGACAATGGGTAATGCATCGGTCTTTGAAATGCCTGCTGAGTGGGATTATCTTGGCGAGAAAGAAAGACTGTGCAGATACTTCACCGATGATGAACTTGCCAATCAGAGAATAGAACAGGGTGAATGGTTTGATTCACAGATGATGATGAAAGCCAGAGCTTATGAAGGTGGTGAACTGAATCTCGGCTTTACTGAAGAACGCAATGTGATGCACATAACCGAAGAAGAGCTTGCTTCTCTTAAAGGTCAGCACCTTGTGGCTCAGATATGCGACCCTTCATTTTCAAGTAGAAACAAGAAAGAAGGTGATGCTAAGTCGAGATTCTCTATCATTCACGCAGTTGTTACAGATGAAACATTTATAATTTATAATGCTTGGCAGACTTTCGGCATGGACACCGGCGGTATTAAGAATGTCAATCTCAGTATGGCAATGTCGGAACAGATAGACTTCTTTGTTCAGGATGCTCAGGGTCAGGGACAGACAGGTCTTTATGACGAACAGATAAGAATGATGCGTGACAAGATGCCGTATATGCAGGACTTTAAACACACAAGATCACTTGGCAGTAAAGTAGAAGTTGCAAATAAGGTTCTGTCACTTCTCTTTGAAATGCGTGAAATATATATTGCAAAGATAATTGATGATACAAATGACGAACGAAGAAAATATATTGACAGGTTGCTTAATCAGTTATTGGGAATAGGCGGTATGGACTTTGTTGACTGTGCCGTAATGATGGTGTCAGACATAGACAGGTCGATAGATGTAAGCACGGCAAGAATCAGAAAGAAATGGAAAACAGGTAAACAGAGAGGATTTCAGCAAATATCATTAAGACCTGCGGGTCAAATGGGGAGGATGGCATGAGTGAAGCTGTTGAGAAAGTAATGACCCACGATGAAGTTATCAGACAGTATAAAGAAGATTTTAAGTTTGCTCAGGATGCGTTTGTAGACTTCAAGCTCAAAATGACCTATGCCCGTGAAGCGTTTCTCAATGAGATACCAAACGACATAAGGGGTGCGGCAAGCAATGAGATTTATATGCAGGGCTATACAACTGACCAGCCTATAAGAGATAGCCGTGCCGGTAATATGGAAAAGAGTCAGGCACTTCCTCAGACTTGTTCTAAAATGCTTCTGCCGATATATAAAGCCATTGCCAAGAAGATGATAGACAATATGACAGCAATACCTCCGAGATACGAATGGGATGCAAACCGCAAGGATTATGTAAAGACCAGCCGATCTCTGGAAAAGGAATTCGCAAAGTTCTATACCAAGATGAACCTTGCCGGAAAGATGCCGAGAATTATTAAGCACTTTGTAAGAGACGGTGTATTTGTTCAGCAAACAGTATTTAAAGAAATGAGTGAACGGGTTATGAAGTGGACGGACGGAAGACCCAAAGCAGAAAATCTTTATAACAAGGGTGCAATAGATTATCTTATCTATGATCCTATGACCTGCTACTTCGATTGGGATGCAGACCCGATGGATTACAGGGGAACGGCAAGATTTATCATTGTCACCATAAGCAGTTCAATGTCACAGAAAGCGTTCCGCAGAAAATATCCCAACTTCAAAGGTTCAATAGGCGGCGGACATCAGGAACGGGAAGACCTGCTTAAAGACCAGTCAGGTGACAGGATTGTTGGTAAGACCAAACCGAACAATGTTGTCGTGCTTCGTGAATATTATCTTGATAACGGCAAGTTCTATGTCATTGCCGATGATGCTTATGTGGTTGATGAAGGTTGGTCAAGCAATGGTGATCTCAGCAGAATCCCAATAAATGTAGGGTTCTGCTATGACGAATATATCACGCTGTGGGAAGAATTGAAATGGCCTGTAGCGGCAATGAGCAATTCCTTTAATCAGGTTGCTGATAATAATGCGTTTAATAATACCGCACCGATATATGTTCTTGGCGATGTGGTTATAGACCCTCTGGCTTATGACCCTGCGGACGGTCGCAAGATGTTCCGCATAGACCCGATGAGCAAACAGATAGTAAGGGCGGCAGATGCTCTTCACCAGTTTACAATTCCTGAGATAACTAAGGGTGCAATATTTATGTATGAGAAAGCAAAAGAAGCCCTGTTCTATGTTACCGGCACGACCGATATGACATTCGGGATGCAGGATAAACAGATAAGGATACAGAGCGTTGCCGATATGATAGGTGAAGCATTGATAAGAAGTGACAGCGATATTGCTAAGAGAATTGAAAACAGCTTTTATAATCCTGTTACATGGGATATATTAAGAATATTCTATACCCGTTATGATTACTTTGATTTCAAAGACCAGAACATACCTGCCGACTTCCTTAAAGATTATCGAAACATCAGGGTTGTCAACGGTTCATACCTTCCTGCTGACAGGATGGTAAGGCTTGCAAAACTTAACGAAGCGTTGAAACTTGCTGAGCAGATACCGGATAAGATGAACCTTGAGAACCTGTTCTTCGATCTTTTTGAAGCTATTGGATTTGTTGACCCGTACCGTTACCTTATGACCGATGAAGAGTATTGGGCTAAGGAACTTGCAGGAACAGTAATGATGCTGTTACAGACAGGTGCGATAGATAAAGCATCAGCAGACAGCATGCTTCAAGCTATTCGGCTTATCGAACAGAATAAAGAACAGATACAGGAGAAAAACAATGGGTAGAAGAGAAGTAGAAAACGAAGAATTAAAAGAGCTTTTATTGCTCTATTGGGAACTTACAAGCGGGGCAATGAACCTTAAAAGACCATTGTGTAAACTTTTGTTTACAGATGCCAAAGACAAGTCCGGAGAAGAATATATTACCAGAATACAGGAAAGAATAGAGAAAATTATAAACCGTAAAGCTAAAAAATCCTTGACATTTAAGAAAGGTATCCCGTATTATATGGTTGGAGCTACGGAGTTTATTAACAGTGTGCTTGGCACGGAGGAGTAGTTATGAGTAATGGAAATGCAGACCCGAATGTAAACTCAGGTTTACAGTTGACAGATGCGGAAAAGGCTTTTCTTGCAAAACAGATGGAGCAGGCAAAGATTGCAGAAGCAGAAGCAGCAAAAAACACAAAAAGACAGGAATGGCTTGCAAAAGTAAAAGAATCCACAGGCAATGAGACATGGACAAAATTGAGTTCAGTAAAAAACTCAGCAGGCAAAACAATAGAGGAAATATTTAAGGAAAGTCCTCAGCTTCTTGATAATCCTGAATCCACAGCGGTTACGATCGAACTCTTCAAATCTTATTCTAATTCTAACAGTGCTCCAGCAAGTGTAGCAGAAAGAGGTGCAGACCCTTTAAGACCGGACAATGGTGGTTCTAGGTATGTTTCGCCAGATTCTTTAGATCAGCTTTTTGCTGATATTAAAGAGGGCAAAGTTTCAAAGGAAGATATTGTAAACAGCAAAGTAAAGGACTCGGATAAAGTTCTGCTTTTACAGTTTCACCTGAGTACAAACATGACATCAAGTGAGCACCAGAGGGCAATGAATAGAATGGTGTAAACTTAATTTAATGGAGATTGACGATGACAATTCTTAACACAGGGAATCTCATAACAGCCGACCAGATAGTACCAGCAGTGGCAAATCTGTATGACTGGCATTTGCTTGAGAACAAATCAAAACTTTTCGCAGTTCTTAACAACATGGGCAGAGTTTCAGCCGTTGTTCCTTCTGGTACAGGCGGAAAAGGAAACTACAGAGTTTATTTCAACAAATCAACAGGAATGAGAACCAACTACAATACAGCGGCAGCTATTGTGCCTGTTGCTCCAGCAGCTTTTTGGGACTTGAGAGGAGCAAAAGCAGGAGGTTTCAGCAATGTCGGTGGAGATATGGCACTCGATCCTAATGGTGCATTTACTCTTTTGAACATTGTTCCGAGAGAAGGAATGGGTATCAGGTTTATCGGTACAGTAACAGACGATGCGGCTGGAACACACCCTGCAAATATTCTTTTCAGAATTGAAAGCATTGACGATGCTGCAAGCGATTGGAATGTAAAGCTCATATCTTCAAACCTTTCTGATGCTGCCTGTGCCCGCATTAGAAGTCTTGACGCTTATGATGGAAGCACAGCAGCAACAAGGGCAAGGGGCGGATATATTCTCATCACCGAAGTTGCAGAATTTGGTGGAGAAGCTCCTGAAGCTGACGACATGATTACAAGTCAGGATTATAATGACCTTCAGATGTATGATATTTCATACGGAAAGAATCTTGTTGCTTGGTCACAGCTTACAAAATTTGATCAGGGTATGAACACTCTTCTTCAGGCAGTCCAGCCGAGGATGTTCGCAGGTATTGACTCTGACATTCTTTTTGGTGGCGACCCACATGACCCTGCAACCACGCGTGATTACGGCACAATGAAAGGTATCTGGGAGTTTATGAATCTCAGCCGTGAAAATGCAACTACCGACCCAGCTCAGGCAACAGTAAGAGTTGACACTGGAACAAGCATTAATATCTGGAATCTTGTTGAAACTTTCGCAGACAGAAGTAACGAAGCTCCGAGAAATCTTCTTGGTGTTCTGACCAGTAAAATGGACATCGAACTTCTTAAAGCTGCTCAGGCTGCTTCCGCTACAGTAAGAACAGAAAAAATCCAGCTTCCGAGAATGGAATTTAACAAGAGAACTATCGAGATTGGTGATTTTACAATCAGCGTAATAGTTGATGACAACCTTATCTTCCACCCACAAATGGTTGATGCTGCTGGAAACATCGCGGGTCGTGGACTTGTCGGTCTTTTCCTGAGTCCCAAAGATATGGGCGTAATGTATCACGACAATTCGGAACTTGGCGTTATGATTCCTGCTGTCCGTCCTGTTCTTAACCAGAGAGACAAGAGAACCAAAGAAGATCACATGCTTGCTTGTCTTACAACTGGAATGTGGAATATGCAAAACCATGTTGGTTACGGAATAACCGGCGTATAGAAGGAGGTTATCATGGCTAACGAAATGGTAAAAGCAATAAAAGGAAATGACAGACTTGATATTCGTGCGGTTGCAGAAGTAGGGGATGCCTTAGTTGCAGCCAATATTGCAGCTGTTGCTTCTGCTATAACAGGACTTGGCACAGAAGTTAAAGGAACGGACTGGACATCAGGCATGACCCTGAAAGCACACGATGATTCAATGAAAGCACTCGCAACATCGGTTAAAGGAACGGACTGGACATCAGACATGACCCTGAAAGCACACGATGATGCATTATCAAAGCTTAACGGTATGTATTCCATTGAATTTGTTGGTGCTAATGCTAGCTCAGATGCAGCTTTTTGCGGTGTGATTTCAGTTCTTACTCCAGGTGCTGTTCCGGCAGTAGGCGATAAAATTATTGCAGTCCTGAGTGCAAGAGATACTACTAATATGTCGCCAGTGGCTTATCCAGCAATAGTTGATGCAGCCACATCTGACGGATTTGTTCAGACACTCGAACTTGACTATGGAGCTTCAAAAGTTAAAGTAAAGCAGGGTGGAGGTTCAGACCTTAGTGCAAATACTTACATGGCACTTGTTCTAAGAGTTTAGTTTTTAAGGGGAGGGCTTCGGCTCTCCCCAAGTTCTTTTTCTTGTCGGAGGATTGAATATGTTATTTTCCAAGTTCTTCGAGATAATATCAAAAGAGTTAAATCAGATAAGGGAATATGGTGACTCTGATACAAACTATCAGTATCTTAACGAACAGACCTGTCTTGATTATGTCAACGAAACAATCATTGAACTGGTTGACCTTAACCCGAGAATATTCAAAGAAGAATACACGCACATCTTCAATGAAGAAAGTTACACATTCACACTTCCGGCAATCTTTTATAAGATACTCGGATATTACGATTCCATAGACGGAGTATGGAGAATCCCTGCTGATTCGAGCGATATGACAAAAGACCTGAGAGCAACGAGTGACAAGACACTCACTGTTATTACTCCGTGGCAGAAAGGTGACGAACTCCTTCTCAGGGTTGTTAAATTCCCTCCTGAAATAGCAAGCGAGTCAGATGCTGTGCCGTTCCCTTCACAGTATATGCGTTTTCTCAGACTTGAGATTATTCAGAAAGTGATGGGAACGGTAGGCAAATCTTGGAACGATCTTGTTCAACAGGAATATCTCAGACGGTTTAATGACTACAGACTTGCCAATCCTGCGATACAGACATCAATGAGAATAAGAAGTTACGGAGCGAGATTTGGGAACTAACGCTTTTAAACAGATAGTCAGAACAATACAGAACAAGATACCAGTAAGTAAAGGTCTTATCCGCAGAAGCAGAGAGACCGAACAGGGTTATCTTGCCGATATTCATAACTTTGAGCTTGAGGACGGAACTCTTAAATTCAGACAGGGCACAAGGTTAATGGCTAATATGGAAGATGAACTCTGGTATGATATTCAGTCATTCAAGTTTGGAAATACCGAACTGGTTATGGGTATCAATTACAAGAGAGAACTTTGGGGGTGGCTGGCTAAATGGCCTGAAACTTCATTCAAGATATGGAACACTTCTCCTTTCCGCAGAACATATCCGCATGTTATAAATGGCAATGCAAAAACAAACGGCCATTTCAGCTTTGAGCGTGGCAATAAGTTTTATATGCTTGAAGATAACTTCTCAGTAATCCTTGTGAATGACTATGCTGAGATATTCAGAATAATGAAAAACGGTTGTTTCCGTATAACGGCAGATGAAGATTATCCAGACCAGAGAGAAGCGATACAGGATGCAAGGGACGACGACAGCCTTAGAGAAGGCAGAATCTATCTTGACATCAAAGAAGCCACAAACAAGGTATTTAACAAGCGTATGTATATCGGTGATGAATATATCCGCAGGTCGCACAGGATAACAGGCGAAACAAGATTTGCATGGGTTAATGAACTCGGAGTTGTTTCAGAATTATCAGATCCGATTGACATTGAAGGATACCGGCATGTAGTTGTTTCTACAAACAAAATTCTTGATTATGATAAATCTACCAAAAGTATCCCAATAAAAAGAATTGTGTCTTCTGGCTCCGTTGTTTCTGATAATTGCAATTTTTATGGCATTACTGAAAACAGCATTGAGATCTTAGCTACAGAAGGCCAAACATGGACTCCGGCAAACCCATTCACAGATGATTCGATCGCTGTTCTCGGGATTGTTCTTGAAATAAAAGAGAGCGGATATTGGTATGAATCAGACGGAACTGAGCATAAAATAGATAGCGGAATATATGTGTGTTTTTCAGATAAAGCCACAGGAAACCCGATAGAAATTAGCAATAATGATTGGAACTATTCAGCCATTAAACTGTTTTTAAAATCTCCAGATTTTTATGTATCATACAATGATGGAACATCTCAAGTTGAAAAACTTGTAGGTTCTCCATGGAAAAATCAAGAAAAGTTTTTTAAGGTTTCTGGCGGTGTTTCTATGCCTTTAATAAAAAAGGTTGACTATGACAATCCCATTGAGTTTGTTTCTTTTAGTGGTGAATATTGGGAAATACTAAGGCCGTTTAATTTTGCTAATATTAAAACATTGTTCCCTGTTATAGATTGGCAGGGGAACTTGGAATTGAATGATGTTTGTGCGTGGGTCAAGCTGTCTGAAATATCGGGAACCAACTTTGCTTTCAATACAGATAGTGCCCCGTTCCTTATAATGCAACCAGACACATCGGTTGCCCTTACTAACTATGACAATCCTAAATTTGTCGGCAATGGAAGAGTTTATTTTGTAGACCTAACGCTCAAAATGGATACAACGGGCACAACTAAATATGGTTGGAGCGAATACGATGTCGTTGCTCTTGAGATAGATTTTGACGGCTTTAAGTCGTATAGTCAAGTTAGTAGCAAAGGATATGACTGTTGGGTTCTTGAGTCAATGGCATCTTCTCTTTCAATTTCGGCAGTCGATCTTTATAACAAAAGAGCCATGTTGTCGGGCGTAGGCAATGACACGGATTTAATAGTTTTTGATGAAGTGTCTTTTTTAAATGACAATCCGAGCAGATTCGCACTTTGGAATAATTCTTATATACAGGGAATAAGTCAAAGATTTTTTCATAATGACACAGACATTATTTATGAAGGACTTATTCAGGAAGACCCATACAATATGAATTATCAGACTGTGCCAGAAACTACAAAAATAGGATATGCTCCACTTATGACCCTTGATTATACAGGTCTTCGCAGAATACCGATGCCTTTGCCTATGATTCGCAGAGCAATGAGAAACCCACAGCACCTAACAACCGCAGGTGGAAAGGTTTATTCAGTAGAAGACAACAAGATATGGGTTGGAAGTGTTGATGATTTTATGATGACAGACTTCATAGAAATTCATTCAGCCGTTGACCACATTGCAAGTATGGACACGGGAATAGTTGTAAGCACAAGGCAGGGTCTTTTCTATGTCGCTTCAGGTGAAGGAATAAAGAGAGTTATCGGTGGCGAAATGGTTATGAGTAAATTCCTTGCACCTTGTTCTGGAGGAGTTCTTTCGGTTGACGGTAGAGATATTCACATTGTTTATAAACAGGTAACTGATTCAGGTGCTTGGTATCCTACAGTTGCAAAGATAAACAATGCTCTTACTGAGATAAACCTTGAGGGTGAAATTAAATCTGTCAGCATAGGCGATATGATTTACATTGCTGATGATTGGAATGTGTGGATTTATGATATGGCAAACAAAGTATGGGCTGGCAAGAGACATTACAAGAACAGAATACACAGATTGTTTGCATACAAGAATAAACTCGGTGTTGCTTTTGAAACAGGTGTTGATAGAAGAAACAGCTTTAACAACGAATCGGAGATGGACAATTGATAGTATATCTCAATTTTTATGATAATAATTCTGCACAATACACTCATTCCGGAACTGGCGGAACTGTTACCTGCCCCAATGGAATAATGGCAAGGCTTTATGGCGAAGCACCTTCACTCATAAGAAGCACAATAACCATAGCCGATTCAAATGTAGTTATATTCCAGAAAGTTGAGGACGATGTTGTTGATGCTGTCCTTACTGTTGGTTCTACAATTATCAAGATGATGTTCAGCACCAAGAACACAAAAATAGTAATTCACGATCATTGTTATGAAGATTTCTACCGCAATAACGGCAATACAAAAACGGTTTACACTTTTGTCAAAGATACGGCTAATGGAACTTATGTTTATGACAAAGACTCTGCAAGTTTTATTGAATACGATGCAGATGCTCACGGCACGCTTTATCAAAAATACAGAAGAGTAAATAAGACTATAAATATCCAAGACAAGGGACAGAAGATTGATGCTTCATTTACCACAGGCGATATAGTGTTTGCTGATTACGCAGTCACAGATAAGGCCATAGATGTTTATGTCAATGCAGGAATATCTCTGGCAGGGCTGAAACTTACTTGGAGTTCTGATACAAATACAGAATCGCAGAAAACAAAAGTTTCATTTAATCTCGGCGACAAAGCGTTGACGGGTTCTTTTGAGAACTCTCCAGTTAAATATGCCGGTCAAAGATTTATGAAATCCATTAAGTTGATGCCTGCTTCCAGAAATTGTTTTGCAATAAGATACGAAGTTTTTGCAGATTTTATAAATAACGGTTATGATGACATAGAAGTTTATGACTTCAATATTTTGACAGAACAGATACTTGGTGAGATCGGAGGCGACAATGCCTAAGATAAGTTATTTAGATATACTCGATAATGGTGCTGATTACACCGAAGTTACGGCTTCTCATATCGAGCAGAAGATTGCTGACATTGAAGCATTGCTTCGTGGAATGATAGACGAGGATAACCTTCTTGCGAAAGATGATGGTTCTGGAATAGTTCCAATATCCCCAAGCAATGTAGTTGATATGCCTGTAGAAACAAGACCGGTTCAGCAATGTATGAAGTTTTTTTCAAATGATGAACAAGGCGAAAGCATTGTTTCAAGTTTATTTGATGACATCACAGACAGAACAGAAAAAAACATCAACATGGCTCTTGTAAATTCTATTGGTGATAAAGAAATATTTCTCGACCTTACCATAGGAGAAGAAAACTATATTTCAACATCGAGCAAAACCGTAGATGTGGAAATTCCAAATTATTATGTTCCTATGACATACGCTGATTTATATGAACTTATAAAAGACACAAGCACTGATTTAAAATTAGAGTATAACATTGATGAGCATGTTTACACATTTAAAGTCCAGTCCACGCCAGACATATTTATTGATGTGCCGTATTATACTTTAAATCCAGAGGTTGTTGGAAATTACAGTTCGCTGGATGAGGTAATGGAGGGGCTTTTCAAACAACCTCTTTCGGCAAAAAACGACATAGTAAGCGAGTCGTCATACGACATAGGGTTTTATGTTTATGATATAAATTATGAAAAACCAGAATTTGACAGCAAAAACAATGTTATTAAGTTTTCAATGTCTGCTGAAATAGACACCAGCGTTACTCCCAATGCAACTCTTTGCAGGCTTGTAAACAGTTTTTTTTGCAGGGTGAACCCATGAGAAAAATAGATACAGAAGCATACAACAAAAGATTGCATACAGAGATTATGGAACTTGACAAAATGATTAAATCC
>Ga0302243_1002234_pt1 | contig 11408 bp, 10 predicted proteins | sample AAG_UR_Met_MG_FD_193514 | JGI IMG/M metagenome (GOLD analysis project Ga0302243, IMG submission 193514) | Enriched activated sludge microbial communities from anaerobic digester in WTTP, New Holstein, Wisconsin, United States - AAG_UR_Met | ecosystem: Engineered > Bioreactor > Anaerobic >...
GACACCACCAGGTCGAGGACGCTGCCCGCCCCAGCGAGCATGGTTAGAAGGAAGAAGGAACGGTTCAAGGGAGACGAACGCCCCTTCAGCAGAACGTAGGACCCGAGAACGACCTCTGATGTCGCCAGAAGCAGGAACACCGGTGCCAGGGGGCTTAGCTCGACCATGGATTTGGATTATCATGAATCCTATGGCTATTAATGATGTTCGCCGATTATCACGGTTGGGAACCACCCTGGGGGTTTCCTATAAATCCGGGAAGCTGCATGGGTTTTTAGCTTGAGGTGAAAAGGATGAGCTGGAACGGTCCGCTGGAAAAGATCGATGACTATCGCTGGAAGATCCCTCGCTCCTACAAGGAGTGCATGAACGGGGACGCGGTCATCTTCGCGGACGAGAAGATGATCAGGACCATCATCTCCGACAACTCACCAGAGCAGGCGGCGAACGTCGCTTGCCTACCCGGATTGGTCGGGAGGTCGATGGCCATGCCGGACATCCACTGGGGATACGGTTTCCCCATCGGAGGAGTGGCGGCCATGGACGCCGAGGAGGGCGTGATCTCCCCGGGTGGCATCGGGTTCGACATCAATTGCGGCGTTCGGCTCATCACTACCAACCTGGTCGTGAAGGACGTCGCTCCAAAGATCAAGCAGCTCATCAACACCCTGTTCCAGAACGTTCCGGCGGGCGTAGGCTCCAAGGGCGTGGTGGACGTCGCGGCGAACCAGATCGATCGCATCCTGGAGGAGGGAGCGGAGTGGGCGGTGGCCGAAGGCTACGGTTGGTCCGAGGACCTGGTGCGAACGGAGGAGAACGGCCGCATGAAGAACGCCGACGCTTCGAAGGTATCGGCTAAGGCGAAGCAGCGCGGCGTGCCCCAGGTCGGTTCGCTAGGTTCCGGCAACCACTTCCTGGAGATCGACAAGGTGGAGAAGGTCTACGACCCCGTCGCCGCCAAGGCCTTCGGATTGGAAGAAGGGCAGATCACGGTGTCCATACATTGCGGCTCCCGCGGTTGCGGCCACCAGATAGCTACCGATTACCTGCAGGTCATGGAGAGGTCGGTCAAGGACCGCAACATCCGCCTGCCCGACCGGCAGTTGGCCTGCGCCCCCGTGAGCTCCAAGGAAGGGCAGGACTATCACGCCGCCATGGCCTGCGGCGCGAACTATGCCTGGGCCAACCGTCAGATGATCATGCACTGGGTGCGTCAATCCTTCGAGAAGGTCTTCTCCCGCCCGGCCGAGGACATGGACATGAACCTGGTCTACGACGTGGCGCACAACATAGCCAAGGTGGAGGACCATACCTATGAAGGGAAGCGCCGCAAGGTGTACGTGCACCGCAAGGGCGCCACCAGGGCGTTCCCGGCGGAACATCCGGACGTTCCTTCCATCTACCGCTCGGTGGGCCAACCGGTGCTGATACCGGGGGACATGGGGGTCGGTTCCTACGTGCTGGTCGGAACCGAGCGCGCCATGCAGGAGTCGTTCGGATCGACCTGCCACGGCGCGGGAAGGATAATGTCCCGCGAGGCGGCCATCCGTTCCTATTCGGTACAAGCGATAACCCAGGAGATGGAGACCAAGGGAATCTATCTGAAGGGGAGCACCCGTGACGGAATTCAGGAAGAGGCGCCGGGAGCTTACAAGGACATCGACGATGTCATCCGGGTGGTCGTGGGCGCCGGACTTTCCCGGCCGGTGGCCAAGCTTACGCCCATCGGGGTCATGAAAGGTTAGAGGTCGCTGAGCGTTCGGATCGCCGCCCTCTCCACCTTTTCCACGTGCCTTTCCGGGCAGGACACCATGACCGCCCAGTCGTGGACCCCGCGGGACTGCAGCGCCTTGCTTATCGGACTGAGCCGGGTCAAGGGCCTTACCTTCTCCCCGTTAAGTATGGGCACCTCGGTCTTGCCCTGGCGAACCTCACCGGTTATGAGCTGGCGCGACGGAACGTCCAAGATGACCTCCGAGGGGTCCACGCCGGCCCGGCCAGCTATCATGGCCTCCGCCGTCTTGCGCCGGCGATATTCGGTGATGGGCAGCAACCTCTCAGCGTCCTCCTCGCTCATGTCCGGAACGTAGACCGAGTAGGCTCGCTTGTAGAGCTGGCGGTAGCGGAGCAGGGTCACGATGCGCCGGGGATGTCCACCCTGGGCGATCAGCCTTTCCACCAGGGAAGCGTCGCTCTCCCGCTGCAATCCCTCAGCGATGGAATCGTCGGCCGCCTCCACGGCCTTGCAGAGCATCATCTCGGCGATGCGCACGGTCTTGTGGAAGTAGACCGAGGTGTACATCAACGCCCGGGCGACCATCAGCCCCTCGGCGGCCACCATGCCGTTCTTTCTTACCACGATGTCGCCATGATGCAGGGCGATGGTGTGGATGAGACGATCTATGTCTATGGTCCCGTGGGCCACGCCGGTGTAGTGAGCGTCCCGAAGAAGGTAGTCCATCTGGTCGGCGTCCACCGGCCCGTGCAGCATCTGGTTGAGGTAATCGTGTGAGTTGAAATGAGATTGCCCGCTGTCCTCGGTGATCATGCTCTGCCCGCGGCGGGCCTTGTGCCCCGGGGATACGATGATGTCCGATACCGCCTCGGCCGATATCCCGTTGCGCTCCAGTAGCTCGGAGATGGTGCCCTGGCAGGATATTACGCCCTCTTCGTCCTCGCGGAACACGCTGCGACGGCCATCGATGAGGGCCGCCCCGATCTCGGTGTGGTCCAGGGAGAAGCGGTTCTCGAGTACTTCTTCCAGAGTGTGGGAGAACGGGGCGTGTCCCAGATCGTGCAGCAACGCCGACGCCAGAGCCAGGTCACGGTCCTCTTTGCCGAGCTGGAGCGCGTCGCACATCAGGTCCGCGACGTGATAGGTGCCCAGGGAATGTTCGAACCGGGTATGATTGGCGCCTGGAAAAACGAGATGGGCGAGACCGAGCTGCTTCACCCCGTGCAGCCGCTGCATCTCGGGGCGATGCAACAGTTCAAGAAAGACACCGTCCACCTTGACGCTGCCATGCACGCTATCGTGGATGATCTTCTGACTGGACATGAAAAAAGTGAGCTGGGGCCCCGGGATGGGGGCCGGGCGCCTACTGGTAGCCGCCCTTTATCTTCTTCCGGTCGATGCGAATGCCGTTCGGCGCGACCACGATGAAGTTGTTGCCTATGGCGGCCACGTCCCCGTTGGTGTCCCGGGCCACGGACTTCAATTCGTTGGTTATGCGCTTCAGGGTGTTCTGGTCGTTGGCGATCGGCGAGTAATCGATCATGAGGATGTTGCCCTGGTATACTGGCTGGGTTATCGGACCCACGTCCTCGTAACGGTATATCTCAGCGATCTTGATGCCTCCGGCGGAGACGGAGCTCTCCTCCTGGAAGTACAAAGCTCCAAGATCGATGTATTGGTCGGTCTCCACGCTCTTGACGTCATCCTTCCCCTTTCCCAGCGGTTTTTTGAGAATCGGCATTGCATCCCTCGGTTGGCAAAGTTATGGCATCTAATCAATATTAATCTATCTGAATCGCACCCCAGCAATGGCTTGGCGGCTCACCTTTCATCGTACTTCCAGATCTTGTCGCCCACGAAATGCAGGTTCTTGATGGCCTTCCCGGGAGCCTTGGCGGCCATGACCTCGGCGGATACCAGAGCCTTTCCGATGGCCAGAGGTCTCTTGTGCGTCATATCTCGTATCCACACCATGTCCCCTTCCTTTATGTCCGGATCGACCTCCACTATCCCCGGCCCCATGACGTCCGCGCCGTTGGTCACGTAAGGCACGGCTCCCATGTCCACCGATACGAATCCCTTGGTGGCCTTGTGCTTCAATAACCCGCGAATTGTCGGGAACGGACGGCCGTCGACGATCATGCCCTCGATGACGTTGTTGATTATTATCAGCTCGCATTCCGGGCCCTCGGCGGTGTCCACGGTATCCTTGGGGCCGATTATGTCCACGCCAGTGGCCGTGCGCAACGCATCGACCAGTGCCTTGAGCTCCTTCTCCCGAAGCCTCTTGCGCTTCCTCACCCTGATCTCGCTCACGCCTCACCCTATGTAATTGGCGTCAATTAACTTTGCCCTCTGACCGATAGCAGGGGACTGGCCGTGGCATATCTTCATAAATCAACAGTTCCCTCCTTTCCTTCATGAAGTTGCCCCTGGTGGCCACCCGACTGATCATACTCGGATTCAAGTTGATGGTGGCGGCGATAGTGGTCCTTAGCATCCTTCCGCTGCTCACGGGCGGCATTGGCCTCGACCTGGACGGCGCGGACAACGCCGGTATGACCATAGAAAACAGCACCATCCGGATAGAGATGCCGATAACTGTTCGCAACGAGGGTTACTTTGACATTAACGATCTCCAGGTCTCGTTCACCTTCATGGATGAGAACGGGACCTTGCTGACAGAGAGCGAGGGTGAGAAGGTCGACATCCCGGTGGGAGGGGAGACCGAAGTGCCCATCGCCCTTGAACTGAACCTGTACGACCTGGACCGGCAGACCCGCTCGGACCTGATATTCAACGGCACCGACCTGATGTTCGACGTGAAGGTGTCCGCCAAGTACACCCTGGACCTTATCCAGCTGAGCGTCGAGGCGGGCAGCGACATGAGCTGGGGACCGTTCGTAAATGACCTGCAGGTCCAGGAGTGGAACGCCCAGGCCACGGACGAGGGCGATGATCAGTTCGTGAGCGTTCCCTTCTCCTTCCGGGCCGATGATGCGTTCAATGGGCTTCAAGCGGTCGCCGTCACCGAGTATAGGGACGGCAATTACACCAGCAACGTGACCCAGTCGGTCCACCTGTCGTCGCAGGTGAACGAGATGGCCAAGATACCCCTTTCCCAGGAGGCCTACGACCGGCTGGACAATAACACCGCCAACGCCACCGTGCGCACCACCCTGTACGTGTTCGATTGCTCGACCTATGACGAAGGGAACCTGAGCACGGGAGGGGGCGGCGGAGGCGGAGGAGACCCCATATGGAACGTTCAGCTTCAGATGGGCAGCTCGTACCTGCAGGACATGGGTGGCTCCTACTCCTTGTTCGTACCCGTGAGCTACCAGTCAGACCCGGCAAACCAGGGACAGTATGCTGACCTCATGTTCGAATACTCGCAGCCCATGTTCTCCAACAGCGGCAACCAGGGAGTCAGCCTGGAACCGAGCGGCTTGGTTTGGGTTCAGATCTGGCTTTCGCAGGATGCTTACAACGCCCTTGTCTCCGGCGATGAGATGGTCTACGTCAGGGCGACCATCTATTACCAGTCCTGGATGGCCTCCAGCGAGATGAATTACAACGAGCCTTGGGGGGTGAGCCCATGAACATCGGTGAGTTCGACAAGAAGCATTTCTCCCTCCCCAAGGGAGCCATCACCGCCACGGTGCACGCCCTGAAGTACCTGGCGATCCCGTACGTTCTGTTCACCGTCGGGCTGATCGTCCTCGCCGGCCAGGACGGACCGCAACGGGTGGCCGACCTGCTGACGGAGCTCCAGACCGTGGTGCTCATCTTCGGCATCGTGCTGACGATACTAGGGTTCTTCAAGGGTGCGTATCCCAAGGGCAGCTACTCCCGCTTCCTTTTCGGCATCACCTCCTCCGTGCTGGTGATCGTGTACGTGTTCTCCATGTTGCTGCAAGGCCGGGTCCAGGACGTCATCGCCCAGGAAGCTTTCGAAGTGGACCTGTACCTGATCTTCACCCTGTACTTCATACCGGCGATCCTGGCGGTGCTCATGCAGTTCGGCGAGTTCGCCGACCACCGCCGCCTGTTCCTGGAGAAGGAAGGCAAGATCGAGGCCAAGGAGAAGGAGGACCCCGCGGACCATCGCTTCTACCACGACTTCCGACCGCGCTACGGTTCATTGTACAACGGGCTGAAGCTGGGCCGGAGCACGCTGATCGGGTTCGTGCTCCTTCCAATGGTGGTCATAATCCTCCTCAAGGCGGGAATGTCCTCCCTGAACGTTCAGGAGGTGGACTCCCTGCTGTCCAATTTGGATGACATGTCCACGCTCTTGATCATGCTGGGCGTCCCCATGGCCGCCCTGGCCTTCTTCAAGGGGTTCTACCCCAAAGGCTCGTTCTCCCGCTTCGTACCGGCGGTCATAATGGTATTGATCAGCCTGTACTGGATATGGACGATCGGTCTGGGAGGGAAGTTCGTCTTCGACGCCGTAGAGGAGATATCGATCAACCTGGACTTCTCCAAGCTGCTCCTGCTCCTGATGGTCGGCACCGCCCTGTGGATCGTCTACTACGCACTGGAACTGCTGCTCTACCGCCCGGAATGGAAGAGCGGAGGTTTCCGTAAGGACCTGCCCGAGGAACGCAAGGCCCGCAAGGAGGCCAAGCGGAAGGCCAAGGAGGAACGGAAGGCGGCCAAGGATAAGGCGAAGGAGGACAAGAAGGCCGCCAAGGAAAAGGCGAAGGAAGAGAAGAGGGACGCCAAGGAGAAGAGGAAAGAGACGGCCGAGCAGCCTGAGCCAGAGGTGAAGAAGGAGGAGTGACCTCCTTCCGTGGTTAGGGGAGGATCACTTTCCCTTGCCAGTCTCGTCCGTCAGCGAGATGTCGAAAACGCTTCCGGTAAGCCCGGAGACCATGGCGCTAAGGGTGCGCGTGGCCACGAACTCCGGGCTGAGCAAGGTGCTTGGGTCCTCGTCACCGAAGTTAGAGACGCGCAACGGGGTTCTGGTCCGTTGAGGGTTGATGGCGATGACGTCCACCTGCCCGCTCAGCTCCTCCGCCAGGGCCTGCATCAGATTGACGATGGCCGCCTTGGTGGCGCTGTACACCGCGTATCCCTCCCTTCCCTTGGTGTAGGAACTGGAGGCGAAGAATACGAGCTTGCCCTTCGTTCTAACGAGATACGGAATGGCATACTTGGAGACCAGAACGTTCCCGGCCAGGTTCACCTGGACCTGGTCCATTATGTGTTCGTCCTCGGCATCTACCAGATTTCCGCGGTACATGAGGGCCGAGCACAATAGCACCGCATCGATGCGGCCATGGTCCTCAGCCACCTTCTCCAACGAGCCCTTCACCTTGTTGGCGTCGGTTATGTCCGCCCCGTTCGCTCGAGAGAGCGAGATGACGGTGGCTCCGCACTCGGTGGCCAGTTCGCAGATGCTCCTCCCTATCCCGGAGCTGCCACCGAACACCACCAGAACCTTCCCGTCAAGATAGGACGCCAGCCCCTCCTTGGAAAGAACGGAGACATTGCGTCTTCGCAGCTGGAATATCCGCTCGGCCAAAAAGATATCCAGCGGGTTGGTGATCTTGATGTTGTACGCCGAGCCGTCTATGGTATGGACCGGAGCTAGCTTCGAGCGCAACAGTAGGTTGCAGTCGTCCGTGGAATCGGTAAAACCTTCGTTCAAAGCTTGCTGGTGAGCTCTGAGTATCAGGGAAAGTTGGAACCCCTGCGGGGTCTGCCCGCGGCGGAGCGTGGAGCGCAGCGGAATGTCGGAAATGTTCTGCTCGCCATCTATCTCCACTATGGTGTCGGTGGACGCCAGGCAGACGTCGATCGCCTGGTGCTCTTTGAAGGAGGAGACGCAACGGTCGATGATGTCATCGTCCACGAACGGACGCACCGCGTCGTGAATGAGGACGTGAGTGGTCCCTTTCGGGCATGCCTTCAGCCCTTCGAAGGACGATGCTTGCCTGGTGGCGCCGCCGGCCACGACGCAACATACCTTCTTCAGACCATACTCCGAGACCAGGTCCCTGGTCTGTTCCAGATATCGGCTGTTCACCACCACGACCACATGGTCTATCGATGAATTGCCTTCGAAGATATCCAGGGTGTGCCCGATTATGGGTTTGCCGGAGAGCTTGACGAACTGCTTAGGAACCTCCGTCCCGAAACGCTCGCCAACACCGCCCGCCAGTATTATCGCGGTCACTATCATGGTACGCGGGACAATCCCGTTCCAGATAATTAAATCTCGTGGATTGCTTCCTCGCACGGGAGGTCCAGGTCGATCAGGGTGGCCCCGTGATGTGAAACCCGCTTATCCTCCGGAGGAGGGCTCATGTACTCCCCGAAAAGCTGCGTGAGCACCTTGTGATGCTCGGCCGGGGCTGGCATCGGAAGCCCTTCGTACTCCAGCTCCACGATGTCGTCGAACCACCTCTTCTCATAGATCACGTGGTTCAGCGGAAATCCGGCATGGGTGAGGAAACCGACCTTGCTCGTTCGCCCGATGTCGAACATGCCCATGAGCTTGCCGTACGCCTTCATCAAGGTCCCGCCGCTCAAAGGACTGACCATCTTGAAGAGCACGAAGGGGAATATCAAGTGAACCTTGGGTTCCTTCTTGAAGGCCTTGAGGCTGGCCGTGTAACCGAGAACGGAAATCGGATACCAGAACAAGGCCTGCAGGAAACGGTTCGAGGGCACCCCGTCCAATGGGAACACGTCGATGAAGACCCCGTGATTGATGTGCTTGTGGTCCATGTACGATTCCATGTAGGTGGTGTCCGACCGACGCAACTTGGCGTAGACGTTGCAATACTCGGCGTCGGAATCGCTGGTCTGCAGGAAGAAGTTGGGACCGAACTCCTCTTGCGGAAGGTTGACGAAGCGTTCGTACTCGTCCCTCAGCAATACCACGTCGATGTCGTCGTCCCAGGGTATGAACCCTTGGTGACGAACAGCCCCCAGCAAGGTGCCTGAGAACAGGTAGTACCGGATGCCGTTCTTGCGACATACCCTATCCATCTCCTGAAGGATGGAGAGCTGAACCTGTTGCAGTTCGTTCAATTCCTATCCACTTATCACCTTAAAGGCCAGGGAGAATTTATAGATTATAGCGGGACCTCCACCGGACCTGGAACGACCTTCCGACCGCCGGGCTGGTGCAGATTAAATAACTCGATGGCGTTCCAAGGGCGAGTGAGCGGAATGTACGTCTCCATAATCGGTACTGGTTACGTCGGGCTGGTGTCCGGGGTGTGCTTCGCGGAGCTGGGCCACCGTGTGCTGTGCGTCGATGCCGTGAAGGCCAAGGTGGAGAGCATCAACGCCGGTTCGCCGCCGATCTTCGAGGAAGGTTTGGAGGGCATGTTGCGCCGTCACCTGGCCTCCGGCTCGTTCCGGGCTACCGCCGACTATTCCGAGGTCCCGGAGACGGACATCACGTTCCTGTGCGTGGGAACCCCGTCCCGCGAGGACGGCTCGCTGGACCTGAAATACCTTCTCAAGGCGACCGAGGACCTGGGCAAGGCCCTATCGAAAAAGAAGGGGCGGCACACCGTGGTGGTGAAGAGCACCGTTCCCCCCAACACCACCAGGGACGTGGTCGGACCTTTGCTGCTCAAGACCTCTGGAAGATCGGGGGACGAGCTGGGACTGGCCATGAACCCGGAGTTCCTAAAGGAGGGCATGGCCGTCAAGGACTTCCTGAACCCTGACCGGGTGGTCATCGGGGCTTCGGACGATCGAACGTACGATGAGGTGGCCTCCCTTTATCAGAGGATAGATGCCCCGCTCATGCGCACCGACGCTTCCACGGCGGAGATGGTCAAGATGGCCTCGAACGCCTTTTTGGCCGCCAGGATCTCCCTGGTCAACGAGCTCGGCAATCTATGCAAGTCATTGGGACTGGACTTCCGAGAGGTGGCCAAGGGCGTAGGCATGGACCCCCGCGTGGGACCTCTGTTCCTGAAGGCCGGCTGCGGCTTCGGCGGCTCCTGCTTCCCCAAGGACGTCCGTTCGATAAGGGCGCAGGCGCGCTCCCTCGGCGTTCGGACGGACATGCTGGATGCCACGCTCTCCGTCAACGAGAGGCAGCCCAGGCGGATCATCGAGCTGCTGGAGAAGCGGACCGAGGTGTACGGAAGCACGGTGGCCGTTCTGGGCCTGGCCTTCAAACCGGGCACCGACGATATCCGCGAAGCAAGCTCGCTGACGGTGGTGGCCGAACTGCTTCGCAAGGGAGCGACGGTCAGAGCGTACGACCCGCAGGCCATGGACAACTTCAAACGGGAGTTTCCCCAGATCATGTACTGCCATTCGGCCAAGGAGTGCCTCAAGGGCGCGGATACCGCCCTGGTCCTGACGGAATGGCAGGAGTTCTCGGACCCCTCGCTATACGGCAGCATGCTGGTGGTGGACGGCCGGGGCGTGACAAAAACCAATAACTACGAAGGGATATGCTGGTAGCCATGAAGGCGGTCATTCCGGCGGCTGGTTGGGGAGTCAGGTTCCTCCCGCTGACCAAGGAGCAGCCCAAGGAGATGCTACCGGTCATCGACAAGCCGGTCATCCAGTACGTGGTAGAGGAAGCGGTCAAGGCCGGAATAAGGGACATAATCATAATCACCGGCCGTCACAAGCGGACCATCGAGGACCATTTCGACCGTTCCTTCGAGCTGGAGAGCATACTCAAGAACGGAAACCGTCCGGCGCTTCTGGAGAGCATCAATCGCCTGCATCACCTGGCCGATCTCCATTACATACGCCAGCACGAGCAGCGCGGCCTCGGCGACGCGGTCTACCAGGCAAGGCATCACGTCGGGAACGAGCCGTTCGCGGTCATGCTCGGGGACACCATCCACGTCTCCGAGGTACCAGTGGTCAAGCAGCTGATGGATGTGTACGCCCGCACCGGCAGATCGGTCATAGCCGCGGAGCGCGTGCCAGGGGAGAAGGTGAAGGACTACGGCGTCCTGGACGCGAAAAAGATCGATGACCGCCTCTATGAGATCAACGACCTGGTCGAGAAGCCCAAGCCAGAGGAGGCCCCCTCCGACCTGTGCATCGCCGGCACCTACGTGCTGACCCCGGGAATATTCGAATGCCTGGAGAACACCCCTCCCGGTTACAACGGGGAGGTGCAGCTCACCGACGCGCTGCGTCTACTGCAGAAGAAGGAGGGCATGCTGGCCTGGGAGTTCGTCGGGAAACGTTATGACATAGGCGACATCCCGGGATGGCTGGACTCGCAGTTCGAGCTTGCGCTTAGGCATCCTGTTTACGGAGAGAAGCTCCGGAAGCGCATCCGGGAGCTGTACGAGAAGGAGCATTTCCTCTGATCACGAGGGGATCAGAAGAAGCGGCCTGGTGGAGCCTTTTATCACTTCTTCCGAAGTGGAACCGAGCGTCGCTCCCCGCAGGTAGCCTTTTCCGGTCGTTCCGAGAACGATGAGCGTGGCGTCGATCTCTCGCGCCGCTTCCAGGATGTTATAGGTCGTGGTCCCGAAATGGAGGTGCACGTCGATCTCGCAATCCCTGGCGTCCAGCTTGGACTGGTACGCCTCCATCTTCTGCTTCACTTCCTGGAAACGCTTGTCGTCGGTCATGTTGTACTTGGCCGACTGGACGACATGGAACAGGGTCATCTTCCTCGCCCCGGCGTCGATGAGCTGTTGTACCTGAGGGAGCATGG
>Ga0302243_1002240_pt1 | contig 11392 bp, 8 predicted proteins | sample AAG_UR_Met_MG_FD_193514 | JGI IMG/M metagenome (GOLD analysis project Ga0302243, IMG submission 193514) | Enriched activated sludge microbial communities from anaerobic digester in WTTP, New Holstein, Wisconsin, United States - AAG_UR_Met | ecosystem: Engineered > Bioreactor > Anaerobic >...
ATCGAAAAAAATTATATTCAAAAGGAAATACAGCAGAGCTCTTATCGTTTTCAAAAAGAAATTGAAAACAATGAACGTGTTTATGTAGGCATTAATAAATACACGATGGAAGAAGCGCCCCCGGCCAATCTGCTTAAAGTGGATATGAAAGTTGGTCAAGCTGAAGCAGAAAAACTCCGCAAAATGCGCGCGGCGCGCGATGCGAAAAGATGGGAAAAAGCGCTGGAGAATTTGCGCAAAGTTTCTGAAAAAAATGAAAACGTTATGTCCGCGGTGATTGAAGCGGTTAAGGCCGAGGCCACGATTGGCGAAATCTGCGATGTCTGGAGAGAGATTTATGGAGAATATAAACCTAAACAGTCTTTTTAGATTATTGAAGTTAAGCGAACTGGAGAACTGTTAAATGAGGAAAGATAGAAAAATCAGAATCGTTTTAGCCAAGCCGGGGCTGGATGGTCATGACCGCGGGGCGAAGCTTTTGGTGCGCATCTTTATGGAAGCGGGGATGGAAGTTATTTACACGGGGCTTCGCCAGACGCCGGAAATGATTGTGGCCACCGCTCTTCAGGAAGACGCGGATGTGATAGGCCTAAGCAGCTTATCCGGTGTGCACAATTATTTTTTCCCGCGCGTGACGGAACTCCTGCGCGAAAAAGGCATGGCCGATGTGCTGGTGGTGGGCGGTGGGATTATTCCCGATGAAGACATTGCCGGTTTGAAAAAAGCGGGCATTGCCGCCATCTTTGGGCCGGGCACGCCGACTACGGAAATTGTGGAATTTATCCGGGCCAACGTCCGCAAATAAACATAAAGGAGAAAAAATGAAAGTTCTGAAAATTGACCATATCGGCATTGCCGTAAAAAGTATTGATGAAGCGAAAAATCTCTACAGCGGCCTTTTGGGCTTGAACCATGAAGGCAGTGAAACAGTGGCCGAGCAAAAAGTAACCACGGCATTTTTTCCGGTGGGCGATACGGAAGTTGAACTTATGGAGTCAACATCACCTGATGGGCCGATTGCCAAATATATTGAAAAGAAGGGCGAAGGAATTCAGCACATCGCTTTCCGCGTGGAAAATATCGAAGAGGCGCTGGCGGAGCTTAAAGCCAAAGGCATTCAGCTAATCGATGAAAAACCGCGCCGAGGCGCCAGCGGGGCAAAAATTGCCTTTCTGCATCCGAAATCAACTTTTGGGGTTTTGGTTGAACTTTGCGAGAAGCAAGAATCATAACTCCTGAAAGAAATAGTCGCTTTCACCTACTTATTCATAATATTTGGTAATCGTCGAAGTTGAGGATAATCGTTTGAAAGGTGCAACGCCCAGCATCAGCGGCGCGGCTTATCCGCGTCCGCTGCATGCTGGGCGTTAGCCTCCCGTGCGTACACCTTGGTCCTGCTGCATCAGTATGTCCCGAATCTCGCCAGGGCTGCCCGCCAACGCAGATCGCCACTGACCGAATCCGTCGTGCGTGTTGACGGCCTGACACCATTCGTCCAGATACTTCCGTTTCACCATGTCCTGCTCCGTGTTTTGCCCCTTGGTTTCAAGAACAAGGAAATTGCCGTTTTTGAGCCGCACTAGGAAGTCCGGTCGGTACTTGCGCACCACGCCGCGATAGACGTAGAGAACCTCGAATCCGAGATGGTCGTTCTTGACCCATGCACTCACAGCGTCGCTGTCGTCGAGCGCGAAGGCATCCGACGCCTCCCAGGTGCTGTCGTAGACACAGACGTTGATGTGCGACCGCTTGGTTCGCTCGCACGGCTTGCCCGTGTACCACGTTCGCATGTCGCCGGTGGAGCGGATAGGGTGGTCGCGGTCGAACACCGGCGTCAAGCGCTCGGTGTTCTTCTGGCGCACCGCCTCCCAGACGTGCTGCACCACCCGCGACATGTTGAGTGTGATGATCAGCCTTCGCCGCAGTTCGTCCTGGTAAAACAGCGGCGGCGAGATCGTGAGTCGGTCAGAGCCGATGAACGCCTCGACGATCCTCACCAGTTGCGCCAGGAGGATTTCGCGGCTGCCCTGCCAGGTGTGCTTCATCTGATCGAAGACATCCCTCGCGGTCTCGAAGATGATCCGCTGGGTGCGGAACTTGCGCGCGAGCCGTTCAAGCTCGATCCGGTTGATCTTGGTGACGTCGGGCTTGCCTTCCAGGATGGGGGCAAGTTCAGCCACCTGGGCAGTCTGGGCTGCGTCCAACGCAAGCGTTTGTGCTTTGTCCCAATCCAGCACCAGCGTGGGCTGGAAAACGCGGTCGATGCGCACGACATTGGGCCAGCGGATCTCGAACTCGGCCTTGGCCGGGTCCGGCTCGACGGCGGTCTTCGGGGTGGGTGGCGGCGGCGGGCCGTCTTCGCCCCCTTCGTGCGGCAGGAAGGTGAAAGGCACACCGAAGATGTTGACGTACTCGGCCTCAAACAGCCCCGTCTCCGGGTTCACTTCATATGAGGTGCGACGCAGCCCGCGCCCGACCACCTGCTCGCAGAGGAGCTGCGACGAGAAGGCCCGCAGCCCCATGATGTGCGTCACCGTCTTGGCGTCCCAGCCTTCGGAGAGCATACCCACCGAGATCACGTTCTGGATCCGCTCCCCCGGCTGTCCCGCCTTGCCTACCGTGTCCACGGTCTGACGCAGCAGTTCGGCTTGCTCGGTCTTGGTCAGCTTGCGCTCGACCGGCCCGTTGTCCTCTTCGGTGTCACCGGTCTCATCTGCGGCCTCCAACGGCTCGGCGGCCTCCTCCTTGGCCTCGGCCTGATCCAGCACCTGTGAATCGATGTGCAGCACCCGCTCGGGATCGCACAGCTCGTCGATATGGATGCGGCGGCTATCGAAGGCGTGCTTCACCCGCGCCGCCGTCTCGGTGCGGTTGCAGACCGTGATCATCACCGGCGGCGTCGGGAGCCCCGCATCCCGCCAGGCCTTCCACGCCTCGCGCCAGTCGTAGCCCAGCAGGTAGTAGGCGTTGAGCAGCAGATCGGGGAGCGGTTCTTCCGGCTGGGCAGGCCGGTTGAGGTCGTCCTTGACGTCCGGGTCGTTGTAGATGTGGTAGAGGCGTGACTTGTAGGTCCTGGCGTCGGGCACGGCGTCGTCGCGCACCACCACGCGCGGCGTCTTCACCAGCCCCGATTCGATGGCGTCGTTGAGGCCGAAGTCGCTGACGATCCAGCCGAACAGCGCCTCCTCGCTGCTCTTCTTGCCCGAAGGCGTAAAAGGCGTGGCCGAGAAGTCGTAGCAGTGCAGGATACCACGCGAGCGGTGCAGGCGGTCCAGTCCGCCGATCCACACGGTGGCCTCCTCGGCGCTGTCCTTCAGGTCACGCTGGCGCAAGTATTTGCCTTCGGCCTCCCAGTTGACGCGCCAGGCGTGGTGCGCCTCGTCGTTGATGACGAGCAGGTTGTGAGCATTGGCCATCTCGCCCAGCACGTCGCGCGTGTAGGACTCGTCGCTCTTGGCGCCGCGCTTGTCCACGCTGCGACGTTTCTTGATCTGCTCCTCGCTGTCCCAGGCCAGCGCATGCCAGTTGCGTACCAGCACCTTGCCTTGGCGCAGCTTGTCCAAGAGCGCCGACGGCACGATGTCGAAGGCCTCGTAGTAGTTATCCCGCACGGCCGGCTCCAGCACCGCCAGGCGGCTCTTGACGGTCAGCCCTGGCGCGACGACCAGCACGTTCTTGGAAAACCGGGCATCCTGCGGCGCGGCCACCTTGTTGAGTATCTGCCAGGCGATGGTCATCGCCATGACAATGGTCTTGCCCGATCCCGTCGCCATCTTGCAGCACTGGCGCAGAAAAGCCCCGCCGTCGCCGGGGATCTCGATGCCCACCCGCTCGGCTGCCGGCGCTTCGGTCAGCCAGATGAGCGTCTCCATCGCCTCCAACTGGCAGAAGAAGAAGCGCCGCGCCTCGAAGCCCTCCGGGTCGCGCCAGTGATCGAGCAGCCGCTTGGTGATGGCCGAGACGCCGGGATAGCCCGCCTCGCGCCAGGCCGACAGGCGCGGGCGGATCTGGTTGACCAGTGGAATCTCGACGAAAATGCCGGGGTCGTCGAAGGCCCGGGAGTCACCCGAGGCCACCACGTAGCCGGCCGGTCGGCGGCCCTCGACCAGATCGAAGGTGCGCGTCTCGCGTTCGTAGCGCCAATGCCGCGCCGGTTCCTCGTAGGGGGAGTTGATGATGAGCCGGTCAATGGTTGTGCGTGCCATCTACTCGACCCCCATCACCTTCAGGCTCTCGATGCCCCGGTCGTCCACGATCTTGACGGCGATGCGCTTGTGCCCGCCCGGCGCAAAGGGCAACGATACCGTTCCCCGGTACGCCTCGATCAATTCTTCGTCGATCTCGGCCTTCAGGTTCTTCGCCAGCCGCGCCCAGCCCTCATTCGCCCCGGCCATCGGGAAAAAGACCTGGCGCGGGTAGAGGCTGCGCCCGTCGTAGTCGGTATCGAGCAGCCAGACGGCGATCTGCGCCTCGCCGCCCGACTCGATGCCGCCGGTCTTGGTGTTGTAGTAGTCGAAGCCGTGCACCGAGACGCGGTATTTGCCTTTGTCCTCGCCATTGGCGATGCGCTCGACCTGCACGTCCGGCTGGCCGATGAGCCAGAACGATTCGTTGCTGGCGCGCTTCTTCTTGAGGTCGTCGGTCAGGAGGTCGGCGTTCATCTGCGCCTTGAGCAGCGTCACGCCCGGCCAGTTGGTCTCGTCAATGTCCTTGGCTGCCTCCGGGTCGAACTGGAAGGCGGCGAAAAGGATGATCTTCGGCTTCGGCACCAGCGTCTGCGCCTCCTCGATGGCCTGGGCCACCTGGCGCTGCTCCAGCGGGGCGTGCTCGGGGCCGAAGGAGACGACGATGCGCTGCACCTCCGAGGCCGCGCCGCCCTCCCGCACCTGGTCCGCGCCCGCATCGTTGGGACGGGTCTCCCCGTCGGCGTGCAGCCAGCGGCAGCCGGGCAGCGGCTCCAGCCGGGCGAAGCGGATGTGCTGGCCCGCCTTGCCGCGAATGCCGGCGCGCAGCAGCTCGTCGCGCCACTCGCCCTGGCGCAGCGTCTCGCCGGAGCGGGCGATGGAGGCATCGGCCGGTTGAGGCGCGCCCTCGAGCAGTTCCTCAAGCGACTTTACTGCCGGGGCGGGCACCGCCTCGACGGTGAACGGACCGCTGACGCGGGTTTTCTTCTTGTCCACGAAGGGCTGATCGTAGAGCGTCTCCTGCGGCGCGTGGCGGGCGATGGCGGCGTCGATCTGCTCGCGCGTCATGCCCTCCTTGATGTCCGGGTTATTGGCGATGGACTTGAGCGTCACATGCGGCACGGTTTTGTATTTGAAGCCGCTAGCGACGCCTTCTTGCGGGTGCGCCAGCTCGTAGTAGTCAAACGCGGCGGTCATCAGCCGCTGTTTGGCCAGCGTCAGCGCCACCCGCGAGGTGTCGCAGGTGATCCAGCGGCGCCCCCATTGCTCGGCCACGTAAGCGGTGGTGCCGCTGCCGCAGGTGGGGTCAAAGACCAGGTCGCCAGGGTCGGTGGTCATCAGCAAACAGCGCGCCGTAATCTTCACGTTGGTCTGAACAACATAGACCTTCGGTTCACTGAATCCGGCTGCCGTATCCGTCCAGCTGTTCTCCAGCTGTACCAGGGGGAAGTCGGCGTGAAACTGTCGGAAATATGGGTTCTTACCCAAGACGAATAGCCGGTGTGCATGAATCAGCCGCCTCATCCCGTCAGGGTGCGTTCTCCAGCTTTTGCCACTTAAGGGCTTGTACTTGGTCCCTCCGTACTCGAAGTCATAAGTACAAGAGGGCGTATATCCGGAAGAGGTTAGTACGGAGCGCTTGAACACGCGGTAACGGTCCTCAGCGGTCAACGTGGGCAGCTCATCAACCGAAATATTCCTAAATGATCCGTTGCTCGTGTCAAGGTAGGTGAACTCCGGTTCCCGTTCGATACCACGTTCCACAAACAACGGCCTGAACTTCATCACGGCCTTCGACTTCGCGTACCAGATCAGGTAGTCGTAAATGCTTGCCAGCCCCTTCTGCCCAAGCGGGCTCATACTTCTGTAGTTAATTTGTGCGACAAAATTCCCTGCTCCGAACACCTCATCCATCAGTTCTCGGACGTGATGGACATTCTCGTCGCTAATCTGCACGAAGATGCTGCCGCTCTCGGTGAGCAACTCCCGCGCGAGCAGCAGGCGGTCGCGCAGGTAGGTCAGGTAGGAGTGGATGCCCAGCTCCCAGGTGTCGCGGAAGGCGCGGATCTGCTCGGGCTCCGCGGTCAAATCCTCGTCCCTGCCGTCCTTCACGTCGCGCTGGTTGACGAAGGGCTGGAAGTTGGAGCCGTAGCGGATGCCGTAGGGCGGGTCCATGTAGATCATCTGCACCTTGCCCGCCATGCCCTCCTTCTCCAGCAGCGAGTTCATCACCAGCAGGCTATCGCCCGCCACCAGCCGGTTGCTCCAGCCGTGGGCGTGCTTGTAGAACTCCACGGCTTCGCGTAGCGGCTCAGCGCGCTCCGTGTCGAACAGCGTCAACTGCTGTGGTCTGTCGCCGTTGCGCCGCATCACCCTCTCGATGATCGTGCGCGGGTCGATGCGCTCGTGGACGTGCAGCGAGACGGTCGGCACCTCGAAGGAGGTGTGCTCCGCCTTGCCCGCCCATTGAAGCTGCGGGTCGAGGTGCGGGTCGTAGGCGTAAGTCTTCTTCCTGCCGGCGTCCGGGTCGGTCTCCGGCGTCACTAGCCCCACGGGCGGGTTATTGACGCGCTCTTTGTCCCGGTGCTCGTAGGATTCGATCGGGCGCTTGTTGTCTCTCTTCGTTCGTGCCATCAAGTATCTCCTGTCTGTCGCGTCATGCGCTGGTTCGGGAGGCTAACGCATTGCTCAGCCGCCGGCATAGCCGGTCGGCTGGAGTGAATTGTTCGCTGTTCTCTCAATCCGTTGTGAATCTCTGGACAACCTCAGGCCACTCCATCGCAAAACGCTGAAATGTTTCTCCCCAATGGTCTTCTTCCATCTCTGAATCACTTAAGTCTATGTTGGTTTTCTCACCTATACGAGATGCATGATGGCGATATGCGTTGAAAAAACTCACTTCAGATCCAGTGAAAGGGTGGCCAGTCAAATTGTGATAGCGACTTGCCTGCCAAAATTCAAGTACTTGACCAGCTAAAGATGCAATGATTTTACCCACAAAGAACGCCACAACAGCCTGCCAGCCTCCCAAAAGAAAGCCAGCAATAATCACAACAATTAAAAATATTCCATATCCAGATAGATAACTGTAAAAGGTGCCACACTCTACTAAACCGGGCACTATATAAAGCCCGAAAGCATTTATCAGTTTTCCTACAAGTTGGCTAACAGCAACAACCAACGCAATTTGAAATGGTGGTAAGTGTAAGAAGAATGCAATCACTCCAGCAATAAAGGCAAGCATACCCGGCAGGCTTTCTATTCCTTCTGTTGTCTTAAGAATTCTGAATGGCGTGACCTTTGGATCTAGTCGAGCCATTAGACCAAAAGCATAGGGAACTGCTATTCTGATTTTCAAACCACGTGGTGTATATATTGCCATATAGACTCCTTGTCAGCGAACAATGTTTATATGGATCGGTGCCAATATTGCCAACGCCGACAGCACTGTCGGCCTAACACCCCTCTATAAAATCTGTGATTTTTAATTTAATAGCTTAATATTAAACAATAATCAACCTGTTTTGTCTTTCTTCATTGGGAATATTATCTGGATCGGTATAATATTCTGAATTACTTTCCGGAAAGTCTCGATTGCACTCATATCAAAGATTATTGTTTAAAAGAAAGCATCCTAGTGATGTTTGACGATTTGCGACTTTCAGGAAGAAGCCGGTAATAATTACCACTTCATTAAATTATCATCGAACAGTAAGCGTACGGCTTTAACTCAAAAGCTTCTTATTCTGCGTTGAGACGATGTGATAGAATTTTCCTATAGTTTATTTAATATTTCTTCCGCGCCGTGGAAACGGACTTTACCCTTTCTTTCTTTTGCTTCATATTTATCGATCAATTTTCGATCAATCATTGTTTCGTACATTTCCATCATAGACTTTTTTAAGAGCTTTGAACGATCTTCATCATAATAGTCAGCAAGATCTTTTAATATACGCTCTTCCTGCTGGTTGAACCTTACTGATATTACTCCCATTGCTTATAAACCTCCTCGCGTTTGGCAATGTTAATTACATAATAATTTTTATTCTCTATATAAAATATTGCTCTATATTTATTTTTTCTAATTCTGTAATATGACCGTTCCTGGCTTGACTTTAATCGCTTAATATCAAATAAATTCATGTCATTTGTCGTTTCCAAAGCGATGAAAGCGTGATGAAATAATTCAAAAATACTTTTGGGAATTTCGCCTTTTTTAATTTGCTTTAATATTTCATCTTCATAGAAGATGGTCATGTATACATTGTAATACTTATTAGATAATTGTCAAGTAATTTTAACGCTAAGCGTAAGGTTTCAGCTCAAAAAGCTTTTTATTCTGTGTCGAGACTATGTGATAGAACTGATCCTGCGGAATGTAGATATAAGGCACATCATCGTCGCGGCGGTAAAGAAAATGCGCCAGAATCATTCGGTTGACCGCCTGATGGCCGACAATCATGATATTTTGGGCGTGGCGGTTCAGGAAAAACACTTTTTTCAGTCCCGCCTCGATGCGCGTCTTCATCATCGCGTAGCTTTCCCCCTGCGGATAGGCGTAGTGATATTTATTGGCTTTACGAGCGCTGAAAACTTCCGGCATGTTTTTTTTGATATCTCTGTAAGTCATGCCCTCGCAGATACCCGCGTCGATTTCATCAAATTCTTTGAGTGATACTACTTTACAGTCTTTTTGTAGTTCGGCAATCGACCGCGCCGTCTGCACGGTGCGTTTTTTATTGCTAGTGAAGATATAGGATATTTCAGTGTTCTGGAAAAAGCGCCCCAACGCCTTGGCCTGCATAATGCCTCTGGCGGTAAGCGTGGAATCGCCGCCGATACGGTCGATAACATTGAATCTGGTTTGCGCGTGCCGGATAAGGAAAAGATTTTTTACCACGTCGGTCACCAGAATATCCTTAATCAGCAGATGCAGCGGAATAGAATCGGTAAGCTTTTCTTCCAGAATTTTGTTTTGCAAAGAATCAACGCGGAAAAAATTTCTTTCCTCCTTCAGGGGCGCGTAAACCATCCGGTAATTTTCAATGCGTTTTATAAATTCCGCCTGCGCCTTTTTGTGGGCGAGACGGGAAAATTCCGGCAGTTTTGTTTTGGCTTCAACCATCAAGGACAAAATTTCTTCGTTTTCATTAATACATTCGATAAAAATAACAGGATGATTGCTGAGATTTTCTTCAATCATCATCCGGCGCGTCCGGGTGACGTTGGCCGCGTCCAGTATCGCTACCTGACCGGCACCGGCAAGATACGTCCTGGCCGTTTTTATATTGGCCAGCGCAAAATTGTTTCTCATCTGACGGGCGGCTTTATTTCCCGGGTGGTAAAAATTAGCGGAAAACGTCTCCTTTATCGGCAAATGTTTGCGCCGCAGATTGCCGTTATTGAATATTTTTGCGGAAATCCGATTTTTTCTTAAGGTTTCCTGCAGGCGAATGGCCAGAGTAGATTTGCCCCGGGCGGGAAGCCCCATCAAAACCAGATAAAGTTTGTTATCGCTCATTTAAAATCCTTAAATTCTTTTATAAAATTAGGGCATTACTTTATCATTTTATCCGGGGCCGGACAAGCAGTTAAACGTCATTTTTGCCGTAAAACATTATTGCGTAATTATCTTGACATGGCCATTTTATATAACTATACTGCCGGTCAGTTTGGCAGATGGTTTAGCGCAAAAATTGTGTAAGGTATTCCCGTCCAACACATTTATTAATAAATAAATAAAAACTGAAGGAGGCTTTTATGTCGTTAAATCCATTAGTTGATTCACGTGATGTGAGGTTTGTCCTTTTCGAGATGCTCGAGTTGGAGAGATTGAACCGGTTTGACCAGTTCAAGGAATTCGACCGCAGCATGTATGAGGATACTTTGGAGCTGGCGGAGAAAATCGCCATTGAACAGTTTTATACCTCCAACACCGATGGTGACAAAATCGGATTGCAGTTTGACCCCAAAACACATGAAGTAAGGGTCCCCGAATCGTTCCACAAAGGATTCAATGCTTACATCGATGCTGGCTTCCATATCCTGTCTTTCGCTCAGGAAAAGGGAGGTATGGGCATGCCCCAGAGTATTTCCATGGCTGCCGCGGAGTATTTCAACGCGGGCAACACCGCCCTGACGATGTATTGCGGTTCCATAACCGGCGCTGCCGCCATCATCGAGCCTTTCGCTTCCGAAGAAGTAAAACAGATGTATCTCCCCAAATTGCTCTCTGGTGAGTGGGGCGGCACCATGTGTCTTACGGAGCCGGGCGCGGGCTCGGACGTGGGCGCACTGAAATCCAAAGCCGTAAAGCAACCTGATGGCACGTATCTGATTACCGGACAGAAGATTTTCATCAGCAACGGCGAACATGATTTAACCCCCAATATAATTCATCCGGTGCTGGCACGCATCGAAGGAGATCCTCCGGGAACAAAAGGCATTTCCATTTTCCTGGTATCGAAATATCTCATCAACAAAGACGGTTCTCTCGGAGAAAGAAACGATGTTTATTGCACAGGCGTCGAACACAAGATGGGATTGAAAGGAAATGCCACTTCCTCCCTGAGCTTCGGCGAAAACGGCAAGTGCGTCGGTCACCTGCTGGGCAAGGAACGCGAAGGCATGAAGATTATGTTCCGGCTTATGAACGCGGCCCGCATTCATACAGGTGTTCAGGCTTTAGGACAGTCCAGCGCCGGTTACATGCATGCTGTTACTTACGCCCGCAACCGCATTCAGAGCAAGCACATTACGCAGATGCTCAATGACAATGCTCCGGGTGTGCCCATTATCGAGCATCCGGACGTGAAAAGAATGCTTATGTACATGAAGAGTACCGTCGAAGGCATGAGGATGCTTTGCTTGTTCCTCGCCTACCATGAAGATGTCATGCACATGTCGCCTGATCCGGAAGAGCGTAAAGCATCAACGGGTATCGTCGAAATTCTTACACCCATCGTGAAAGCCGGCATTTCCGATGCCTCTTGGCTGGTGACGGCCGAAGCGATGCAGGTTTACGGCGGCTACGGCTACTGCCAGGAATATCCGGTGGAGCAGTATGCCCGCGACACCAAGGTTTTCTCGATTTATGAAGGAACCAACGCCATTCAGTCGCTCGATTTGCAGATGCGCAAGATTTTAATGAACCCCGAAATGTATAATTATTCGCAGCTCAGAAAGCGCATGAACGACGCTATTGATAA
>Ga0302243_1002248_pt1 | contig 11375 bp, 8 predicted proteins | sample AAG_UR_Met_MG_FD_193514 | JGI IMG/M metagenome (GOLD analysis project Ga0302243, IMG submission 193514) | Enriched activated sludge microbial communities from anaerobic digester in WTTP, New Holstein, Wisconsin, United States - AAG_UR_Met | ecosystem: Engineered > Bioreactor > Anaerobic >...
TCCAGGCCGGAGGCACCAAGGCCGGCCGGTGGATCGCCGCCGACGCCCTCCGGGAGCTCCGGAGCGATGCGGTGCAACGGCGGTTGAGCGAGAGGGAGGGAAAGCGTCCAATCCGCTGATTATGATAATCTCATAACACTATGTGGGGCTGCATGAGGAGCGCCCCGCGGCGGCCGCCCCGGGCGCTGGCCCCCGGCCATTGCGTATCTTTAAATAGTTAGAGTCTTTACATGGGGTTCTGCAATGCCTATTAGCTTGCAATGGGCCCGTAGCTCAGCTAGGTAGGATGTCGGCGCTAAACCCGACGACGTCCCTAGAAAGAGCATCTGGCTTTTAACCAGGTGGTCCGGGGTTCGAAAGGCGCGCGGCCTTCCCGTGCGCTCCGAAAATCCCCGCGGGCCCGCCCTGGAAGCTAAGGAGAAGAACGATGGAAGGTAGAACGTTCGGGAAGCCAGTGCGGTGGTCTTTTATAACATTGACTCTTAGTAAAAACGCTTTTGCATCCGACAAGGGCGAGGTGAATTAGGTGGTCGAGTCTGACTTGCACGTTTTAGAGCACGATCTCGTGCCAGAGCATTCCCTGCTCTCCGAGCAGGAGGCCGAGAAGGTCTTGGCTAAGTTGAGGATAACCAGGGACCAGCTGCCCAAGATCCGGAGGGACGACGCCTGCATCCGGCTCCTGGAGCGCATCGAGGGCCCCATAACCCCCGGCAGGATAATCCAGATAAGACGGAAGAGCGACACCGCCGAGGAATTTATCGTCTATCGCCTGGTCATCAGCAAGGAGCTCAAGGGGTGAACATACATTGCGTGATCTGATCGAACTTTACTTCAAGGACCGGTCCATCGTCAACCATCATATCTCCAGCTTCAACGACTTCCTGTCGACGATGGACAATCCCAACAGCCGTATGCAGAAGATCGTGGACAACCTCCGCGTCTCTGCCGACGACACCAGCAGGGGCATCATCAAGCTGGAGGAGGACCGGACCGAGGGCCGCAAGGTAGAGATCAGGGTCGGGAGACGGAGGGACGAGAAGACCGGCAACATCGACCCCCAGTACAGCCGCCCGACCATCCGCATCCTGAACCCGGTGGTAAGAGAGGCCAACGGCGCCACCCACAAGCTCACTCCCATGGAGGCCAGGCTTCGCAACCTGAACTATCTCGCCCCCATCGAGCTGGAGTTCACCATCATCGAGGACGGCATCGAGAAGGAGCCGGAGAAGGTCCACATCGGCGACCTTCCCATCATGCTGCGGTCCAAGCGCTGCAACCTGTTCAAGGAGAACATGGAGGAGGAGCGGGAGCTCAGCGAGTCCGAGTACAAGGACAAGCTCATCGAGTTCGGTGAGGACCCCGCCGACCCCGGCGGGTACTTCATCATCGGCGGGACCGAGAGGGTCCTGATATCGTTGGAGGACCTCGCCCCCAACCGGGTCATGGTCGAGTACAACGAGCGTTACGGGACCCAGCTCGAAGTGGCCAAGGTGTTCTCGCAGAAGGAAGGGTACCGCGCCCTGACCCTGGTGGAGAAGAAGAAGGACGGCATCCTGATGGTCACCGTCCCGGCCGCCTCCGGGCAGATCCCCCTGGTCATACTGATGAAGGCCCTGGGGATGGAGAACGACAAGGAGATCTACGACGCCATCGTGAGCGTCCCCGACATGGCCAACATCGTGTACGCCAACATCGAGGAGTGCCACGACAAGAAGCTCTACCCTCCCAACGGCGTGTTCACCACCGAGGACGCCCTCAACTTCCTGGAGCGCAAGTTCGCCACCGGCCAGGCTAGGGAGTACCGGGAGAAGAAGGTCGAGTCCATCATCGACCGCTCCCTGCTGCCGCACCTCGGCGACACCAAGGAGGACCGCATCAAGAAGGCCTACTTCCTGGGAAGGATCGCCCGTTCCGTGCTGGAGCTGAGCATCGGCATGAGGAAGGAGGACGACAAGGACCACTACGCGAACAAGCGCCTGAAGCTGTCGGGGGACCTCATGGAGGACCTGTTCCGGGTCGCCTTCACCAACCTGATGAAGGACCTGAAGTACCAGCTGGAGAGGTCGTTCGCGCGCAAGAAGGACCTCCGCATCGCTTCGGCCATCCGGCCGGACCTGCTGACCCATCGGCTGCTCCACGCCCTCGCCACCGGCAACTGGGTGGGCGGACGGGCCGGGGTATCGCAGCTGTTGGACCGTACTTCCAACATGAGCACCCTGTCCCACCTGAGGAGGGTGACCTCCTCCCTTACCCGTTCCCAGCCCCACTTCGAGGCCCGTGACCTGCACCCCACCCAGTGGGGCCGGCTGTGCCCGAATGAAACGCCCGAAGGTCAGAACTGCGGACTGGTGAAGAACGCCGCGCTGATCATCGACGTGTCCGAAGGCTTCCGCGAGGAGGATGTACAGTGGCTGCTCCGCGACCGCGGCGTGGTCGAGGTCAAGGCCGGCGAGGCCATCACCGGGGCCAAGGTATACGTCAACGGCGACCTGGTCGGCAACACCGAGAACCCCCGCGTACTGGTGTCGGAGATCCGCGCCGGAAGGAGGCAGGGGCTGCTGTCGAGCGAGATCAATATCCGCTACGACGAGGAGATGGGCGAGGTCATCATCAACTGCGACGAGGGCCGCCTGAGGAGGCCGCTCCTGGTGGTCCAGGAAGGCCGCACGGTCATCACCCGCAAGCATATCGAGGACGTCCGCGACGGCCGCATAAAGTGGGCCGACCTGTTGCGGGAAGGGGTCATGGAATGGATCGACGCCGAAGAGGAGGAGGACTCCTTCATCGCTGTCGAGCCGTACGACCCCCCCGAGAGGTGCTCCAACTGCGGAAGGGCCATCTCGCCGACCGACGTCGACTGGATGAACCCCGGGGCGGACAGCCGCGACGCGGTGGTGCGGTGCAAGCACTGCAACGGCGAGATGAAGGTGCCCCTGTTGCTCAACACCGAGCACACCCACATGGAGGTCGACCCGATGGTCATCCTGGGGGTGGCGGCCGGCGTGGTGCCCTACCCGGAGCACGACTCGTCCCCGCGTGTGACGATGGGTTCCGGTATGGCCAAGCAATCGCTCGGCCTCTCCTGCACCAACTACCGCAAGAGACCTGACACCCGTGGCCACATCCTGCACTACCCCCAGAAGCCGATGGTGCAGACCAAGCCCATGGACTTCGTGGCCTTCAACGACCGCCCCGCCGGGCAGAACTTCGTGGTCGCGGTCATATCCTTCCACGGCTACAACATGGAAGACGCGCTCATCCTGAACCGCGCCTCCATCGAGCGCGGTCTCGGCCGCTCTACCTTCATGAGGACCTACCGGGCGGAGGAGCGCCGGTATCCCGGAGGGCAGGAGGACCACTTTGAGATCCCCTCGCCCGATGTCCGCGGGGCCAGGGCAGACCTGTCCTACGCCAGCCTGGGAGAGGACGGCCTCATATCCCCGGAGACGCTGGTCAACGGCGGCGATGTGCTAGTCGGTAAGACCTCCCCGCCCCGTTTCCTTGAGGAGGAGACCGACTTCCTCACTCCCCAGAAGAGGAGGGAGACGTCCATCACCATCCGGCCCGGTGAGAGCGGCTGGGTCGACTCGGTCATGCTGACCGAGTCGGAGAACGGTTCCCGCCTGGTCAAGGTGAAGGTGAGGGACGAGAGGGTCCCCGAGCTGGGGGACAAGTTCGCGTCCCGGCACGGGCAGAAGGGCGTCATCGGCCTTATCGTCCCGCAGGAGGACATGCCGTTCACCTGTGACGGCGTGACCCCTGACCTGGTCATCAACCCCCACGCCATCCCGTCGCGTATGACCGTCGCCCACGTCCTGGAGATGATCGGCGGCAAGGTCGGAGCGATGGAGGCGAGGTCCATTGACGGGACCTCCTTCTCCGGTGAGAAGGAGCAGGCCCTCAGGGAATCCCTGGGCCGCGCCGGCTTCAACACCAACGGAAAGGAGGTCATGTACGACGGCATGACCGGCAAGAAGATCGAGGCCGAGATATTCACCGGCGTGATCTACTACCAGAAACTGCACCACATGGTGTCGGGGAAGATGCACGTGCGTTCCCGCGGACCGGTGCAGATACTTACGAGGCAGCCGACCGAAGGCCGTTCAAGGCAAGGCGGCCTGAGGTTCGGTGAGATGGAGAGGGACTGCCTAATCGGCCACGGGGCGGCGATGGTCATCAAGGACCGCCTGCTCGACGAGTCCGACGGCACGTTCCTGTACGTATGCGGCAACTCCAACTGCGGTCACATCGCCATGATGGACCGCCGGGGAGCGATCCGCTGCCCGGTATGCGGCAACAACACGAACGTCCACCTCGTCCAGACGAGCTATGCGTTCAAGCTGCTGCTGGACGAGCTGCTGTCACTTGGCGTCGTCATGCGCCTTCAGCTGGAGGACCTAAGATGATGCGAGGCGTTTCAAAGAGGATCGGTTCGATCAAGTTCTCGACCTTGTCCCCTGACGAGGTCAGGAAGATGTCGGCCACCAAGGTCATCACCGCCGACACCTACGACGACGATGGCTTCCCCATCGACATGGGCCTTATGGACCCCCACCTGGGGGTCATCGAGCCTGGCCTGAGGTGCAAGACCTGCGGCAACAAGGTCGACGAGTGCCCCGGCCACTTCGGCCACATCGACCTGGCCATGCCGGTCATCCATGTCGGCCTGGTCAAGGAGATCAAGAAGCTGCTGCAGTCGACCTGCAAGACCTGCGGCCATCTCCTCATGACCAAAGAGGAAGCGGCGCGCAAGGCCCAGGAATGGGCAGACATGGACGAGCTGGGCAGCGACGCCATCGACTACCGCCTGCTGGCCAAGGGCACCGCCAAGGACGCGTCCAAGAATACCATCTGCCCCCATTGCGGGCAGGAGCAGGGCAAGATCACCCTCGACAAGCCCACCACCTTCCGCGAGGACGGACATAAGCTCACGCCCAAGGAGGTCAGGGAGCGCCTGGAGCGCATTCCCGACGAGGACCTGCCCCCCCTGGGCATCGACCCCAACTCCTGCCGCCCGGAGTGGATGGTCCTTACCGCTCTGGCCGTTCCACCGGTCACCGTCCGGCCGTCCATCACCCTGGAGTCCGGCGACCGGTCCGAGGACGACCTGACCCACAAGCTCGTGGATGTGCTGAGGATCAACCAGCGTCTGCGGGAGAACCGTGACGCCGGCGCGCCTCAGCTGATCGTCGAGGACCTGTGGGAGCTCCTGCAGTACCACGTCACCACCTACTTCGACAACCAGACCTCCGGCATCCCGCCGGCCAGGCACCGCTCCGGCCGGCCGCTGAAGACCCTGGTCCAGAGGCTGAAGGGCAAGGAGGGGAGGTTCCGTTCCAACCTGTCCGGCAAGCGCGTCAACTTCTCCGCCCGTACCGTCATCTCGCCCGATCCCTCGCTGTCCATAAACGAGGTCGGGGTGCCCTACGAGGCGGCCCGCGAGCTGACCGTGCCGGTGCACGCCACCAAGGCCAACCTGGAAGTGCTCAAGGAGATGGTCAAGAAGGGTTCGAACCCCCCCATCGTGGACGGCAAGTACTACCCCGGCGTCAACTACGTCATCAGGTCCGACGGCCGCAGGATGAAGGTCACCGACCGCAACGCCGAGTCGATCGCCGAAGGCCTGGAGATCGGATACGTGGTGGAGAGGCACCTGATGGACAAGGACGTCGTCCTGTTCAACCGGCAGCCGTCCCTGCACCGCATGTCGATGATGGCCCACACCGTGCGGGTCATGCCCTGGAAGACCTTCCGGTTCAACCTGTGCGTCTGCCCGCCGTACAACGCCGACTTCGACGGAGACGAGATGAACCTGCACGTCCTGCAGAGCGACGAGGCCAGGGCCGAGGCGATGATCCTGATGAGGGTGCAGGAGCACATCCTGTCCCCGAGGTTCGGAGGGCCGGTCATCGGCGCCATCCACGACCACATCACCGGGACGTTCCTCCTGACCCACCAGGACCCCCACTTCGACAAGCAGGAAACGCTCAGCATCTTGCAGAAGGTGAAGCACGACGAGCTTCCCAAGCCCCATATCAAGGACGGCAAGGAGTACTGGACCGGGCACCAGCTGTTCTCGCTGGTACTGCCGGAGGACTTCCGCATCACCTTCAAGGCATCGATCTGCCGCAACTGCCCGCAGTGCCAAAAGGACGAGTGCGACCTCGATGCTTACGTCAAGATCCGCGACGGCGTGCTGCTCAACGGCACCATTGACGAGAAGGCCATAGGATCGTTCAAGGGCAAGATCCTCGACAAGATCACCCGTGACTACGGCGCCGACGCCGCCCGGGACTTCCTGGACAACGTGACCAAGCTCGCCATCGGAGCGATCATGGTCCGGGGCTTCACCACCGGCATCGACGACGAGGACATCCCCGAGGAGGCGACCAGGCAGATCGAGGAGATGCTGCATGACGCCGTCCACAAGGTGTCCGAGCTGGTGCAGGCGTACCGCGAAGGTATCCTGGAACAGCTGCCCGGCCGCTCCCTCGACGAGACCCTCGAGGTCGAGGTCATGAAGGTGCTCGGCCAGGCTCGTGATGAGGCGGGCCGCATCGCCGGCCGCCACCTGGGCATGGAGAACTCCGCCGTCATCATGGCCCGCTCCGGGGCCCGTGGCTCGATGCTAAACCTGTCCCAGATGGCCGGCTGCATCGGCCAGCAGGCCGTCCGTGGCGAGCGCCTGTCCCGTGGCTATTGGAACAGAACGCTCCCGCACTTCAAGAAGGGGGACCTGGGGGCCGAGGCCAAGGGCTTCGTGCAGAACTCCTACAAGAGCGGACTGACCCCGACCGAGTTCTTCTTCCACTCCATGGGTGGACGGGAGGGGCTGGTCGATACCGCTGTCCGTACGTCCCGGTCCGGCTACATGCAGCGCCGTCTGATCAATGCGCTGGAGGACCTGAAGCTGAAGCAGGACGGCACCGTCCGCAACACCGCCGACATGATCGTCCAGCTCCAGTACGGCGAGGACGGGGTGGACCCGTCCCGGTCGGTGCAGGGTGACGCCATCGACGTGGACGACATCCTGTCCGAGGTCCTGGGCGACGACGCCGAGGCCATGGCCCGCCTGGAGGAGAAGAAGCAGGCCGGCTATGCCACCATCGAGAAGGACCTGATGGAAACGATGGAGGAGGAAGAGGTCGAGGAGCCGGAGTACGACACCGGCGGCAGCGGAGGTGAGGACTGATGGCTCGCAAGGACACTTTCAACGCCCTCGTCAAGAGGGGAGTGGACGAGGCCGTCGCCGACAAGATGCTGCAGAAGTACAGCAGCATCGGCGACATATCGAACGCCACCCTCGCCGACCTGGTCGAGCTCGGGATCACCGAGGAGCAGGCCACCGAGGCCCTCAAGAAGCTGGGCAAGGCCAAGAAGGAGGGCGGCAAGAAGGCCGAGAAGAAGGAGGCGGCGGCCGAACCAGCTAAGAAGATCGAGTTCAAGCGGGTGATCAAGGCCAAGCCCCCCTCCGAGATGGAGGTCAAACTGAACGGCATGCTGGAGAGCATGAACATCGAGCTGCCCCGCCGGGCGGTCATCGCCCTGGCCGAGCGGCTGGAAGGGACCAAGATCTCCAGCGAGAAGCTGAAGCAGATACTCAGGAAGGCGAACGAGAAGTACCTCCTCCACAAGATGGACGCCAACGAGTCGGCCGGCATCCTGGCCGCCCAGTCCATCGGCGAGCCGGGTACCCAGATGACCATGCGTACCTTCCACTACGCCGGTGTCGCCGAGATCAACGTCACGTTAGGCCTGCCCCGTCTCATCGAGATCGTGGACGCCCGGCGGGTCCCGTCGACGCCGATGATGACCGTTTACATCGAGCCGGAGTTCGGCGGCAACGTCGACATCGTGCGCAAGGTCGCCTCCCACATCGAGAAGACGACCCTGCTGGACATCGCCGACATAGAGACCGACATCGTCAACATGAAGGTCATCGTCCACCCCGACAAGGCCAAGCTCGACCAGAAGGATATCACCGAGGAGCAGATCGTCGAGCGCCTAAACAAGGACCGCCGGCTGCGCGGGCAGGTCGCCATCGTCCAGGACGAGAACGATCCCGACCGCAAGGTCGTGGTGATATCGTCCGAGGAGGCGAGCTTCAAGAAGCTCCAGGGTATCGTCCAGGCCACCCGCGATGCGGTCATCCAGGGCCTTGACGGAATCGAGAGGGCCATCCTCAGGAAGACCGGCCACGAGTACATCATCTACACCGCCGGCTCGAACCTGAGGGACGTGCTGGCCGAGGAGAAGGTCGACCGCAAGAGGACCACGACCAACTCCATCCAGGAGATCTACGAGGTCCTCGGGGTGGAGGCCGCCCGGAACTCCATCATAAACGAGGCGTCCCGGACCCTTGAAGAGCAAGGCCTTACCGTGGACATCCGGCACATCATGCTCGTGGCCGATCTGATGACCAACGACGGCGACGTCAAGGCCATCGGCCGGCACGGAATATCGGGCAGGAAGTCGAGCGTGCTCGCAAGGGCCGCGTTCGAGATCACTGCCACCCACCTGCTCCATGCCGCTCTCACCGGAGAGTCGGACGACCTGGACGGCGTGGCCGAGAACATTATCGTGGGGCAGCCCGTGACGCTGGGGACAGGTGCTGTCAACCTGGTGTACGAGCCCAAGAAGAGGCCTAAGGAGGCAAGCGAATGATAGATTTGGGAAGAGCAATCAAGGCCGCTGCGACCACCGGAAAAGTGGTCTACGGCGTGCAGCAGGCAGAGAAGGCGGTCAACAACGGCGCTGCCAAGATGGTCATCGTCGCTGATAACTGCCCGAGTGAGTTCCTCAGATCTGGAAACCACAGCATCAAGGTTGTCAAGTTTGAGGGTACCAACATGGAGCTAGGGGCTCTGTGCGGGAAGCCGTTCTCGGTGTCCGCCCTGGCGGTCATTGACAAAGGCACCTCCAACATCCTTTCGTTGTGATCATATGCCGTCTGAGATTACATTCACCGAGGACACCCTGAGGTACATCAACCTCTTCGAGGCCGTTACCAAGACCAGGGTGAAGGACTGCATGGAGACCGAGGAGAAGCTGGTGTTCGTGGTCGAACCTGGTCAGGCCAACCGGGCCGTGGGCAAGGGGGGCGAGAACGTCATCCGCCTGAAGAACCAGACCGGCAAGAACATCCAGGTCATCGAGTACTCGGACGAGCCGGAGAAGTTCATCCGGAACGTGTTCTACAACTACAACGTGCAGAACGTGGTGATCGAGAACCGGGGCAACGTCGTTCACGCGACGGTGACGGTCGATCCCAAGGTCAAGGGGCGCGCCATCGGCAAGAACGGGCGCAACCTCAAGATCGCCCGGGACATCGTCAACCGGCACCACAACGTCCAGAGCATCAGCGTGGCCTGAGCGGCTCCCTCTCGACCTCGAGTCGGTCGGCGGTGGGGTACTCCTCCACCAGGAAGGAGTCGTAGGGGAGCCGGGGAGAGATCTCCTCGAGCACCCACGGCGCCACCTCAACCCTTTTCCTTTCCCCATCTTTTCTCATAAGCTCTTCTGGTACCTCGAACTCCATGCGCAGCAGCTCCATGATCTCCTCGATGGGGCCTTCGATCACGCCCTTGAGCAGCGTGCCGTCCTCGGTGATGACATCGGCGGGGCCGGCGGCGCGCAGCGCCCGGCGCTTCAGCCGCTTCCTAAGCTGCACCGAGTCCTTGAAGCTCGAGGAGCAATAGTGGACCGGGACGGACGGCCCGGAGGAGAGGACCGCCAGGGCGAGATCTTCGCTCCCCCGTACCGCGCTGGAGACATCGTCCTTGACCTCGTACCCCTTCGCCTTGAGGGCGTCCCAATTGCCCTCCGAGAACTCCAGCTCGTTGATGTTCACGAAGTCCAGCCCGGCTTCCTGGGCGTATTCCAGCAGAGCGCGCACGGCCTTCTCTTTCCCCGGCAGGGCGGGGACCTCGAGGCCGATCTTCATGCGGGACCGGTGCTTGAACTCGGCCAGCCCGGTGCCCGACATCTTCGTCCACTTGGCCGCCGGGGGATGGACGCGGAGCTCGTCCAACCCCGCCTCCTCCAGCCTGGCGTACGCCGAGATGTCCAGGGACGAGGTGTAGAGGTGGATGTGGTGCCTCTTGCCGAACCGCTCCTTCAAGAGGCGGATATAGTGAACGGTCCGGTCCAGGCAGGCTACCGGGTCTCCGCCGGTTATCCCCGTGCCCTGGGCGTCCATCATCTCCGCCTCCTTCAATATCTCGAGGTCATCGGAGCACCGCTTCTCGTTCGCGAAAACGACCTCCCGACCCCTCTTCTCCAGCGAGAGCGGGCAGTAGAAGCAGCCGGTGCGGCACTCTCCCGAGACCAGCAGCACCAACTTGGCGCCCTTCCGGCATAGCACGCAGCCCCTGGGCAGGCGGCCAGTGTAGGAGGAGCCGGCCTCCATCTTTTCGATTCTCATCCGGCCATCGGAGGCGCCGTCCGCTAATAAATCCTTGCTCTTTTCGCAGGAATTTACGTTATGAACGTAAAAAGAAAGGGCCGGCCGGTGACCGCATGATAGTATTATATAGAAGCGGCTCAAAATAAATATGCGGAGGAGGAAAGTGGTGTCGATAAGGGTGGAAGAGCTAGAGACGAGGTTCTCGCTGGATGGGGCGACCTTCTCCCTGCTGGGCGGGGAGCGGGCGATCGTCACGCCAGCACGTGAAATGATACTGTCCAAGGGCGACCTGCCGCCGGCGTGGGAGGAACGCCCGGTGAGGCCGACCGACCAGCCCAGGTTCGGGCAGCGGGACTATGCGGCCTCCCGTTTCGTGATGAGCGGAGGGGACGGGGAGCGGGCGGCGGTCATCTTCGAGGCCGTGGTATACCGCGACCAGTCGACCGCGGCAGCGGTGCTGGCCGGCACCCTGGGAAAGATCGGGTTCCTGCGGCTGTCCAAGATCGACCTGGGCGATGTCGGTGCCATGATCGAGGTGCCGGGCAAGGCCGGACGGAGGATGCGGGCCATCGCGTTCGTGGAGAGGAACGTGTTCGGCCTGGTGATGCTGTCCTGCCGGTCGGACTGTTCCGCTTCCGATTCCTGGCTCATAAGCATGGCCCGGCTGATGGCGTCCCGTATGCGCTGAGCCGTCGGTCTTATATCCGGCCCGGCCATCCTGTTCACCGGTGCCGAGATGAAGACCAAGACGAGGATGATCCTGGCCCTGGACGAGACCGACGAACGTAAGGCCATGCAGGTGGCAGAGGGGGTCGCCGATATGGTGGACGCCATCAAGATCAACTGGCCCCTGGTGCTGTCGTCGTCACCGGCCGTCATCACCCGCCTGGCCGCGCTGGCGCCGGTCATCTGCGACTTCAAGGTCGCCGACATCCCCAACACCGACCGTCTCATCGTGGAGCAGGTGCGG
>Ga0302243_1002249_pt1 | contig 11372 bp, 17 predicted proteins | sample AAG_UR_Met_MG_FD_193514 | JGI IMG/M metagenome (GOLD analysis project Ga0302243, IMG submission 193514) | Enriched activated sludge microbial communities from anaerobic digester in WTTP, New Holstein, Wisconsin, United States - AAG_UR_Met | ecosystem: Engineered > Bioreactor > Anaerobic >...
TAGTCCATCGCCCAGGCTTCGACCTGGACCCGGCCGTCGTCGTCCTGTTCGTGGCGGACGACCTGCCCGAGGAAGTACCGGCGTCCGTCGTCGTCGTAGATGCGGGCGGACGCCGCCGGGGGGACGGTCTGGTACGGGATCTCGCAGGTCAACGACTGGATGCCCGTGATCGTGTACTCGATCTCGATCCCGGTCGCCTCGACCTCCTGTGCTGCGATCTCTGTCCGGAGCATGACGATCAGACCTTGATGATGTACATCAGCGCCACGTTGCGCGGCCGGGTCTCTGTGCCCCCAGTAGAGGAGACCTCAAATAGGGAGGAGGTCTCACTCGACATAAGGTTCGGACCCACGTAGGGGGCTCCATATTTCGGCGCCCCCGTGGACAGAAATGTGTGGGTGTGCGCCTTGAACGCCTCTCCCTGCCCCGTCCCGAGTTCGCGGCCCGCGTCAACCCCGCGTCCGTGGTCCCAGCCCCGGACGAACTCGCCCCGGAGATCCGGGAGGTTGAACGTTGTCGACCCGTCCCCCGCCCCGAACGTGGTACCTAGGACCGTAAACAGGGCGACATACGTCGTTCTGGAGATTGCGGCTCCGTTGCACTCCAGCCACCCGTTCGGCGGGAACACGGCCGGCCATTGAACGATAGCCCCCGAAGGGACGTTCCCCATATGAGCGTGGACGTATGCCCGGGTTGCGGCGTCAGTGTCGACGGCGGGGTCGGCGAGGTTCTGGATCTTCTTGCCGCCCATGCTCAGGTCGTCCCGGATCGCCCCGGCGTGGATATCTACCCACGCCCCGTCGCGTCGAGCCTGGAGGCACTTGAGCGTCGAGTTGTAGACGATCATCCCGTTCGCGGCGGTCAGGCCGTCCCGTTCCGTCGTCGTCAGGCTCGGGATCTGGAGGTAGTGGCCCGCTCCGTCGTTGATGGCGACGCGGTCGACTTTCCCGGTGCTTCCGAGCGTTGAGTTCACAATCCCGTGCGCGTCCGCGAGACCTTTCTCGATCTTGCGGAGATTTGTGGCGTTAACCGCCGGTGTGGTGTCGTTCGTCCAGTAGGTCGGTTGGTAAGAGTCTGCCATAGGTCCTCATCCTGCATGGGGTTTGAGCGCCTCGCCGGGGTAGAGGGTCTCTGACGGGAGGAGCCCGAGAAACATCCGGTACATGCCCGGCATCGGTTCCGACGGGATCGTCTGCCCGATATAGTAGGCCGTGACGCCGAACTCCAGCGCGCCGCCGAGCGAGATGTCCCGCACCGGAGTGCAATCGAGGAGGAGATAGTATCCCGTCTCGACCCCGAGCGGGTCAACGATCCGCACGGTGTTCATCGCTCCCGGGCTCTTGTCCCGGTAGATCGCGCTCGACCGTTGTGGGGTCCGGGCGCTGTAGGCGGGTTCCGCGAACCGGCAGACGTCGATCAGTCGCTCGAACCCGTCCCGGCTCTCCAGAATCCAGACAAACGACCGGCTCACTACGCCCTCATACGGGGCGTCCTTGAGCACCGCCCGGAACGCCGCCCGGAGCGTCACGCCGTCTTTTGCGTAGATTTTCCATTCGTCGTATCGGCTCATGCTCTCTGAAGCCTCCTGTAGAGCGCGTTTGTCAGCAAGTCGATGTCCCGGTCATCTCGGACCACCGGGTTGTGCATGTGGATGTGGAGAGCGCGAGGAGAGCCGGTTTCAGACGCCGGCACGATCGCCTCGCCCTGGTGCACCCGGACGTTCATGTCCCGGGGCACGTAGGGCATCCCCGTCGCCGCAGAGCGTTCCGGTTGCCCGCCCCCGGTCGCCGGGGAGACGACCACGCTGCCGACGCCGCCAAGGGTCTGCATGTTCGCGATGGCCGTTTCCTGCCGTTTGATGTACTTGTCAAGGGTCTTGATCATGCCGGAGACGGTCTGGTCGTGCGTCTCACCCATCTCGGGGATCTCCTCCTGGATCTTCTCATAGATCTTCTGGAGGTCCTCGTTGGTCAGGGTCGCGTCGCTGTCGAGCTGGTTCCTGATCTGTCGGAGTTTGTTCAGGTCCTCCTCCGAGACGAGCACATCGGAAGAGATCGGTTCGATTGCATACTGGGCATCGATGATCACCGGATCTGGCTGTTCCACTCGAACAGCAGGGAGCGGTTCGTTGCGGTAATGTGCATCGACGATCACCGGATCGGGAGGCTCTACTTCGGGCTGGGGGAGGGGCTCCTCGTGATACTTCGCGTCGATGATCACCGGATCTGGTTGCTCCACCTGGATCGCCGGAAGAGGTTCGGCTGCATACTGTGCGGTGACGTTTACCGCTGGAGGGGCCGCAGCCCGATCTCCGACCGGTTGCCGGACGAGCCCACCGCCCTCCGTGACTTCGAACCCTTCGGTGGTCGGAGTGAACCCCCGCCCGTAGAACATGTTGCTCGGTGCTGCGACAGGGACGGCGGGCCCTCCTTCGGGAGCGGTGTCGGCAGCTCCGGACGAGCTTGCTAGGAACTCGTCGATGATCCGTAACGCCTCGATCCCGGCAGGGGTCATGGCGATGGCTTCGCGGACTTTCTGGTTGACGTGATCTTGCCCTTTTGCGAGGTCGTCGAGGGTCAGCTTGAGGTCGGGGAGCGTGGCGTTCATCTCTGCCGCGAGCTCGTTGACCCGGGACTCCTTCTCGGCGAACTCCTCCTCCAGCCCGTTCAGCTCTTCCTGGGTGTCGTTGTACTCCCGGGTCGCCCGGTTCAGGTCCACCTGGGCCTTTGTCACCTCGTCGATAAGACGCTGGTGCTCTTCCCGGGCGGCCTCCGAGCCGAACTCTATCGCGTACGCGTTGTCCCCGCCTTTCTCCCATGCCTTGAGTGCGGCCTTGGCTTCGTCAAGATCCTTTTGTGACGTTCTGACCCGGATCTCTTGGATGGCTGCGGTATCCTCCAATTCTGCCTTAGTCTGCTCCTTCCCCTCGATCTTGTCCATCAACTTGAGGATCTCGGAGAGGCTGCTCTCCAGCGTATCGACATCGTGCTGAGACTCGGCCATCTCGATGTTGATCTCCGAGTCCTCGAGATCGACGACCGCGTCGTTGAGGTCCCCCAACTCGCTCGTGAGCGTTTCGACCTTCTCGGTGTACTTGTCGATCTCCCCCTGGTGGTATGCCCCACTGAGTCGGTTCAGGAGACCCCCAAGTTCAACGGCCTCATCCCGCATATTCCGATGCCACTCGATCTGTTTTTTGGTAGCCTCGATCTCCGCCTGTTTCACTTTGACGTTTTCTTTGGCCTGCTCGATAGCAGACTTCCCCGCCTTGTTCAGGTCATTTGAGGCAGACTCTGCCTGTCGGGCAGCGAGGTAGTAGGTTCCGAGGCTGAGGGCGACCGCACCGATGGCGACCGCTGCCAGGGCAGCCGGGTTGAGCATGAGCGCCGCCGTGAACCCCTGAGTCGCGACGGTTGCCGCGAACGTCGAGGCGCGGTAGGCGTTGATCGCGGGGATGATCCCGGCAAGGGCGGGGCCGATGACGATCAGGGACTGAGCTGCTGTGAGCCCGGTCCCGGCGATGGCCTGGAGGGGCTCCGGGATCATCATCAGGGCGGTTGCGAACCCGCCCATCGCGTCAGCGGCGGCGAGGGTCGCGGGGGCCATTGCCTGCCCCATCGTGATCTTCGCCTTCTCCATCTTGTTGTCAGCGATCTCCAGCCGCTGCGCAAAACCATCGAGTTTGGTGTTTGTCTGGTCCTCGATGAGGTTGAGATCCCGCATCTCTTGCTTGAGTTTCGGGAGCGTGTCGGCTTGGTTCATGAGTGCCAGGGCCGCACGCTGTCCATAGGTGCCGAACATCTGCTGAACGATCGCGGCACGTTCCGCGTCCCCGGTCACGCCAGAAAGGGCAACCTGGAGATCCGCCATGATGTCCGTCAGGTCGCGCAGGGAGCCATCAGCATTCGAAATACTGACCCCTATCTCTTCCATCTGTTTTATGGTTGAGGGGTCGGTCAATTTGATGAGCATCGCGTTAAAACTCGTTCCAGCCTCCTCTGCTGAAGTGAACGAGTTTTGAAGGGCGACGTTGTATGCAGCGAGGTCAGAGAAGGCAATGCCTAACTGGTTGGCGGCCCCGATGTTCTTCATCAGTTCCACCATGAACTCACTCATCTCATATTTGCCGACGCCGACCGCGTTGGCGAAGACCCTCGATATCTCGGCAGCGTTCCCGGCACGACTACCGTAGATCCCCATCACGTTGATGAGTGAGTTGGTCGCTTCGGCCATCTCCATCGAGCCGGCCGTCGCAAGCCTCGCCGCATCGGGGATCGTGCTCATCATGTCCTGGTAATCGTACCCGACCGAGATCATCAGGTACATCGAGTCCGCGACCGCCGTCGCCGCGATCGGGAACTCCGTCGAGAGGTCGAGCGCGGACTGTCGCATCGACGCAAACTCGGTCTGCGTCACGCCCCCGAGGGCTCGGACCTCGGTCATGGCGGACTCAAACGAGCGGTAGGACTGGTTGATGTCGTCGGAGGCCATCTTCGCGGCAACCCCGACGGCGGTGAGTGCCGCCCCGGTCGCTACAGCGGTCTTGTTCGCCTCGCTGATCGCCTTCTGGCTGTCTGCTCCGATGGTGCTCTTCAATCCGAGCAGGACATACAGTCGGCTGATTGCAGTCTCAGACATTAGTAGGGTCGTCCTCCCTGAATCTCATCTTTCACGTCCTGGCTGATGTTGCGCCATTCCCACGACCGCCACACAAATTCCTGCACGTCGTCGGGAACCCCGACCCAGAACTCATGTGGGAGTTTCCCAAACGCCGTGCAAAGCCCAAACAGCCATTCACCGGCGCGACTGCGCGCGAAACCTGCGGGCCTCGTCCCGGAGGGTCAGGGTGGTCTCGAACAGACCGTCCTGGATCGCGAGGAACTCGCCCATGCTGTAGTTCCCGGCCCGCCAGAACTCGATGTCAAGCGACGGGTCTACGCAGAGCCCGGCGAACATCTGATACAGGTCGTCGGTGAGCTGCCGTTCCTGAGCGCCGTCGCCCCTCCGGGCTGCCTTCTGGATATCGGCAGTCAGTTTCAGGATCGTGTCGAGGTCAGCCCGGGTAGGGACATAGACCTCGATCCCGATCCCTTCCTCGGTGCCGTCCGGGATCCGGATCGTCGCGGTGCGGAGTGCCGCCGCCCGCATCAGCCGCTGGGCGACGGTCATTCCCTCCGTGGAGGCCTTCCGTTGCGCCTCACGGTGCGCCTTCATTCGGGCGGCGATCTCGGGGTCATCCTGAGGCTGGCTCATGCCGTAGCCTCGTAGATGTCAGCCTCGATCAGGTGATCGACCGCGAACGAGAACGCCCGGGTGTAGTAGGCTTCGGTGGGGAACGTCCCGTCGTACTTCGTCGCCTCGCATCCGAGCAGGATGTACTTCTTTGTCAGTTTCGAGCCGACCATCCGCTTGCCGACGAGAGCCCCGATCTTCTTGAACCCGGTCGTGATGTCGGACCACTTCGTCGTCTTGACAGTATCGGACCCGTCGGTGATGGTGGTCTCGACCGCGTCGCCGAGGACCGCTCCGACGAACGCTGGGTTGTAGATCAGTTCGGTGATGTCGGCGGTTGTCTCCCGGCTCATAGTGCGCTGGATCTTCTTGTCCGCACCATCGACCGCCTGACTGAGCGTGGTTGCGGTGGTCGAGGTCTTGACGCCCTGGCTGGTCGCACAGTGCGTGAGCCCCTTCGTCCCGATCTCGATGTAGGTGACCGTCACCACGTCGTCTTTGGCCATGCCAGTATACCCTGCATGGGTCGTCCCGGACTTGTCGGTGGCGAGGTCGGCCCCGCTCACGCCTGCGTACTCGGTGACGGCGAGCGCGACGCCGCCCTTCTCGACCCAGACGCTGCCAAACTCGGCTTTCGTCGCACTCGGTAGGGCAAACTTGGTTGCCGTGACGTCGGTGGCGGTGATCGTATACGATGCCTGGACCAGGCTCCCGCCATGGTACCACTTCACTTCTTTTCCGGTTGGAATTGCTTCAGATGCTATAGTAGTCATAGGTTATCCTCTTCCTCTGGGTCTTCAGGCGGGACATCATCAGCCGGTTTCTCGACCGCGATCCCCTCCCAATACTCTACGATGAGATCGACCGGTATGTGGGCGAGTTTGCTCTCCGGTTCGGTGAGGTCTGGCCCTCCGGCGAACTCAATCGAGATGATCTTATAGCGATACATGTCTCCTGCAATCTCGCACGGGTACTTGTCACCGGCGCGTCCATCGACTCGAGCCCGGATCGCGTCCTTGACCTGTCGGGCAACGGGGAACCCCTGCATCGCGGAGACCCCCCCCTCGGCCCAGATCGAGAACTGGATACGTTGCCGGTAGTGACCCGGGGCCTGCTGGACCGGGTCGGAGACGAGCGCGTAGGTGATCGCTGGGGTAGGGGCATCCAGCGGCAGGAGGAGGGGGTAGATCCGGGTCCCGACAAGACCCGCGATCGTAGCATCCTTCAGGAACCAGGCCCGGAGCGCGACCTCGATCGGGGGGACGGTCATCCTCAGTCACCTCCATGAGCGATCTGGTAGACGGCAGCGTCCCATTGGGAGGTGCCGCGAGCCACCCGATCGATGAAATGCCTGAGGTCGTCGGCGAGACCCGAGAGCACGTTCTCCTGCTCCTCGTCCCAGGCGGGGCGGAGGTAGGGGCGCGCGGTCATACCGGGCTTCGGGCCGTAGTGGTAGTCAGCGGGAGGTTCCACCCCAGACGCGCTGCCCCGGCGACCTGTGCCGTACTCGACGAACGGGGCATACTCAACGCCTGTCCCGGTCCGGATCTCGACTCCCTCGAATGACCGAACGACCTGGGTCGTGAGGCTGTTTCGGAGTCTGCCCCCGGTGTAGCCGGGTCGGCTCTCGCCGACGGGGCAAAGCTGTTTCGCACGCCGCTCGACCTTCCCGGTCATCTGCCGCTGCCCATAATGAGCAAGGGTGTCCTGCGACACTTCAGCCGCCAGTCGTGCGAGCTCTCGCTCAAGGTCATCGAGCCCCTCGATCTCGACCATCAGAATCCCCCCAGAAGTTTTAGGACAACTGCAACAACTGTCCCGGCGATCGCCCCCGATCCGCCGCCAGCGGCGGCCTGGAGCCCGAGGGTGCGGTTGTTCTGTGCTTCGAGCACCCGGATCCGGGTCTCGTGGTCGTCGGCACGTTTGGCGAAGTCGTCCACCCGGGCGTAGAGCATTAGCAGGATCTCCCGGTCAGAGAGTTCTCCGATCGAGGTTCCGTCCGGCATGGCCATTACACTGCCTCCAGTTCAGCTTTTATGTGTGAGAGGACCTTCGGTCCGTAGATCGCCTTGACTGCCTGCACCCGGTAGGTCTTGTCGAACCCGGCCGGGCCGGCGGAGACAGTATCCCCTTCGGCGATCGCGGTGCCGGCCGGGAGGAGAACTCCCGGTAACTCGGTGACGTGCTCGCCGGACTCGAGGACCCGGATCCCCCCTTTCGGTGCGACAAAACGGCACGTGATCCCGGTCGTCGTGGTGGTGGCATCGGTCGGGATCCCGTATTCATCCTCCCCATTGGTCCCATAATGCGTTACGGTGCAGGTGTGGATCATGAGTGATGCAGGGACGGCCATCAGTTCACTCTCCTGACGAGCACTCGCCCCCCAGACGACAATGCCCGGACTACGTATCGCGTGATTGCATCGCCAGCAACCTGTTCGTGGTAGTCGATCTCCGATTGCGTGGTGTTTCCAATCGTGAGATCCCCCCCGAGCCCGAGACGGTCCGGCCGCTCGCTCGTGAGCCGCTGCCGGTCGACGATCAGAGCGATCGCGATATGCAGGCTTGCCTCTTTCAGATCAGCATCGCCCGGGGAGCCGGCGAGACCAGACCTGGCGAGCGTGGCGTCGACCCGGCGTTCGGCTGCCTCGATGATTGGGGTCAGAACGGTCGTCGGGTCGAGGCCCGAGCCGGTCATGACCACGAGCTCCTCAACGGTGCAATAGGTCAATGCCCCACCTCCGGCAGGTTGCGGGTATCGAACCGCTGCGGCCTGGACTTGATGTCGACCGGCGACGTATCGATGATTAGAGCGTCGTCGAGTTGGTAGCCGAGCCCGTCATAGATCCCGGTGCCGTAGACCTCGTAGTATGCCCTCTCTGCCGCGCTGAACGGTCGCATATCGTAGAGGCATTGCTGCCGCTCTCCATCCGGGTCGTTCCATTCCCGGGTCAAATATTTGCCACTATTCTGCATGGTGAGCACGAGGTGATATCCCCCTTGTGCTCAGTACTGCACCCGGTAGGTGGCGTTGGCCTGGAACTTCTGCGCGTCGAACCGCGCGACGATCTTCATGCCGACGAGGTCACGGATCGGGTCGCTGTACTGCTCGATCGAGATATCCTCGCGGATACCGATCCCGCCTGCGGCGTTCCGGTCGACGACCAGGGCACCGATGTAGTCATTGGTGCCGTATCCCCAGGTGTAGGTCGCGGAGGTGTCCGTAACCCCGCAGACGTACGAGTTGGTGCCGAACATCGCGGGGAGGCGACCGGTCCGGAGCACGGAGTCGGCAGAGGTGCCGTTCAGCCCACTCACCTGGTTGATCACCGCGCCGTAGGCGGTCGGGTAGTAGACGGTATCGGTCGGCGTGAATCCGAGCCCGATCATCCCCGCGACGGCCTTTGCGATCCCGGCAACAAACGCAGCCCCGGTACCGGCGGCACCACAATCGGCCGCAGTGCCGGACCCCTCAAGGATCGCGGAGAGCGCGACCTGGTTGAGAGAGTTCTCGATCTTGTAGCCAACCTTCCGGATCTCCTGGGCGATGACGTCAAATTTCGCGTCGGCGACCATCTCCCGGGTGATGAGCGGCCGCTCACCATACTTTGCAGCGGTGAACGTGACCGGGGTGTAGGTCTGTGTGCCAATCGGGATCTCCGCGCCTTCGGCAACCCGTTTCGCATAGCTGCCGGTTTCCCCAATTGGTACGGTCATGACCTCCGTTGACATCCTGAAGATCGGGAGGACGTTTCTCATACACTTCGCGGGCTCAGACCCTTCAATTACCGTGGCGTAGGCCTCGGTCGGGATCAGGTTGGTCGCAGCCAGTCCTTCCGAGAGGAGGAGTTCACGGGCGTTCTCGATCTTGCCGTCCTCGGCCATGTAAGCGAGATTCCTCGGGACACGACGTTCGACGGCCATCTTCAACTCAGACGGCCCCATATGGGCCATTTCCAGGTAGTCCGCCAGGCGGCGGGTATGGATGTATGATTCCATGTCTTCAGTCTCCTTAGGAGGACGCCGTCCACGGTGGCGAGATGCTGATCAGGATGTATCCGGTGCCGCCGACGGTCGACGCTCCCGCGGCGATGTCATCGAGCGCGATGCCGATCGCGTTCCCGAGCCCGGTCACGACATCATGGGCGTGGATTGCCGGGTCACGGACGATCCCACATCCCGCTACAGTGGAGACACCGATCCAGTCACCGGCGTCGGCGGTGCCGTCGTCTGTGGAGAGCATGATCTTGACGACGCTGCCGTTCATGGCGACGGAGACGAGTTCACCAGCTTCTGCCGTGTGCAGGGCGACGCCGAGAGCGCCTGCGGTGGCGTTGGTCGCGGGGATGACGGCCCGGCTCACGCCGGTTGCGTGGTGGCTGACGATCTGCCCCGCGAGCACTTTCGTCGTGGCCGTGAACGTCATCACGAGCCCGAGATGCAGGGGCGCAGGGTCGAATGCGACGGGGGTAGTTCCGGCCATGTGGTTACACACCTCTGACGGTCTTGGTTTCCTTGTCGATCACGACGAGGGTCTCGACCTCGCCGAGTTCACGGGCCTCGCCCGACGGCTGCGTTGCAGGCGCTCCGGGGCCTTCCCCGATCTTCTTGATCGCGGCCTCCAGCTCCCTGACTTTCGTCTCGTGAGCCGCCTTCTGGTCAGCGAGTGCCTTTTCCAGCTCCTTGACTTTCGGGTCATCGGCCGGGGCGATCCTGCCCTCCAACTCCTTGACCTTCGTCTCTGCGGTCGCGGCCTTCGTTTCGAGTGCAGCGATCTTGTCTGTAGCGGCTTTAAGCGCCGCTTCGAGTTCTTTCATTTCCATGTCAGTTTCCTCCTCCGGAGTGCCTTCATTTCTCCGGAGCGTGCAGATAGCGCAGGCTCCCTTGTTCACGATGGCAACTCCGTAAAAGGCGATTTCACCCGCTTCATACTGCCGGGTCTCAGTGTTCCATCGTTCGGTACCGGTGTGCTCTACGGAGACGTAGTTCGCGACGCCGTCACGCACCAGGGCGGCCGTGTCGCGGCTTCGCTGCGTCGCCCCATACAACCGGATGTCTCCGACGACCGCTCGATCGAGGTATCGAGGGCTCTCGACGGTCCCAACCATCTCGGTGATGTCCCTCGGGACCCCACCGGCATGCCGACTCCAGACCGAGCGATCCTTCCAGTTCCCGGCGTTCGCTTCGAGCGCACGGGCAGGATAATGGAGCGGTGTGCGGGTCGCGCTATCGGTCCAGGTGCCTTCCGCGAGCAGTTTGACCCCCCGGACCAGCAAACCGCCGTCCGGTAGGTCTTCTAGATTGTTTTTGGAGAATTCGAGCCCAAGTTCCCGCCGAAATGTGCGCGGGGCAGGATCGTTTCCGTCTCCAGCGATGGGCATGTACTTGTATGTGCGTTCCAGAGTATATAGGAATTTATTTGTAATGGAGGGATCCACCACAGGCCCAATACGCGCCTCACGCGCCGCCACCCAGCCGGAGGATAAATCATACCATGGCGATCGAGATCCTCGACCACAGGCACGATATGAGGGTTAAAAAAATAGGATGGGGGCCAGCGGTAATCACTGAGGCTGAGCAGGTTTCTGGATAAGCATGAACTCTTTCCCGCCCGAGATCGGGATCACCCGGATCTCAGTGGCGGTCTCGATCTTCTCGATCTCGGCCTCGATCGTAGCGGCGTCGTGGTAGGTTACAACGTAATTCGTCATGAGAAAATATCAACGGCAGAGGTATATGGGAATTTATCTGCGTTCCGCTGGAGCCACTTGCGGACGCCGTCCTTTGTGACCGGCCGGCCGTAGAGTACCTGGAGGTTATGAGCGATCTCGGCGGGGAAGAGGCGGCCCCGGTTCGCGAGGATGTACGCCGCCATCTCCGGGGTGATGCGCTTCCCGCTTGTCACGGGGGCGTCCTCCGGCGGAAGATATGCATCGAGAGTTTCGCGATCTGTTCTTCGAGTTCGAAGATCTGTTGCTGCTGTGCATCGAGCCGTTCCTCTAGCGTGACACGGGACGCGCGGCCCATCGGGGCTTTGCTCGGTTTCTCGCTCATTCTATCACCGGGAGCAGGGTGCATCTACAGTTACTAACTAATACTCCGTTGCCAAAGTATAATGTAGACTGTGTTTGGAGATCATAG
>Ga0302243_1002250_pt1 | contig 11364 bp, 5 predicted proteins | sample AAG_UR_Met_MG_FD_193514 | JGI IMG/M metagenome (GOLD analysis project Ga0302243, IMG submission 193514) | Enriched activated sludge microbial communities from anaerobic digester in WTTP, New Holstein, Wisconsin, United States - AAG_UR_Met | ecosystem: Engineered > Bioreactor > Anaerobic >...
ACGGACGTGGCCAAGGACGTCTCTTCCATCATCATTACCGATGATAACTTCGCGTCCATCGTATCCGGGGTGGAGGAGGGGAGATACGCCTACGAGAACATCAGGAAGGTGACCTTCCTTCTCATTTCGACCGGTGCAGCGGAGATCATACTCTTCGTCATGGCCATTCTGTTCGGGGTCACGGACGCGGAGGGTGTGCCCATTCTCCCATTATTGGCGGTACAGCTGCTATGGTTGAACGTCGTCACCAACGGCATTCAGCATATCGCCTTGGCTTTGGAAGGCGGGGACCCCAATGTCATGATGATCAAACCGAGGGGGCCCGAGGAGGGGATATTCAATCGGGTAATGATCCAGCAGGTCGCGGTGGCCTCCCTGACCATGGGCCTGATGGCGTTCTTTGTGTATTATGGCCTCTACACTTATGCAGGATACTCGGCGTTCCAGACGATGAACCTGACCTTTCTGTTCATGGTACTGTTGGAGAATATGCATGCATTCAACTGCCGGTCAGAGGTTGATTCCGCTTTCAAGGTGCCCATCAGTCGGAACTACTTCATCGTGCTCGGTGTCCTGGCTGCTCAGGGCGTACATATCTTGGCCATGAACATACCGATCATGCAGCAGGTATTGAGGATCGGGCCGGTGACATTAACGGAATGGCTCTTCCTGCTCGGCTTATCCATTCTATTAATATTGGTGGTCGAGGTCCTTAAGTTCTTCAGGAGAAGGGGGCGGGGGCCCTTGACCTGTGCAACGGAGGAGCAAGAAACGTCACCCCCTGATTGACGCGGATGCCCGGCCGTCCAATGAGCGATGATGCGGATTGCCGCTCGCCAATCGATGTCACTACGTCCATGCTTGAATCGTCCTTGCCGGAGCGTGCCTCAACGACTTTGACGCCTTCTGTCGGAATACCTTGATCCGGAGCTAACTGCCCGATGGTCGGCCGGAAGTCCTTCCTGAACGCATGGGACGTGGAGCGCATACTCCGGGCTTCATCCTCACACTCCACACCTGAATCTGTCCAATAACATTGTACAAATTGATTATAACCTGGTCGAAGCTTGGATTCATTCAGGATACCTTAGTGATACGTCATTGAGGGTGCGGTTGTGGAAGACGATAAGCCAAGAAAGAGGTCTCGGGCCATCAGCGAGGAAGAGCAGAAGCGAATAAGGCGCTGGGCTGTGAAACAATCCCTAATCAAATTGGACCCGAGGCACACCATACGGAACCCCGTCATGTTCGTGGTTGAGCTGGGCAGCGCTATAACGACACTGCTTTTCTTACAAGCCTTATTTTGGACGGGCGAAGCTTCGCCCCTGTTCGTCGGTCTCATTTCACTTTGGCTTTGGTTCACGGTCATCTTCGCAAACTACTCTGAGGCCCTTGCTGAAGGCAGAGGCAAAGCTCAGGCCGATTCCCTTCGCAGCATGCGGACCACAATCCCCGCGAGGAAATTAAGAGAAGGATATGCGGTCCCCCGAGGAATTCAACCCTCCGATCTTGACATTATCTCTGTCCCATCGACCGACCTCCACAGAGGTGACCTGTTCTATGTGAGGGCCGGGGACTTCATCCCAGTTGATGGCGAGGTGGTGGAGGGTGCCTCATCGGTCGATGAGAGCGCCATAACCGGTGAGAGCGCTCCGGTAATCAGGGAATCGGGAGGGGACCGCAGTGCGGTCACCGGAGGCACCCGCATACTATCCGACTGGCTGATCGTCAGAACGGCCTCTGACCCGGGAGAAGGGTTCATGGATAAGATGATCTCCTTAGTAGAGGGGGCGAAGAGACAGAAAACCCCCAACGAGATTGCCCTAAACACCCTGCTCATCGGTCTAACCGTCATCTTCATCATTATAGGCGCAACCCTTCTTCCCTTCTCGATCTACAGCGTTTACGTCACAGGACAGGGCAGCCCGGTCACCATTACAGTCATCATCGCCCTGTTGGTCTGTCTTGCTCCGACCACCATCGGTGGGCTCTTAAGTGCTATCGGTATCGCAGGGATGGATCGTCTCATCCAGAAGAATGTCATTGCGTTCTCCGGACAAGCCATCGAGGCGGCTGGTGATGTCGATGTTCTCCTCCTCGACAAGACCGGGACCGTCACGTTCGGTAACCGGCAGGCGGTAGAATTTATCCCGGGGGAGGGGCAGGACGTTAAGGCGGTCGCGGAATATGCCCTTCTTTCCTCGCTCTCCGATGAAACCCCGGAGGGACGCAGTATAGTCACCCTGGCTGCAGGGAAGTATGGTCTTGCGAACCGGAAAGAGGAGATAGAGAGTGCCCGCTCCGAGATGCGGTTCCTCCAATTCAGCGCCCACACCAGGATGAGCGGTGTGGACTATGGTGGCATGGCCATCCGTAAGGGAGCGGCAGATGCTATACTCAGGCATACAGAGAACGATGAAAAATGTCTCCCGGAGAAGCTGTCGGAAGAGGTCAACCGCATCGCGCGCTCGGGAGGCACGCCATTGGTCATCGCGGTGGATGGCAAAGCTGTCGGCGTCATCCATCTGAAGGATGTCATTAAGCCCGGGATGAAAGAGCGATTCGCCCAGCTCCGCCGTATGGGCATACAGACGGTGATGATTACCGGTGATAACAAGTTGACCGCCGCGGCTATTGCGGCAGAAGCAGGGGTTGACGATTTCTTAGCCGAAGCAACACCGGAGAACAAACTAAAGCTCATCCGCAAGTATCAGGCCGATGGGCGTTTGGTGGCGATGACCGGTGACGGTACGAACGACGCTCCCGCCCTGGCCCAGGCCGATGTAGCCGTAGCGATGAATAGCGGGACGCAACCCGCCCGGGAAGCGGCGAACATGGTCGATCTCGACAGCGACCCGACCAAACTGATCGAGGTGGTGGAAACGGGAAAACAGCTCCTCATGACCAGAGGGGCGCTCACCACCTTTAGCATCACCAATGATATCGCCAAGTACTTCGCGATTATACCAGCGGCGTTTGTCAGCATCTACCCGGCGCTTGATCGGTTGAACTTCATGGGGCTCCATTCAGCCATCCTTTCCGCGGTCATATTCAATGCCATCATCATTGTGCTGCTGATTCCGCTCGCCCTCAGAGGTGTCAAGTATCGGCCACAGACCGCTGCGGAATCACTGCGCACTAACATGTTGATCTATGGGGCGGGCGGTCTAGTCGTACCATTCATCGGGATAAAGCTCATCGACATGGTCTTGGTCGCTTTAGGGCTGGGGGCCTGAGCTTGAAAGGGAGTGGACTTATAACTGGAGTTTCCGATTTCACTCGATCCGCCTTTAGAGCACTGAGAAAACAGGCCAGACCTGCAGTGGTCCTGTTCCTTATCCTGATGATGATCACCGGAATGGCATATCCCCTGCTGGTGACGGGGGTGGCCCAGGTCTTGTTCCCCTATCAGGCCAACGGCTCCCAGATCGTGGAGAACGGTACGGTGGTCGGCTCGGAGCTGATCGGCCAACCGTTCAGCGATCCAAAGTACTTCTGGGGACGCCTATCGGCCACCCCCGGGTTCGAATATAATGCGTCCCTCTCCAGCGGGTCCAACCTTGGTTCCAGTAACCCCACCCTGAGCGAGATGGTGCAGGCAAGGATCGATGCGCTGCATGCCGTGGACCCAAACAATACTCAGCCCATACCCTCGGACCTGGTCACCGCATCGGCCAGTGGGCTGGACCCAGACATAAGCTTGGCCAGCGCGGAATACCAGCTATCGAGGGTTGCACGGGAACGCAACCTGAGCGAGGAAACCGTTCAGGCGCTCATTGATCAGAACACCAAAGATCCCCTACTCGGCCTGTTCGGAGAGAAGAGAGTCAACGTCCTAAAGTTGAACCTCGCTCTGGACGAGTTACAGGCTCAGAGTGCTGAAAGCGGGGACGCAAACGCGAAGTCGGTGCCGACCGCCGATGAGAGGGTGCTGGGAATAACAACCGGCGACTGGTTCTTCCTGGCCTTGTTACTGGTCATGCTGCTGATCGGTGGTCGGTACATCGGGAAATTGATTGCTACGGTATACGATAATAAACCCGGCAGGGTGAGCAGAACCGTCAACAGAATAGAACCACATCTCTATAGGTGGCCGAAGGTCGGGGATGAGGGCATGTCTTGGAAGATGTACGCATTCTCCATGCTCCTATTCAACCTCATTGGCTTCCTCTTTCTCATGGCGGTTATACTCCTCCAACCATATCTGCCGTTCAACCCAGATGGATTAGGCCCGGTGTCCGTGGACACCGCCTTCAACACCGCGGTCAGTTTCGTCACCAACACAAACTGGCAGTCCTATGCGGGGGAGACGACCATGAGCTACTTCACTCAGATGGTCGGCCTCACCGTCCAGAACTTTCTCTCCGCGGCTACTGGTATTGCGGTATTGATAGCCCTGATACGGGGCATTAGGCAAAGGACGACCGGGGACCTGGGCAACTTCTGGAGGGATGTTACCCGTGCTACACTGATACTGCTGCCGATCTCCTTCGTCTTGGCCCTCATTCTGGTCTCTCAGGGCAGCGTGCAGACACTGGATGGCTCCATCACCGCTCAGCTTCTACAGTCTGTCACCGACACATCAGGCAACACGGTAACTGTGCAGACCATCCCGGTCGGGCCGGTAGCCTCACAGGAGGCGATCAAGCTGCTCGGCACGAATGGGGGAGGGTTCTTCAACACTAACTCAGCCCATCCCTTCGAGAATCCCACGCCGTTGTCCAACCTGCTGGAGATCTTTGCCCTCCTGCTCATCCCGATAGGCGCGGTCTTCGCCTTCGGTGAGATGGTCAAGGACCGCAGACAGGGAGCGGCTCTACTTGTGGTGATGTTCGTGATTTTTGCTGCGTTCCTTGGCTTAGCGATATGGGCAGAGGAGGGGGGAAATCCAGCGCTGAATCACATGGGAGTTTCCCAGATCGCCACCGACTTCCAGCCTGGAGGGAATATGGAGGGTAAGGAAGTGAGGTTCGGCGTTGTTCCTTCATGCGTGTTCGCAGTGGCGACGACCTCCACTTCCTGCGGGGCGGTGAACTCCATGCACGATTCGTACACGCCACTGGGCGGCATGGTCCCCCTGTTCATGATGCAGTTTGGCGAAGTGGTCTTCGGAGGTGTCGGTTCCGGCCTTTTCGGAATGCTGGTGTTCGTGCTGATAGCGGTGTTCGTGGCCGGCTTGATGATAGGCCGCATGCCTGACTACCTGGGTAAAAAAATTGGGCCCTACGAGATGAAGCTATGCACGATCATCATCTTGCTTCCAATCGCAGTAGTCCTATTGGGAACGGCGATTGCGGTCATGCTGCCTGAAGGGAGAGCAGGGCCTCTTAATCCCGGCCCCCATGGATTCACAGAGATACTCTATGCCTTCACCTCGGCGACCAACAACAACGGAAGCGCGTTCGCTGGCATAACCGCAAGCACTCCCTTTTTCAACTACCTCTTGGCCATCGCCATGCTCCTGGGCAGGTATCCGATCATGGTCCTGACCTTGGCTTTGGCCGGCACGTTGAGCGATAAGAAGAGCGTGCCGCCGAGCACCGGTTCACTACCAACACACACTCCACTGTTCGTCACATGGTTGATCGGCGTAGTAGTGATGCTTGGAGCGCTAAGTTATTTTCTCACGTTGGCGTTAGGGCCTATCGTCGAGTTCCTGATGACGGGAGGAGGATGAAGGTCGATGGCGGCTGATCGGCGACCGAACCCCGACGAATTGCTTGAGCGGTTGGTTAAGGAGGAGAAGAAGCAGTCGCGTGGCAAGCTGAAAGTTTTCCTCGGTTACTCCGCTGGGGTCGGGAAGACGTACGCGATGCTAGAGGACGCGCACCGCTGCAAGAACCGCGGGACCGACGTCGTAATTGCTCTGCTAGAATCGCATGGCCGCAAAGAAACTGAAGCGCTCCTCGTCGGCCTGGAAGTTATACCGCCCAAGCTGACTGAGCATCGGGGCATACGGCTTAAGGAACCGGACATAGATGCGGTGATAACCAGGCAGCCCAAGCTTGTTCTGGTGGACGAGTTTGCGCACACCAATGCCCCCGGCACACGGCACCTCAAGCGATACCAGGACGTCCAGGAACTGCTCGAAGCGGGTATCGACGTATACACGACCCTCAACATACAGCACCTTGACAGCATGAACGATGCAGTCGCCCAAATCACCGGAGTGATTGTCAATGAAACGATACCCGATTCGGTGCTGGACCAGGCGGACGAGATCAAGATCGTAGACATCCCGCCCGACGAGCTGATACAGCGGTTCCAAGAGGGCAAGGTCTACATCCCTACGCAGGCAGCGATTGCGGTCGAGAACTTTTTCACCGAGGGCAACCTCATTGCGCTTAGGGAAATGACCTTCCGTCGGGCGGCCGAGCACGTCGACGAGCAGATGCTCGAGTACATGAAGAACCGCTCCATCCCCGGCCCATGGCCGGTGAGTGAGACATTGCTGGTTTGCGTCGGCAACAGCAGGGCGCTGAACGAGCGATTGGTGCGGGCTGGTCGCCGGCTGGCCGATGAGCTCAAGGCGGAATGGTACGCGATCTATGTCGAGACCCCCGCCCACAGCCGCCTTTCCAGGAAGGACAGCATGGAGGCCATGCGCGGGCTGGAACTCGCCGCCAAGATGGGAGCGAAGACGGCCACCAGCTTCGGCGTCTCCATCGCCGAGGAGGTCGTTCGCTTCGCAAGAAAGAACAACGTGATTAGGATTATCGTGGGGCGCCCGCCCCGGCCATGGTGGCAGGAGCTTGTCTTCGGGTCGGTGGCGAACCAGATCGTCAGCTTGAGCGGGCCCATAGATGTCCTGGTCATCACAGATTTCGACGAGGGAGCTAAAAAGGAGAAGAGTCATCGCAAGTTTATACCGAACAAACGACCCATTGTGGTCCATTACATCTATAGCATTTGGCTCGTATTGATCCTTACGATAATTGCCTTTTTTGCTAGGCAGTATATCTCCCCCACCAGCCTGGTCATGTTCTATTTAATTGGAGTGGTGGCGGTGGCGGTCACTTGGGGCCTGTGGGAGGCAGTCTTCACCGCGGCCGCGAGCGTGGTGATATTTGAGTTCTTCTTCGTCCCTCCCTATTTAAGCCTCCGAATCAACGACAGCGAGTACTTGATCACTTTCGCCGCCTTCCTGTTTGTGGGAGTGGTAATCAGCTTTCTGGCGGTCCGATCGAAGGACAACGCCTCGGCAGCACAAAGACGAGAGGAGTATACTTCCGCATTGTACGCGCTCAGCATCGACCTCGCCAGCGCCAATGAGATCGAGCGCGCGCTGGAGATAGTCAGCGGGCACGTGATGAGATCATGCAATTGCCTATCCGCTTATCTGCTACCTTATGGGACAAACCTCAGGGCGGTATATTCCAATGGTGGCCTGGACCTAGATGAGAAGGAGATGACGGCTGCTGGTTGGACCTATAAGAACGGCATAGCCTCGGGGAAGGACACCGATACGCTCACCTCGGCCTCTCTGAAGTATTACCCCCTCCGTACCCCCAGCGGGGTTGTTGGAGTGATGGGCATCAAGCCTGAGGAACAAGACGGGATAATCAGACTGGAGCAGGAACGGCTGGTTGAGGCGTTCACCAGCCAGACCGCTGTGGCGATCGAAAGGATAGAGTTCTGGAACCAGATAAACCGACCGGAAGAGAAAGGTGGTGGCAGGCAATGAGTGAGTTGCAGGCTCGGAAGTGAGCAAGGCCACCTTGGTGCGAGAGCTGCGGTGCTGCTAATCACTAGCTATGCAGAAAAAACAATGATCCAGATGTGCCATCATCAAATGCAGTGCGGCAGATGCTCCCATGCCGGGAATCATGCTTTTATATCCCTCGGCCACAGACCGGCGTAGCCTGGCAAGTTGCATGGTTTATCCTTCGCCCTCGAAGATGAGGCTAGTCGCGCCTATAATGCTCGCCGTTTCGAGCGGTCGAGTTCGGTTCCTAACCGATCTGAGCCTGGATGCGCCTTCGGGCCGGGTCGCCTGCACATTCCTCGGTACGCCAGACCGTTGTTCTGCCAGCAGCACTGGATCAGGATTTCAGCAACTTTCATCCTTCGCCACCTTATTCCTATGTCCATCATCATCCTTTGCTGTTAGCTTTTTTCTTCCCTGGCTTGTGATTACTCTGGCAATCTCTTCCATAGTCACACAAAATGTAACATCGTCAACGGCGGACGAATCGAGATCGATTTTCCGCAGCCTCTCCCTGATCGTGGACCAGAACAATGAATCATTTTTTTCTGGAACGCGCCGGTCTACAATCGCCAAACTAGGATCTGGACCTAACAGCTCATCCATCTGGCTTGCGGCCACCTTGAAAAAGACCTGGGGCCTTTGTCGCTCATCACCGTGCATCGTGACCGGGCGCTCCTCGCACCGCTCCACGAATCCCGCCTCAATCAGGCCATCGACAATCACTGACAGCTGATGAACGTACATCCTCTTTTCTGGGGGAGGCGGACGATGGGCCATCGGCTTCCCTGGTATAACCGTCTCAACAACGATTTTCAACCGCCGATTGGTCGATTCCCGCCTAACGACAAAATGTTCCTTGAGCACGCTGTGTCGGACCTTCTCCCCCTCGAACCAGGCCAGAAAATCGAGTACTGCCACATAGTGGTCCTTAGACTGCTGGGTGTAGCGGCTGCGGTAGTGGTCACTAGCCCTGTAACGCCTTAACAACGCTTGACGCCACTCCTCCACTCGGGCCGGGCTACAGCGCTGCATGCTAAGTGGTAGGCCCTAGGTGAATTAGTATTTTCTCGTTCAGTAGACCAAAGCCGGCCTGAGACTATTCCAACCTTGTTGTGAGGAAACAGTTCATGTAACAGGTTCTTGCCTATCGAGTTCCGTTCTAAGCAAACACTCGGCTACGTTAATGATTATGACAGAAATGAGCTGTTTTTTAAAGATGAATATCGTCTAAAACGGACTTATCTTATTTTAAACTACACCATCGATATTTATTTTCTATCATCCAGCTTGAAAATGGGTGGTCCTAACCGCGCTCTCTCCATGCTCCGCACCCATCTTCACCGTTCCACCGCGACCGGTTCGACAACATGGTCCTCGATGCGCATTATCGTCGGAACGAAGAACGTCGCCACTCCCGCCGCGACCAAGGCGCAGCTGAACGAGACGTGTCGCTGGCGGCGACCCTCGCCCGATCGCTGTGGCCCATGCGCTCGATGACCCGGAGGCCATCGAGGCCTTGCGCTCGCTCAAGGCCATCGTCGAGCCCCGGTGAACCCCAATCTCCTCATCGGAGATTGTGCTGGCCTTTCTTTTTCCATCGCGCCTGTAAAAGGAATACCGCAAGGCCGATCAGCATGACGAGGCTGCCGCCGATCACCGAAGCGATGGGCAGCGAGAATGAAAGGATCAAACATCCGATCAGGCCGAGCACGGCGAGCTTCCTGCCGTAGATGCGCTCGTCCTCCTTCAAAGTGAACGCCGCCAGGTTGGTGATCGCATAGTAGAGGAGGACGGTGAACGAGCTGAAGCCGATGGCTGAGCGAACGTCGACCAACAGGACGATCGTGGTCAGGATGAGACCGACGGTGATCTCGGCCAGGTGCGGTACCATGTGTACCGGGTGGACCTTGGCCAGATATGAGGGTAGCTTGCGGTCGGCGGCCATGGCGAACATCGTTCGGCTGACCCCCGTCATGAGGGAGAGCAGCACCCCCAGCGTGGCGAACGCAGACCCTATCGTAACGACCCATTGCCACTGGGCGAAACCTGCTTCCGTGACCGCTGCCGCCAGGGGAGCGTTCGTTCCCGATAGGACGGCAGGCCCGACCAGCACGAGGGCCGACAGGACGACGGCCGCATAGATGATCAGGGTGATGCTCAGCGCGATCAGGATCGCCCGCGGGATGGTCCGCCCAGGGCTCTCTACCTCCTCCCCCAGAGTGGCGATCCTGGAATACCCGGCGAAGGCGAAGAACCAGATCCCCGCCGATTGAAGGATGCCGTACAGGCCGTTCGTACCGTAGAGCGGTTGGAGATTACCCAGGCTTGGCTGGCCGATCAGCATCATGAAAACGATCGCGAAGAGCGTTATCAGCACGATGGACACCATGATCCTGGTGGCGTTGGCGGTCTTCTCGATGCCGAAGTAGTTGAGCGTCATGAAGGAGATCACCGCTCCCGCCGCCAAATAACGCGCACATTCAGGGCAGATGTAGAAACCGAAGGTCAGGGCGACCGCGGCGCAACTGGCGAACTTGCCGACCATGAACCCCCACCCCGCCGTCCAGGCCCAGAAGTCCCCGAGCCTCTCCCTGGCGTAGACATAGGTGCCGCCCGATGAAGGGTACAGCCGGGCCAACTGGGCCGAGGAGAGGGCATTGAAGAACGCCACCACAGCGGCGATGACGAGGCCGAAGACCAGGCCCGCCTGGGCGGCCGAAGCGGCGGGGGCGAGGGCGGCGAAGATGCCCGCGCCTATCATCGATCCGAAACCGATGAAGACCGCGTCCCGCGTCCCGAGCCTCCGGGCCAGCCTGCTCGGTTCAACCTTCATTGATACCTGTTTGGATTCCCGGACCTTATGGACCATCCGTTGAACGATCACCTATCGCCTGAACAGGCGATAGTGCATGGACCGCCGGGCTGGCTCTGCTTGATCCCGAATGAGCCGTTACTCACATGGCAGCCCCGGCCGAGCCCGTCCTCCCGTCGAACAGGCTGCTCGCCGACCACGGTATGCGCCGGCAAGCGACCCGCTTTGGTCGTGGGCGCCGGCAATGACCTTGGCCCGGCCAATTCCACCGACGGGGCCGGCGGCCCTCGGCGCTCGGCTCAGGACAACTCCTCGTGCGGAACAGGTCCGTCCGATTCGGTGCTCAGGTCCGCCCTGTTCAGCAGCACGAAGATGCTGGCCGCCAGCGCGATCAGGGAAGCGATGACCCAGCAGGCGACGTACCCGGTGCCGGCGTCCGCGAACGCTCCGATTATGAGGCTGGCCAGGACCGGGCCGACGGACATGCCGATGGTCAGTATCATCGAGTTCACCGCGTTCGTCGAACCGAAGTTCTCCTTGGAGCACGCGCACGATATCAGGTTGGTGTTGCCGGTCTGAGCCAGACCGATTCCGAACCCGAATACGGCCACGGCGATGAGCACCCCGGCCGGGGATGAGCAGATGAGCGACAGCAGGAGAAGCCCGACGAACGCCACGAACATCCCCGCGATCAAGATCTTTCCATGCCCGACCCTCAGCCCCCACTTCCCGCCCAATGGCGAAGAAATGAGCTGCGCCACGGCGTTCGGCAGCATGAAGAGCCCGATGACCACCTGGCTGGTGATGCCGAAGCCGCCGCTCCCCGCCGGGATCTCCAGGAAGA
>Ga0302243_1002257_pt1 | contig 11341 bp, 4 predicted proteins | sample AAG_UR_Met_MG_FD_193514 | JGI IMG/M metagenome (GOLD analysis project Ga0302243, IMG submission 193514) | Enriched activated sludge microbial communities from anaerobic digester in WTTP, New Holstein, Wisconsin, United States - AAG_UR_Met | ecosystem: Engineered > Bioreactor > Anaerobic >...
ATCGTGCGGCGGTTCCTCGTCCGCCTCCACCAAACAAGTTACGTCCTCGGGAGCCTGGTAGGTGAAATGCATCTTCCGTTCGGATTGCGCCAGAACGGCCCGGTCGATCTCGCCCATCTCGCTTTGCGTCGGGCGTAACCGGCGCCGGAAGCACAATCCCTCCTCCTCCACCAGACGGGAACGGCAGGAGCAGAACAGCTTGTGAGTGTCCAGCTGTTGATGTATCTCTATGCCGCAGGTAAGCTGATGCATCACAGCCCCCTCCTTTCCGAGAGCTCGCCGCGAAGATCGGTAAGCATCAGCTTTCTTATCTCGTCCGGATCGCTGGTCCGCCCCAGTACCCACATCAGCTTGACCAGGGCGGTCTCGGGAAGCATGTCCTCGCCCGGTATGACCCCGGCCGACAGGAGATCGCGCCCAGTATCGTAGACGTTCAGGTTCACCCGTCCCTCAAGGCACTGGGTGGTCATGACCACCGTCGTCCCCTGAGAGACCAGTTCCTTCAAGCCCTTCACCAGGTCCTTGGACACGTGCCCGAGGCCGGTGCCGGCTATGACCAGTCCTCGCAGGCCTTTGGCGAACCTGCTGACCGCCTCGGAGCTCAATCCGGGATAGAAGTGCAAAAGACCCACCTTCGGCTCCATGCGGGTGTCCGCAATGACCTTGACGTCACTTTTCCCATGGCAGGAGGACATCATCTTCAATCCGCCGTTGAGATCGAGCACCGCCACCGGCGAGGCGTTCATGCTTTGGAACGCGTCACGACGGCTGGCGTGCATCTTGCGGACCTTGGTCCCGCGGTGAACGTGCGCGCAGGTGTCGGAGGTCTCGCCGTGCATGAGCACGAAGACCTCGGCGGCATCGGCGCTGGCGCAGAACCGCGCGGCGGATAGCAAGTTACCATATGAATCCGAGGAGGGGCGGTCCGATGAACGTTGCGCCCCGACGAGAACGACCGGTCTCGGCACGTCTCCCAGCATGAAGGACAGCGCGGCGGACGTGAAGCCCAGTGTATCGGTACCATGCGGGATTATGACGCCCTCTGCCCCGGAGTTCAGCTCGTCCGCGACGGCCGTCGCCAGCTCTTGCCAGTGAGCTACGTCCATGTTCTCGCTGAATATCGAGAAGACCACCTTGGAACGCATCTGGCATATCTCGGATAGCTCGGGAACGGTGGCCACCAGTTCCTCCGCTCTCAAGGCGGGATGCACCGCCCCGGTGCGATAATCGACGTAGCTGGCGATGGTGCCTCCCGTCCCCAGGAAGGATATGACCGGCAGATCGCTGACCTTGGATGGCGCCTTGGCCTTGGCGGTCCGCTGCTGGGCCTTGACCTCCACCTTCAGTTCAGAGGAATCGTCGACCATTATCCCGATGTTGTAGCCGCTCTTCAGCTTGATCACTATGACGTCGGGATGACTGAAATCATGATGAGGCATGAGTATGCCCGAGTGCTCCTTGCCCCCCGCCTTGAGGCGCACGGTATCGCCTTCGGAGGCATGGCTGCTGGCCAATAGCTGTCGCGCCCTCTCGGAATAGGTCATTTCGCTCGTTCGGGAATGGAACTCCCTCCATAACAAAGTATCTTAGTGGAGAAAAATGAAAAATTAGGAAAAGGTTTGTGACTAAGAGGTTTGGGTCCCGTTACTTCCGGCGCCTCATGACCACTACCGCGGCCACGATGAGCAGGATGATGACCAGTACTCCGACCACCGCTAGGATGGCGCCCATGTCGCTTTCCTCTTCGCCCTCGATGGTGAGGTCCTGATAGGACTGATCGAGCACTACCTTGGTGCTCTTCTCACCGGACTCGAAGTCAGCGATTATGGTGTACGGGTTGAATCCATCGTCCTTGCCCTCGGAGGTGTAGGAGTACTGCGTCAGCAGTAACTTGACCTTGCCGTCAGCATCGGTTGTGCCGTTGAAGACGATCTCGCCCTTGGCGTTCTTGATCAGCACCGAGATGTTGGCGGCGGCCTTGCCCTTGTCAAGGAAGGTTAAGGTCAGCCAGGTGCCCTCGTTGAGGCTGTGGGAGTCCATGACCTTGGCCTTGGCGTAGGTAGTGGCGATGTTGTAGACGTCCGAACCACCGAACACGAAATAGTCGAAGTCGCCCGCCATTAGCGTGGCGCCCTCGACCCATGCGTTGGAGGCCTCGAACGTCAGGGCATCGTCCACCACTTCGATCACGCAGTCGGACACATACACGTCGGAGCGGGCAGCGTAGATACCGTTGAGGGTGTACACGTCGGCCGTGTAGTTGTACCGCTCAACGTAGTTCTCCCCGATGACGACCCAGGGTATGACGATCTCAGTGGTCCTGATGTCATCGGAGAAGTGCACCTCGCTGTCTATGGCGTACACGGCGTAGCTCAGCAGACCATAGGTGTTGCCGCTGGTCCGCACCGTGGAGCCCTCCGCCCAGATACCATAGGTGTGGTCGGTGACCCAATCGTATAGCGACCTTATGTCGAAGCTGGAATAGGCCAGGATGGTGTCCAGGCTATCCCATAGGTCATAGGTTACCTCTCCCGGCTCCGAGGTCTCGCTGATCAGGCTGAGCAGGGTGGCGTAGTTGGCCATGACCTGGAACAGGTCGGTGTATCCGATCTCGTTGTTCTCCACGCTGACATCGCTGTTGCGAAGCAGTATGGCAACTTCGTTCTCCAGGATTATGTTGTCGTGTATGGTGCCCGTGCAGCTCTCGACCAGCAGTCCGGCCCTGTTGTTGGACATTATGAGGTTATCATAGATACCTCCCATGTCCATGCCGTTGGCGTATATCCCTATGTCATAGTCGATTATCACGTTGCTGACTATGCTGGGGGCGGCCCCGTTGACGATGGTTATGGCGATCACGTCCCAATTATACTGGCCATCGAACAGGTTATCCGCAATCACCGGCGCGCAACCATCCACGACCAGCCTGCTCTCATCGAACACGCTGGTGCGTATCTCGGCCTCCGCGGTCGGTCCTAGGTAGACATAGGTCTCATCGAACACGCTCAGGCTGGCCCAGAAGGTGCCGGCCACATCGATCAGGTCGATCTCGTCCACGTAGACATTGCTCATGGACAGCAGACCGCCCTCGTCGACGGTGATCCTGGCATTGTCGTAATCGCTCCAGACATCCAGCTCCATATCTTCCAGGACCAGGCTTCCGCCCGCCAGGACGAATATGGGTGCGTTGATGTCGATGTCGCTGCGGGACGAACGGCTCTGGGCGTCAACGTACCACACGACCTCCAGGTACCTGTAGGAGTATACGTCGACCCCATACTCGTTGTCTACGAACACGTTGTTCCAAAGCACCATCCGGGTTATATCAGCATACATGTAGATGGCGTAGGAGTTGGCGACAAAGGTGTTGTTGCCCACCACCAGGTCCTCATTCTCAGAGGAGACGTACAGACCGTTGTAGCAGCCGGTCACGGTGTTGGACTCAATCCACACCAACCATGCATCATAGACGTATATGCCGGAATCGGAGGCGCCGGAGATCTCGTTGCCCGTCACGTTAACGTTCCAGACATAGTTGAGGTCAACGCCGTAGTCAGCGCCGCTGATCGCGTTTCCGCTGATCAGGACGTTGAACACATCATAGAGCTCGATACCGTAGCTATCATCCGGCAGGAACGGGTTGTACAGGGCGGTGAGGGTGTTGTCGACGATGGTCCCATTGGGCTCCATCTCGTATGGATCCTCTTCGTCATAGTCGTAGACGTAAATGCCCGTTGCGCCGAACTGGATCAGGTTGCCCTGGACCAGCAGGGTGTGCAGGTAATATACCTCCACCGCGTAGTCAGCGGTTATGGTGTTGCCGACTAGCTCACCATCGGCCTCGTACCAATATACACCCCAAGTGGGGGCACCGATGCCGCAATCGATGACGTTGTTGCGGACGTTCATGGTATCCTCGAGATACATGCCAGTCCAGCAGTCCTCGATGAGGTTGTTCTCCACCGTTATGTCGTTCACGTAGGTGTAGAACACCTCCTCACCGGTCAGCACGTAATCGGATGGCACGTCGAGGTACAGGGTACCGTAGATGTACAGGCCGTACTCGGCGTGGCTTATGGTGTTGCCGCTTACCGAGGCCACGAAGGTGTGGTTGCCGTACTGCTCATCCCAGTACTCCCAGCTAGAGACGCCGTTGGCCCAGCTGTCCAGATAGATACCGTAGTAGGTATCGTCACGGTCGGTCAGGGAGATGATGTTGTTATCAATGGTGACTCCCACGCTCATCTCGATGGTGCCATAGGTGTTACCATCATCACGGTCGAACTCATAATCCACACCGGTATCCGTGATGTCGGTCATCTCGTTGCCGGATATGTCCCATACCATGGCATACTCTATGCTGGACATTCCGTAATCAACATCGACCTCTTCGTCCACGTAAATGCCGTACTCGAAACCGACGATCTCGTTCCCGGTCACGGACCAGGTCATGTCCACGGTCGCTCCGTTCAGAGTGATCACGTAGTCATTGCTCCAGACGCTTGTTTCGCTATCTATATAGATGGCGTCTTCCGCACTGTAATCACCGTCACTGTCGGCGATCGCCTCCAGCACGTTGTTGTCGACCGCTACGTCCACATCTACCCATATCCAAGAGCTCTTTCCTGCCTCTGTATAGTGGTACAGATAGATGCCGTCGACATCCTCGTCTAGGACGATCTCGTTACCGCTGATGGATATCGCGCCGGTTATCCAGGCGTATGTCTGGGCGGCCAGGGACACTGTGCCCGTCTGGACCCCGGCCCAGTACTCGATCTCCACGTAGATCATTTCACTGAAGTCGACATAGTAGTCGGTGACCACGTTGTCATCCACCGTGTACAGGTAGTCCATGACGAAGTTGGCCACGGCGGTCTCGTTCTCCGGAGGCCAGTAGTTGTTATAGAACCACGGACCGGCCCACAGGTACGCGTCGACCGCGCCGCTGACGTTCAGCAGCTGGTTACGGTCCATATGGGAGGTCAGGGCCACGTTCCAGTCCCCGGCGACTTGGTCCTGATAGTACCAGATCTCAGCGTAGATACCGAGATATGCACCTTCCACCAGGTTATCGGAGACCGATATGTAGGTGGTGATATCAGCGTCTGAGGACTGGTCATATATGACGCCCGCCTCGCTGTCCACTCCGACGTAGACCAGGATGGCGTCGGTGTATTGATTACCATCGTTTACCTGGTTGTTCTCGATGGTGATGCGGGTGTCGTCGACGATGTTGCCGACGGCGGTGTACATCTCGGACCAAACCTCGATGCCGTCATCACCGCTGATGTTCAGCAGGTTGTTCGATACATCGATGACCGCGTTCCTGATGGTGTCGCCGTAGTAGTTGTAGATCTCGTTACCTACTTGGATACCGTCATCGCCGGGGAACTCGATGTGGTTTCCGGTGACGGTCGCGGTCTGCTCCAGGGTCACGCTGTTCTGATCCTGGTATAACTGCTCAATGTATACAGGGGAGCCTAGCGCCACGTCATTGGGGATCCAGCCCGACCAGGGCAGAACCATCAGGCCAGCCTCCTCGACCATGACGTTGTCGGTCATGGTCTGCACGACGGTCACGGTCCAGTTGACCGGGTCGTACAGGTATAGCTCAATTCCGCAATACAGCCCGTACGCGTTGGTCATCACGTTGTTCTGGAAGTTGACCGTCACGTCCAGGGAGTCGTTCCCAGTGCTGACCGGGGTCGCGCCGTCATTCACCCCTATTACAGAGTAGAGGACGTAGCGCACATCGTTGAACACGGAATCGGACATGTCCACGACCTTCTCGCCACCCTCGGTGCTTGACAAAATGATGCGTATAGCAAGACCCCAGATGCGTTCAAAGGTGTTGTCGGCCATGACCAGCTCGGTAGCGCCGTTGAAGTCATAGATGTCCAGAGCGGCGAATTCGTCGCCCACTATCTTGCTGAAGTCGTTTCCAGTGACCTCCAGGTCAAGACCGCCGTTCAGGGACGCCACCGCGATACCGCCATTGTAGTAGCCGCTCACGGTGTTGTTGGTTATGACCGCGGTGATGTTGCCTTCCTCCATGCTCAGCAGCGCGCCCATCCCATCAGAGATGGACAGCGGGGTGAACAGGTAGGCATTCCAGTCGACCTCGTGCTTCCGAAGACCGGTAATGTCCAGCAGGTCAATGACCACATCGCCGCCATCCCTAAGCCCGTATTCCGACATCGGTCCAAGTATTGAGTATACCTCCATGTCCGCGTAGTTGAACTGGATGCTGCCGTCGGCGAACAGCACGACCTGGAAGGCCGAGCTTAAGCCCCCACCGTATGACGCACCGGAAGCGTACCAGTGGAACATGACCGACATGTTGTCCTCGGCCACCTTGTAGCCGAAGAACTGCTCGTAGTTGTATATCAGGTTGGTATCACCGACCGGCATGATCTCCTGGCCCGGTGCGAACCCTATCCATCCATCCTCGGACATGACGACCTGGGTGTACTCGACGCCCATGTAGTCGAAGGCAAAGGGCAGATCTATCGGCTGCAAGCCGATGTTCCAGGCGTCCACGCCCATGGTCCAATAGTTGCGACCGATCAGCTGGAAGGTATTATCCACCTCAGCGACCAGGTACGAGTTCCAATCCGCGGCGGAACTGCCGTCGAAGACGCTGTCGGTTATCTCAACGTCCATCTCCCCGTACAGGGAGTCGAACCAATACCCGGCCATGGAATGCCCTAGGAACTGAGAACCGTCTATGGTCACCGTTCCACCGTTCAGGGACAGGGCATATATGCCGTAGCCGCCGTCAGCGAACACGGAGTCGTTGATCTCCATGTTGATCACGGTCAGGTTGTAGGGATCCAGGGAGCTGACCTCCAAGAATACCCCGTACTGGGTGGTGTTAAAGTGCACACCACTGAAATCAAGGTTTATGTTACCGTTGTTGGCGTAGGCCCACAGTCCGATGCCGGCGTCGACCACGGTCACGTCGTCATCCGCGAAGGTGAAGTCCAGGTCACCGCTGCGAACGTCGAAGTGCATCGCATCTCCGGTTATGTTCTCGAAGAGCGTGGTGGTCAGGTCGATCGGGTTGAGCTCCTCGGACCAGGTCCTGATGCCGCCGCTGGCGTTCTTGAACGTCGAGTTCACGACGGTCAGGGTGATGAAACCGTTGTCCAGGGTGTTGGAGTTCACTACCACATCGATCAGGAACTGACCGGGGGCGTAGTTACCCTCCAGCATAGAGTCGGTTATCACCAGTTCGACGTTACCGAAGGTGACCGCCAGGTCCAGGAAGGAACCGATGCCGGTAGCTTCCACGCCCTCGATCGGAATGAGGACGTCACCATATCCCAAGGTCATCGATATCACATAGTAATCAATGCTGGAGAATACGGTGTTGGTAATCTCGAAGTCACCCAGGGTGTCCGCCTCGAAGTAGAATCCGTATGAAGAGTTGCTGAAGACGCAGTTGTTCATGGTTACGTCTATGACCGCGGTGTTATCAGCGTTGTAGGCCCGGAACCACCCGAGCTCACCGGTGTTGTTCATGGTGACGGACTCTAAGACCAGGGAGATGTTGCCCTCGATGGCCGGGTCGATTCCGACCACGACGTCATCCATCAGCACGTTGGTCATCTCGATGCTGAGGTCCCCCTTCTGGCGTACCGCTGTTTCGTAGTCAACGGTCAATGCCCCGTCCCTGTAGACACCGGTGAACTCCACGTTGCTCATCGAAACGCTACCGGAGGTCTCGGAATATATCCATAGCCCGTAATCGCTGTTATTGAAGGTGGAGTCGGTTATGGCCAGGTCCAAACGGGACGAGTTGTCCAGGCTGTATGCGTAGAGCCCGCCTAACCAGTACGGACAGTTGTCAGTGTGGACCTCGGACAGGCTGGCCATTATGCTTCCGTTGTTGGTCGTGACATAGAACCCAACATAGAAGTCGTACATGGTCACATTGTTCATGACGAATTCCATGTCGCCTTCATCGGAGTATATGTACACGCAATAGTAGTTGGTATTAACGCCGATGTTGTTGAAGGTGGAGTTGGCCAGTTCGAAGTAAACCAGGACATCGGATTCGACGTAGATGGCGCTTCCCCAGATGTTCTCGAAGACCGCGCCTTCCACGATGAGGCTCATGTCGCCGGATGCGTCATAGAGGCTGATGGCATCATCATCGGTGATGTTGGTGAAGGAACAGCCGACCATCTTGACCGCGCCGATCTTGTCCGCCTCAATGCCCAACCCATAATAGGTGTTGTTCATGGAGAGGTCTATCAGATTCAGATTAACGGTGCCGTTGCCACTGAAGGCGGCCGCACCCCAGCCGCCGAACGCGAAACAGTCATCGACGATGAACCTTTCCAGGGTGATGTCCATGCTGCCATTGTTGTTGGTCATGGATACCGCCACGAAAGAGGATGTCACGCTGAAATCAGAGATTTCCAGCACTATGTCCTGCTCCACATCCCCATAGAAATTGGCATAGATACCATAGGTCACATCGAACGCGTTGACATTTGATATTGGTACGCTGACGTTGTCCAGATAGATACCTGAACTGTGGGAGATGTTGAGGAAGTTAAGGGTACCGCTCGAACCGGGAGCGAACATCAGATATCCCCAATATGTTCCTAACGAATCGTTCCAGGTGAAAATCACCGGATTCGCTGCCGTCCCTTCGACGGCCAGAGATCCGATCACATTGAAGTTGTAATTACCCTCGAAGACAACCGTGACGTTCTCCTCGATGGTCAGATTTCCAATGATGTTCACATCACCTGTCACGTTATACACGCTGCCATTCGTCCAGGTCAAGGTATCGTTGGTGATATCGCCTGAGACCGGGTCAGCGCTGGCCTGTCCGGCTCCCAAGAACAGGAGCAGAACCAGGGCGAAGGCCAATATACCGATGTATAGGGCCGCCCTCTTGGCCAAGCTGTTAGTCATGCTAATATTTTGTACACTACTTGGACTGTCCATTAGAATCCCCCTATTAGGCCCCCTCCACCTTGCGGGACCATGATTAGTTGAACAATCATATTTGCGTGACATTACTTAAAAGTTATTCGATAAAATGAATAGAAACGAACCATCCATGCTACTGGGTTAACAGGGCTCATTGTTTTTCTCGAACCTTCGTCTCGTCAACGCTGGAAGGATTAAGGGCAAAGTTATTAACAACGGATGTAAAATCCGCCCTCGTGCACAAGATCACCCACATCAGCATGGAGAACGACGTTCTGGCCGAGAACCGTCACCTGGCCGCGCACAATCAGCAGAAGCTTCACGGTTCCGGCGTGCGCTCGGTGGACGTCATGGGCACCACGGGGGCTGGAAAGACCGCCCTCATAATCAAGCTCTCCAAGATGCTGATGGCCCGCGGGTTGCGCGTAGCGGCTATCGCGGGTGACGTTACTGGTCAGGACGATTACGATCGCTTCGAGGCGGCGGGCGTAAAAGCGTTCAACCTCAACACCGGCAAGGAATGCCACCTGGACGCCAACCTTCTGGACCACGCCCTGGACGGCATCGACCTCATGGAGTTCGATTTCCTTTTCGTGGAGAACGTCGGGAACCTCGTATGTCCGGCGGATTTCCCGCTGGGCACTGACAAGCGCATGGTCGTGATCTCCGTGACTGAGGGGGACGACATGGTGCGCAAGCACCCCATGATATTCCAGGGGGCGGACGTCGGTGTCATTAACAAGATGGACCTGGCGGAGTACATGGGCATCGACGTCGCCAGGGTGAAGGCCGATTACCGCAAGCTCTCCGGCGGACGCGAACTTTTAACGGTGAGCGAGCGCACCGGAGACGGCCTGGAAGCGCTGGTGGAAGCTCTGCTGGTCTGAGCATCAATTCATTTAATAAAGCTCAGCGCCATCCTCGAAGCGCATGACCATGAAGGTGCTGGTTGTCGGCGGAGGAGGGCGGGAGCACGCCATCGTCGAGGCTCTGATCAGAGATGGCGCGACCGTTTACGTGGCAATGAAGAACCACAACCCCGGTATCGCCCGCTCGGCCAAGGAGTTCAAGCCGCTCAAGGAGACGGACGTGGACAAGGTGGCCGAGTTCGCCTTCTCCTGCGGCGTCGAGATCGCCGTAATCGGCCCGGAGGCCCCGCTGGAAGTGGGGCTGGCGGACGAGCTGTTGAAGAGAGGCATCGGATGCGTCGGACCTTCGAAATCCGCGGCCCGGCTGGAGACGTCCAAGAGATTCTCCCGTCGCTTGCTCAAGAAACATAACATTCCGGGAAACGTGGCCTTCGGCACCTTCCAAGATTATGATTCGGCGAAGCTCTTCGTGGATGATTTCCCCGGCGAGCTGGTCGTTAAACCGGAAGGGTTGACCGGCGGCAAGGGCGTCAAGGTGGAAGGAGAGCACCTCGAGGGCAAGGAAGGTGTTCTCACCTACGTCAAAGAGGTGCTGGACCACAAGATCGGCGGCGCCGGCGTGGTACTTGAGGAGCGTCTGGTCGGAGAGGAGTTCACCCTGCAGGCCTTCTGCGACGGACGAAACGTTCGGGGTATGCCGTTGGTGCAGGACCACAAGCGCGCTTACGACGGGGACGTGGGACCGAACACCGGCGGAATGGGCTCGTACACGGACGCCAATCACTTGTTGCCTTTCGTCACCGACGCGGAACGCCATAAGGCCTTGGAGATCATGCAACGCACCATTGACGCCATGCGCGAGGACGGCTCACCGTATCGTGGCGTCCTCTACGGGCAGTTCATGCTTACCAGGGAGGGTCCGAAGGTCATCGAGTTCAACGCCCGTTTTGGCGATCCGGAGGCGATGAACGTTCTTACGCTTCTGCAGAACGGCTTCCTGGACGTATGCCAGGGCGTCGCTGACGGTAAGTTATCGAAGGACGTGCCGTTCCTTAAGAAGGCCACCGTGTGCAAGTACGTGGTTCCCGCCGGCTACGGAACGGAATCCAAGGCCGGAAGGCCGGTCATGGTTAACGAGAAGAAACTGGCTGCGACCGGAGCTCGCCTGTACTACGCGGCGGTGGACGAGAAGGATGGCGTGGTTCTGACGACATCCTCACGGACGTTGGGCGTGGTGGGAATGGCCGATTCCATAGAAGAGGCGGAAGCGATCTGCGAGGACGGACTGAAGCACGTGCAGGGCGAGATATTCGTCCGTCACGACATCGGCAAGAGGGAGCTGGTGCGGAGAAGGGTGGAGCACATGCTTCAGGTCCGAAGCTGAGCAAACTTATCATATCCCCAGACAATCCCCCTCCATGCAGAACCTGGAGCACATCGCCCAGAGGATTCAGGACTCCCTGGAAGAGAAGGATACGGTAAGGGAGATCGCCATCAAGTCCTCCCGCGCGATCATCAGAATG
>Ga0302243_1002274_pt1 | contig 11271 bp, 9 predicted proteins | sample AAG_UR_Met_MG_FD_193514 | JGI IMG/M metagenome (GOLD analysis project Ga0302243, IMG submission 193514) | Enriched activated sludge microbial communities from anaerobic digester in WTTP, New Holstein, Wisconsin, United States - AAG_UR_Met | ecosystem: Engineered > Bioreactor > Anaerobic >...
GTCAAAGGTCCGGTGGCCTATCGCGAGGATATCGGCACTGATGCCCTTATCCGTAAGCGTGTTGAGCATATGAAAGAGCTTCGCGGAAAATGAGGAACCACCCTCTGTATTTTTGATTTTTTTACCTGCGAGCCGGGAAAGGCGCTAAATTATTCCGGCAACTCCAGCGGCAAGAGAAATTGCGCCAAAGGTGCGCTTGGCGTAAAATAGTGATATAGTGCTATTCAATTTTTAACCGGATGTAAATACCATGAAAAAAATATTTTCTTCGGAGCAAGCCAGTCAGGAAAGCCAATTGCGCATTATGCGCCATAAAGCAAAAACACCGCAGGAATATTTAGACTTTGCCCTTGTAGAAATTATTACACTCACCGGCAGTAAAGTCGCTTTACTTAACCTTTACAATGAATTTAACCGGGAATTTAAGCTGCAAAACATTGTCAGCACAAGAAACGCGGCCCTCGGCGGCAATAACAGGCAGATCTGGTCCTCAGCAGACACCGCCCGCCTGTGGACAAAGGCGCTCAAGCAGGCGCGCCCTGTCGCTTTAAAAGAAAAGGAAATTCCCGCCTCGCTGAAACGTATCGGAATCCTTGTGAAGCGTTTTTTGGCCATTCCTCTTTTTTCCGGAGGCGACATTGTCGCCGTGGCCGGTTTCGCCGACAAAGCAAGGCCCTACACCCAAAAAGACATACGGCACGCGTTTCTTTTGATGAATCTCGCCTGGCAAACCGCGCAAAAAATGTGGCTGGAAAAAAACCAGATTTCGACCGGCCCGCTGTTTAACGATCTGAAAAAAGCATTCTCTATCGGCTTTTTCTGGAAGAATACAGACCTGAAATATCAGGGCTGTAATGAATATTTCGCGGCGCTTGCCGGCCTCCCATCACCTGATGATATTCAGGGCAAAACAGACAATGATCTGGCGTGGCACAACCAGGCCGAATCATTCCGTGCCTTCGATGAGGAGGTTTTAAAAACCGGCAGCGTAAGCATCAAATACGGACAATTCGTCGAAAAGGCGGACAAAACACCACTTTGGCTCAACATCTCCGGTATCCCGGTCAAGGACGCAAAGGGAAACATCCTCGCCATTGTCGGTACAGCCAACGATATTACAAGCAGGAAACAGGATGAAATAAAAAACCTGCGGCTGGCGGCAATTGTAGAATCGACTGACGACGCCATTGTGGCCATGGATTCCGACGGCATCATCACGGACTGGAACCGCGCGGCGGAAAAACTATACGGCTACACACGCCGGGAGGCAATCGGCATGCCTGTAGCCAATCTGGCCCCCCCCGGCTTCGAAGCAGAAGTCTCCGACATCATCGCCACACTCAGAGACAATCACCGGCCGGCCAGCTACGAGACAAAAAGAAAAAGGAAAAACGGTCAGATATTCGACGTAGCTATCACGGCGGCGCCTATCTTTTATCCCGATGGAAGCTTTGCCGGCATCTCCAGCATCGGCCGTGACATTACAGAAAAAAACAGGCAAATTAAAGAGCTGGAGCTGTACAGGGAATTTCTGGAAAACATCGAGGACGGGTGCTTTGAGCTGGACTTGAAAGGCAATGTCACCTATACGAATCCGGCCACGGCGTTCATGTTCGGCATTGACCGGGAACTGGCGATGGGAGCCAGTTACACTCAATATACTTCCCCCCAAGAGGCAAAAAAATTATTTTCCATTTTTAATCAGATCTACAAAACTGGTAAGCGCAACTTCATCGAGGAAATGGAAATTATCAGAAAGGACGGCCTTATACAGTATTTTGATCTGGAAGCATCTCCCATGTTTGAGACCTCGGGACAAATATCCGGCTTTCGCTGCACCATCCGCAATGTCACACAAAAGAAGCAGCAAAGAGAAGAACTGGAACGCTACCGTGACTTTGTGCTGAACGTAGATGACGCCTGCTTTGAGTACGATTTCGACGGAAACGTTCTTTTCTGCAACGAACCAGTATTCCAGATGCTCGGCTACACGCGCGACGAGTACATGAAACTGAGCCATCTGGAAAGACATCCGGACAAAGAAGCGGCAGACCACTCTGCCGCAATCATCAAAAAACTCTACGCGACGGGACAGCCCTCCGGCCTTTGCGAGGTCAATCTTTTACGCAAAGACGGCTCTGTCATCACCGTAGAAATGAATGCCAACATAATTCGTGATCAGCAGGGCAATCCGATCGGCTGGCGCGGCACAGGCAGGGACGTTACGGCCAGAAAGCAACGGCAGGCGGAACTGGAACGCTACCGTGATTTTCTGGAAAATATTTATGACGGCTGCTTCGAGATCGACCTTCGCGGAAAGATCACCTACATCAACGAAGCGGGTGCGCGCGGGCTCGGTTTCAGCAAGGAAGAATTCACCGGCATGCACAATCTCCAGTACACCAGCGAGCAGGAAGCGAAAAGAATTACGAAAATCTTCCGTAAAATATACGACACCGGCCAGCCGTCACTTATCGACCATTATGAACTTCTCCACAAGGACGGACACCCGATATTTATGGAAATGTCCACCGCACTGATCCGTGATGATAAAGGCAGGCCCACCGGCTTCCGCGGCGTTGCCCGTGACGTCACGGAAAAGAAAAAAAATGAGGAATTGCTGCAGGCCAGCGAGGCGAAATACAGATTTCTTACAGAAAAGATAAGCGATGTCGTCTGGACCACAGATATAAACCTTGTTTTCAATTACATTACCCCCTCAATCGATTTCACGTTGGGATATCAACCGGAGGAGCTGATCGGGCGCACTCCCGAAGCGATCATGACGCCGGACGCGTTTCGCGATGCAATTTTACTTCTGGCAGAAAAAATAAGCAAAAGCCATGAGATATTACTGGATGACTCCAGATTCGTCGAGTTTGAAACAACACTCCTGAACAAACAAGGCGATACACTGTGGTTCAGCCATGTCGTCAGTTTCATCCGGGACAAAAAAGGTGAAGCCACAGGCATTCACGGCGTATCCCGGAACATTACGGAACAAAAGCAGGCGCAGAAGGAAAAAGAAAAACTGATCTTTGAATTGCAGGAAGCTTTGTCGGAAGTGAAGACGCTAAGCGGCCTGTTGCCGATCTGCTCTCACTGCAAAAAGATAAGAGATGACCGGGGTTACTGGAACCAGCTGGAGACTTATCTTTTGGACCATTCCAATGCGCTGTTGTCGCACAGCATTTGTCCGGAGTGTGCCGAAAAGTATTACCCCGACATTCTCAAACCCAAAAAACCCGGGTAACAAACTTTTCGACAAAAGTCCCGGACACAGAGGATAAACGGGTGATCTTCTCTCATGCCGAGGTTTTACCGCTCGAATGAAGCTTTATTTCAACAATGACAAATAGTCCTGAGTCGACAAAACAAATGCCCGTCAACCTTAACGATGGAGATAATTACAGGAGGTGTTTTATGCCGGATGTAAAAATAACCGTCAATTCCGTCAGGGGACATTGCGCTGCCGGATACAAACCGGGTGATTACTTCATGCTCAAAGACGGTCTGATGATTGAAGCCGGAAAACCGGCCGGCATTTGTATTTACGCTCTGCCGGCAATAATCCACTACCTGACCGCATACTGCCGTGAAACTTCGTCCGAAGACTGGATCAACCAGCTTAAAGAACTTCAATGCCCCGACAGTGACAATACGGTCGTCTTCGGGCTGGAGCGTCTCGGGCAATAACCGTAGGGCATATCGTCCGACAATATATGCACCAGAAAGAGCGTTCCCTGCCCCTGGATGTTTTTCGGGGGATTGCCATTGCCCTGATGATCCTGGTGAATACACCGGGGAGCTGGCAATATGTCTATGCACCCCTCAGGCACTCCGCATGGCACGGCTGCACACTTGCAGATCTGGTCTTCCCTTTTTTTCTTTTTGCCGCCGGCCTCTCCCTTGCCTTTTCCTTCACCGGATATGACAACAATTTTAATCGTGAGGCGGCGTGGCGTATCGGCCGCCGGGTAGTATTGATTTTTCTTCTTGGCCTCTTCCTCAACTGCTACCCGCCTTGGCTCACGGATTATGAAAATCTCAGAATCATGGGTGTGCTGCAGAGAATCGCCTGCGCCTACGGCATCGCCGCTGTGACCGTCCTGGTATTTCCCGGCCGTCTCCTGACCGCCATCGGCGCGCTTGTGCTCGCCGGCCACTGGCTCTTTCTTCTTCTTTGCGGCTCTTCAGACCCGTACAGCACCTGGGGGAGTGCGGCACTTGAACTCGACCGTCTGGTTTTCGGCGATGCCCATCTCTACCAGGGCCTTGGCTTCCCTTTCGAGCCGGAGGGGCTGGCCGGAACCATGCCGGCGGCTGTGACGATTCTCATCGGCTATATGGCCGGAACCTGGCTTCGGGACTCCAATAAACAACTCACCCTCCTGAAACTGACGGCATACGGAACACCGCTTTTGTTCGCCGGCTATCTATGGGGGCTTATCTTGCCGATCAATAAACCTCTGTGGACCGGATCTTATGTTCTCTATACCGGAGGCATGGCCTGCCTGCTTCTGGCCCTGATCGTTTTTATCTTTGATGTAAAAGGATTCAATAAATGGGGGCTGGTTTTCAGCGTTTACGGGATGAACCCTCTGGCGCTTTTCTTTTTGTCCTCCATATGGATCAAAACCCTGCAACGGGTAATTTTTATTTCCGGCCCGGACGGTACAAAAACAGCGGCGGGGGTCTGGCTCTACCAAAATATTTTCGCGCCGGCGGCGGGGCCGGCGGGCGGGTCGTTTGCTTACGCCGCGGCGCATGTGGTCTTATTCTGGTTGGTCGGCCTTATTTTTTACCGCTACAAACTTTTTCTGAAAGTATGAGCGTTTTGTTCAAAGCCGCAGGCGTCGTATCCGCGAAACGGGGAAAGGAAAAGTTTATGAAAAAAGCCCTCGTGTTTATTTTGGTGCTGGTCGTCATCGTGCCGACAACCGCCTGCCGGATGGACAGTGATGAAGACAGGATACGGCAACTGCTTTCAGACATTCAAGCCGCGGGCGAGAAAAAAGACATCCGGGCATTTATGAACCCCATCTCAAAAGACTACCACGACCCACAGGGCTTCAATTATGAAGGAATCCGCGCCCTTGTTTTCGGCTATTTCCTGCGCTGGGGAAAAATATCCGTCTACATCAGCCACAGCAACATCAGCGTGGATGACGGCACGGCAAAAGCCAGACTCCAGACCGTCCTGACCGGCGGCGAAAAAACGGGCGGCCTCTCCGGGATCATTCCGCAGTCGCTGGGCATGTGGGATTTCGACATCACTCTCCAAAAAGAAACACAAGGCTGGCGAGTGACCTCCGCCGTATGGAAAGAGGCTGAATATCTGATCCCGGATGACTAGCGGCGGGCATCCGCTCCCTAACTCACCTTCGGAGCAGCCCCGGCTGCGCTTCGCGTCTTGTACGCCTCCGGCTCTGGGTCGCCGGTTGTCACAAGCCAGCCGCCGCCTGGGGCCTTCACAAAGTCTTTTAGTGGTGAAAAAGGCGCATGCCGCAAAATGCCATGGCGATACCGTATTTGTTACAGGTATCAATTACCTGCTGGTCACGTATGGAACCGCCCGGCTCAACAATGGCGGTCACGCCGCTGCGTCGGGCACGCTCGATATTGTCACCAAAGGGGAAAAACGCGTCGCTGCCCAGGCACACGCCCGTAACCCTGCTGAGCCATTTTTTCTTCTCACCCCTGGTAAGGACTTTGGGCTGTCTGGTAAAGGTTTCGGCCCAGACATCGTCGCCGATGACGTCCTCGGGCGTGTCGCCCAGATAAACATCAATGGCGTTGTCGCGATTGGGCTTGGAGACATCGTCACGGAAAGGCAGGTTGAGCACTTTAGGCATGTGGCGAAGCTGCCAGTTGTCGGCCTTTTGCCCTGCCAGGCGGGTGCAGTGGATACGGCTCTGCTGGCCGGCGCCCACACCAATTACCTGCCCGTCCTGCACATAACAGACACTGTTGGATTGAGTGTATTTGAGCACAATGAGCGCCAGCACCAGATCTCGCTTTTGCTCATCGGTAAGAGTTTTATTTTCCGTCACCATATTATCGAGCATGCGGCTGTCGATTTTCAAATCGTTCCTTCCCTGCTCGAAGGTAATCCCGTAAACCTGCTTGTGCTCAAGCGACGCGGGCACATACGAGGGATCAATAGCTACAACATTGTAGTTGCCGCCCTTCTTCGATTTTAATATCTCCAGCGCCTGAGGTTCATACCCAGGAGCAATAATTCCGTCCGTCACTTCGTTTTTGATGATCTCTGCGGTAGGTACATCGCAGACATCGGAAAGGGCGATCCAGTCGCCAAAACTGCTCATGCGGTCGGCTCCGCGGGCGCGCGCATAGGCACAGGCCAGGGGCGAAAGCTTCATTTTCGGAGCGATATGGTACATTTTGCGCAGCACTTTGTCGAGCGGGTAACCCAGCGCCGCACCGGCCGGGGAAACATGCTTAAATGAAGCGGCCGCAACCATACCCGTATTTTCACGAAGCTCCTTCACCAGCTGCCAGCTGTTGAGCGCGTCGAGAAAATTTATATAACCGGGTCTGCCGTTTAAAACCTCCACGGGAAGCCCTGAGGCGTCGGCCATAAAAATTCTGGCCGGTTTCTGATTTGGGTTGCAGCCGTATTTCAATTGTATTTCGTTCATTTTTCTATCCCTCCACCGCCTGATATTTGTTGATGATGATATCTTCATAGCCGCCCGTGGCAAGCTCAATTTCTCTGACAAACAGACTCACTTTATTCTCCTCGTTGAGCACCTCCCATAATTTACCGGCAAATTCATTGTGATCATCCTCGTCCAACGCCACGCGCAGCGGCTCACCCACGAACGAGGGGAGAGGCGTCCCATTTCCCATGTAGGTACTGATGAAATGCCCTTCTCCCGGCAGGGGTTGCGGATAATTGTAAATAAAGCGCTGCATGCTGGCCTCATTCCCCTCATTACTTTTTAAAATGCTCAATTTATAAGCTCCGGCACGCATGTCCGCCACCCCGGAAATACGGGGCGTCCAGTTAGGCCCGTCATCTTCAAACGACCGGGTCGCAAGCGCTGCTTCGAAACTAAACTTCGGAAAATCTCCCCGCGCCATAAAATCGCGGATTGTGTTTGTCTGATCTCCGTTGGTGACAATCGTCGTGCCTTTATGCGTCAGGACGGGATTGTAAATGATCAGATGCGGATCCGTCATTTTGGCGGGATCGGCCGCCATCGTGCGGATACCCCCTTCAATAGCATCGAATACGCGATTTCTGCTGTTGACGCTGCGGCCCATAATGAAATAAGCAATAAGGGCTTTTTTGCCGTCCGGTGCTTTGCCGATGCAGATGCCGCGGCCCGGGTACTCGTTGGCGGCCAGATATTCGTAAAGATTCTGCTTCATGCTCATATATCTCCTTACATTGGGTAAATTGACTTTTCGCGGCGCGAGTATATGAACAGAAGCTGCTCATGTCAACCGGATTTGCCAACGATCTTCATTTATCAATTAATATAGGATATTGAGCACAAAGCGGCACCGTCCGGGCATGATGGGCATGCTGGATCGGCACAAAACTGCTGGTTATCCGGACGCTTATCTCCCTTTTTTAGAAGGCGCAGAAGGAGTACAGAATTTTTCGCGCAGCGCGTCGAGCCCTGTCAACACGGGAATTTTTTGCCACGGCTCATTTTCGAAGCTGGAACTGGCCAAAAGATTTCCCATATCATCATAATCTGAAACTTCCCTCAGCCGATATGCGCTTTTTTTGCAGTCGATTTCATCAACTCGTATATTGTGGTCAAAGCGCTCATAGAGATTTGACCTTTTCGGATCGCTTTTTTCCATCTGTTGAACTGTATCGAAGCGGTAATCTTCCGAAATTATTTTATAAGTGGATATAACGATGACATCATTGGATAATTTTTTAATTTCCTTTTTGTAATATGTCTCTCCACTGCAAGTTTTACCCAAATGCACCCACAGACCTGAATCAGGCTTTTGAGAAACTAAGGGGGGCGGCGGCTCCGGCGGGGCTTCAGGAGCTTGGACAACTGGAGGCGGAGGCGGCGCTTCCGTGGTTTCCGGCACCGGCTGTCTCTGGGCGCAACCATAGAACGCAGAAAACAAAATGCCAGCTAATACGAGAGCTTGTATCTTTTTCATAAAGATCCCTTTCATTGACCCGATTTTTGAAGAACTGCCCTTACTTGCCGTACAAAAACCAATGCCTTGCCTTAACAAAGACTTTATCGGATGTCAGTGGGGAAACTTCAATGACATAGATCACTAAAAAATCACCAGACCGGCCACGGGGGGCCGTCCCTACGACAATTCAAAAATTACAAAACCATTTAGCGCACAAAAATGATACCGGTCTGTGTTATATTTCTATTCCCCCCCCAGCATGGCCCTTCCCTTTTGGGTAAGGCGGTATTTCTACGTCGGGCTTCTGGGAGAATCTGGCTGGATCATTTGAATATAGCCCGCCTCAAGTGCCGATTCCAAGTATATCCTGGCAAAAGATACCCTGTCTTTTAACCCGATGGATTTCATAAGATCCGTGCGACTCAATTCTCCGGTACAAGCATCCAGCTATCGTTTTACTTGTGCGGTTACTTGCGTGGTTACTTGCTGGGTTGTGGGCGTTGCTTGTACCTCTGCTTTTTCGGTTTCCAGGATTTTTATTTGATGTGGCTGCGCCAGATAAACCGTAAAACGCAGGCACAGGACAATCTCTTCAATTTTTGGTTCGGGCAGGTTCAGCTCTTTGGCTTCGGCAAAGATACGACGCACGCCGGTACCCGATTGTTCACCAAACTATGTAGTGTAATCCAACCTGCATTTTGAGACACAAATTCGGAAACAAAAGGTATTTTTAAACATCAATGCGCCTATATTCAAAAAAATGACCCCTAAAATGGTCTATAAGGTGCCTATTATGAAAAATACATAGGAAGAGTACAACGACCTTGCCGCAGAATATTTCTTTCAGTTTATCGTTCATGCGAGACCCAGTCTGCTCAATAAGGCATTTGTCCGCTCGAAGGCATCGCGGATGATTCGTTCCCTTTCATCCGGATCATCCGCTTCTTCAAAATCAGCAACGAACTTCGGCCCAAGTGCTTTCAGAGAGGAAAAATGCTTGGCAAGCTTGCTTAGCCCCTCCCGGACCAAACCGTGGGACAGGTGGGGACGAAATTCCTCCACGATGGCGTCGATCCCCCCGGGATATGCAAGGAGACAGTAGTAAATATCCCATGCGTCTTTCTCCTTGAGCCGATCGTCCAGTGCCATCCCTTTCATGACGAGGAAGGGTACGATAGAGGCAATTCTCACGGTCACACGATCCACACCACCGCCGGGGATTTCTCCCTCGAGAGTAATCTCGTGGACCATTTCAAACGCCAGATCACAGCCTCTGGCCTTGCGCGCCTTTATTCCCTGAACGGCCTGAGTGCGGTGCGCCTTGCCGGTTCCCTCGTATTCGCCGGACAGAAGATCCACCTGAACCTTAATGAATGAATCGCCGAAAGGCACATTACGGAAGAAGATGAAAGGTTGCTTATCCGGCTCCTGGTAATAACCACGGGAAGCCAGCAATTCCTCGATGAGCCTGTAACCTTCTTCCCGGATTTTCACATGGTTCAAGGCAAGATCGATATCGATGCTTCCCACATGGGGGCGTGGTTTTTTAGGAATCAAAAGCTCGGGCACCCAGCCACCGATAAGCACGATATTTTCCCGATACTCTCCCAGGAGGTGCGTCAGTTCAATGAGCACCGATTTTGCCGCCTCCACTGCCTCGGCCGTGTAATCCCTCCGTGTCACCATGAGCGCCTGATCACCTCATCCAATATAGCGTTGGCCGCTTCCTCGCCGCGGCCTTTCATTCCCAGCAGGTCGATGTAAATCTGCACCGGCGAGGCTACAGTGATCCCCTCGATAGGTCGCGCAGTATATAAAACACCTTCATCATAGGGGGTAAGGAGAGTGACATTGGCGCCGCTGGTGACTTCCTGGAGAGAGAGATTCTTCGCAAGCTTCTCTGCATCGCGGGACACATACGCCATGGCGCGCTGGTAACGAACCGAAGGGGCATAGCGAGCAGCACCGGAAAAACCTGTCAAAGCATACTTGATGCCCTCCCTGTCACATGCCTCTGCCAGATCAGCCTCTATCTCGGAAATCGTTTTCAACGTGTAGTAGTTTCGGGGTACATTTTTCCGGTTGTTGGAGTTTTGAGACCACTCGGTAAGCAGGCTCTCCGGATCCTTGAGCAGCAATCCAGACTCGGAACTTCCCAACCACTCACGATCCTCAAGAAGGCTTTTGACGTTGGCAACCTGCCCCAGGCTGACATCCGCCTCCTCTGCCAATGCTTGGATTCTCCACTGTCTTTTGGGATCAGTCAGGAGCACCCGCAACACTCGCGCCGCCTTCGGGGAGTAAAGAGAACGAAGGTCCCGCTTCCGTGCAAAAGGATTGGGGTTGCCCTGCTGCTCGATAAAGACCTGCTCAAAAGTCAAACGGCAATTGCCGGCCAGATCCAAATATCCGATTTTTTCCTGAATGCAGATCTCTGCAGATCGTGGCGAGATATAAGGCGCTGCAAACACGCCATACAAGCCTGGGTCAGTCTCCATAATACGGGCGAGCCGATAGGCTGCCATGCGGGCAACGCGGGGCTGTCCATTGCTCTTCACCTCAATCGCCAGACGCTGCCGCTGTTTTGCGATTCTCACGGTTGCGAGGATATCGATAAATGTATCGCCGATCTTGACTGATCGATCCAACGACTCGATCTCCAGAAAAGGGACCCGCTGCAAGCAGGCTCTTAAACTGTCCTCGACCTTTCCAATTATATTTGTTTCATCAATTTTCATTAAATTATAACCTTTCAGCATCTGCTGAAAACGTATGTTATAGTGAAAATTGTCGGCGGTCAAGTGACTTTTCACTGATGAAGCTATTTTCAGCAAATGCTGAAAATAGCTCTTTTAATGAAATTTGAAACTTCCAGCCTTCCACTCCTACTTATTACACAACAGAACCTTCAGGCATTTGCGACCTGTTTCTGAGACAATCTCCCAGAAACAGGTCACCCGCTCTTGACAGCAGCGGTTACCTGGTGCTTTTACCGGTATTACGCTAACCCATCTTCCGCAGTAAGCGTTGAAATTTGATGAAAACAGGCCGTATTATTTTAAAAAACGTAATTAATACACGGGGGCTTATTGAAAAACTCAATGTAGTGCAGAAAAGCCGCCTTGCGCA
>Ga0302243_1002278_pt1 | contig 11261 bp, 5 predicted proteins | sample AAG_UR_Met_MG_FD_193514 | JGI IMG/M metagenome (GOLD analysis project Ga0302243, IMG submission 193514) | Enriched activated sludge microbial communities from anaerobic digester in WTTP, New Holstein, Wisconsin, United States - AAG_UR_Met | ecosystem: Engineered > Bioreactor > Anaerobic >...
CTACAGGTCCCGAAACCGGAACCTTAAAAGTTATCCGGGGTGGAAGTGTAATGAATGGAGAAGGTAGAAATCTAAACATTATGTGGAGAGAAAAAGGAGACCCGAACCGGGGATATCAATATGTGGGCTTTCGCTTAGTGCGCAGCAACTAATATTTCTTATACAAAAGAGAAAAGAAGAGAAAAAGCCGATAGGTCTATAGATCAAGAGGTCAAGAGGTCTGAAAGTTATACTATAAAATTATAGAACAAAAAATAAATAATCCGTGTTTATCCGTTCTAATCTGTTAAATCCGTGTCCTAATAAATCTGCGTAATCTGCGTAATCTGCGTGAAACTTACGGCAAAATGAAAAAGGAAAATATGAAATAACCTAATAGAAAAATCAATTTCGTTAGCTTCGGTGGCTTCGGTGGCTAAAAAATAAATCTGCGTAATCTGCGTGAAACTGACGGCAGTGCCGACTCCTGACTTCATTCTCAATTTTTTCATTTTTTCCTTGACAAGATATTCAAAGCGATTATTATGTATAAATGTATAGAAATTATTTCTTTTTTTATTAGTTATGATCTTGCTGAGATAGTTGTTATTTCGGCAAAGTAAGAAAAGTGAACTTTGGTCTCTAACAAACGAGGAAGGGGTGTTATGAGACAAATAAAATTTACGGGGACCACTTTTGGGGGAATGAGTGGTAAAAGAAAGGAAAATTGTAATTACTTTTCTGCATTATTGTTAGTGCCAGCAATTTTATTCTTTGCTGTTTCTTATGTAATAGCTATTCTTCCTTTCCCAAGTGTTTATCCAATGACAAATACTGTCCTTTTTTGTTTTCTAACAAATGAACTACTACTTCCTTTCTTAAGTATCTCTCCCCTTCTTTTTCTTCATCTTGTCAATTTTATTGTGTCCTTTATCGCTCCTTTTTCAATTCTAATCAATTTCTCGGTGGCTTCAATGGCTTCAGTGTTCTCGGTGGCTAACAAATCATCCCCGTATATAAACGAAATGCAACCTTCTGTTTTCCTGCCGGTGTATTTTAGTTATAACCATCGCACATTATACAGAACCACATCGGAAAGGATAGAAGCTACATTTCACTTCTTTCTTCAACCTTCAAAATTAGTTATGGCTTACCTTGACTATCCATTATGCAACACTCAAACCTTAAGCTGTAAAGCAAAGGTAATGCCTATCGTTTAACAATAAACTAACTCTTTAAAGAAACATCTAAAACAAGGAGTTTTTATTATGAAGAAATTTTTAACTATATGTTGTGCAATGCTGATTGTAGCATTCGTTTTTGCTGATACCATTACAATTGGTACAGGCACAGGCGTGCAGAGATATCCCCTCGGTTCATTTTACGGTTATGAACGCAGTGCTGCTCTCTATACAGATGCAGACCTGGGAAGCCAGAATCTCAGTATTTCTTCGCTTGCCTGGTATTCCACTATTGCTACAACTGCTATCGTTCCCACAAAAATCTACTTAAAAACAACTTCTGCAACTGCTTTTGCAAGTGCGGACACTTGGGCAAATATGATCAGCGGAGCAACTCTTGTATATGATTCTAACTATGGGGCTACACCTGCCGGAGGTTGGAATCAATTTTCTCTCACCAACAATTTTGCAATTGATGATGGTTTTGGATTACTGGTTTTGGTAGAAAGAAACTATGGAGGTTCAGGAAGTAGCTCCGCAGGTGGAAGTTCCGGAGGACCCGGTGTCCAATATACTTCGGTTACTAATACTCATCAATACTGGAATCAGGACAGCACACCCCCTACGGGAACTGGTAGTTTAAGCTCTTATCGTCCCAATATCCAGATAACTTACACTCCTTATACGATAACCAATCCTCCTAATCCTGCTGCTCTTGTAAGCCCACTTAACGGTGCTACTAATGTTCTATTAACACAAACACTTAATTGGTCTTCCGGAGGTGGTGCACCTACAGGATACAAATTATCTTTGGGAACTGTCTCGCCGTTTACAACGGTCATCAACCAATTGGATTTAGGAGCCGTAACTACTTATGATCCAGATCTTGCTTACAGCACTGAATACTGGTGGAAAATAACCCCTTATAATGCTTATGGTGAAGCATTAGATTGCCCTACCTGGTCTTTCACTACAGCTGACCCTCCTTTAACAGGAACAAAAACAATAGGAATTGGTGGTAATTATGCTACTTTTACAGATGCCGTAAATGCCCTAAATATTTGTGGAGTTGGTTCAGGGGGTGTAACATTTAATGTTTCCGCTGGTTCTGTATTTGAAGAAAACATTCCCATTATTACAGCGACAGGAACTGCTTCTAATCCAATCATATTCCAGAAAGCCGGAACTGGCGAAAACCCAGTTATCAAACCAACTACCGCTACTGCCGGCATCCAAATTTCAGGTGGTGATTATATTACCTTTGATGGCATTGATGTAACCCGTCCTACCGGTAGCACATCCTATTATGGTTATTCCATAAAAGCCGCTAGCGCAACAGACGGAGCTCAATACAATACTATTAAGAACTGTAAGATAATATTGGATCGGACTAATTCTTCTTGTTATGGTATTTATCAATATTATAATGTAACTCCTACTGCTGCTGGAGGCACTAATTCTAATAACACTTACCAAAACATTGTTATTGAAAATGCCTATCGCGGATTTTATTTATATCAATCCTCTTCAACTTATCTGGATGAAAATAATAAAATCCTTAATTGCACAATAGGTGGAACTACAGCTGGGGATATTGCCGGTGCCTATGGTATTTACACTTATTACCAACAAAATTTAACTGTTTCCGGTAACACTATTCGTAATATGGGGTATTCCTATTCTGTTTACGGAATGTATATTTACTATAGCAAAGGCACTGATAATGTGATCAGTGGTAACAGGATATATAATATTGCCTATACAGGAACCTCATCTTACTACAACTATGGAATGTATGTTTACCCAACCGGAACCTCTACCTTTAAGATTTATAATAATATGATCTGGGGTCAAAGCCATGGCTATACTACCGCCACTACTTCCATCTATCTATATGGAATTTACCTCTCCTCCAGTTCCACTACTACCTATTATGTGGACTATAACTCTGTAAAGATTGATGGACCCGCTAATCTAAGCAGTGCTTGTTTATACTTTAGTTCAGCTGCCGGTACCCATTATGTTAGAAACAATATTCTGGCAAATGTATCCGCCGGCCATTCCACTCCTTATCATATAGCACTTTACTCCTATAGTGCTACAGCTATTGGTGCTACAGGTTCAACTTCCGACCACAATGTTATCTATATTGCCAATTCCTTGGGTGGTTATCCAGTGCGCGGTTCTTCAACCAACTATGCCACTCTGCAAGCATGGACAACTGCCAGTAGTCAGGATGCCAATAGCCGTCCTACAGACCCTCAGTTTGATACTGCTAATCCCTTAAATATCTTAACCACAGTTCCTACTCCGGTAGAAGGAAAGGCTTTGGCGCTTGATTATGTAACTACCGATATCTATGGAACTGTTAGAAATGCTACAACCCCGGATATTGGAGCTCACGAAGGCAACTTTATGGAAGAATTGCATTGTCAAACACCTACAGCACAGCCCACAAATCTTGTCCTGATTCCCTATTCCACTTCCATAACCGGTAGTTTTACTGCCAGTTCTCCTGCAGCTGAAGGATATTTGGTAATTGGTCACCAATCTGCTACGCTCACTTTTAGCCCTGTGGATGGAACATATTACAGTCCTGCTCAAAACTTGGGTAATAATGAAATTGTCTTAAGTTTTGGTCCCTCCACAAGTTTCACGGCAACCGGACTTACTCCCAATACTCAATATTATTGCACTATTTTTGCAATGAACATCAATGGTGTGGGAGCTCCAAAATATAATCGGACCAGTCCTTTAGCCGGAACTCAAACAACATTGCCTGCTGCTCCAGCTGCACCTTCTGCTTTTACAGCCACTGCATATAGTGCCAGTCAAATAAATTTAAGTGCAACAGCTACTGCCGATATTATGGTTGCATGGAGTTATAATAGTACATTTGGAACTCCTTTATCCACTGGTTATAGTGTAGGTGGTTCAATAGCTGGTGGAGGCACTGTTCTTTATTTGGGTCCCGCTGCAGGCCTTACCAGCCATACAGGTTTAAATGATGGAACCACTTATTATTATAAGGTATGGAGTTACATTACTGCAGAACGAACTACTTACTATGCTTTCTCTGCAAGTGGCTTAACCGCTAATGCTACCACTCCGCAAACACCAGCTACTTTGCCTTTAACGGAGACCTTTGAGGTTTGGCCCAATCATTGGACTATCGTGAATGGAACGCAGACCAATCAATGGTATGTAGGAACAGCAACTCACTATGCGGGAAACCAATCCGCTTATATCACTAATGATAATGGTGTTTCCAATGCCTATAATATCAGCTCATCATCAGTTGTTCATTTATATCGTGATGTCACATTCACAACTGGAGCAGAGTATTTTGAGCTTAGCTTTATGTTCAAATGTGGTGGTGAATCTACTTATGACGGAGTAAAAGTATATCTTGTGGATATTACCACAACCCCTGTAGCAGGAACTGAATTAAGTTCCGGACAGATCGGCAATACTTGGTATAATCTTACTACCAATTGGACAAGAATTGCTATTCCCATTAGTGGCACATTAGCCGGAACCACCAAACGCTTAGTTATTTCCTGGAAAAATGATGGTTCTGTGGGCACTCAGCCACCTGCCGCGATTGATAATTTGAGCTTGGAAGCTTATTTAGTTGCCAAACCTACAAACCTGACTGCAACTAATATTACGGAAACATCCACAGTGCTTAACTGGACAAGTAGTTTAGCCACTTTTGATCTGGAATGGGGTGCTCTTGGTTTTGCTCTGGGAACAGGAACCTTACTTAATAATATAAGCAAGCCCTACACACTGAATGGCTTAACCTCTGCTACCGGTTATGCTTATTATGTGCGAGCCAAAGATGGAGGCAATAATAGTGCCTGGGCAGGTCCTTATAGTTTTTACACTGCTTTCCCAATTCCCTATACAACGAATTTTGATGCTGAAACCAATCCTGCAGCCGGTTGGTGGACAGTGATCAATTCTACTTCCACTTCTGCAACTGTATATGTTTCTACTTCTACTCCTCATTCTACACCTAATAATATCTATATGTATAATCCCGCCAGTAATCCTGGTGCCTTAATAAGTTTAGTTAGTCCAGTATTTAATACTACACTAAATAATTTATACTTAAGATTCTGGGCAAGAGGAACAGCTGACCGCAATCTTTATATTGGTGTGGTAGATGGTTTAAGCTCCAGTTCTACATTTACCCAAGTTGCTGCTATCCCCCTAACTTCTACTTATACAGTTTATACAGTTGATTTATCCAGCTACTCCGGGAGCGGGCAGTATATTTCCTTCCGTCTGGATACCAGTGATAATGTAAGCCAATATGTTTATATAGATGATGTTACTGTTGCAACCAGACCCTATGATGAATTGGCTGTAACTGCTCTTACGGCAACTCCTCTGTATAAGTTTACGGAAAGTGAATTTACTTTTAACATTACGGTAAAGAACAATGGCACCAATTCCAGTGGTAAAAATGTTACTATAAAACAAGGTGAAACAACCATCGGAACAATTCCGGTGGGCAATCTTAATCATCTTTCCTCTGTGAATTTAACTTATAACTGGACTCCTGATACTGCCGGAACCTTCACCTTCACTGCAGAATTACCTGCTGATAATGATTTAACTAATAACACTGCCACTCTTGCCAATGTAGAGATATACACTGCTGGGACTCTTGCTGAAGGTTTTGAGGAAATTGTCTTTCCTCCTGTGCGTTGGGTTGCCTGGCAAGGTGAAGGTCAAAATGCCTGGCTAAGAACCACTGCCAGTAATTATGATGGTGTAGCAGCAACTGGTTTAGTATTAACTTCCACTAATACCAGTTCCTATCTGGCAACGCCTCAACTAATCTTTTCTCCGACAAGTAGTTCGGTAACTTTCTATGCGCGTTCAACTGTTGCTAATTTGCAACTGCAAGCATATTACGGAACAAGCATAGACGGAACTGATTATACTGCTTTGGGAACTCCTATCACTCTTACTACCACTTACACCCAATATACCGTTCCAGGAACTGCTGCCCTCAATGGTAATTATAGAATTGCTTTCCAGGGGCTTCCTAATGGGACTTCCGGAACTATCTATATGGATAAAGTGATTGGACCCACAATCTTTATCCCAGCTGAAGCTCCCGGTCCTGCAGCGTTAGTAGCCCCCTTGGCAAATGCAATTGTTAATCCAGCTTCTCTTATTCTGTCCTGGACTTCTCCCACTTCCGGAGGTTCTGCAATTGGTTATTATGTAAGGGTTCTCTGTGATTCTTTGAATTACCTGATAGAAGATGATGATGAGGCAACGGACAATGCCTTCTGGTCTATAACCGAAGAGCTTAACTTCGATGTTTATGCTGAGGGCTATTTGCTAAATTATAATACGAGTTACTGGTGGCAGATTATTCCTTACAACGATGGCGGGAGAACTCATCTTTCCGACTGTTTACCCAGAAAGTTAACTACTATTAAGCAAATTTCTGCTCCTGCAACTTTGGCACTTGGTAATCTTTTTGCCGGTAGAACAAAAACGGGAGAGATAACTGTTCAAAATGTTAGCCCGACACAATCTTTAACTTTTAGTGCCACAGGTGAGCATTTTACTTTTGGCGGAACTCAACCTTATACCATTCCTGCCAATAGTTCAATGCAATTAGCTTACACCTTCTCTATTCCAGAGGATTTAGGTGCTTACAGTGGAGTTATCACCTTAAATCAACCTACTCCTGCTCCCGGTTCTGTTCTTACTATCCAGGTTTCCGGAACGGTAATTGAAGACCCAACTATTTCTACTCTACCGTTCTTTGAGGGCTTTGAAGTCGGTAATACTGATAATTCTTCTAATATTAAAAACTGGACACAGGTTACAGGTCCTCAATATACTTCATATTACTGGACAGCAAATTCTTCGCAGACAACCTATAATAGAACTCCCAGAACCGGTTCTTTCAATGCCACATTACATTACAGCGGACAGGCCTGGTTATTCCGTCCGATAGAATTAACAGCAGCTACAACTTATGAAATTGAGCTGTGGGCTCGTCAGGATGGGAACATAGCTGCTAATGCAAAAATGATGGTCAGTTATGGTGATGCTCCTTCAATTGCAGGAATGACTAATCCCATAATCCCTCAAACCGGTATTATCAATGGTGATTACCAACGCTTATCGGGAACCTTTACTCCTACCAGCACCGGAACTTATTACATTGGTATTAACGGCTGGATTAATTCAACTCCCTGGTATATCAGTTTGGATGATATCAAGATTCGTGTTTTCCCTACAGAGCCGGAATTCTCAATTTATCCCAGCGAAAGTTCTGTTACTTATCCCCAAACGGTTATCAATCAAACCAGCACTAAACAATTCACAATTACCAATACTGGTGGGGGAACTTTAACTCTCAACAGCATTATAGTTAATGGAAATTATTATTCTCTATCTCAGGATGCCGATGACTATACTCTTGATAGTTATCAATCCACTACCTTCAAAGTGGCTTATACTCCTACAGTGGTTACTACTGGTTCGGAAGTTCACACGGGTACAATTACCATAACTTATGGTGAGCCAGCTTCAAAAAACAGAACTGAAAGAACTTCATACCTTATTAATCTTAGTGGAACCTGTGTTGATCCCCGTATTTATCCACCCTATACTCAGAATTTTGATGGAGTAACTACACCCAATCTGCCTTTGGGCTGGACAGGATATGTAAATTCAACCTCTACTTATGCTTATGTACAAACAACCACTACCTACCCGGTAAGTTCACCCAATTCCGTATATTTAACTAACAGTTCAGATACTGCTGCCGACTTACGACTGATCAGTCCCGAAGTTATGATCCCTATGAATCAAGTGCGATTGAGTTTTTCCGCGCGGGGTTCATCTGCTGGCTATGTATTATTGGTAGGAACATCTTCAACTGCTGACGGAACCGGTGTCTTTACCCAGTTTGCTTCCATAACTCTTACGGCAACGCATACGGTCTATACTTACAAACTAAATAATTACTCTGGAACCGATCAATATATCTGTTTCAAGCATGGATTAGGTGGTACATACCGATCTTTATATATTGATAATATGCAGGTAGAACAATTATTTGATAACGATTTGGCTGTAACCAAACTAACGGGTTCTTCTTCAATATTAGTTGGTAATCAAGGTACTTATTCTGTCACTGTTCAAAATAAGGGTCTTACTACACAGAATAACTTTGAAGTCCAATTGCGCACTACAGATACTGTTCTTGCTACATATACTGTAACCGGTGCCAATCTTGCTTCCGATTCCACTGCCGTTTATCAGCTGAACTGGAATCCTTCTTCAGTTGGAACATACAGTATTTATGCTAATGTAATTCTTGCTGGGGATGCACAACCTCTAAATGACACATCAGCTAATATTACAGTAGTTGTTTTACCCGAAGATACATATTTCCCAGTTGCCGGTGATCCTCAAACAACAACTTCAACAGGTTATTACCCGGTATATTATTTTTACAAAAACAGCATCTCGGAAACAATTTACTCGGCTCAGGAAATGCAAATGACAGCTGGAACCATTGTTGGAATTTATTATTATTCTACCTCTACTGTTGTGCAACAAGATAAACCGATTAAAATCTGGATGAAGAACACAAGCGAATCCTCTGTCCAAAATGCCTTCCTTGATTTTACCGGTTATGTTCAAGTTGCCGATGCTGTGATAACAATTCCCATCGGACGCGCAGAGATATTCATTCCCTTCAATACTCCGTTTGTTTACACAGGTAACAATCTGGCAGTGAGAGCCAACCGTCCAATGGATACCTCTTATCTGAGCGGAACCAGTTTCTACACTCAAAATCTGGGAGGTACGAATTATCGGACAAGGTATATGTATAGCGACTCGGTTGTTATCAACCCTCAAGATCCTGCAGCGTCCGGACTTACTGCCTATACAGCAACTGCATTCCCTCTTACTATGTTTGCTGTTACTTCTGCCACACCTGTAGTAGTAGGTGTACCTATTGTTTCCATAACTTCTACCGTTTCAGGAGTTCAGCTAAGCTGGGAGCAGGTAACAAACGCTCAAGCGTATAGAATCTATATGTCCGATGATCCTTATAACTTCCCTGAACAAACCCCCGCTATCGTTCAAGAACCAAATCGTAGCTATACCTTCGCTACAACAGGAATTAATAAAAAATTCTTTAAAGTAGTAGCAGTTTCTTCTTACCGTAATTCCAATCTGAAACCTGATATTGTCAATATGTTAAATCCTAACCCGGTAAGTATTGATCTTCCCGAAAGAACAAAAAAATAAACCTTCTGCAAAAAGCTTATAACTAAATATAAGTTTTCAGCATACAAATTATCAGCCCCCGTTTTCTACCGGGGGCTTTTTAATTTTGACTTACAATTTTGCCACTGCCATCACGGAAACCACAACCCGATGCTTGTTTTGATTCACAATTTTGCCACAGCCATCACGGAAACCACAACCCTCAATTTGAACACACTTGCAACCAAATTATTACTGGTCTCCTCATTTCAAAATTGTGAGTTAAAACAAGAAACAAGCACACTTTCAACCGAGCTACAACAAACTCACGAATTACACGGTCACGGAAAAATATATATTCAGCCGCTCCAGAAATGTGGGGTAGGAATTGTTCAGAATTTGTGACTTCGGGAGGCACTTTTGTTTTAACTCTAAACCGAGCTTCAGCTTTCCTTCAAATTCCGCCATCGTGAAAGAAAGCATTTTTTCAATCCAGAAATGTGGGGGAGGAATTGTTCAGAATTTGTGGCTTCGGGGGGTTCTTTTGTTTTAACTCTAAACCGAGCTTCAGCTTTGAAAGTAGAAGACAGTGAATAACATTTCTTGTTACCTCATAATCTCGTTGCAATCACAGAAGAATCGGTTTAGAGTCAAAACTCCACCCCGATGCTTGTTTTGACTTACAATTTTGCCACTGCCATCAAGGAAACCACAACCCACAAACTGTAAACACTATCAACCGAACTACATTTGGTCTCTTCACTTCAAAATTGTGAGTTAAAACAAGAACCCCGCACACTTACAACCGAGCTAGAACAAACTCACGAATTCCAAGGTCACGGAAAAACAAGAAGCAAGCACACCGTCAACCGAGCTACAACGAACTCACGAATTCCACGGTCACGGAAAAAATATATATTCAGCCACTCCAGAAATGTGGGGTAGGAATTGTTCAGAATTTGTGACTTCGGGCGATATTTTTGTTTTAACTCTAAACCGAGCTTCAGCTTTCCTTCAAATTCCGCCATCGTGAAAGAAAGCATTTTTTCACTCCAGAAATGTGGGGTAGGAATTGTTCAGAATTTGTGGCTTCGGGGGGTTCTTTTGTTTTAACTCTAAACCGAGCTTCAGCTTTGAAAGTTGAAGGCAACGAACAGAATTTCCTGTTGCCTCTGCATATAGTTGCAACCACAAAAGGATCGGTTTAGAGTCAAAACTCCACCGCCTCAAAATCCCGTTGCAATCACAAAAGAATCGGTTTAGAGTCAAAACATCATCAAAACTCCCCGAAACCTTATTTTTTTACTTGACATAAATTCAGGAATTATTACAGAAGATTTATAGGATGATGAACTCATATTGAAGTTGAAGTAATATTCTTAAAACTGGTAAGTTAAGAAGAATGACTTAATAAAAACAGCCATTTTCCTACCAACTTGCCAGACGGAAAATTTGGATTATATTATATTAAGATGAAGAAGAAAACGGTTGAATACAAAATTTCTATGTTGTATTTAGCCGGTATAGAGATAAGTTATCACTACCGAAAGGATAGTAAAAAGATAAAAACTGCTTAGGTAGTGACGAACTATCAGCCAAGGAACGATAGAATGTCGTTCTTCCGTAGCAAAGGAGTTTAGATGAATTTGTGGATGTACCCAAAGCTGAAGAACCCTAAAACAGTAAAAAGCCGAAAAGGGAAGAACTATGCACTTTGGTGTCTATCCAATTCTTTATTTATTTTCTTTAACCCTTCAAAATCAATTCTCCGGAAAAGCAGATTAAATTCCCTCGGCAATACAGAGAGTATGGATCAGGGTAATTTCTCTTTAAGGC
>Ga0302243_1002288_pt1 | contig 11224 bp, 6 predicted proteins | sample AAG_UR_Met_MG_FD_193514 | JGI IMG/M metagenome (GOLD analysis project Ga0302243, IMG submission 193514) | Enriched activated sludge microbial communities from anaerobic digester in WTTP, New Holstein, Wisconsin, United States - AAG_UR_Met | ecosystem: Engineered > Bioreactor > Anaerobic >...
TGGCGGGGGTGGCCTGCTTCAGCAGGCCGGGGGTGGAAGTATTTTTTTGGTCTTTCCATCCTCCCCCTGCGCCCCCTCCGAAGGGGGATATTAAATGGCTTGTCCCCCGCTGGCGGGGGTGCCCCGATTCATCGGGGCGGGGGTGGAAATTTCCCCCTTTCTGTTTTAACCTGCTACTTCTATTTTTCGTCCTTTAATTTTTCTGTTTTCCTCAAAAGAAACAGTACCGGTGCCAGAAGAACGAGTGCCACGGCAAAAAAAGGGATGCCTCCCTCCCTGTGCAGAGAGCTTTCCAAAACACGCGGATCGACATAATTTGCCAGTAAAGAGAGAGTTAAAATACGGATGCCGTTTTTAAACATGGCGATCAACACCGCACAAACGGCAAGAACAATCCTCTTCCAGCAGGTTTTCAAAAACATATTGCCGGCCAGGACTGCTAAAATGAAAATAGCCAACGCCGACCTTATCCCGCTGCATTCGGGCGCAACTTCCACACTGATGTGGGGTAAATGAAAGACAACCCCCTCTCTTAAAAAGGGTATGCCTGAAACAAGAAAAAGCAGGTTGGTGAATTCAGCCGATCCAGATTGCAGGAAAGAAATTAAAAAATCCATAATTGCCGTTGGAATAGGAACGGTGAAGATAAGAAACAAAAGAGGGAACATGGCAGCCTTGTAGGCCATAAACCCGTAAAGGAGAATGAACGCGCCGTTGATGAAAACGAACAGAGACAAGGCAATGATGGAGGCGTAATTGTTGCTGTCCAGATAAGGCCCCCAAATCAGGCCACAGCCTAATAAAATGATTCCCACCAGCAATACGGGGATCCCGGCACGTAACGAAAAGTATACCGTTGAAAAAATGGCTTTGCGCCGGATGAAAAATAAATAAATCGTAATCAGGGGAATCAATGGAATATGTGAATAATGATGACTATTCTCTGAGGAATAGAGTGTCTTCACAAAAGTGTAAGTGACAGCCAGAGCCGCAATGGCTGAAAAAAGAAAAAGGACGTTCCTTGCAGTGATGTAAGTTTTGATTTTATCCGCCAGATAATTTCTGTCCATATCTACCTTTGAAAATAATTTACCAAGATTATTATTATATTGATGAGATAAATGCGACTAGTATTTTATGTTTTCCATCCTCCCTTTGGCCATCCAAAGGGGGACATTACAGGCGGTACGTTGCTCATTTTTTTCTGGATACCGGCCCCCCGATTTCGCGCGGGCAGGCCTTCGCCGGTATGACGATACTGTCCACCGCTGGCGGGGGTGGCCCGAAGGGCCGGGGGTGGACTTGTTGTCTTTTGCTTTGCATCCTCCCCCTGTGCCCCTCCGAAGGGGGACATTACAGGCGGTACGTTGCTCATTTTTTTCTGGATACCGGCCTCCCCCGTTCACCCTGAGCCTGTCGAAGGGCTGGAGGGGGTGGCCCGCCTCGCGGGCCGGGGGTGGACTTTGTTGTCTTGGCTTTTCGTCCGCCCCCTGCGCCCCCTCCGAAGGGGGACATTTGCGGTGTATTTCTTGTTTACTGATTTAAACTGCCCTGTCCCAGCCGGTGCATCGGCGGAGACAGGGCGAGACTCGAAAGAGATTAAAGGCTGGTAGCCGTGTTGGCCGTTCTTTCCCTACTTTACCCTCAAAAATGCACTTCTGGGGCCGCGTCTGAAGTAATTGTCGCTGATGGGAAGCCCCATGTGAGAAATATTTTTTCTTCTTCTTTCAAGAGCGAGGAGAAGTATCAAAAGACCCGCTAGGAAAATAATTAGCGCTTCCGCGGGATAGGCCATCACATAAACAACAGGAGTCAGGGCAATCTTGCTTTATCCCAAATCAACCAAGCCTGTTCGCATTCGGTGTTCCATATCAAACAGGAGGGCTTGCTGGCTGCTCTTGAATGCCAAGCCCACCATAGTATGTAATCGCTTCTTCGTCGGTATATCGCTGTTCATTACAAGATGTTACATCTGTTGCTGACCCGTATTGGCGAAAGACTTGCTGAAGAAAAAAAGCTGCTAATACATGTTTCGTGTTTACAAAAGTAAAATAAATCTTGACTTCATATCTAATGTGGTTATAATGATACCACATGTGGTAAATAATTTACCGTGAGTTTTTGTGTTAACCGTACAAGAATTATAAAAAGACGAGGGGAGGTATTTATGTATGGTGAATTTATCAAGGCGCTAAGGATAAAACAAGAAATAGGCCTAAGGGAATTTTGTAAACAAGTTGAAATGGATGCCAGCAACTGGAGTAAAATCGAACGCGGCATCTTAGCTCCGCCGCAGGATGAAGAAAAATTAAAGAAAATTGCCCGCGCGTTAGGTATTAAAATTGGTTCAGAAACCTGGAGGGAAATGAAAGACATGGCGAATATTGATGCGGGAATCATCCCGGATGATATCCGGTCAAATGGTGAGGTATTAAAAGCATTGCCGATGTTCTTTCGCACAATCAGAAGCGACAAACCAACGGTCGAAGAGCTGGATAAGTTGATTGACATGATTAAAAAGGAGGGTTGATATTTGGACGTAAGCGAGTTCAAGTGTAAATGGATTAACAAAAGTGATCTCTGGTCCATCGCTGACAACTTCCGACAAAAATACTGACCGGAAAATTCACTGCCGGTCGATATTGAAAAAATTGCTGAATTCCGCCTGGATCTCATCCCTGAACCCAAGCATGGTCTCTTTTCCTCAACTGAGATGGATGCCTATCTTAAAATGGACTTAACAGCCATCGTGGTTGATTATGATTTTTACATGAATGATAAATATGCGAATCGGATGCGCTTTTCATTTGCACATGAAGTGGGCCATTTCGTCTTACATAAGAACGTTTTAGCAGCCCTTGATCTGGTTGATCCGGTGGCTTGGAAAAACTTTATTCTTAACTTACCTGAAGATGAGTACAGCAATTTCGAATGGCAGGCCAATGAATTTGCGGGCAGGCTCTTGGTTCCGCATCCTGATTTAGTTATAGCTGTCGAACAAGCCATCGACATTATCAGGAAGAATCATCTAGTGGATTATTTAGAAAATGATCCTGATGCTGTCTTATCAAGAGTCGCCCCCACTATTTGTAAACCGTTTGGAGTCTCCGCCGAAGTAATAAAAAAGCGTGTATCAAGAGAAGATCTATGGCCGCCTAAATTATAATTTTTGAAGGAAGCAAAACATTGTGGCAAAGAATCCATCCTATTGGGATAACCATTGGGTGATGTCAATCTTTAGTTGAAACAAAGTCAGCTTCGCCGGTATGACGATACTGTCCCAAGCCGGCAGGGGTGAAAAAGCACTTTAATGAAAAGCGCGAAGCGCATACCACTAATCCCCCCGTTCACCCTGAGCCTGTCGAAGCCTGTCCTGAGCCTGTCGAAGGGGGCTGGCGGGGGTGGCCCGCTTCAGCGGGCCGGGGGTGGACTTGATGTCTTGGACTTTCCATCCTCCCCCTGCGCCCCCTCCGAAGGGGGACATTTGCGGTGGGCCTTGGTTTTGCCTACTATACTCTCACAAAAGCACTTCCGGAGCCGTGTCTTAAGTAATTGTCGCTGATGGCAGTTCAAGCGGTGTTTCTTATTTTCTTCCTTCTTCTTTCAATAGCGACTAGCAGCATAAAAATACTGGATAGCAAAACAATGGCCGGAATAGGATAGGCCATCACATAAACAACAGGAGTTAAGGCAATCCTTGTCACAAAACGCAGTCCTTCAGACTCACTTATTATTTGGGCAATCACGGGAGAATTTGCATAGTAAAAGCTTACAAATGCACGGCCGGGAGTGTTGGTAAGTAAAATATTATCTCTGAACTGTCGCAACACCATCACATGCGGGTCAAGATAAGAACCATAGGCAGCCGTGGCAATAAAACAGGCCACGCCACCTCCACCCCCGTCGCCTGCTACAACAGGTATGGTTGAGTCGTCTCCGCCAGATACTGGATTGAATATCGCCCCTACCGTCATGTTTGAGGTCAGTTGCACACTGCATGTGCCTATGCCCGAACAAGCATTCGACCAGCCGGCAAATGTGTAGCCGGCATCGGGGATGGCACTCAAAGTAACCGGTGTTCCTTCTTCAAGACTTACCGAACAGTCGGAAGTGCAGGAAATAGCTGGTTGCGCGCTTCTAACGTTGCCGTTGCCGGATACGGAGATTGATAAGTTGTAATGTTGCACCGGGCCAGGGGGAGGTTCCGGTGTCACAGGTGCGCCAGCTATTCCATATCCGGCAACGCCGGCAATGGACATGTCGCAATGACGCTCTCCATTCGGATCAGCCAATGGATGAGGGCAGGTATAAGGCTCGAAGTATTTTGTCCAAGTATTGGTTTCGGAGCACTTATACAGTGTTCCCATATGCCCTGCATCAGTAGCAAAATAAGCAGTGTTTTTGGTGCATGTAGCAGACCGTTCTGCTAGAAGTCCTTTGCCCACTCCAGATGTACCGTTAAACGATACGCCCTGTTCATAGTAATCCCTATTTGCCTTGATGTGCTTGCCACAGTTGTTGTGAACATAAACCGTCGCTCTGTTGCCATTGATAGTATTTCCCCATATATACGCTGGCATAAGAACTTGGCTATATTGAGATGGAGGGTCATGTGTAAACGCAGTTAAGTCATACCCCCTGCCTATCTGGTCACGGCAGGGATAGCCCGCCTCTTCGCCAACGCCCTCATTCCCATCCCACGAAGATGTTCCGTCGCAAGCGCCGCATATCCATCCAGGCGCGTCAGCTTGAAAACTGCGAACATTGTCGAATGTTATGCTGCGGTTCCAAGGGCCGGTTATAACATTGTTAGCGATTATGCCTGTGCCAGCTCTTATGGAGAAGGCAGTCCATGTGGGGTTTGCTGCGGTAGAGATGACATTGTTATAATTTTCCCACCGCATGTACCCGCGAAGGCACGTTGAGTTTTGAACAGAGTGAGCTTCAATATACAATGAGACATCTCCAGCCGTAGAAGTACTTACTACGTTATTAAACCTAAAAACGTGCCTTGCGCTGAATCTACCGTCTATGACATTCATTACAGTGGCGTGAGTTTTTGTGAATGTATTACCCTCTATATACACGACGTTTCTAGGGTCGCCGAGGGGATACTGCAAGGCCCAGGTCGGCCCCATGTTATCTAACGTGTCATATAGCGATGCCATAAGTATTGTGGCATTCTCGAATATACATGAGTGAATAACCCCATAAGGGTGATAACCATGTCTCCCTTGCACTTCGACAAGTCGCCAAGTTCCGCCTTGAGTTGGGTTTACAAACTTCATACGCGCAACAACAAAATCCTTACCGTCGATAAAGAGTCCGCCGCTTACAAAGGTCATGTCCGATATTCTGGTGGTGCTGTCACCCATGTTAATCAGGGTGTACCCACCGCCGGTGAGTGTTATCACAGTGTTGTCTATGCCGGCTCCGACAAAGTTAATAGACTTCGCCCCAACAGATATTGGAGAGGTCCACGAAGCAGAACCTGCGGGAATGGTTATAGTATCACCACTTTGAGCAGCCTTGTTGACACATGCGGCAACTTCCGTGCGTGATGCATCCGCCGCTATCAAATTAGGGCTGCTACCACCACAGGCTGCAAATGCTTCCGCTGTAAAAAGACATGTCAGGAGTATCGTGATGAAAAAGAGCTTTTGTAGGACTTTCATATTACACCTCCATCCTTTATAACACCTCATATTGAAGCCAGCGATTCTGTAAATAGTATCACTCCTGAAATATTTATCGCCTACCGTAGTTCGGCTTTGCCATAGTTCTTTTGCTACCGGAAAATACAAGCGGTACAGCTATAATGACAAACAGGAAAATAATTCCCACCGGAATAGGATAGGCCATCACATAAACAACAGGAGTCAGGGCAATCCTTGTCACAAAACGCAGTCCTTCAGACTCACTTATTATTTGGGCAATCACGGGAGAATTTGCATAGTAGAATTTTACAAATGCGCGTCCCGGCGTGTTTGTCAGTAAAATATTATCTCTGAACTGTCGCAATACCATCACATGCGGGTCAAGATAAGAACCATAGGCAGCCGTGGCAATAAAACAGGCCCCGCCACCTCCACCCCCGTCGCCTGCTACAACAGGTATGGTTGAGTCGCCTCCGTCAGATACTGGATTGAATCTCGCCTCTACCGTCATATCTGTGGTCAGTTGCACACTGCATGCGCCGGTTCCCGAACAAGCATTCGACCAGCCGGCAAATGTGTAGCCGGCATCGGGGATGGCACTCAAAGTAACCGGTGTTCCTTCTTCAAGACTTACCGAACAGTCGGTACTGCAGGAAATAGCTGGTTGCGCGCTGGTAATGTTACCGCTGCCGGAGACGGAGATTGATAAGTTGTAATGTTTAACAGGATCAGGGGGAGGGGGCGCTGGCGGTAGATCTGCACCGGTTCTCAATGGATGGGGGTAGGTGAAGGGGGTATACTTCAATGTCCAGCTGTTTGTTGACGTGCAAGTCCAGAGTTTACCGGAATCGGTAGCACCGTAATTAGCACCTGTCGAACAAGTTGATGGCAGGTTGGCCTCTAAACCATATAAGGGCATCCAGTAATCACGATTTAAGGCGACATAGACAGCCACCGTGCTTGTCGTTGGCGCGGGAGTCATATTGGAGCCGTTTTTCAGATTATTCCATACATATGTGCTTTGAACCTGGTTGGGAAGCGGGTAACAGGCTGAAAAGTCACTTGCTGTGGGTGCCTGTATATCGCATCGGGGCGCGTCACAGCACCAGGTTCCGTTGCAAGTTTTCCAATCAAGATATTGGGGGCCAAAAACACGGTATTCATTGATCTGCAAATAACCGGACTGTGTCGTATTATTGTGAACCATCCACTTGCCGCCGCGCATGTCAACGATTTGAGCAAAGGCGGACGGCCCCGTAACCGTGTTTTTATAAAATTCATTCGCAACAATGCCACAGGCATTATGGCCTGCGGTGTCCGCGCCATGGCCGTCCAGAACGCCCATACTGCCATTCGTATAATCGCTGGCTACTTCGTTATATCTGAGAACTACCCGGCCGCCACCACCAGATGTCTCCACGACAGTGTCCTGCATGTAATTATTTTCCCAGAAAACAAAATCATCCGTTCCGAAGCCGGTAGCTCTGTTTAAAGAATCATATCCATTGCAGGTGTAACTGCTGCCTTTGTAACTGTTTTGATATGAATTGTTTCCATATGGTTTTGGCGTGCTCGTTTTTAGATAATAAAAAACGTTGTTATCAACCAGACCGGTCATTTTACCGGTTGTACCATCCGTCAAAATGAGCCGCGATGAATATCCAACCTCGTTGAAGTAGTTGTTGTCAATTCTGAAAGCGCCTTTGCCATCCGTACCGGTTCCTCTTCCCTGCACGCGAATGATCCAATATGGTGCACCGGAACCCTGGAATTTAAACCCGGTTACTCTATTAATTGGCTGATTAGACGCATTGGTGATTTGGATTAACGGACTGCTGCCCGTTAATGTTACATTGATAGTGAGCGGCCATGTTCCTGACGTACCACTGGATCCCTTAACACCAGCAGCACGTAGCGTTTTACCACCTGATAAAACAATTGGTGATGACCACGTAACGGTTCCTGTACATGCAACATCGATAATGTCACCTGAAGAGGCGGCAGTGATAGCTGCCTGCACTGCCGATGCCGAGCAGTCCCCAGAAACAGTATGTGTGGCGGAATGTGAGTGGTTGGCAGTGAAAACAAATGAGAAAATTACCAGCACTACGATTTTTTGTGAACCGCTCATGCACCCTCCATACGATTAATGTATCGAGATTTGGCCCAAAAACTCTGTGCCTGGAATTACATAATATCAATTACTGCTGATTGAGTGTGACTTATGGCACATATAGTGAGCTTTTACAATTGTTTTGCTGCTCAAAAGAATGACACCTCATGTCATTCCGGGCTCGACCCCTGGATACCGACCTTCGCCGGTATGACGATACTGTCCCAAGCCGGCAGGGGTGAAAAAGCACTTTAATGAAAAGCGCGAAGCGCATACCACTAATCCCCCCGTTCACCCTGAGCCTGTCGAAGGGGGCTGGCGGGGGTGGCCCACCTCGCGGGCAGGGGGTGGACTTGTTATTTTGGGCTTTTCATCCTCCCCCTATGCCCCCTCCGAAGGGGGACATTACAGGCGGTACGTTGCTCATTTTTTTCTGGATACCGGCCTTCGCCGGTATGACGATATTGTCCACCGCTGGCGGGGGTGGCCCGCTTCAGCGGGCCGGGGGTGGACTTTGTTGTCTTGGCTTTATATCCTCCACCTACGCCCCCTCCGAAGGGGGAGATTACTTGCGGTGTGTTGCTCATTATTTTCTGGATACCGGCCCCCCGATTTCGCGCGGGCCGGTATGACGACATTGTCGGTTACGCAGGGTTTGGCAAAGTTCTCGGGTGGATATAAAAATCATGTGATCAATATAAATGCGAAACGCTCGGAGGCTTTGGGCGGCTCCGAGCGTTTGATTTCAAAATGATCTCATTGGAGAACTTATTGATTTAAATATGTAAAAGATTCTAATACCAAGTGCCCTATTTTTTCAGTTTTCTTAATTTAGGATATTTGTTGCCGCACGCGCCGCAGACATTTTTGCTGTCCAGCTTACAGCCGCATTGGCATATCCAGTCAATCTGACGCGCCGGGTTTCCTGCTACCATGGCATGGTCCGGAACGTCTTTTTTTACTACGGCGCCGGCTCCGACAAAAGCGTATGATCCTATGGTTACACCACAGACGATAGTTGCATTGGCGCCGATGGACGCGCCTTTTTTGACCAGCGTGGGTTTTATTTCATCCATCCGGCGAATGAAGGCCCGGGGATTGTAAACATTGGTAAATACCATGGATGGGCCGCAAAACACGCAGTCTTCAAGGGTCACGCCTTTATAAATACTGACGTTGTTTTGAATCTTACATTGATTGCCGATGGTGATATCAGGCCCTAGCACGACATTTTGCCCGATATTGCAGTCATTACCGATTTTCGAACCGCTCAATATGTGCGAAAAATGCCATATTTTTGTGTTGTCGCCGATGGCCACGTTATTGTCGATAATAGCCGAGGGGTGAACAAAAACGTTTTGTCCAAACAGTTTTTTTGAAGATTTGGTTTTTTCCGTTGCTGCATCTTTCAGCTTGATTTTGGCTCCGTCCTGGTCCAGCGAATGCTGGCTGGCATTCAGCACCCTCAAGACCCGCAGTCCCTCATTGCCGTCGGTAAAGGGCTGTTTGCCTGTAGTGATGGCCTGAAGGAATACTTGACATTCATTTGCCAGCGGTTCCGTCTCAGGTATGTCGGATACTTTTTCGGGTTCAGTCTTTGTTGGCACCGGGATATTATCTTTCCACTTGATTTCATGTGGATACAAAAGAAGCTTTTCCTCCCAGGGGAGAGTGTCGTTAAATACGGCCATCTTCCGATCCCCTACGATAACCAGCTTTTGTTCCTTGAAGGGATGAAGCCACGACACGAAGATATGTGCCTGCAGGCCGGAGGAAAACTGCATATGTGTTGTGGTGACGTCGGCGATTTTTTTGTGCAGATAATTCCCGCCGGTGCTCTGGACTGTTTCAGGCATATCACCGGCAAGCGCCAGAATCATTGAAATATCGTGAGGAGCGAACGACCATAGGGCGTTTTCTTCTCTTCGGATTTTTCCCAGGTTCAGTCGATGCGAATATATGTAGTTTATGCGGCCCAGGTCGCCACGGGAAACCAGTTCTTTCAAATGCTGGAAAAGGGGATGGTATTGCATTAAATGTCCGACCATCAGGATACGCTTATTCCTTTTGGCAAGCTCAATTAGTTGGGCAGCTTCTTCCTCGTCCAGAACCAGAGGTTTTTCTACAAAAACATGTTTGCCTGCCAAAAGCGCTTCTCTGGCAATGGTGAAGTGTTTTTCTGCAGGTGTCGCAATTACGACGCCAGAAATATCTTTTCTTGGTAAGATGTCGTTGATCGTCAGGCAGACTTCAACGTCGGGATATTGCTTCTGGAAAACATTGATTACTGTTTCGTTATTGTCGCAAATCATTTTGAGGGCGCCAATTTGCGCATAATTCCTGATCAGGTTTTTGCCCCAGTAACCTGAACCAATGACTGCCACACCCGGGATATTTTTCATACGGCACTCCTGAATCATTGCTATTTGTATAAATGAGAAAGATGGTTATTGGAAGAAAATAATCGGTTTTTGACGTTGGGCAACATTACGGAGTTACGGGCATAGAAAAAACATCGATGAAAAGTGCACAGCGAGAGGTTTTGCGCAACCCTACGTAACCGCCAATGTCGTCATACCGGCGAAGGCCGGTGTGACGATATTGTCCACCGCTGGCGGGGGAGGCCTGCTTCAGCAGGCCGGGGGTGGAAAGATAAGAACTTATAGCTCGTTACTTGTGTCTCATAGCTGGTGGTTTATATGGGAACTTACCCAGCCCCGCTCAAGAGGTTTTTTTATAATTTTGAATTTGATGATTTTTGGGGATGTGTTGGAAAGGTTTATGTGGTTTAAATGTATATCACCTTTATCTAACATGCCGGCGATAGAAAAAATGGCGTCCCCAAAAGGATTCGAACCTCTGTCTTCGACCTGAAGGGCCGATGTCCTAGACCACTAGACGATGGGGACTCCCAATATTGAGTTAGGATCTATAAAATATTTTGGTTAAAAGATCAAGGGTTTAATGTTTGGGAGGGGGGGAGATTTAATGGTGTATCCCTCGCTGGCGGGGGTGGCCCGCTTTAGCGGGCCGGGGGTGGACTTGTCGTCTTGGGCTTTCCATCCTTCCCCTGTGCCCCTCCGAAGGGGGACATTAAACGGATTGTCCCACGCTGGCGGGGGTGGCCCGCTTCAGCGGGACGGGGGTGGACATTGTTGTCTTGGGTTTTCCATCCTCCCCCTGCGCCCCTCCGAAGGGGGACATTTGCGGTGGTGCGTTGCTCATTATGTTTTGGATATCGGCGAAGGCCGGTATGACGATATTGTCCACCGCTGGCGGGGGTGGCCTGCTTCAGCAGGCCGGGGGTGGACATTGTTGTCTTGGCTTTCCATCCTCCCCCTGCGCCCCCTCCGAAGGGGGACATTTGCGGTGTATTTCTTGTTTACTGATTTAAACTGCCCTGTCCCAGCCGGTGCATCGGCGGAGACAGGGCGAGACTCGAAAGAGATTAAAG